>Ga0209848_1000037_pt1 | contig 71529 bp, 66 predicted proteins | sample OrgsoiDNA_201062_FD_185810 | JGI IMG/M metagenome (GOLD analysis project Ga0209848, IMG submission 185810) | Permafrost soil microbial communities from the Arctic, to analyse light accelerated degradation of dissolved organic matter (DOM) -... | ecosystem: Environmental > Terrestrial > Soil >...
AGTCTGCGTGGCGAACTGCGTAAAGCAGGTTTCGTTACTCGTGATGCTCGTAAAGTTGAACGTAAGAAAGTCGGCCTGCGTAAAGCACGTCGTCGTCCTCAGTTCTCCAAGCGTTAATTTGCTGCTGCTTATGCAGCGCAGTGCTTCGGCACGAAAATCAACGTCAAAAACCCGGTGCTACACCGGGTTTTTTTATGCCTGCTCTTAAGCTATCCCAGGGCTAAATGATCGCCTGATACACAATTCACCATCAAATCGTCTTACCACCCACCACAGCACGCGTAAAATCTGGTACACTATCACACACTTTTGTGCCTATTCGCCGAGCAGTTGACGTTGCCGCGCTTCCTGGCTAGGTTCGCCTTGCCGATGCTTGTCTATGAAACCACGGAACATAACTGCAGGCTGGCGATTATTCGCTGTTTTATTCTAGATAAACTTGGAGGTTTTCATGGCTGTCGCTGCCAACAAACGTTCGGTAATGACGCTGTTTTCTGGCTCGACCGACATATTTAGCCATCAAGTACGTATCGTACTGGCGGAAAAAGGTGTCAGTGTTGAGATTGAGCAGGTTGAGATGGATCACCTGCCACAGGATCTTATTGACCTCAACCCGTATCGCACCGTTCCAACGCTGGTCGATCGCGAGCTGACGCTGTTTGAGTCACGTATCATCATGGAATACCTTGATGAGCGTTTCCCGCATCCTCCACTCATGCCGGTTTATCCGGTTGCCCGTGGTGAAAGCCGTCTGATGATGCACCGCATCGAAAACGACTGGTACTCACTGCTGCGTCAAATTGAGCAGGGTTCTGCTCAGGAAGCTGACGCTGCGCGTAAGCAACTTCGTGAAGAGCTGCTGGCGATTGCGCCAATCTTCTCCTACATGCCTTACTTCAAAAGTGAAGAGTTCAGTTTGGTTGACTGCTACCTGGCGCCGCTGTTGTGGCGTTTGCCTGAGTTGGGCATTGAGTTGTCGGGTACCGGTTCTAAAGAGCTGAAAGGCTACATGACCCGCGTGTTCGAACGTGATGCTTTCCTGGCTTCTCTGACCGAACCCGAGCGCGAAATGCGTTTGCACACCCGAGGTTAAGGCATGGAGATGACCGACATGTCTCCGCGCCGTCCGTACCTGCTGCGTGCGTTTTATGAATGGTTGCTCGATAACCAGTTAACGCCGCATCTGGTCGTTGATGTGACAATGCCTGGCGTAATGGTGCCGATGGAATTCGCCCGTGATGGTCAGATAGTTCTGAACGTTGCGCCGCGTGCAGTCGGTAATCTCGAACTGGGTAACGATGACGTTCGCTTTAACGCCCGTTTTGGTGGCGTTCCGCGTAACGTGTTTGTGCCTATCGCTGCGGTACTGGCCATTTATGCCCGTGAGAATGGTGCCGGAACGATGTTCGAACCTGAAGCTGCCTATGAGTCAGAAGGGGCATTTGAAGGGCATAACGACGACGACAACAAAGATCCCATATCAGCACCGACGATGTCGGTCATTGATGGTGATCTGCCTGATGTCGCTGAAGAAGGCTCGGATGATGAACCTCCCATTCCGCCTCGTGGTGGACGCCCATCGTTGCGCGTCGTGAAGTAATGTTCTTTCACGGCTAAAACGATATAAACCCTGCACTCCGGTGCGGGGTTTTTTATTGTCTCATTATAGATATTTAAGCAGTATTTCTTTGATTTTTTGATCGGCCTGCTTTGAATAGACTGTATGATTAAACTCTTTAAGGTCATTTTTTTGGCTCTGAGTTTGCACATATCCTGGGTCTAATATTCTGGCCATAACCTCCGTATCCTGTCCATTCCGGCCTACGATTAATGATTCTATTTTCTCTAATAATGTAGGTCCTCCTTGTTTTTTTGCTTGCTCAAATAAACCTTTAGCCAGTGGGTCTTTCCACGGTTGTTTATCGTAGTAGGGAAGGTGGTGTTTTAATGATATATAATCTGACAAGCTTTGATCACCAGACATCATCCCTTTGTGGCAACGGTGGGTAAAGTTTTTAAACATATTGATAGGCATGCTTTTTGTCATGCAGATATGAATTGTTTTTTCCCCTTTTCCAGAGGTTGATCCACGGATATTAAGATGCTCACTATCATGAAGTGTGGAAAAATCGCATCTGGAAAATAAATTGATGTACTTTTTATCAGGAAGTAAATATTTTAATCTATTAATGAAAGCGGGGATTTGATTATCCTCTCGTACCACCAATAGATAGACGGAATTATTCTTCCTGTCACGATCTTCAATCAATGTATTGATAATAAAAGTATAAGCACTGGTTATCACGCTCGAGGAACTCAGATAAGCGAGGTACAAATCGCAACTATAGGGCAGGGATAAGTTATAGCTATCCAGACACTTTATTATTTCTGTCTTTGAGTTCTGGGTTATTCTGATCACTTCACTATCAGGCATGGGAAAATATCCGATAGATTTTTGTAAAAATCCAAGGGAATGCATGACAATCGACTTAAATTTTAAAGGTAAAATTGCTGTTTTATAATTTATATCATAGTCATTTATATCACGCGAACTATCCATTTCATCAATCATAATGATCGTGTCTGATGTGAATTCATATACATTATTAAACTGACGAATGATAGATGGCAGGTCTTCAGAGGAGATAAGGCTATAAGGTGCTACGATTAAAATTGGATTCGCATAGTCTATGGGTTTTTGGCCGAATTTAACTTTCCCTATAACCTTCAAACACCTCACGCTGCCCTGGCAAGTCATGAGCATGCCATTGGCACCCATGTTAATAACCAGATCTTTTATTTTATTTCCAAGTGCATGATCACCACCACCACCTAAAATAAAGTTAAGTATAAATACACTTCGCGCCATTTTATTCATCCCTGTTTAAAAATTGGATGGAATTATGGAGTATTTGATATTAAAGATATAGATGTGATTTTATATTTATACATGCAAAAATATAACCTAAGTTTTTTTGTATGTATTTTATTTATTATTTAAATTATATATAAATGAGTAATGAAAAAGGCCGCTTGCGCGGCCTTTTTCATATCACGTGCCGATTAGACTTCAAGGTAGCCCATGATGCCTTCTGCGGCTTTGCGGCCCTCGGCGATAGCAGTAACCACCAGATCTGAACCGCGCACTGCATCGCCACCGGCGAAGATTTTCGGGTTGCTGGTCTGGAAAGCGTTATCGCTGCCTTCCGGTGCCACGATGCGGCCCTGAGTATCCAGCTCCACGTCGTGGGCAGCCAGCCACTCCATCTTGTGCGGGCGGAAACCAAACGCCATCACCACGGCATCGGCTTCCATCACGTGCTCGGAACCGGCAACGATTTCAGCCCGACGGCGTCCCTGTGCATCCGGCGCGCCCAGTTCGGTACGGGCCATTCGGATGCCACTCACACGGCCAGAGCTGTTCAGCTCGATGCTCAGCGGCTGCAGATTGAATTTGAATTCCACCCCTTCTTCACGGGCATTCTTCACTTCACGGCGTGAACCCGGCATGTTTTCTTCATCGCGACGATAGGCACAAGTGACGTGCGTTGCCCCCTGACGGATCGAGGTACGAACACAGTCCATCGCAGTATCACCACCACCGAGCACCACGACGCGTTTTTTCTCCATCGTGGTGTAAGGCTCTTCCGGGCTGTCTTGGTAGCCCATCAGCTGTTTAGTATTGGCAATCAGGAACGGCAGAGCATCGTAAACGCCCGGCGCATCTTCATTCTCCAGGCCGCCACGCATGGACTGATAAGTGCCCACGCCGAGGAACACCGCGTCGTATTCCGCCAGCAATGCGTCGATGGTGATGTCTTTACCCACTTCGGTATTGAGCTGGAATTCGATCCCCATGTCGCTGAAGATCTCGCGACGCTTGGTCATGACCGATTTTTCCAGCTTGAAGGCCGGAATACCAAAGGTCAGTAAACCACCGATCTCTGGATGACGGTCATAAACCACCGCTTTGACACCGTTACGGGTCAGCACATCGGCACAGGCCAGACCTGCCGGGCCTGCGCCAATGATCGCCACACGCTTGCCTGTAGGCTGTACGTGGGACATATCAGGACGCCAGCCCATCTCGATGGCTTTATCGTTAATGTAGCGTTCAATGTTACCGATAGTCACCGCGCCGAACTCATCATTCAGCGTGCACGAGCCTTCACACAGGCGATCTTGTGGGCAAACGCGGCCGCAGACTTCCGGCAAACTGTTGGTCTGATGCGCAAGATCGGCCGCTTCCATAATCCGGCCTTCGTTAGCCAGTTTCAGCCAATTCGGGATGTAGTTATGGACCGGACATTTCCATTCGCAATACGGGTTACCGCAGGAGATACAGCGATCTGCCTGTGATGCCGCCTGCGTGGCTGAGAACGGCTCGTAAATTTCAATAAACTCAATTTTACGGATCTTAAGCGGCTTCTTCGGCGGATCAACGCGCTGTAAGTCGATAAATTGATAAACGTTTTGACTCATCTTGACCTCTTACTGCGCTTGTACCCGCAGCTCAGCTGCGGAACGACTACGGTGACCCAACAATGCTTTGACATCACTGGACTTCGGTTTTACCAGGGCAAACTTCGGTGCCCATTCCGGCCAGTTCGCCAAAATTTCTTCACCACGGGTCGAGGCGGTCAACTGTACGTGTTCGGTGATCAAACCACGCAGATGTTCCTCATGAATGGCCAGCTCTTCAACGCCAAGCACTTCAACCAGTTCCGGGTTAACACGTTTGCGGAATTCGCCGTCTTCGTCGAGAACGTAGGCGAAGCCCCCGGTCATACCTGCACCGAAGTTAACGCCGGTCCGACCCAGCACGCAGACGATACCCCCGGTCATGTATTCACAACCGTTGTCGCCGATGCCTTCTACCACGGTGATAGCACCGGAGTTACGCACCGCGAAACGCTCGCCAGCGCGACCTGCTGCGAACAGCTTGCCGCCGGTGGCACCATACAGACAGGTGTTGCCGATGATGCTGGCTTCATGACTGCGGAACGCTGAACCGATTGGCGGGCGAATCGCAATGCGGCCACCGGCCATGCCTTTACCTACGTAGTCGTTGGCGTCGCCGGTCAGCATCAGGTCTACACCACCGGCGTTCCAGACCCCGAAACTCTGGCCTGCAGTCCCGTTAAAGTTGATGCGGACCGGATCAGCGGCCATGCCCTGATCGCCATGCTTTTCAGCAATAGCACCAGACAACAGGGCGCCTACAGAGCGGTCTGTGTTACGGATATCGAAGAAGAACGATTTGCTCTGTTTCGATTCAATATGTGGTGCGGCCTGATCCAGAATCTCTTTATTCAACTGACCTTTGTCGAACGGTGGGTTGTTCTCGGTGCAATACACTGCTTTACCCGGATGCGGCGTGGCGGTAGCCAGCAGCGCAGACAGATCCAGTTTGTTTTGCTTGGCGGTGAAGCCATCGAGTTCCAGCAACAGGTCAGTACGGCCAATCAGATCAACCAGTTGGCTCACACCCAGCTCGGCCATGATTTCACGGGTTTCCTGTGCGATGAACTTGAAGTAGTTGGTCACACGTTCAGGCAGGCCGTGATAATGGTTGCGGCGAAGTTTTTCATCTTGAGTTGCTACGCCGGTAGCGCAGTTGTTCAGGTGGCAAATACGCAGGTATTTACATCCCAGCGCGACCATTGGGCCGGTACCAAAACCGAAACTTTCCGCCCCTAAAATCGCCGCCTTGATGATATCAGTACCGGTTTTCAGGCCGCCATCGACTTGCAGACGAATTTTATGACGCAGGCCGTTAGCGACCAACGCTTGTTGTGTTTCGACCAGACCCAGTTCCCACGGACAACCGGCATATTTGACGGAAGAGAGCGGGCTGGCGCCGGTGCCGCCGTCGTAACCGGCGATAGTGATCAAATCGGCATAAGCTTTTGCCACGCCAGTGGCAATGGTGCCAACGCCAGGCTCAGAAACCAGTTTCACCGAGATCATGGCTTTCGGATTGACCTGTTTCAGGTCAAAAATCAGCTGCGCCAGATCTTCGATGGAATAAATATCATGATGCGGTGGTGGGGAAATCAATGTCACGCCAGGCACGGAGTAACGCAGTTTCGCGATGTATGGCGTCACTTTATCGCCCGGCAACTGACCGCCTTCGCCTGGTTTTGCCCCTTGTGCCACTTTGATCTGTATAACGTCAGCATTGACCAGATAAGCCGGGGTTACGCCGAAACGGCCGGAGGCTACCTGCTTAATGCGCGACACTTTATTGGTGCCATAACGCGCCGGATCTTCGCCGCCTTCGCCGGAGTTGGAGCGCCCGCCGATGCTGTTCATCGCTTCAGCCAGTGATTCATGGGCTTCAGGGCTGAGTGCACCGATAGACATCGCCGCCGTATCGAAGCGGGTGAACAGGCCTTCGGCAGGTTCAACTTGATCAACCGGGATCGGCTGACCTTTCGGGGTGATCTGCAGCAGATCGCGCAATGCCGCAACCGGACGTTCGTTCACCAACTTGGCATATTGCTGGTAATCACTGTATTCGCCGCTTTTGACCGCAGCTTGCAGCGTGTTCACCACGTCCGGGTTATAAGCGTGATACTCGCCCCCGTAGACGTATTTCAGCAGGCCGCCCTGATCCAATGTCTTGCGTTTGAGCCAGGCACGTTTGGAGAGGTTTTGCAGATCCTGTTCGAAATCATTGTAGCTTGCGCCCCCGATCCGGCTGACCACACCCTGGAAGCAGGTATTGCACAGTTCTTTATGCAGGCCCACCGCTTCAAACAGCTGTGAACAACGGTAAGAGGCCACGGTCGAAATGCCCATTTTGGACATGATTTTGTACAGACCTTTGTTGATGCCGTTACGGTAATTCAGCATCACTTCACGGTATTTTTTGTCGATAACCTGCGTGTCGACCAGCTTGGCCAGCGTTTCGTAAGCCAGATACGGGTAAACGGCAGTTGCACCGAACCCGAGCAGCACGGCGAAGTGGTGCGGGTCACGGGCGCTGGCGGTTTCGACAATAATATTGGCGTCGCAGCGCAGGTTCTTTTCAACCAGACGGCGTTGCAGCGCACCGACCGCCATTGGCGCAGGCAGCGGCAAACGGTTTGGCGCGATGTTGCGGTCAGAAAGCACCAGCAATACAGCACCATCGCGGACTTTTTGTTCGCCTTCGTCGCACAGTTTGGCAACGAACGCTTCCATGTCCTGTTCGGCCGGATCGTAAGTCAGATCCAGGGTGTCAGCACGATAGTATTTGCTGTCAAGCTGGGTCAGCTGTTTAAAGTCAGACCACAGCAGGATTGGCGATTTAAAGCTCAGGCGGTGTGCCTGACCTTCGGCTTCGCAGAACACGTTCATCTCGCGACCAATGCTGGTCGCCAGAGACATCACGTGTGCTTCACGCAACGGGTCGATAGGCGGGTTGGTAACCTGCGCAAACTGCTGACGGAAATAGTCATAGATAATGCGCGGGCGGCTGGAGAGCACGGCGAATGGGGTATCGTCGCCCATAGAACCGACCGCTTCCTGACCGTTTTCACCCAGAACTCGCAGGATCTGGTCCAGCTCTTCGCTGCTGTAACCAAACTGCTTCTGGAAGGTTTCGAGCTGAGTGTCATCGAGCTCACGGCTGCCGACCTGATCGTCAGGGAGATCTTCGAACGGCACCAGACGCTGAACGTTCTTCTCCATCCACTCTTTATAAGGATGACGGCCTTTCAGGTCGTTATCGGTTTCCGCCGAGTGGTGAATTTTACCGCTGCGGGTGTCGATAACCATCAATTCGCCGGGGCCGACGCGGCCTTTCTCGACCACTTCATCCGGTTGGTAATCCCAGATACCGACTTCTGACGCGCAGGTGATCAGCTTGTCTTTAGTGATGACATAGCGCGCCGGGCGCAGGCCGTTACGATCGAGGTTACAGGCGGCGTAGCGGCCATCTGACATCACGATACCGGCCGGGCCATCCCAGGGTTCCATGTGCATGGAGTTAAAGTCGAAGAAGGCGCGCAGATCGTCGTCCATGTCCGGGTTCTGTTGCCAGGCTGGCGGCACCAGTAAACGCATGGCGCGCAGCAGGTCCATACCGCCGCTCAGGAACAGTTCCAGCATGTTATCCAGCGAGCTGGAGTCTGAACCGGTTTCATTGACAAAAGGTGCTGCGTCTTGCAGATCGGGGATCAATGGCGTTTTGAATTTATAACCACGCGCGCGCGCCCACTGACGGTTACCCGCAATGGTATTGATTTCACCGTTATGTGCCAGATAGCGGAACGGTTGAGCCAGCGGCCAGCGCGGTACGGTGTTGGTTGAGAAGCGCTGGTGGAACAGGCAAATGGCCGATTCAAGACGCAGGTCTGCCAGGTCTAAATAGAAACGCGGCAGATCGGCTGGCATACACAAGCCTTTATAGATCGTGACCACGTTGGAGAAGCTGCAGACGTAAAAATCTTTATCGGCAATGCGTTTTTCAATACGGCGACGCGCCATATAGAGGCGGCGTTCCATATCACGCGGACGCCAACCGGCAGGCGCGTTAACAAAAATTTGCTCGATGCGGGGCAGGGAGGAGAGGGCAATTTCACCGAGAACATCAGGGTTCGTCGGCACATCGCGCCAGCCGACCACGGACAGCGTTTCGTTTTGCAGCTCTTCCTCAACAATGCGGCGGCTCGCGGCAGCTTCTTCTTCATCTTTGCTGAGGAATATCATGCCAACGGCGTAATTTTTAGCCAGACGCCAGCCACGCTCTTCGGCAACCATGCGGAAGAAGCGATCGGGTTTTTGTAACAGCAGGCCACAACCGTCGCCAGTCTTGCCATCAGCAAGAATAGCACCACGGTGTTGCATACGGGCCAGTGCGTGAATGGCTGTACGCACGACCTTATGGCTAGGTTCGCCTTCTATGTGGGCGATCAGGCCGAAACCACAGTTGTCCCTCTCAAGGGATTTATCGTACAACATATTCGTGAACCTCCCCAGGCTCTGCGAGACTCTCACACCTGTTGCGAGGGGGCTTTTAGACGGGGAAGGCTCACATTTTCGCGCACTCTTGCGGTGCGTTGAATGCCTGAGTTTCCCGGTCAAAGGCCCCTCGTGACGGTTCTCACAAGTGGTGGTTGACTTGTTTTTATGAGGGAGTCTTCAATTACTGCATAAATATGACGAGTGGTACACCCGTCGAGATTGCTTCCAGCGGACTTCCAACTTAGCGAGAAAGCACAGGCAGGTCAAATACGGATTTAAGTGATAACAAAAAGCCTATAATTGATGGTAGTAGCATGATTTTTAATGATTTATTGCCATTTTTTAACCCCTGACTTCATTAAGGTTTGTACCCCGAAGTGTGAGCTGTCTCACTGTCCTTAAGGGCCGTCAACTGTGCACCCTGCTGGAAGTGGTGACAATAGCAGTGTTTTATACTGCAAAATCGTCAGCAGGTGTGCTTTGTGACTATTTTTAACCAGCCGGTAATAATGTACTAAAAGGGCCGCGATAATAAGAATTATTCATACCACGGCGAATGACTTTATTTGCAGTAATAGTGAATAGTTATTCTTTAAAGGAGCCTGGAGATTAAAGGCTCTTTTTTCGGGGATGGGCGTAAAGCCTGAAATGAGTGGGGACCTGGCTAATTATAGCCGGGCTATATTGATAATATCACGTTGGTGGTTAGTCAATATCTGCGCGCCATGATGTCCTGATGCACCACGGTAAGCCCCTCAACGGTGCAGGCCAGTAGTTTATAACCGTCTTGAGACGCCACGCGACCCGCAGACTGATCTCGGGCTTATATGCGCGGGTAAATGCGGTATCATTTGAACGTCTTCGTCTTTAGGGAATCGTTATGAAGCAAATCCGGGTATTAGCCCAGTATTACGTTGATCTGATGGTCAAGTTAGGATTGGTGCGTTTTTCTCTGCTGCTGGCCTCTGCGCTGGTGGTGCTGGCGATGATTGTCCAGATGGCCGTCACCATGTTGCTGCGCGGTCAGGTCGACAGCATCGACGTGGTGCGCTCGATTTTCTTCGGTTTGCTGATAACCCCCTGGGCAGTCTATTTCCTGTCGGTGGTGGTGGAGCAGCTTGAAGAGTCGCGCCAGCGTTTGTCACGGCTGGTCGATAAGCTTGAAGAGATGCGCCATCGCGACCTCGAGCTGAACCAGCAGATGCAAGACAATATTACCCAGTTGAACCAGGAAATAGCCGACCGTGTGAAAGCCGAAGAAGCGCGCCTGGCCGTGGTGGATAAGCTTAAACTGGAAATGCATCACCGCGAACAGGCACAGATTGAATTGAGTCAACAATCAGCCCTGTTGCGCTCTTTCCTTGATGCCTCGCCGGATTTGGTTTACTACCGCAATGAAGACAAAGAATTTTCTGGCTGTAACCGCGCGATGGAACTGCTGACCGGCAAGAGCGAGAAGCAACTGGTTGGATTGACGCCCAATGACGTCTACAGCCCGGATATCGCCGAAAAAGTGGTGGAGACCGATGAGAAAGTATTCCGCCACAATGTTTCGCTGACGTATGAGCAGTGGCTGGTGTATCCCGATGGGCGTAAAGCCTGTTTTGAACTGCGCAAAGTGCCGTTTTATGACCGCATCGGTAAACGGCACGGGTTGATGGGCTTCGGACGCGATATTACGGAACGTAAGCGCTACCAGGACGCACTGGAAAACGCCAGCAGAGAGAAGACTACCTTTATCTCAACGATCAGCCATGAGCTGCGTACACCGCTTAACGGCATCGTCGGCCTCAGCCGCATTTTGCTCGACACCCACCTGAACGCTGAGCAGCATAATTACCTGAAAACCATTCACGTTAGCGCGATCACACTGGGCAATATTTTTAACGACATTATTGAGATGGATAAACTTGAGCGCCGCAAAGTGCAGCTCGACAACCAGTCGGTTGATTTCACCGGTTTTCTCTCCGATCTGGAAAATCTCTCCGGCTTACTGGTGCAACCAAAAGGGCTGAAGTTTGTCATGCAGCCGGATTTACCGCTGCCGCACAACATCATTACTGACGGTACCCGCCTGCGGCAGATTTTGTGGAATTTGATCGGTAACGCGGTGAAATTCACCCACGACGGTGAGATCGTGGTGCGTGTGCATCATGACGGCGGCGAGCTGCTGCGCTTTGAGGTACAGGATTCTGGCATGGGTATCCCGCAGGATGAGCAGGACAAAATCTTCGCCATGTATTACCAGGTGAAAGATCAGAACGGTGGCAAACCGGCGACCGGTACCGGTATCGGTCTGGCTGTGTCCAAACGGCTGGCGCAGAGTATGGGGGGTGACATCACCGTGTGCAGCGAACAGGGCAAAGGATCGTGCTTCACCCTGACGGTCAGCGCACCGACGCTGGATGAACCCGTCAGCGGGACGGAAGAAGAGGACGACCTGCCACTACCGGCGCTGAATGTGCTGCTGGTGGAAGATATCGAACTTAACGTGATCGTCGCGCGCTCAGTGTTGGAAAAGCTGGGTAACAGCGTGGAAGTGGCCATGAATGGCCATGACGCGCTAGCGATGTTTGACCCGGATGAGTTTGACCTGGTGCTGCTCGATATTCAGTTGCCGGACATGACCGGTCTGGATATTGCCCGCAAATTACGTCAGGACTACGCCGGGCGCCACCTGCCGCCGCTGGTGGCACTCACCGCCAACGTGCTGAAAGATAAGAAAGAGTATCTCGACGCTGGCATGGATGATGTGCTCAGCAAACCGCTGTCCGTCTCTGCGCTGACCGCCATGATCCAGCAATTTTGGGATCATCAGCCAGACTCTGTTTCTACTGAGGAGCCTTCTGTGACCACCCAGACGCAAGAATCATTGCTGGATACCGCCATGCTGGAGCAATACATCGAACTGGTCGGGCCGGGCCTGATTTACCAGAGCGCCGACATGTTTGAAAAAATGATGCCAGACTACCTTGCCGTGCTTGATTCAAACATGATCGCCCGCGATCAGGTGGGTATTGCTGAAGAGGGTCATAAGATCAAAGGGGCGGCGGGTTCGGTAGGATTGAAGCATTTGCAACAACTGGCGCAACAAATTCAGACACCAACGCTACCTGCGTGGTGGGACAATGTTCAGGAATGGATTGATGAGTTGAAGCTGGAGTGGCGTAACGATATTAAAACGTTACGTGAATGGACGGCAAACGCTGGAAAAAAATAACCCCAGCCGAAGCCGGGGTGCGCGAATACTGCGCCAACACCAGGGAAATCGTTAACCCGCGATAGTTTTAAGGGTTTTGGTTTCGCAAGTTTTGGTAATTCTGCCGTAAAGTCTAATACATTCTGTAGGAATCAACATAACAAATATAAGCTTAACTGTTACAAGATTCATTAAAAACTGTGATGTAGATTAGTCTTTGTCTATACAAAACTTCAAGCCTTTATCGCAGGAAATTTTGGAGAATACAAATGAAGCCTGTTGGCGTTGTGCTCTGCTGTGATGATTTTTCCGGTAGAACAGGGTTTCAGGAGGCCTTTTTAGTCCTTTCTGCCCTTAAAAAACAGGGTGTAAAAAGCCTGTGCATCACTGCTTGTGATATACAACTTGATGTAATAAAGGAATTTTTTTATAAAAAAGAAAAAGAAGATTTTGTTACGGCAACAGAATCCTCACTTTTATCCTTAAGTGAAATTATTTCACTTAAGGAATCGATTCCTGAGAACCTGAGTGGGCTCATTTTCCCTGGTGGCTTTGGTCTAATTCGTCGTTTAACTACCCTTGAGACAGATGGAAGCGATTACACAATCGATGAGGAACTGTTCACATTAATGCAGGAAATACATAAGCAGAGTAAACCATTGGGGTTCATCAGTCAGGCCGCAATATTGGCACCAAAACTGGCGGGAGCCGAAGTGCGGGTCACGCTAGGCACTGATATTGATCGCGCGGAACTCCTTGATGCGATTGGGGCCGAACCGGTTCTGTGCCCGGCTGATGATATTGTCATCAATCTGGAAATGAAGATTGTTAGCACTCCGGGCCTGCTGTCGGAACAATCCGAAGGTGAAGCGGCTCTGGGGATTGATAAGCTGGTCAGATGTGTTACGGAATGGATTGAATGAGTAAATCGTCAGCTATAGCCCTCTTCACGGCACCAATAAGGTGGCTCAAGCGCCTTCTAATACTGTTCGTTGGCTTATGGGTCGCGGGAATTTTCCTGTTTTCCTTTTTGCCGGTGCCTTTCTCCGCCGTGATGGTTGAGCGGCAAATTTCAGCCTGGTTGACCGGCGATTTCGGTTATGTTTCCCATTCTGACTGGGTGCCAATGAGTGAAATATCCTCGCCGATGGCGCTAGCAGTCATGGCCGCGGAAGATCAAAAATTCCCCGAACATTGGGGTTTTGATGTTGACGCCATTCAGTCTGTGCTGGAAAAAAGTGACAAAGATGAGGGTCGAATTCGCGGCGCTTCGACACTTTCTCAGCAAACCGCCAAAAATCTGTTCCTGTGGGATGGCCGCAGTTGGCTGCGCAAAGGGCTGGAAGCGGGGCTAACCGTCGGCATTGAAACGGTGTGGAGTAAGCGCCGTATTCTGACGGTGTACCTGAACATTGTGGAATTTGGGGACGGTATTTTCGGTGTGGAAGAAGCCGCGCAGCACTTCTTTCATAAACCGGCGAGCAAGCTGACAGCCTCTCAGGCCGCACTGCTGGCGGCGGTACTTCCCAACCCGCACCTGTTTAAAGTGAATGCCCCCTCGGCCTATGTGCTGCGTCGCCAGCAGTGGATCCTGCGCCAGATGAGCCAGCTTGGCGGTGACAGTTTCCTCAGCGAGCACAAACTGCGTTAGTTCTTCCTGCCTGTGAGTATAAAAAAGGGCCCAGCATGCGATGCTGAGCCCTTTTTACTCACTTTCTGCAATACCTGTCACTTCACGTAAGTAAACGCCGTGGTGACATGTTTCACGCCGCTGACGCCGGCGGCAATGCTCGCCGCTGACTTGCCTTCTTCCTGAGTGACCAGACCAAGCAGGAACACTTCACCGTTTTCGGTGGTGACTTTCACGTTGGAAGATTTCACTGAGTCGCTGGTCAGGATCTGCGAACGCACTTTGGTGGTGATCCAGGTATCCATAGAAGCGGTACCCATGCTGACCGGTTTACCGGTGCGGATCTCGTTATACACTTCGTTCGCTCCCTCGACCCCCATGGTGATCTGTTTAGCGCGGGCGGCCATATCTGGTGTTGGGGCCTGGCCGGTTAACAGGACTTTGCCCTGATAAGCGGTGGCCACAATACGGGCTTCGTCCTTAAGTTGTTTGTCTTTGCTGATCGCGTTGCTTACCCGCGCTTCCAGCGTACCGTCATCCACCTGCGTGCCCACGGAACGCGGATCGGTGGTGGTTTTGGTCGCGACACCGGCGACGCCAACAACAGCGGCGGCCACGCACCCCTGTAACAGCAGGGCGCTTAACAATAGTGCAAAAAGAGGACTTGCCTTCATTGGAACTCCTTAATCGTCCTGGTGAGGGAACAGCGTGTTATCAATCAGGTCACAGAGACAGTTGACGGTGAGCATGTGCATTTCCTGAATACGTGCGCTGCGGTGGGACGGAATTCGGATCTCAACATCGTGAGGGCCCAGCAAACCAGCCAGTTCACCGCCGTCATACCCCGTAAGAGCAACGATAGTCATATCGCGGGTCACGGCGGCTTCCACCGCTTTGACGATATCACGGCTGTTACCCCGGGTGGAAATAGCCAGTAAAACGTCACCGGCCTGGCCCAGTGCGCGCACCTGCTTGGCATAAATCTCTTCGTGCAGGCGGTCATTAGCAATGGCCGTCAGCACAATGTTATCCGCACACAGGGAGATAGCAGGCAGGCTTGGGCGTTCGGTCTCAAAACGGTTAATCAGACTGGCTGAAAAATGCTGGGCATTGGCTGCTGAGGTACCGTTACCGCAGCACAGGATTTTGTTGCCGTTCAGCAGCGATTGCACCAGTGTCATCGCGGCGCGGGAAATCGCATCAGGCAGCGCTTCTGCAGCAGCAATCTGGGTTTGAATACTTTCAGTAAAGCAGGCTTTGATTCTATCCAGCACGTGATTTAGTCCAGTCAGTAAAATGTCGGCTGCGCGGTCGGGCAGGCCGTCAGTCTCAAAACAATCTCAATCCGCATTGAAAGCATCCGTCAGCCATTCTATCTGGCTGCCTGTGATGGCTAAAACATCAAAACGGCAAGATGATGTGTCAAAGCTTGCATTTCTTCCTGCAAGCCAGAAAGAGGCGGCCTGTAATAACCGCTTCTGTTTTTGATGCGTTACGCTGGCCGCCGCACCCCCAAACAAGGCGTTACGACGGTAGCGAACTTCAACAAACACCCAGGTATGTTGATCGCGCATGATCAGGTCAATTTCACCCAGCCGGCACGCCACGTTGGCGGCGACGAAAATTAACCCCGCATTTTCGAGATAGCGACGGGCGAAGACTTCATAGTCTGCGCCACGCTCGCGGGTGGTCTGCAATTTTTTAAACATCAGTACATCCTTGTACCACTACCCTGCAGTATGAAATGCCTTGGGTAAGCTAAAACCGTTTTACGAAGAAACCGGCACCAGCGCGCCCTGGCGGTATTGCAGCCATGGCAGTTTGCGGTGGATCACGCAGTTCTCGTTGGCGCTCAGTTGACCGGTGGTACCGGAAACCTGGAAGCCAGGGATTTGACGCATCTGGGAGAAATGATTGGCCAGATCCCATGCATCGATACCCATGGCGTAGAGACGCACCAGCGAATAGTCGTTTTTGAACTGGCTGGCTGCCTGCTGCATTAACGCCGGATTGTTACCCGCCAGCAGAGGGATATCGCTGAACTGTACGCCTTCCATTTCCAGACGATAATCCGGGCCTGCACCGGCCTGATAGCTGCGTGAGCTGGCATAAACCGCTGGCTTATTACGGCCACTGACGGCCAGGTCGATCATCGGCTTGATGAGGGTCAGCTCATCTTGTGTCGCGACGATATACACCGAATCCACATTCCCGGAAATGCCGCCGCTGGTGGCCTGAGTGATTTGATCATCGCTTGGTGGAGCCGGGATGGTGATCCCGCCGATGGTCACACCCTGCTGGGCCGGAGCTGCCGCTTTAGATGTGCTCAACACCGGTGTACCGGTCAGGCGAATACCGCTGCGAATCGTCGACTTCAGTTCAGAATAGGAGCCCAGATCCTGCTTCAGTACAGTCTGGCCGCCCTGTTTTTGCCATTCAGTGGCAAAGGCCTGCGCGATACGGTCACCGAAGCTGCCACGAGGTACCAACAGCAGTGGCATCTGACGATGCTGCGCCCACATATGGCGTGCCGCATCCTGCGCTTCGTCTTCCGGCGAGAGCGCAAAGTAACAGATATTCGGACTGTTTTTCTCAGTTTCTGGCTGATTTAGCGCCAGAACGTTCAATGACGTCTGAGTAGAGCCCAGTTCTGTCACTTTATCTTTTAACAGCGGGCCCACCACGATGCTTGCACCATCTTGCTGTGCCTGAGCCAGCAGTACGGCCAGTGGCTGAGTGCTGGTGTCATAAACTTTCACCTGCGCACGCGGATTTACCGGGGCAGCACTGATGGCCGGCGCCGCAGACGTTGCGGGTTGCGGGTTGGCTGCCGTGGTCTCGGCCGCCGACGGGCTGACGGCCGCATTTGGATCGGTTTGTGGCACGGCGGCGTTAGGATCCGCCGGGGCCTGCTGTGGCGCTGGCTGGCTTGGTAAGCCGTTTATGGCGGCATTGAAGCCTTGCTGAATCGCATTCCCGTAAACCTGCGCTGCGCCGCTCATCGGCAGGAACAGGGCGATTTTTTCGGTAGAAGAGGGCTGGAAGCTGAGCACGCTGTTCAACTGAGTCGGCAAGGTTGTTGCTGCCGGGTTAACCGGATAACGGCGCTGCCAGTCTTTGATACCGGCTTTCAGCAGATCGGGATCCTGCTTATTACTCAGCCAGACGCTGAGCAGATCCAACCAGCCTTGCAACGTATTTTCATTGGCATTGATGGTGATACTGCTGACATCCTGCGGCGTCATTTGCGTCAGCGCACTCCAGGTCGCGTCGATATTGTCCTGATGCGGTTTGCCTTGCAGCAGAGGTTCCTGAGCAATATAAGCGCGCAGCAGGCCCAGGCTGGTGTGGCCTTGGCTGGCGTCGATTTGCGCCTGATAGAAACGGGCTTTCTGTGCATCATTTAAATTGGCCGGATCAAGCTTGCTGAGCGTTGTTGCCGCCGCCGGATAATTCTGCTGGGCAACCTGAACTTCAGCGCTGACCAGTTGCTGTTCCTGAGCCTGTGCTGCGCTCAGTTTTTGTGGCAATTGTGCTAATTGATCAGCAGCCTGTGGCGCTTTGCCTTCGCGCAACAAGGCACGAACTGCAAGTAATTGCCAGTCAGCCTTGGTATCATCACCGTTTTGCTGTGCCTGTTGCAGATAATAGTCTGAGCTGCCAGTCGCCTTGGCCTGAACGGTTTCAGTCGGCGTCTGCGGAGCCTGGCTCGAACAACTGGCGAGAAGCATCGCCACGATAACGGCAGGGATTAAACGTCCCGTGCGGGTACGAAAAGTAGTTGAGGAAGGCATTCAGTTTCCAGTGATGTTTTTTTCAAGATGCTCAATATTAAATCGGCAATCCGGATGAAACAATGAATCAACACGATCAAGCAGATATTTCTGCATCAACGCTCTACATCGTACCGACTCCGATCGGCAATTTAGGGGACATTACCCAACGTGCGTTGGCCGTGCTGAACAGCGTCGATTTGATTGCGGCGGAGGATACCCGCCATACCGGATTACTGCTGCACCACTTTGGCATCAGCGCCAAAATGTACCCGTTACATGACCATAATGAACAGCAAAAAGCCGAGCATTTACTGTCGAAACTCCAGGAAGGTCAAAGCATTGCGCTGGTATCGGATGCAGGAACGCCGCTGATCAATGACCCCGGCTACCATCTGGTCCGTCGCTGTCGTGAAGCCGGTATTCGTGTGGTACCGCTGCCAGGTGCTTGCGCGGCCATCACGGCCTTGTCTGCCGCCGGTTTGCCGTCAGATCGCTTCTGCTACGAAGGTTTTCTGCCCGCCAAAACTAAATCGCGAAAAGACACCCTGCAGGCGCTGATCGAAGAGCCGCGTACGCTGATTTTCTACGAATCGACCCATCGCCTGCTCGACAGTTTGCAGGATATGGTCGAAGTTTGGGGGCCAAATCGTTACGTTGTGCTGGCGCGTGAACTGACCAAAACCTGGGAAAATATTCGGGGTGACGCCGTGGGCGCATTACTGGCCTGGGTGCTGGAGGATGAAACCCGCAAACGTGGTGAAATGGTGTTAATTGTTGAAGGTCATAAAGTCGACACCGAAGCACTGCCTGCCGAAGCGCTGCGTACATTAGCCATGCTGCAAAAAGAGTTACCGCTGAAAAAAGCCGCCGCACTGGCCGCGGAAATCCATAATGTGAAGAAGAATGCGTTGTATAAATACGCACTCGACCAGCAAGAGGGTGACAAGTAGGGTGTAATGCCCTATTATCCGCCGCGGAGTTGACCAGGCAATCGCCGCTTCGTTGCCGTCCCTTTCGGGGGAGACAGATGGAGGGGAGGAAAGTCCGGGCTCCATAGGGCAGGGTGCCAGGTAACGCCTGGGAAGCGCGAGCTTACGACAAGTGCAACAGAGAGCAAACCGCCGATGGCCCACGTAAGTGGGATCAGGTAAGGGTGAAAGGGTGCGGTAAGAGCGCACCGCGCGGCTGGCAACAGTTCGTGGCATGGTAAACTCCACCCGGAGCAAGGCCAAATAGGGGTTCACATGGTACGGCCCGTACTGAACCCGGGTAGGCTGCTTGAGCCAGTGAGCGATTGCTGGCCTAGAGGAATGATTGTCCACGACAGAACCCGGCTTAACGGTCAACTCCAACTTATTTATAAAACAATGGGTTGATGTATTCCGTCTGCATTTCACGTCAAACTGAGATACAAGATGGGATACATCAGCGCTTGTTCTATTCCAAACACAATCCGTCGTGGCAAGAACTACTACCTTCACTTCAGACTTCCCAACAATAAATTCTTCCGTGCGTCTCTTGGCTGCGATTCTGCGGAGAGAACCAAGTACATAGCCCTTCGACTTAGCTTATTCATATCATTGGTAAAATCCGATATGATGAAGCCTATACAACTTCTTGATATAGTCCAAAAAATGAAAAAGCTAGAGCAAAAGGATATTGATAATTATTTGCTTCATTCGCAGGCTTTATATTATGCAGCTGCGAAAAACATTCCTGTAGAGACGCGGAGAATGCTTAGAAAAGACATTCCAACTCGTCATGAGAAGAGCAAATTTACAAGCGTCAGTAGAATGCTTGGTGATGGATATTTCCATAACGAGCCAGCGTATTCAGAAGATACTGTGATGGAACAACTTGGTATCGAGTTCGACCTAACTGGAAAAGAAAATGATATAGATGATATTGCTACTCAATGTGACTTTTTCTGGAAGCAGTATTGTGATGCTGGGGTGGCATTTTTAAATTCTAACCATAAGGAATACAGGCAAATACTTGCATCTTTGAAACCGGATAGTCCACCAGCGCTGGTAACTGTGCAGGAAGAACAAACGACTTCGGCAGCAATCGAAACACCAACATTAATCGAGGCTTGGAAAGAGTTCGTCAAATATAAATCGAACTGGAACGACAAAATCCGACAGATTAATGAAAAGTATTTTGAAGTTATCGCAATTGTCCTTGGCAGTGATACACCTGTTACAGAAGTATCTAAGCGAGATATAAAACGACTTTTGGAAGCTGTTGAGGGATTACCGAGACAGAATAAAAAACCTTATAATAATATGACTGTTCAAGAGTGCTTGGAAGAGGATGATATCCCTGAAGAAGATCTGGTTTCCTCGAAAACAGTTAAAGATTATTTGAAACTGTGCCAATCTTTCTTTTCGACTTTTTTAACAAAAGAAAAAGATATTCTGATTTCTTCTCCAACAGAAAATGTGTCGTTTGTGAATAAAAGTAAACCTTATGGTAATTACACAGATGCCGAAATGAAAAGCTTAGTTGGTCGTTTTTTATTAGAAAAAAACTGGAAGAAGTGGGTGTTTTTACTTCTGGCTTACTCAGGGGCACGTAGAGGGGAAATTACAAAATTAACATCAGCAGATGTTCGTTTTGATGAGGAGGCTAAACGTTATTACCTGATGATTAATGAAAGTAAAACTGCGGCTGGAACGAGACAAATACCGGTACATAATTTCTTAGTTAATAATGGCTTTATTGATTTTGTTAATTCAAAGAAAGGCAATTTGCTTTTTCCTGAAGTGACATATCATAATCAAGTGACAAAAGCATTTCATATCATCCGTGATGAGTTAGAGATCTCTTCAACGAATGATTTCAATGAGAAACGAATTGTCCACAGTTTACGCCACTCGTTCATAACCCATTTAACGGGTAAAGTTAATACTACATTGCTTCAACAAGTTATAGGGCACGAATTATCAAATATCGGTGAAACAAAAAGATATACGCATAGAGCAAACTTATCTGAACTTCTGATAGTTGTTGATAGCATTGACTGGAAGTAAAATAATTAATGGAACGTTTTCTTACTAGAGCAGACTCCAGCCCCTTTTTTCTCAACTGATTCCGTTCTGTGACCATCGCTATAGATACAGATCCTACCACCCTGCGTAGGGTATGAATCCACAAGAGTAAGGGTATTGGTTGTTGCATAGCTTTTTGAGAATATAAACATCATCAGCAGTGTTAAAATGTTGAGCGATTTCATTACTGAATTTCCAATTTTAAATCGTGTTTAATCAATTTAATTGCAGCGTAAACGCCAGATAAATTATCTGGCGCTGGCAATAAACAGACAGGCTAGTGCCGTTGAAGATAGTTAGGAGGGATTCTAACGTAGATCTTATCCCCCTTTTCATCAATGGTAATTTAGTTGGTGACTTGATATTGATAAATTATTTCTCTGCTATATTAATAGCTCCACTAGCAATTTTTGCGATAGTCTTTTCAGTTTCTAAAGCATCCATGTCTCCATCAATCTCATATTTCTTATAGGCATCTTTAAGTTGATTTTCGATTTTTGTACGAGTTTGGCTAGCAGAGGTTTTTCCAGTTTTTAGCGACTTTACGATTATCTTGCAGAATGTTTCACCGTCTTTTACGGTAGCCAAAAAATCTTGTATTTGTTTTCGGCTTTCTTCTCTGTGATTATTATCGAGATAGATTGGAGCTAAATCACTATTCATAAACGTCTCACTAGAGAGCTGACGACAATCTGATTTTGCGACCGCATCGTTAGCATACAAATTAACTACGATAGTCAGAGTGATTAATATGGCTGGTCTAATCTTGTTCACGGCTTCTCCTTAGCTTATTCATGCACTTCTACAACATAGCGCCCACCGTGATCTTTGATGGTGTAGTGATAAATGTCATCACAATAAACATCGACCGAACCGCCAAAATATTTAGGGATAACGTTGTTTATTTTTTCGCAGGTGTAGCCCTTCGCTTGGATTACGGCTTGTGATGCATCTTTGAGATCTTGAGAAGCCTCTTCTGCCTGCACGTAAGCACTGCTTAAACCCAACAGTAACCCTAAGGCTATTACTTTATTCATATAAAAATTCTCCGGTTTTACATGTGGTTGGCTAATTTCCGAGCATTAAAATGATAACTCAATTGATCGGTTATTTCTATTAATTATTAGATATCGATCGTTTTTACAGATCAATATAGTGTTAGTAACACGGAGGGGGTAGCCTTTGTATCTACTGATTCGCAATTTGGAATGTCTTACACCGAAAGTCAGTTCAAAATTAATTTCATAGCATCTTGCCAAAAGAGTTATTTTTTGGTAAGGTTTGATTGGGGTTCTATAACCCATAATTCCGGATTGGGTTTTCCCTGCTTTTTGAGTTCATTGGCCTGCCGCTATCCCTTGTGGCGAGTCACTTCCGTACTGTTTCCGCTTTGTCCGCCTATGCCAAACCTTCACGGGTTTTAAATAATATCCCTACTACAAATCAACCAAGTTGATCTCTTGATCAGCTAGGTTTTCGTTCGTTCATTACTAGGAGGTAGCTTTGAAAACACAACCAGAAATCAAGAGAAAGAAAGGTCGCTTTAATCTGATTAGTTCAGACATCTTTGAACATGAGGGTGCTTCCTACTCCGTCAACTACAAGGGGAAATCTTATTCCCCGTTGAGCGTTGAAATTTTAGAAAGAAACATCAATGAACTACGTGCCATGCAAGAGAGCTATGCTCGCGTCTTTGCGTTCAGATTTGATCTCCGTGTACCAAGTAGCATGACCCCGGAAGAATCAAACAGACTCATCAGCGAACTATTCGAAAAGCTCAGAGACAAATTCAAGTCTAAGGGATGGGATAACCAGCCTATTAAAACTCATGCGTATGGTTGGGTCTGGGAAGTAGAAACTGCCAAACAAGCTCACTACCATCTCTGGATTGCCGTCCCAGGAAATCAAGTGCAGGCTGTTTATCCGTCTGGTGGAATGTATGGATTGATTAATGGTTTATGGTTAGAACTGACAAACGGAAAAGGTCGCGGCCATTTGCCTAAAGACGCGGGTTGCATGATCACCCGTGACGATAAATCTGAACTGAAGAAATTCGTATACAGGATTTCTTACCTAGCAAAGGAGAGAGGCAAGTATTCCCAAAGCAATAAGACAAAGCGGTATGGAGGATCAAGGCTTCATGGAAAGATGTTAAAGAAAGCTGCAACGTTTTTAGCTACTAAAGCCAAAGCTCTTACACTCCAAGTTGCTTAGTAATGCTCTCTCTTCACTTCTGCCTATCAGAAAAAATAAAATTAGAATATAATCGAGAGTGGAAGTTTAAGCAGGCCCATAACCCTCCTGTAAGCCACTCTGCTAAGTTTTATTTATGCAGGCTACCCTGCCCCACAGGGTATCATAAAAAATCGCTTAACGTGGCTCCTGCTGCGTTTTTATTGATACAAAAAATTATTCCCCCGTAGCATTCCAGTAGCGCTTAACTGTGGCAATTCCCAAATCCAACTTAACCGCTGCTTTAGATTGGCTTAGTCCGTGTTCTCTGGCTTCCTGTACACGCTTACGGGTGTCATGGGCAACCGGGCGGCCTAATCTCTTTCCTTCCCGCTTCGCCCGCTCAAGCCCTTCCTTGGTACGTTCAATGATTCTGGACTTCTCGAACTCAGCAAATGCCGAAAACATTTGCAGCATCAGTTTACCTTCTGCACTGCTAAGGTTACTCACTGGTAAATCAAGAGACACCACTTCTATGTTAAGTTCAACCAACATTGCAATAGTCTGCTGTACATCGATATTGTCACGGCCTAGGCGATCCAGCTTCAACACAACCAACCTGTCTCCGGATTCCAGTTTGTGGTTAACCATATCGGCAAACGCTTTACGGCTCATCGCCTGTACACCACCAGAAACAACTTCCGACACTACGCGGCTTTCAAGAACATCATAGCCAGACTGGCGAATCGCCATGATCTGATTCTCTGTTGTTTGTTCGTTAGTACTGACACGGCAATATGCAAAAGTGCGGCTCATAACATCCTCTGACTGGTATCAAAAACGGTATCATAATCAATCATTGGTATCATCAAGTCAATACCCTAATTTATTGACACCTGTTTATATATACCTCAGGGGGTATCGTAAAACGTTCGATTGTTGATGCTAGTGGGGTAGTATCTAAGCACGCAAGCCTGATATTTGAAAAACATTCAGCACCGAGTTGAGACGCAGGGATAAGCTACTTAGCTACACAGTTAAAATTACACCGATACTTTAACTAGTCCCAGTTGCGGTTGTTCAGTTGATATAACAGTGCTAAAGCTTGATAACTTCCCCGAAATTCTGAAAAACGCTGCAAGCTGTTTTACGAATGGATAAGGCTCTCTTAATCACTCTTATCACACTCTGCTACTGTTTGGGTGCTCTCGAAAAGAGGTTGCAAAATATGTTTTGAGAGATGCTCAATTACAGGGACACATACAGCATCCCCCATTGCAAAATAACCCTTATTCAAATTATCAGGAAGAAGGAAAGTATCGCGTACTCCTTGTAATCTAGCGTATTCCCGAGGTGTTAGAAGTCTTACATCCCAAGAGCCATTTCCAGCCCTAACTAAAATCTGCTTGCTAGATCCTCCCCTCGGTGTTCTAAGACAACCAGCTACACCATCAGTCCTTAACTCTGCCATAGATGAACCTGCACGCATCCTGCGGAAAACAGTCCCGTAAAGATGGGAGGGGTTTTGCATCATTGCCGATAGTTTGGCTTGATGGTTAGGATTCATTTGGGAGTAAAGATGGTGCTTACGGATTTCATTCCACCATAGTGGTGAATCATCAGGAATATCAACTTCAATTATATCAGCTAGATCGCTTGTTCTTTTCGGGGGAAGAGGGATATCCATTAATCCCCAATTTAGATCTTCATTTGTGGCTATTATTCTTTTGAGCTTATTCGAACGCAATTGCGGTTGCTCATTAAATTTTAGCCACCAATCATCGAAGATATTTTCTGGCTGCTTGATGTACATTACTGTAGAGGCTATATCTTTAAGGACTGCAATCACAAAAACTCTTGGCCTGCTTTGCGGAGTGAATAAGGCTGCATCTAACTCAATTATATCAACAATATAGTCAAGCTTTGATAAAGATCTGACAGTTTCAGCAACATCATTTCCATTATGAGATGTAAGAAAACCACTTACATTTTCAAGCATTACTACCTTCGGTGCATCTCCCACCGATTTTTTGCTCTCGAGAATTTTTAGTACTGCATTTAAAGTACCAGATTCAATACCTGCTAGTCCGGCTCGAGCGCCAGCCACAGATAAATCAGTACATGGAAATGAAGCTGTATATAGGAACACGCCTTGGGGGAGAATTGAATCTGGATTAGTAGCTACTTTCCAAATATCTTCTAAATGGAAATGTTCTTTACCGTAGTTAGCCACGTAAGTAGCCATCTTGTCGGCTGAGATGTCGTTAGCCCACACACACTTCCATCCTGACTTTGATAGGCCTTCACGTACAAGGCCTACCCCAGCGAAAAACTCTGCAAATTTCATATTCAGCTACAGTACCAAACGATTGAACTCTTCCAAGAGACTATCACTTTTACTGTACATAACACCATTACTTACTTCTAAGAGTGTATGTCCGTTTTGTTGTACAAAACCAAATGGAATAGCCCTTCTGAAACGTTGACGTCTAGCAGAACTTAATACTGTTCTATCATAATTAACCTGATACTCAGGAAGCCAGACGTCAAAAAATCTTTCTTTTAGCACGGAGCCTTGAATTACTCTAACTACTAGTTCTCGGTAATCTGATGAATAAGAACAGAAAAGATGATTAACAACACAATCTTCCTGCAGTTTATGTTCCCCTGTATTCAAGTGGTATTGGTACTCAAAAGCTCCCCCCCAAGTAGAAGATTTAACTTCCCACCCCTGAAGGTCAGCACCAGTTGTACCGTTACCTATCCTCCCAGTAAGTATGGAACCGAAAAGCTCCCAAATTACTGATGGAACATGCCCTGCAACTTTTAGGTTATGCTGTTGAAGTAAATAAATTATTTCTTCATCATAGATATGTCTTGTATAGAAAGAATATGCATTATCGATAGTGCTACTACTCATTATAATCCCCTAGATTAGCTAGGAGACTGTCTGGCGAAACTTCCAACGCTACTGCCAGTTTATAAATATTCAGAAGGCTAATATTACGCCGACCGCGCTCAACAGAACTAATGTAAGTACGATCAAGTTGAGCAAGTTCAGCTATTTTCTCCTGACTCAACTTCCGCTCTATTCTTAGACTGTTAAGTTTCTTGCCAAAGGCTTTAAGAATCTGCTCTTCTGACATTTCAGTCTCCCATAAATGTGGGAGATATAATTAGTTACGTGATGACTATGAGTCCACGGACTATGAGTCACATAAAGATGGTTGCCATACTTATCTCACTCAATGGTCTAGCACCTATTCGATGTGAAACAGATGAGCAGTATCTAGATGTCTATAAGATGTGATACAAACTGTGATACACACGCACCCTTAACCACGTGCAGTGCAGCAGGAATCAGGCCCTTTGAGTTGACTAGTTGCCTTAACGGTCAACTCCCTCTATAAAAGAAAACCCGCGCAGAGCAATCTGCGCGGGTTTTTGTCTTTTCTGTACCGGCTATTTTCAGACCGGCAAATCAATCAGCAATGCCCGCAGTGGTGTACTGGCCGTAATGGTCACCTGGGGTTCAAGGTGGATGAAAGCCCCGTCTCCGCACACCAGTCTCTGCATCTCCTGACTTTCCGCCCCGAGGGCGCTCACCTGGCCATGAATAGATTGCAAATAAGCCCGTGGCCCGCGGATCGGCAGGGTGATTTGTTCACCAGCCGGTAAATCCAGATGGTGGATCCATACCTGCTGACGTAATTGCAGGCTGCCACTTTCTCCGTCCGGCGATGCCAGCAAGAGATGTCGCACGCTGCCAACCTTGATTTGCTGGATCAAGGGGTTCTCATGTTGCGGACAGGCGTCGAGCCACAGCTGCATACGGGTCAGCGGCAGCGTCGCGCTGAGGTTCAGTTCACTGTAGCTGACACTGGCTTGTGTGGAGAGCAGCGCCGCCTCACCGGCCGCTACGCGAACGCTGTTGCCTTCGCTGTCGCGATATTCGGCTTCACCCTGCAACACCAAATTCAAAATGTCGACGCGCGGGTAGGTGCGCGGTTGAAAGCTGGCACCGGGCGCCAGTACTTCCTGATTGAGTACGCGCAGTGAGGCGTAGCCCATAAGTTTCGGATCAAAGTAGTGTCCGAATGAAAAAGTATAGCGCGCCTTCAGCCAACCAAAGTCAGCTGTGCCGCACTCTTCTGCTGTTCTGCTCTTAATCATGGCGGTCTGGCTCAGTGAAAAAATCAATAGATAAATGGTAAGCGTCTGGACGCACGATTGTTAGCCAGTTAATCTGGTCGGCATATTCAAATTTCCTGACAGAGAACCGCATGGCTAAGGATCGCGCACTAACGCTTGAAGCATTACGGGTTATGGATGCCATTGACCGTCGTGGCAGTTTTGCCGCAGCGGCAGATGAGCTGGGCCGCGTGCCTTCTGCCTTGAGCTACACCATGCAGAAGCTGGAGGAAGAACTGGACGTGGTGCTGTTTGACCGCTCAGGTCATCGGACAAAATTCACCAACGTCGGGCGTATGTTGCTGGAGCGCGGCCGTGTGCTGCTCGAAGCCGCTGACAAACTTACCGTGGATGCCGAAGCGCTGGCGCGTGGTTGGGAAACCCAGATCACCATCGTCTGTGAAGCGCTGGCACCGGCCACGCAGCTATTTCCGCTGATCGAAAAACTGGCGTTGAAAGCCAATACGCAGGTGTCGCTGATCACCGAAGTGCTGGCGGGCGCATGGGAACGTCTGGAACAGGGCCGTGCGGATATCGTCATCGCGCCGGATATGCACTTCCGCTCATCGTCTGAAATAAACAGCCGTAAGCTCTATAAGCTGGTCAGCGTATACGTCGCCGCACCAGATCACCCCATTCATCTGGAAGCCGAACCGTTATCTGACGTCAGCCGGGTAAAATATCGGGGCATCGCCGTGGCGGATACTGCCCGCGAACGCCCAGTGCTTACTGTACAGCTTCTCGACAAGCAACAACGTCTCACCGTCAGCACGCTTGAAGAAAAACGTAAAGCGCTGCTGGCAGGATTAGGCGTCGCGACCATGCCGTATCCGATGGTAGAGCAGGATATTGCCGAAGGCCGTCTGCGCGTGGTGAGTGCGGAGTACAATCATGAATCAGACATTATCATGGCGTGGCGTCGCGACAGCATGGGCGAAGCGAAAGCCTGGTTCCTGCGCGAAATCGTTAAATTACTGGCCACGCGTGAAGTGAAGTGATCCTTAAAACCTATCCCCTGTCCCGGCCTTCCCCTTGTGAAAGGGGAAGGTGAGAATCAAAACCTTGTTTCGCGGTTGTGTGGGGAATCTAAATCCTGTACTGGTCCGGCTGAGATAATCCCATAGGGGTTAATGGTCGCGTGGCTGCGATAGTAGTGGTTGCGGATATGCGCGAAATCCACGGTTTCAGCAATGCCTGGCATCTGGTAAATATCACGCAGGAAGCCGTACAGGTTCGGGTAATCGCTGATACGGTGGCGGTCACACTTGAAATGCGTGACATACACCGGATCAAATCTCACCAGCGTAGTCCACAAGCGCAAGTCGGCTTCGGTAAGCCTGTTACCTGTCAAATAACGCTGTTTCGCCAGAATGTCCTCGGCCTTATCCAGTGCGGAAAACACGCCATTCACCGCTTCATCATAGGCTTCCTGGCTGGTGGCAAAACCGGCTTTGTAGACGCCATTGTTAATTTGCGGATAGACCCACTCGTTGATTTCATCAATCACTGCGCGCTGTGGCTGCGGGTAATAATCGCCGGCGAGTGCGCCCTGGGCATCAAACGCGCTGTTGAACATGCGGATGATGTCGGCTGACTCATTGCTGACAATGGTCTGCTGCTGTTTGTCCCACAAAATAGGCACTGTCACGCGGCCCGTATAATCGTGCTGTGCCCGCAGATAAATCTCATAGGCATAGTTCAGATGATACAAATCGTCACCCGTGGCAGCAGGGAAATCGGTGCCAAAGGTCCAACCGTTTTCCAACATCAGTGGATGAACGACCGACACGGGGATCATTTTCTCCAGCCCTTTTAGTGCGCGCATGACCAGCGTACGGTGCGCCCACGGGCAGGCCAGCGAAACATACAGATGATAACGGTCTTTCTCTGCGGCGAATCCTCCCTTGCCATGCGGACCGGGTTTGCCATCGGGTGTCACCCAGTTGCGAAACTGTGACTCTGAGCGTTTAAAGTGCCCGCCGGTAGACTTGGTGTCGTACCAGATGTCCTGCCAAATACCCTCAACAAGTTGTCCCATACTCTTTACCCTTAAATAGGCTGTTCTTTAAGAAATAAAAAAGGGCGAAGTGAATAATCACATCGCCCACAATCTTATTCAGTATAGCGGTACATCCCTGGTGTGGGAGATTACCAGTTTTTCTTGATCAAACGGTCGATGCTGAATGCGCCCGGACCAGCCACGAACAAGGCCAGGAAACCCCCTGCGATAGACAGGTTTTTCATGAACATCATCTGGTTTATAGCCACGGCGAAATCAGTATGGAAGATAAGCGCAGTCAGGATAGTGAACACGGCAGTGATGATCGCAGTAGTACGAGTCAGGAAGCCGAACAGAATGGCCAGACCGCCGCCGAATTCCAGCAAGATGGTCAGTGGCAGGAAGAAGCTAGGCACGCCCATTGATGTCATATAACCGGCAGTGGCGGTGTAGCCATTAATTTTGCCCCAGCCTGCAACGATAAAAAGAATTGGCATTAAAATACGTGCGATCAGCAGGACGGTGTTATTTACCTTGTTCATCTTCGACTCCGGGAAAGTGTCGCCCAAATGGGCGAAAATATTAACGGTACGTTCGGGTATTATTTCCTTACGTGACCGCGTCAGGTTGATGGCGAGATAGTAAGTCGAAAGTTGTGATGTTGTTAGCAAGTAAAACTGTCTATTAACATCAAATAAATTGAATGGGTAGCGTGTAACGCATCGAAACCTGAGCGTGTAAAAAAGAGAGGGGCCAGACTGAAGGTATCAATCTGGCCCCTTTTTATCGACGCTTTCACAACGGGAGAACGCGATTTTCTGGCTTTGTATTCAGTGGCTTGTGGGTGTTATGGCTTCATAAAATTACGGCGAAACAGCTGTGCCGTACCCCAGATGCCAAGCGCACGACGTGACCAACGAACAACGCTGCTCGGATGACGAATGCCGTAAATCGCCAGCACGCTGGAACCCAGCACCAGATACTTGCGCAGATCAATAAACTTCACCCAGCCGCGATCCACTTTTGCTGTGGCTTCAAGCCACTCAAGACGCCCCCCGGCCAGTTCGGCGCGTTGACGGTCGATCTTATGCAGCAGTTTTACCTTTTCGATAACGCGGTCAGGTGTACTCATTCGTCATCCTTTTCCAGCAATGTGCGATCAATATCCAGCTGTTTGCGCGTCATGCTCAATAAGGTTGAACGTTTCGCCTTAGACAGCGTCCACACACCCAGAACCACCGCCAGAAATAACAGCACTCCGGTGGCGGTTCCCATTGCCATCAGTCGGTAAGCCGGGTCGATTGCCCAGAACAGCACAACCAACAAACTCATCAAACCGAACGCAGTGAAAATAAGGGTGATGCCAGCCATGAGCAGAAGTTGGAAAATATTGGCCTTTTCCTCTTCCAGCTCAATGACTGCCAACCTGACACGCGTTTCAACAATCCCCACCAGAACGGTGACGATGCGTTGAGCGGTGTCGAGGATCCCTTTGCCCGGTCCTTGTGGCGGCGTTTTTAAATGTTCAGCCATGATTATCGGCGAGCTAACAGAACGCCAATCACTACGCCGACGGCGGCACCAATACCAACGCCAGTCCAGGGTTTATCGTGAACATAGTCGTCAGCCCGGCCCGCGATCTCTTTCGAATGATGGGCGAGTTTGTCGCCGGTATCACTCAGGCGTGAACGGGTATCTTTCAGCAGGCTTTCTGCTTTGCTGCGCAGCTTCTCGAGTTCAGCTTTTGGTTTGTCAGTAGAAGTCTGAAGTACTTCTTCCAGCGTATCTGCCAGGGATTTAAGTTCTGCGCGCAGATGTTCTGATGTGGTGTTATTAGCCATGTGTAAGTCACTCCATACGTTAACTGATGCGAACTTTTAACATAGCGGATATCTGGCTGAGCGCAACTACGATCACGTGGATAACGACTCAGGAAGGGGTAAAAAACCCGACAAAAATCCGCTATGTACCGGTAAAATCTGTCCTGACACAGAGGGTTTACTTGCCCTGTGCTTCTCGTAATTCAGACTGGGCTTCATCCAGTTTTTTCTGTTTGTTGGCGATCTTCTTATTATCACCCGTTGCCTGAGCTTCTTTCAGCTCATGCTCACGTTCCTTCACTTTCTGCTGTTTTTCGGTGACGTGGCGTGCATTCTCAGCTTTCAGGCCTGCATCAGTACAATGCGCTTTGCTTTCGCTAAGGGCTTTCTGTAATCCGTTGATCTGACTTTTATTATTATGCTGATGAGCATAATCAAGCTGAGTTTGGATTTCCTGCTGTTTGGTCACACAACTTTCTGGTTGTGGGGCAGCCAATGCGGCGCTGGATAATATGAGAACGGGTAACGCGATAAGTGTGGATAAACGCAATGTCATGAGGGTGTCTTCCTTAGTCAATGTGAAACGCGAGGGGCGTTTCTTCCATAAAGCGCCTTGCGTGACGCATATAATTGTTGAATATTTCAGAAGAAATTATAACAGCTAAAAATAGATGTGCTCAAAGGAGGAATCTGAAAGCGTGGCGTGGTTAGCCCACTTTGAGCGGATTGCCGCTGAGTTTTTTCACCCATGACGGGGATTGGGTCGGCTCGCAAAGTTTGATTGAAAAACCCATCGGCAGGATATCCTGCAAGGCCCGCTCAGCAAGCATACGCTGCTCGCCAGAGTCCAGTTGCACAATCAGCCCGTCGTCCACGGGAGTAATACTTTTGATGCGGATACCGCGCTCATTGAGGCTTTGGTAAACGAAGAAGCCGTCCGGCAGGGTTAGACCCGCACGGGCCGGGCGAATCTGCAGCGCATTGGTATTTTGTGGCATCCGCGAGAAGGCAAACCCCATGGCAGCGGCAATCAGCAGCAGCGTAATTAACGTCACTGGCCACAGTATCGGGCGTTTAAATCGCAGATTTTTCATGGCGCTTTATTGCCTTTCTTCAGACGGTCAGCTTGCTTCTTACGCCAGAGCAACAGCAACGAGCCCCCTAAACCGCCGACCAGCAGCACCAGCGGTAACAGCATCAGGCAGTTCATCAACTGATCTTCGTATTTCAGGAACAGCGGCGTCTTACCGATGAAGTAGCCGAGTGTCGTCAGAATCAGCACCCACAACAAACCGCTTATCCAGTTGAAGAACTGGAAACGGGCATTGTTCAGCCCGGACAAACCCGCGATGGTCGGCAGCAAGGTGCGAACAAACGCCAGAAAACGGCCCACCAGCAGCGCAGACAGACCATGCTTGTGGAAGAGATTGTGCGCACGTTCGTGATATTGCACCGGGAGATGGGCCAGCCAGCCCTGTACTATTCGGGTATTTCCCAGCCATTTTCCCTGAATGTAACTTAACCAGCAGCCGAGGCTGGCGGCGGTGGTCAGCAGGAAAATGGTCAGCGGGAAGTTCATCGCATCTTTTGCGATCAGCACGCCCACCAGAATCAACAGGCTGTCACCGGGAAGAAAAGCCGCGGGAAGCAGGCCATTTTCCAGAAAAATGATCAGAAACAGAACGATGTACAGTGTCCAGACCATCGAAGGGTTGGCCAGTGTTTCGTAATCTTGTTGCCAGAGGGCATCAATGAGCGAACTAATGATTTCCATGTACTTTAGCGAAACTCCATAATTTTCAGTTAACCCACCTGAATCAATGCGGAGCAGTGCAGCTCAACGCGAAATAACCAGGCCGATAGGACGCCTTTCCATGGCGCTTAGGGTAAGAAAAGTCGCTTAATTGTAACAAAACCACCCATGTTGAGACAGGTAAATATACCTGTTAAAACCGAATGATATAAGCGTGGTACGCCCGGCAGGGCGCGCTTTTACACTCACTGACACAACTCGACAGTGACTGACAGGAATCGCGAAAGTGTTTTCCTCAGAATCATTTATTTCAGAAAACTTTTATTTAGAAACGTTCACTGCAGGAGGCGGATTAAATCCAGAAAGGGCGGAATGATTAGCGTGGATCAGCAGGCCGTGCAAACAGCCTGCTGCAAACCGGGGAATTATTTGTTGTTCATCGCGGAAGAGAGATGCTGCGCAGGAGCATCAAGGTGGACAACCGGATTTTCGGAATAGAGATAGCGGTCAACGTTGAATTCGAAATCATCGCTGGTGGCACGGAACAGCATCTGCTTGGTATTTTCCAGATGTTGCCACATCGCCAGTTTGGCCGCGTTCGGATCGCGGCGGATCAACGCCTTGAGGATCTGGTCATGATCTTCGCACCAGCTTTCGATCGACTTCGCGTCGATATGCTCGTGCAATTTACGCCAGTAAGGATTCTGCCGCCGCTGACTCCACATCTTTTCGACGATGCTTGCCATGGCGCTATTTTGTGTCGATTGCGCTACCTGAATGTGGAATTTCAGATCCCACTCAGAATCGCGGAAGCGGTCTTCCAGACGAGCTTGTTCCTGAATTTCCATCAAACGCATGATGTCCTGTTTGGTCACCTGCGTGGCGGCAAATTCAGCAATATTACTTTCAATCAGTTGACGCGCTTGTAACAGCTCAAATGGACCGGCGGCACCAAATTCCAAACCGTTGTCTGTCACGACCAGATGTTTTTGCTGGTTGGACATCACATGTATGCCGGAACCTTTGCGCACTTCAACATAACCTTCCACTTCCAGCATGATGATCGCTTCTCGCACCACGGTGCGGCTGACGTTCATCTCCTCTGAAATCAAGCGTTCGGCCGGTAATTTTTCACCGACGGGGTAAACGCCGCTCTCAATTCTCTCCTTGAGCGTGGCTGCCAGTTGCTGATAAAGACGTCTGGTTTCAGTGGGTTCCATGGCTTTACTCTTCATTAATATATACGGAAGCGATAAAAGGGTCGTTGAATGACGTTGGTCAATCATCCGGGCACATCGGCTGCCAGGGTAAAACTTGTTATACCAGTATACGGGGAACGCAGAACGGTTGCACCGTCGAACACTTGCCAGAAATAAGCATGAGGGTGATAAAAACGAAAAAGCCCGGGCTGTTTTCCGGGCTAAAACCGAGTTATCAGGCTTTTGCGGCTTGCAGAGGCTGAGCGACAGGTTCCACCGCTGACCGATTCTGCAGGACGGTCCAGATGACCACTGCCCCGATCAGATCGAACACCGAAAGTGCAGCAAACAGTGGGCTGAAGCCCAATGTATCGGCCAGAGCACCGACCACCAGAGCAAACATCGTACTGGCCGTCCATGCCGCCATCCCCGTCAGTCCGTTGGCCGTCGCGACTTCATTACGGCCAAATACATCTGAAGAGAGGGTGATCAACGCGCCGGAAAGTGACTGGTGCGCAAATCCGCCGACGCACAACAAAGCAATCGCAGCATAAGGGCTGGCAAACAGACCAATCATCCCGGGGCCAATCATCAATACTGCCCCCATGGTGACGACCAATTTACGCGATACAATCAGGTTAACTTTGAAATATTTCTGGAACAGCGGCGGCAGATACCCACCGACGATGCAGCCTAAATCAGCGAACAGCATTGGCATCCAGGCGAACATGGCAATGTGTTTAAGGTCAAAACCGTAGGCTTTAAACATAAACAACGGGATCCATGCATTGAATGTCCCCCAGGCGGGTTCAGCCAGGAAACGTGGCAGTGCGATACCCCAGAACTGGCGGTTACGCAGGATTTCCCAGGCTGACATCTTTTTAGCATTGGTGGTCTGGTGTTGAGCTTCCTGACCGCCGAGAATATATTCGCGTTCTGGTGCGCTAAGTTTTTTCTGATCTTTTGGATGTTTATAGAACACTAACCAGCAGATAGCCCAGATCATACTCAGGGCACCGGTAATGATGAAGGCGAGTTGCCAGCTGTGCATAATGATGCACCAGACTACCAGCGGTGGCGCAATCATCCCGCCGATAGAAGAACCGACGTTAAAGTAGCCTACGGCAATAGAACGTTCCTTTGCCGGGAACCATTCGCTGGTGGCTTTCAGGCCTGCAGGGATCATCGCGGCTTCTGCCATACCGACAGCACCACGGGCAATGGCAAGGCCACCCCAGCTGCTTGCCAGCGCGGTCGCCATACAGAAGATGGCCCACATGATGGCAAACATGGCGTAACCGACTTTGGTCCCCATCACGTCAAGGACGTAACCGGCAACCGGCTGCATAAGTGTATAGCAGGCGGAATAGGCGGCGATAATGTAGGAATATTGCTGTGTGCTGATGTTGAGTTGGCTCATCAGCGTTGGTGCTGCAGCGGCTATGGCGTTACGTGTTAAATAGCCTAATACAGTACCGACTGTGACCAGCCCGATCATGTACCAGCGTAACCCTTTGATCTTACCCATTTAACTCTCTCCCAGTAAATAATCCGGTATTGGCTGCATATTTGCGGCCGCAGCACATTGAGCGCCGCCGCTCGGGGCGGGGCTTCTTCTTCGTGCTGCTGATGAGTACGTTATTTGACTACCCTGTTTTTGTTATCCCCATGTCCCGGACAAAAACGTCGGTGATGTGGCAGGTCTTCACAGACGTTCTTGTTCGGGCGAGCTAAAGATAACTTGTCATACAGATTTAAAATTTGAATGACATCACAAAACCACACTTAGATTGTGTGGATAATAGTAGATATCGCAATAAATCTATAATTATCATTAAATTCAAGATGATGAAGATTTTAGTGTGATCCGGGTAACAGTATTGACCCTATTCATGGGATTAAATAGTGCTGGACGATGACCATAATTGGTGTGATAACTTCGCACCATTGAGAGATAACTCAGAATTGAATTGAAGGTGAGGAACCTAAGATGGCGCAGTTTTTAACTGAAGATTTCCTGCTCGACACCGAAGTCGCGCGTCGCCTGTACCACGACTACGCGAAAGATCAGCCGATTTTTGACTACCACTGTCACCTGCCGCCGGAACAAATCGCGCAGGATCACCAGTTTAAGAACTTGTATGACATCTGGCTGAAAGGTGATCACTACAAATGGCGTGCGATGCGCACCAACGGCGTGCCTGAACGCATGTGTACCGGCGATGCGAGCGACCGTGAAAAATTTGACGCCTGGGCTGCTACCGTTCCGCATACCATCGGCAACCCGCTCTATATCTGGACTCACCTCGAACTTCGCCGTCCGTTTGGCATTACTGGCAAACTGCTGTCACCGACCACGGCGTCGGAAATCTGGGAACGCGGCAACGAATTGCTGGCGCAGAAGAGCTTCAGTGCGCGCGGCATCATGAAACAGATGAACGTGAAATTGGTCGGCACTACCGACGACCCGATCGACTCCCTGGAACACCACAAAACCGTGGCACAGGACACCAGTTTTGACGTCAAAGTGCTGCCCAGCTGGCGCCCGGATAAAGCCTTCAACATTGAAGCCGACAGCTTCCCTGATTACATGAAGAAACTGGAAGCTGCCGCCGATGTCTCGATCACCCGCTTCAGCGATCTGCGCGACGCACTGAAAAAACGTCTGGATCACTTCGCGGCGCATGGCTGTAAAGTGTCCGACCATGCGCTGGACGTCGTGGTGTATGGCGAAGCTGATGACGCAACGCTGGACGGTATTTTGGCCCGTCGCCTGAGCGGCGCGATGCCAGGTAAAGATGAAATCGCCCAGTTCAAAACCGGCGTGCTGCTCTATCTGGCTTCAGAATATCAACGTCGTGAATGGGTACAGCAGTATCACATTGGCGCGCTGCGTAATAACAACACCCGCATGTTCCAGCTGATTGGCGCAGATGTGGGTTTTGACTCCATCAACGATCAGCCGCTGGCAGAACCGTTGTCGAAATTACTGGGTGCACAGGGTTTGGCCGGTGGCTTACCGAAAACGATTCTGTACTGCCTGAATCCACGTGATAACGAAGTGATCGGCACCATGGTCGGTAATTTCCAGGGTGAAGGGATGCCCGGCAAGATGCAGTTTGGTTCCGGCTGGTGGTTCAACGATCAGAAAGATGGCATGCAGCGTCAGATGACGCAGCTCGCCAATCTGGGTTTACTGAGCCGCTTCGTGGGCATGCTGACCGATAGCCGTAGTTTCCTGTCCTATACGCGCCATGAATATTTCCGTCGAATCCTGTGCCAGATGATTGGCCGCTGGGTGGAAGATGGCGAAGCACCACACGACATGGTGCTGCTGGGCAATATGGTTAAAAACATCTGTTTCGATAATGCGAAAGCGTATTTCGCCATTGAATTAAATTGAGTAAAACCCGCCGGGTGGGGATGCCGTGCCCGGCGGGGCCTAAAAATTCTTATTCCGATTCATAATTTCTTCTGAACACGACGGTGATGGGGCGCTAACTGCCCTCAAAGACCGGCGTTTGCGTAAATTTAAGGTGAGTGTGAGATGCAAAGGTTAAACCGTCGTGATTTCCCTGGGCGTCATTTCCCAGAAAAAATTATTCAGTTTGGTGAAGGTAATTTCCTGCGTGCCTTTGTTGACTGGCAGATTGATCTGCTGAACGAACATACCGATCTGAATGCCGGTATCGTGATTGTGCGCCCGATCAACAGTGATTTCCCGCCTTCGCTGAATGAGCAGGACGGTCTTTACACCACGATCATTAGCGGCCTGAATGAACAGGGTGAACGTGTGCGTGACACACGGGTTATTCGCTCGGTTAACCGCGAAATCAATATTTACCATCAGTTCGATGACTATCTGGCGCTGGCGCGTAACCCGGACATCCGTTTTGTCTTCTCCAACACCACCGAAGCTGGCATCAGCTACGTGGAGGGCGACCGTTTTGACGATGCGCCACCGGCCAGCTTCCCGGCTAAACTTACCCGTTTGCTGTTCGAACGCTTCACGCATTTTGCCGGTGCAACGGACAAAGGCTGGGTGCTGCTGCCTTGTGAGTTGATCGACTATAACGGTGAGAAATTGCTGGAACTGGTGCAGCGCTACGCCACCGAATGGGCCTTACCTGCGGCTTTCAATCAATGGTTGCTTGGCCATAACACCTTCTGTTCAACTCTGGTTGACCGTATTGTGACCGGCTACCCGCGCAGTGAAGTCGACAGCCTGCAGGCCGAACTGGGTTATCAGGACAGTTTCTTCGACAGCGCCGAACACTTCTACCTGTTTGTTATCCAGGGGCCGAAAAGCCTGGCGCAGGAGTTGCGTCTGGACAAACTGCCGCTGAATATCTTGCTGGTCGATGACATCAAACCTTACAAAGAACGCAAAGTGGCGATTCTTAACGGTGCGCATACCGCACTGGTGCCGGTGGCGTTTCTCGCCGGGCTGAATACCGTTGGCGAAGCGATGAATGACCCGCAAATCAGTCGTTTTGTCGAACTGGCGATTGCCGAAGAGATTTCACCGGTACTGGACTTGCCACAGGCCGAGCTGACCTCGTTTGCACAGGCGGTGCTGAGCCGTTTCCGCAACCCGTTTATTCAACATCAGTTGCTGTCGATTGCCCTTAACGGCATGACCAAATTCCGTACCCGTATTCTGCCGCAGCTACTGGCCAGCCAGCAGAAGAATGGCCTGTTGCCACCACGTCTGACGTTTGCGCTGGCCGCGTTACTGGCGTTTTACCGTGGTGAACGTCACGGTGAAACCTTCCCACTCCAGGATGACGAGCAGTGGCTGAGCCTGTTTTCTTCATTGTGGGGTGGCGTTCGCCGTGGTGAGCTTCGTCTCAGTGAACTGGTTGAAACGGTTCTTGCGGACGAGCAGCGCTGGGGCCTTAATCTGAATACCGTGCCGGGCCTGCATGAAAAAGTGACCGAACAGTTGCAGGCAATTCAGGACCGTGGCATGCGTGATGCACTCGCGGATTACAGTTAAGAGGTTGATTATGCATAGCATCATACAGATTCACCCCGCTGATAATGTCGCCGTGGCCTTGCAGGATCTTGAATCCGGTGAGCCAACCGAAGCAGGCGTGACCTTGCTTCAGGCGGTGGTGCGTGGGCATAAGTTTGCGATAAAACCCATCGCTGCCGGGCAGAACATCATTAAATATGGCCTGCCTATTGGCCATGCGTTGATGGATATTGCCGCCGGTGAGCATATTCATTCGCAGAATGCCAAAACCAACCTCAGCGATCTGGACCAGTATCAATATCAACCAGAGTTCGTCGAGCTGCCCCCGCAAATGGCCGATCGCGACGTGCAGGTGTATCGCCGTAAAAACGGTCTGGTGGGTATCCGTAACGAGCTGTGGCTGATCCCGACGGTCGGCTGCGTCAACGGGATTGCTAAGCAGATTCAACAACGCTTTCTGAAAGAAACCAATCAGGCCGCCGGCACCGACGGCGTCTATCTGTTCACGCATCCGTTTGGTTGCTCGCAGCTGGGTGATGACCACATCAATACCCGTACCATGTTGCAAAATATGGTGCGCCATCCCAACGCCGGCGCGGTGCTGGTGATTGGTCTGGGTTGTGAAAACAATCAGGTGGATGTGTTCCGCGACACGCTGGGCGAGGTGGATGACGAGCGCGTGCGCTTCATGACCCTGCAAAAATTTGATGATGAAGTGGAAGCTGGGCTGGAACGTCTGCGCGAACTTTATGCTGTCATGCGCCATGATCAGCGCGTGCCGGGTAAACTCAGCGAGCTGAAATTTGGTCTGGAATGCGGCGGGTCTGATGGCTTGTCCGGCATTACCGCCAACCCGTTGCTCGGGCGTTTTTCCGACTACGTGATCGCCAACGGCGGTACCTCGGTACTGACGGAAGTGCCGGAAATGTTTGGTGCCGAACGTATTCTGATGAGCCGCTGCCGCGATGAACAGACGTTTGAGAAAACCGTCCACATGGTGAACGACTTCAAACAGTATTTCATCGAGCATAATCAGCCGATTTACGAGAACCCTTCACCGGGTAACAAAGCAGGTGGTATCACCACGCTGGAAGAAAAATCGCTCGGTTGTACCCAGAAGGCCGGTCAAAGTCCGGTGGTGGACGTCCTTAAGTATGGTGAGCGCCTGTCCCGTCATGGTCTTAATCTGCTGAGTGCGCCGGGTAATGACGCCGTTGCCACCAGTGCGCTGGCGGGTGCCGGTTGTCATATGGTTCTGTTTAGTACCGGGCGCGGTACACCTTACGGCGGTTTTGTGCCAACGGTGAAACTGGCGACCAACAGCGAGCTGGCGGCGAAAAAACCGCACTGGATTGACTTCGATGCGGGAAAACTCATTCACGGTGTCCCGATGGATGACCTGCTCAGTGAATTTGTCGATCTGATCGTTGGCATTGCCGACGGCAAACTGTCGAAGAACGAACTGAATGATTTCCGCGAGTTGGCGATTTTCAAAAGCGGCGTCACATTGTAGTGACGGTTTTTTAGCGTCAGAATGAAGCGGCGTTTCAGTGGATGAGGCGCCGTGAATTTTCTCCTGGCTGGCTATGGATAAGATGTCAATGATGACTGTTTTCTTACATGAGTGACTTCTGGAACGCGCACTACATCTGGTTTGCGCAGGGCGTTGGCGTGCTGGCATTCTTTGTCGGCATTACCATGTTCTTCAACCGCAATGACCGCCGTTTTAAACAACAACTCTCTGCATACAGCGCCATTATCGGCGTGCACTTTCTGTTAATGGGGGCTAATCCGGCCGGAATGAGCGCCTTGCTCAACGCTGTCCGTACCCTGATTTCCCTGAAAACACGCAATCAGTGGGTGATGGTGATTTTTATCGCCCTGACGCTGATTTTCGGCATCGGTAAAGCCAAACACCTGATGGAGTTGTTGCCCGTCGCAGGCACGGTAGTCAGCACCTGGGCACTGTTTCGTACCAGTGGGCTGAAAACCCGATGCATCATGTGGTGTTCTACCTGTTGCTGGGTCATTCACAATGTCTGGCTCGGATCGATCGGCGGTTCGCTGATCGAAGGCAGCTTCCTGCTGATGAACGGCTACAACATCCTGCGTTTCCGCCATCTGCAACGCCAGGGCATTGATCCTTTTGCAGTGGAGACGGCGGTGGGGAAAAAACGCTGATCGCAACGGATGGCTAATCCAGTTTCAGCGGCGGTAATTGGCCGAAAATACTCAGCAGGCCTTCGCCCCAGCCCTTACTGATCATATCGAAATAGGGGTGCCCTTCAGTAATACGGTGCTGCTGCGCGCTACTGTAGCTGTCTGCCGGGTAGATCATCACATCCAGCGGTAAACCTACTGAAAGATTGCTGCGCAGGGTGGAATCCATTGAAATCAATGCGCACTGCATCGCCTGTTCCAGCGCGGTATTGTAGTTCAGCACGCGGTCAATAATGGGTTTGCCGTACTTGCTTTCACCGATCTGAAAGTAGGGGGTGTCATGCGTTGCTTCGATAAAATTCCCCTGCGGATAAATATGGAACAGCCGCAATCCATCCCCCTGAATTTGACCGCCGAGCAGTAAATTGCAGCTGAAATCAGTCATGCCACCCTGATTGGCACCGCTGTCGCGGGCTATCACCTCGCGCACCGTTTCTCCCAACAGGCTGGCGGCGTCATACATCGAGGTCGCATTCAGGAGATTCTCGCGCTCAGGATCCAGGCAGCGGCGGTGCAGCAGACTGATGATGCTCTGTGTGGTCGCCAGATTTCCGGCACTCTGAATCACCAGCATCCGTTCATCACTCTGATGAAAAACATGCAGTTTGCGGAAGGTGGAAATGTGGTCCACTCCGGCGTTGGTGCGCGAGTCCGAGACAAAAACCAGGCCAGAGGACAAGCGCATGGCCACACAGTAAGTCATAGCAATCTCTACCTTTTCAGAAAGTCAGGTTCATTGAGGAATATCGAGCATGTGAACCGCCGCGACGGTGTGCATATCTTCACACCCTCCGCCTAAGCGGATGCCGCGAACCGGGCATGCATCAAGATAGTCGATACCGATAGCCAGTTTCAAATGCTGATTGGGCTGGCAGGTATTGTTGGTCACATCAAAGCTCTGCCAGCGGTCATCAAGCCAGGCTTCGGCCCATGCATGCATGGCGACGTGCGTCGAGTCTTCGCTGTAGAGATAACCGCTGACGTAGCGGGCCGGAATGCCCAGACTGCGGCAACAGGCCAGAAAAACATGGGTGTGATCCTGACAGACACCCTGTTGCGCGGAAAAGGCCTGCGACGCGCTATCTTTTACCGTGGTGGTGCCGGGGCTGTAGGGCATTTTTAGCAGCAGTTCACCCATTAACGTACACAGACTCTCATGCTGAGCCTGTGGGCGGTAATAGCGGCCGGCGAAGTCACGGATCGCGCCGTCCGCGTGGGTCAGCGGGCTGGTGCGCAGAAAAACCAGCGGCGACAGATGCCCGCAATGATCGTCTTCCACATTGTCTTCTATTTCCACCACGCCATTGGCTTCGATGGTGATCGCCTGATGAGGCTGATCCAACGTCAGGACATGGAGTACATTTCCGTAGGCATCCAGCGTGCGGGTGGCGTATTCGGGCAGGGTGAGATCCCAAGACAAAATTTTCTGATGGCTTGAATCCTGTGGAGTCAGACGCAGATATTGCGTGCTGCGTTTGACCTGTTGCGCGTAGGTGTAATGCGTCTGATGACTGACATTCAGTTTCATTATTGTGCCTCCAGATAAGTTTGATGAATGCTCTCTGCAATGGCGCTGGTTTTACCGAGGAACTGTGTCAGCCATTCCGTCAGTCCCTCTGCCATGATTTCATCCAGCGTGGTGAAGCGCAGTTCAGCATGCAGTGTATGCACCCGGCGGCGCGGCAAATTGCCGGAAGTGCCGCCAATCAGTTCGAGCTGTTCGGCCATGATCTCTACGCAGGCCAGCAGGGAGCGCGGTAATTCACCCCGCAGGATCAACAGTTCAGCGATCGTCTCGCGGCTAATCTGCTGTTTGTACAGTGTATGGAACGCCTCGCGCGCACTGACTGCCCGCAGCAGAGTGTCCATCCGGTAGTATTCGCGCACCGGGTCTTCATCGGCATTGAGCAGCTGGTGGGTGACATCGAGCAATCGCGCGGTGCTGTCAGCCCGTTCAAGCATGGTGCCGAGACGAATGAAATTCAGCGCGTCGCTGCGCAGTAACGTGCCAAACATCGCGCCGCGAAACAGGTGTGAACGCTCTTTCACCCAGTCGAAAAAGGCGTCAGCACCCAACGACGCCACGCCCTGACGGCGGATCAATTTCATCTCAATCCACGAGGCGTTAATGCTCTCCCACACCTCAGACGACAAACTGCCGCGCACTGCGTGGGCATTATTCCACGCCATCTGCAGGCAACTGAAAATGCTGCTGTGGTTGATATTATCCAGGGCAAAAAAGTTGAGCAGATTGCTCATGGTGAGCTGAGGGTAATGCTCGCTGAACAGCGTCTGCGTGCCGGTCAGCGTCAGCGGAACCATCAGATCATTTTGATCGTCATTCCGTTGGGCGTGATCGCGGATCGACATCATCGACAGTTTGTTCGTGACGTCGAGCAGGCGGGCAATATTTTCGGCGCGTTCCAGATAACGTGCCATCCAGTACAATTCACTGGCGGTTCTGCTTAGCATACGTCGTCCTCCGCACTGTTTTTCTCTGCCGGTTCATCCTCTAACACCCAGGTGTCTTTGGTTCCACCGCCTTGTGATGAGTTAACCACCAGTGACCCCTCTTCAAGCGCCACGCGCGTCAAACCGCCGGGCACCAGGCGGATCTCTGCGCCGGTCAGCGCGAAAGGTCGTAGATCGATGTGGCGCGGTGCCAGACCGTTATCGACGAACGTCGGGCAGGTGGAGAGGGCCAGCGTCTCCTGAGCAATGTAATTTTCAGGGCGCGCCCTGAGCAGATCGCGAAAACGGGCGATCTCCGCAAGACTGGCCGTCGGGCCAATCAACATGCCGTAGCCGCCCGCGCCGTGGACCTCTTTCACCACCATTTTTTCCAGATTCGCCAGTACAAAAGACAGCGCTTTTTTGTCACGACATTGCCAGGTTGGCACATTGTTGAGGATCGGTTCTTCGGAGAGATAAAAACGGATCATATCTGGCACGTAAGGGTAAATGGATTTGTCATCGGCCACGCCGGTGCCAATGGCATTGGCCAGCACCACGCCGCCAGCACGGTAGACCGACAGCAGACCCGGCACGCCGAGCATGGAGTCTGCGCGAAACGCCAGCGGATCAAGGAAAGCATCATCAAGTCGGCGATAAATCACATCGATTTTGCACGGACCGGACGTCGTGCGCATAAAGACCGCACCGTCTTTGACGTACAGATCAACGCTTTCTACCAGTTCGACGCCCATTTGCTGGGCGAGGAAACTGTGCTCGAAATAGGCGCTGTTAAAGCGTCCGGGGGTGAGTACGACGACGGTCGGATCATTGACCGGTGTGCTTTCGCGCAGAGTTTGTAACAGGTGGGAAGGGTAGCGGGAAACCGGCGCAATGCGCTGTTCGGCGAACAATTCAGGGTATAACCGCATCATCATTTTACGGTTTTCCATCATATACGACACACCGGACGGCGTGCGCAGGTTGTCTTCCAGAACGTAGTATTCGCCATCGCCACCGCGCACCATGTCAGTTCCGGCAATGTGCGCGTAGGTATCGCGGTGCAGGTCGATGCCCTGCATACACGGCTGATATTGATCATTCGCCAATACCTGTTCGGCAGGCACAATACCGGCCTTCAGGATGTTTTGATCGTGGTAAATATCATGCAGAAAAGCATTCAGTGCCTGTACGCGCTGACGGATCCCCAGATCCAGCATTTTCCACTCGTTAGCGGGAATAATACGCGGCACGCTGTCGAACGGAATGAGCCGCTCGGCCCCGTCATCTTCGCCATACACATTAAAGGTGATCCCCACCCGGTGAAACAGCAGCGCCGCTTCTTCTTTCTTGCGCTGAACGGCTTGTTGATCGGCCTTCTGTAACCACTGCCAGTAAGCCTCATAATGGCTGCGATGTTGCCCTTCAGCCATTAACATTTCATCAAAAAAGGGTGAATCGGAAAGGTCGATGTTGATCATATTCACCTCAATGACAGGTCGGGCCGTTGCATTTTTTCAGAGAATTTTTTTATGTGACAAAAGGAACACGCACAAAGTGTGCCAGCGTGCATAAACCGCAGAAAAGCGTCTGAAAATCAGCATTTACGCGCTATTTCGGTGCGCGAGAGCCACGGGCTGCCTGAATTGAGGGCAAAAAGAGACGGTGTTTTTTGAGTATGGTCGCTGATGAAGCAATCACCAGCACAGGCGAAAGGGCATAAAAAAGGCCAGCCGGAGGGCTGACCTGATCACTGCGCTGTGTTGGAATTAACGACGTACAGCGATGGCTTCGATTTCGATTTTCACGTCTTTTGGCAGACGAGCGACTTCAACGCATGAACGTGCCGGGAACGGCGCGTTGTGCTCGGAGAAGAAGGCTTCGTAGGTGGCGTTAACGGTGGCGAAATCGTTAAGGTCTTTGACGAACACGGTGGTTTTTACGATGTCGGACACTTTCAGATTCGCGGCTTCAACAATCGCTTTGACGTTTTCCAGCGACTGACGCGCCTGAGCGGCGATATCGTCGGGCACGGTACCGGTTTTTGGATCCACCGGGATCTGCCCGGAGGTGATGATCATGCTGCCAAGATCCACACCCTGAACGTAAGGACCGATGGCTGCTGGTGCATTTTCAGTACTGATTTCGCGGGACATGTTGTCTCCTGATTTGAGTTGATGGATTTTAAAGCTGGCGTCCAGTATACCCTAAATAATTCGGGTGATAGAGCGTCGCTAACGCACCTGCAACTTGAAGTATGACGGTGATACTCAGTCGTTATTCATCACCACCTGGTGCTCGAACTCTTTTTCACAATATTTGCATTGCAGATGCACGTTCCCCTGACGCTTTTTCACCGTAAAACTTGACGCCACCGGCTCCGAGCGGCTGATGCAATTGCTGTTCGGGCAGCGCAATACGCCTTCGATATGGTCAGGCAGCGTCGGCATCAACTTCTTCACCACTTCATAATTGTCAATGCGGTTGACCGTGGCGTTTGGTGCATAGACAGCCAGCTGGTTCACCTGTTGCTCGGTCAGGAACGTGTTCTCGATTTTGATCAGATCTTTGCGGCCAAGCTCGTTGGACGGCAGATTCAGGCCGATGGTGATGCGTTGATCGGTTTCGGTCAACTTAAACAGCGACAGCAATTTGAAGCCGATTTGTGCCGGAATATGGTCAATCACCGTGCCGCATTTGATGGCTTCAACCTGAAGTTTATTGTCGTGAGTCATTCTGTTTTCTCCTCAAGTTTAGTGAGCGGTATCGGCATTCAAAACCAGTGCCAGCAGGGCCTGACGGGCAAAAATCCCGTTTCCAGCTTGCTGGAAGTACCAGGCATAAGGGGTTTTATCGACGTCGGTGGTGATTTCGTCAATACGCGGCAACGGATGCAGCACTTTCAGGTGCGGCTGGGCACCGGCCAGGTCGGCGGCGCGCAGAACAAATTGCGCTTTGACGTTGGCGTATTCGGACGGATCCAGACGCTCTTTTTGCACGCGGGTCATGTAGAGAATATCCAGCTCGGGCACCACGTCGTCGATGCTTTCATGCAGGCTGTATTCAATGCCTTTCTCTTCCAGCAGGGAGAGGATATAGCCCGGCATGGCCAGTGCGTCGGGGGCGATAAAGTAGAAACGGTTGCCTTTGAATTTCGCCAGTGCCTGCGCCAGTGAGTGGACCGTGCGGCCATATTTCAGGTCACCGACCATGGCAATGTTGATGTTATCGAGGCGGCCCTGGGTTTCACGGATGGTGAACAGGTCGAGCAGGGTTTGCGTCGGGTGCTGGTTGGCACCATCACCGGCGTTCAGTACCGGAATGCCACCAGAGAACTCAGTCGCCAGACGCGCTGCGCCCTCCTGCGGGTGGCGCATGACAATGGCATCAACGTAAGTGCTAATCACCGAGATGGTGTCCGCCAATGTTTCCCCTTTCTTGCCAAGCGAGGTGTTCGAACCATCGGCGAAACCTACCACAGACGCGCCAAGGCGGTGCATCGAGCTTTCAAACGACAGGCGTGTGCGGGTAGAGGCCTCAAAGAAACAGCTGGCGATCACTTTATGTTTCAACAGTTCAGGTTGCGGATTGGCTTTCAGACTGGCGGCGGTGTCGAGCACCAGCTCCAGCTCTTCACGGCTGAGATCGTTGATTGAGATAATGTGTTTTTGGTACAGCGGATTGGCCATTGTCACTTCCTCTACTTGTCTGCTTGGGCTATCGATTCTCAAATTTTGGACAAAAAAAAGCCCCTTTAAAAAGGGGCTTTCATCAGATCGGCAATGCAACGGAAGAACAACGGCAGCGGACTGCCTTCTGGCACAGTGTTTTGTGACTGTTTTTGAACACAGCAAACCTGTCGATTGTTCATGGGTTCTCCCGGCAAATTGTCGCGCATTATACGCCCGTGATTGACGACATCAAGTGGAAAAATCACACACAGGCAATCGATTGGCTTCCGGCCAGCACTGAGACAAAAACTGTTAACTGGATCAAGTGATGGTTTCTCCGGGTGCATTATCATGCGATAACATTGAAACGCGATTTCATTTTACTTCAGCGAAGGGAAAACCATGTTAACTGGAAATATTCATCAACTGCAGCTGCTGCCTTATCTGCCTGCGGAACTGCGCGACGCCATCGAGTATGTGAAACAACACATCACGGCTGAAACGCCGCTCGGCAAACACGATATTCGTGGTAACGAGGCTTTTGTGCTGATCTCCAATGATTCTACCGAGCCGCAATCCGTGCGGCGGGCAGAGTTTCACGCCCGTTATTTGGATATTCAGATTGTCCTTAATGGCACCGAAGGCATGACGTTCAGTAATCTGCCTGCCGGTAAAGTGGATACCGACTGGCTGGCCGACAAAGACATCGCGTTTTTACCCGCCGGTGAGCAGGAAAAAACCATCGTCATGCACGCCGGTGACTTTGTGGTGTTCTATCCCGGCGAAGTGCATAAACCCCTATGTGCCGTGGGCGAACCGGCCAACGTGCGCAAAGCGGTAGTGAAAATGTTGGTTAACGCTTAAAGATTTTCATCCGCCAGCGGCGTAAGCGGCCGAGGCGTTCCGGGGCTTTGAGCTTGTGTTTAACCCATATCACCTGCCACGGTTGCAGACGCATCTGGCCGGTAAACGCTTCGCCGCCAATCAAATCTTTGCCCTCAACGGCCAGTTTCACCACCTGAGACTGGCCGCTGATATTGAAGACGCAAGTCACTCGGTCTTCGGTCTGCGGGTCATAACGCTCCATCGCAAACAGTGATTTCCCTAAATCAAATACCCGCTGACCGGCCTGTGGAGAAAACGCCGGGTGCGCACGGCGGTGCTTAACTAAATCACTCAATCCGCTGAAGACGCGGGCGCGTAAGCTGTCGGATTTTTCCAGCTCGGCCTCCAGTTCGTCCAGCTTCAGTTTCTTACGGTTGATGCGGCGGTTAATCCCTGACTGGTGCATGCCGTCGAGATCGTTTTCGCTGCCCAGCAGGCTGTGGATATAAATTGCGGGCACGCCAACAAATGACAGCAACAGCGCCTGCGCGGCGAGGAATTTACGCGCCTTCAGTTCGACGTCATCTTCCTGCTCGGTCAGTGCGCTGAGGTAGTTAATATTCAGCTCATAGGGCGAGTGCGTGCCGTCGCCGTTGTCTTTGTAGGAGACGCGGCCCTCTTTGCGCAGCGTTTCCTGCGCCATGTATTTGCGTTCATCGTCGTCGAGGAAGGTTTCGGTCGGGCGTAACCCGATGCCGTCATGGCTGGCCAGAAAATTGAAATAGGTGGTTTTTGGGTAACGCGCTTCGGCGTTCAGACTTTGTGCCCACTGAGTCAGCGTGGTGGTGTCCTGACGCAAAAAGGCATGTAGCGTGAGCGGCGGCAGCGGGAACTGGTACACCATATGCGCTTCATCGCCTTCACCAAAATAGCTGATATTTTCATGATGCGGCACGTTGGTTTCGGTGATCAACCGCGTGCCGGGGATCACTTCGTCGAGAATGGCGCGCCACACTTTGATGATGTTGTGTGCCTGAGGCAGGTGGATGCAGCGGGTGCCCGCTTCCTTCCAGATATAGCCAATCGCATCGAGGCGAATTGACTGCCCGCCGCTGGCCGCGTACTGCAACAGCAGGTCGATGCTCTCCAGCAATACCTGCGGATTCTTGAAGTTGATGTCCACCTGGTCTTCGCTGAAGGTGGTCCACAGATACAACTCGGTGCCATTGGCTTTGATAAAGGGCGTCAGCAGCGGTGAGGCACGCGGACGTACCACGCGGCTGTAGTCCAGCGCCGGGTTGGCGTCGATAAAGTAATCTTTGTAGTAAGGCTCGTCGTGCAAATAGCCTTTCATCCAGTCGCTGGAGCGCGAGATGTGGTTGATGACGCAGTCGAACATCAGATTGAAGTGAGACGAGAGTTGATGAATATCGGACCAGCCGCCCAGGTGTTCGTCAATGCGGCGGTAATCGATGACGCTGAAGCCGTCATCTGAGCTGTAGGGGTACATCGGCAGAATGTGAATGTCGCTGATGACTTCGCGTAAGTACTTGTCCGCGAAGTGATTAAGCGTCTTGAGCGGTGGCTGTTCACCTTGCGTAATATTATCGCCGTAGGTGATGAGATAGATATTGGTGCCATCCACCCACTCGGTGGTGCGGTGTTTACCGTAATTCCATTTCTCTGCCAGGTGGAGAATTTTTTTCAGCAGGTCAGCAATGTGTTCCTTGGGATAAATCCGGCTCAATAAACTTTCCAGCCTTAGAACGTATTCCAAATTCACTGATTTCATAAGCGGGCCCTTTTTCTTACTTCTCTGCCTGAAGGCGGCAAAAGAAGAAGTGCTTTCTAAAAAGGTTAGTTGAAAAAGTGGCATTTTGGCGGGGATATGACGTGAAAAACTGCAATGTTATGTAAAACGAGTGAGGGTTATTACCGAAAAAATTGACCCGACGCGCGGTTAAAGCAGGGCGTCGGGTCAGGGGAGATCAGAGAGAGCCAAGTGTGGCGACCATCACGGCTTTAATGGTGTGCAGGCGGTTTTCTGCCTGATCAAACACCACGCTGTGCGGGGATTCGAACACTTCATCGGTCACTTCCATACCGCCATGCAGACCATACTCTTCGGCCATTTTTTTGCCGAGCGTGGTCTGGTCGTCATGGAAAGCGGGCAGGCAGTGCAGGAATTTCACCTGTGGATTACCCGTCAGGGCCAGCATCGCACTGTTCACCTGGTAAGCACGCAGTAAGCTGATACGCTCTTTCCAGGTCTCTTTCGGCTCGCCCATCGACACCCAGACGTCGGTGTAGAGGAAGTCAGCCTCTTTCACGCCGGTCGTAATATCTTCAGTCAGCAGGATATTGCCGCCATTCTCCTGAGCCAGATGTTGGCAGGTGGCAACCAGTTCGGCATCCGGCCAGCAGGCTGTCGGTGCCACGAGACGTAAATCCAGGCCGCACAGCGCCGCAGCCTCCAGCAGCGAATTCCCCATATTGTTACGCGCATCGCCCAGATAGGCGAGTTTCATGCCCTCAAGCGGCTGGCCAGGTAGCTGCTCTTGCATCGTCAGCAGGTCGGCCAGCAGCTGTGTTGGGTGGAATTCGTTGGTCAGGCCGTTCCAGACCGGCACACCGGAGAATTCTGCCAGCATCTCGACCTTGTCCTGACCAAAACCGCGATATTGAATAGCGTCGTACATCCGCCCCAGTACGCGTGCGGTGTCTTTCATCGATTCTTTATGGCCGATCTGGCTACCGCTTGGGCCAAGGTAAGTGACCCTGGCACCTTGATCATAAGCGGCAACTTCGAAAGAGCATCGGGTACGGGTAGAGTCTTTTTCGAAGATGAGCGCGATGTTTTTCCCTTGCAGGTGGGCTTTCTCAGTGCCATTTTTCTTTGCGGCTTTTAGCTCAGCGGAGAGCTGGAGAAGGGATGAAATGTCCGACGGGGTAAAATCCAGTAACCTGAGAAAATGACGTTTACTCAAAAGACTCATGGTGTTTCTCTCCAATGTTTTTGCATTTCAGAATACATTTTATGATGAATATAAATTCAATTTATATGTATGAATATGCAATTACAACCCCGAAATAAAAACTTTGTCGTTTATAGTGGAGGCTGGCCCTTCGCTGTGTGAAAATAGCGCCCAGATACGTCACATTGATTGAGGACAGAGGCATGGCAAATCGTGAATTGCTGGAAGAACAACGTGAAGAAACCCGCTTAATCATCGAAGAACTGCTGGAAGATGGCAGCGATCCTGACGCGCTTTACACTATCGAGCACCACTTATCTTCAGAGAATTTCGACGTTCTGGAGAAAGCGGCGGTTGAAGCTTTCAAATTGGGTTATGAAGTGACCGACGCGGAAGAGTTGGAAGTTGAAGATGGCACTACCGTGATGTGCTGTGACGTGATCAGCGAAATTGCGCTGAATGCCGAACAAATCGACGTACAGGTTGAGCAACTGATGAACCTGGCCGAAGCTCAGGGCGTCAACTACGATGGCTGGGGGACTTACTTCGAAGGTGACGACGAAGGTGACGACGAAGATGAAGACGGCGAAGAAGGCGATGAAGAAGAAGGCGATGTCATCGACGCAGATGATGACGGCAAACGTCATTAATCTTTGGGATAACGCCTTTTAGACTGTTCTTCAGGGCGTTATTGTCGCAGCCAGTTTGCGCCCGGCCAGCGCGGAGGAACCGCAGCGTACAGTCAGTACGTGAGGATTCTGAGCACTGCCCGGGGGCAAAATGGCAAGTAAAATAGCCCAGCCAATATTTACTTAGATATCTTCCCCGTTACTGCCAATCACTTTTTTATACCACTCAAAACTCTGCTTACGTGACCGCGCCATGGTGCCGGTGCCATCATCGTTTTTATCCACGTGAATAAAGCCGTAACGTTTGCTGTATTCGCCAGTGGTGAATGACACACAGTCAATACAGCCCCACGGGGTGTAACCCATCAGATCTACGCCGTCTTCAAACACCGCTTTCTTCATCTGTTCGATGTGGGCTTTGAGATAGGCGATGCGGTAATCGTCGTGGATCATGCCATCAGGCCCGGCTTTATCGATGGCGCCGAAGCCGTTTTCAACGATAAATAATGGTTTCTGATAACGCTCGTACAGTACGCTGAGTGAATAACGCAGGCCCACCGGATCAATCTGCCAGCCCCAATCGGAAGCCTTAACGTGCGGGTTCGGTACACTGCCCGCAAAACCTGACAGCCCGTTGTCGTCGCCTGGATTATGGGCAGAGACCGCATTGCTCATGTAGTAGCTCAGGCCCATGTAGTCGGCACAGCCTTCGCGCAGGGCATTGAGATCGCCCGCTTCCATTTTGATATTGAAACCGCGGCGTTCCCACTCTTTGAGAATGTACGACGGGTAGTAACCGCGCATATGCACATCGCCGAACAGATAGCGTTCGCGCATTGACTCAACCGAGTACATTACGTCATCCGGGTGGCAGGAGAACGGATAGAGCGGCACCATGGCGATCATGCAACCTATCTGGAAGTCAGGATTAATGGTGTGACCGAGTTTGACGACTTTGGCGCTGGCCACAAACTGGTGGTGCAACACCTGATACATGGTCTCTTCCGGGTTTTCCTGCTCGGTAAATACCACGCCAGAGCAGCAGTAACCGAACAGGGGATAGTTCCAGTTGCGCTGGTTGTTGATCTCGTTGAAGGTCATCCAGTACTTCACTTTGCTCTTATAACGTTCGAGCACCACTTCGCTGAACTTCACAAAGAAATCGACCACTTTGCGGTTTTTCCAGCCGCCGTACTCTGTCACCAAATGCCACGGCATCTCGAAGTGTGACAGGGTGATCACCGGTTCGATGCCGTATTTCAGCAGTTCGTCGAACATGTCGTCGTAAAATTGCAGACCGGCTTCGTTGGGTTGCGATTCATCCCCCTTGGGGAAGATGCGCGTCCAGGCGATCGAGGTGCGGAAACATTTGAAACCCATCTCGGCAAACAGCGCGATGTCTTCCTTGTAGTGCGAATAGAAATCTACCGCTTCATGGTTCGGATAACGGTAACCTTCCTGCACGCCATCGGTCATCACACGGTCCACGCCGTGCGAACCGCCTGACAGCACATCGGCGATGCTCACGCCTTTGCCGCCTTTATTCCAGCCGCCTTCAACCTGGTGTGCAGCGACCGCGCCGCCCCATAAGAAATCTTTCGGTAACTGCTGACTATTATTCATCACTCAATCTCCCTAATTTTGGGTGGAAAACCTCCACCCAATGTACAAAATATTCATCAAGCCTGGTTCAGTTGTGCCTGGGGTGTTGATGGGTCGGCGGCTTTTGCGCTGGCTTTCGGTGCAGCCCACCAGATAGGTGAACACCGCGCCAAGCACAAACGCGACGGTTATCGACAGCAGGAAGCCGAGGAACTGGGTCATATGACCCTCTTTGAAGAACACTGGCAGAACCGCAATGCCCGGCAGGCAGTAGCTCCAGGAGACGGCATGGAATGAACCGGCAATAGCACCGCCAATCCCCCCCGCCGCGCAGCTGCACAGGAACGGCTTTTTCAACCGCAGCGCCACACCATAAATGGCGGGTTCTGTAATTCCAAACAGGCCGGTGATGCCCGCAGACAGCGAGATACCTTTCATGTCGCGGTTACGGGTTTTCAGGTAAACGCCGAACATGGTACCGGTCATGGCGAAGACCGCTGAAGCCTGCAGGCCGGTGAAGGTGTCATAACCCAGCGTGGCGTAGTTGCCGACGGTAACCGGCGTAATGCCCCAGTGCACGCCGAGCGTAACCAGTGGTTGCCAGAATGCACCGACCACAAAGCCTGCGACGACCGGGCTGAGATTGTAGAGGGTGTTGTAAACGCCGCCGATAGCACCACCAATCAGGTTACCGACCGGGCCGAATACCAGCAGTGTGAGTGGCACCATGATGGCGATACAGAACATTGGGGTGAACAGATTGCGCACCACACCTGGCAGAATACGTTCGAAGAAGCGTTCAATGTAGGACATCGCCCAGACCATCAAAATGATCGGAATGACTGACGCGGTATAACTCAGGTATTGCACTGGAATGCCAAAGAAATCCAGCGTCGGCGACGAAAGCGGAATGCCAGCGATGTTATTGAGAATATGCGCGATCTGCGGGTTGCTCAGTGCTTCGTGCATCAATTGCTGCATCGCAGGGTCGGCCGAGTTGACGGTGGCAATCTTATTGGCCGTCAGCATATTCATGTAGTCAGGGCTTATCAGCGCGCAGGCACTGATCACCGCTGAAAACGGGTTAACGTTGAATTTTTTGGCGGCGGTGAACGCGACCAGTACCGGCAGGAAGGTGAAGCCGGTCCATGAAACGAAGTTCAGAATACGGTAAGTACCGCTGGCGGCATCCATCCAACCGATAGCGGCGAGGAAAGAGATGATGCCCTGTAAAATCCCGCAGGCGGCCAGCGGATAGAGGAAGGGGGCGAATATGCTGGAGATGATATCCATCAGGCGACTGACGATACCGACTTTGGGTGCGGCGACCGGCGCGTTTTCATCAAGGGTAATGATTTTCAGCACTTGCTTATAAGCATCGCTGACGTGATTCCCTATCACCACCTGCATCTGGCCGCCGGCTTCAATCACCGTGATCACACCTTTGACGCGTTTTAACTCTTCTTTTTCGACAGCACTATTATCTTTTAAAATAAAACGTAATCGGGTTGCACAATGTGTGACGCTAATCACGTTATTATCGCCGCCGATGTATTTCAAAATATCCTGAGCAGTCTGAGCGTAATCAATCGCCATTATAATTCTCCTGATACCCTTCGTGTTTGAAGCTGCAGCTTTAATTGCGCGGGTATGATTTTTATATAGAGGTAAGATTATTATTAATATTTTTTAGGCTTCGGGCGGGAGTGTAGCAAAAGGAGAAATGAAGTCACGATATAACAAAACACATTATTTGGTAGATGTCACATGTGTAAAACGCCCTGTTTTATTTAGGGCGGGGAACAATGCCGGATGTAATTAACGTTGGAAGTTTTTTGCCGATGGTTTCGATAATATACAAAACGGGGATCTGCGTCGTAATATTATAGTGGCCTTCCAGCAAGATAGGCGGCATGTGGTAGGAGATGTTAAGGTCCGCCATGCGTGCCAGTGTCGAGTTTTCGCTGTTGGTCAGGCTGATGATTTTGCAGTTTTGCAGGCTAAACTGGCTGGCAATGCGGATAATTTCTTCGGTTTCACCGGAAACTGAAAGAATAATAGCAATGGCATCCTGATACATATCGCTGTTAATTGGATAATAAGGGTCATCGATATAAGTGCTGAATTTTCCAATATTAGAGAAAAACCGTGCGCTGTATTTCCCCAATGCCCCGGAGGTGCCAATGCCGACGAATATAATACGACGCGTCGCGGCTATTTGCGTGGCAGCCAGATCTAACAGTTCATCGAATTCACTGTTATTAATGCTTTTAAAATAGCTGATGATCTCACTGATGCCAAATGAGACCGGAGGTTTCTCGTCATGTTCCAGATGTAATTTAAAACGAATTCTGAATTCCGAATAACCCTCACAATGCATTTTTTTGCAAAAACGCAATACGGTCGTGGTGGAAACACCGGCGACATCAGCGAGTTCACGGATAAGGTCATGTACATGACCTTATCCGTATTTTTAATGATGGTGTTGTAGACCATCAATTCTAATTCATTCAGCGTCGAAATTTCTTTATAAGTGAACATGCTGATGCCTGAACCTTTCATTAACTGTGTTAATCATTATAGGTGTTTCAGCATGGTGACTTCGCAATCAGTATGACCGGTGCTACCGAGTGCGCTATCAATATGGGCAAAGCCTAAACGCTCATACAAAGCGACCGCCTGCGTCAGGCTGGCCGTAGTTTCTAAATAACAGCGTGAAAAAGCCTGCGTGCGGGCGAACTCCATCGCTTGCAAAGCCAGTTTTTTGGCTAAACCCTGGCCGCGTAATGAAGGAAGAAAATACATCTTCTGTAATTCGCACAAATCCGCTTCTGCGCCGCTTAAGGGTGCCACGCCGCCGCCGCCTGCAATTTGCCCATCGAGTTCTACCACCCAGTAGGCAGAGCGTGGCTGGCTGTAAGTCTCGTAGAGATGGTCGAGATTCGGGTCAGCTACCGTATAGCCTTTATCAGCCGTCAGGCCGAACTCAGCGGACACATGGCGGATGACGTTAGCAATGGCGGCATTATCTTCTGCCCGGATAGGGCGCACCAGCAGTCTCAGGGGCGTTGCGGTAGACATATTGCTCACTCGTTTTTTTATAGGCTTAACAAGGTTCAGTCCGACTTAATACCATCTAAAGGCGCGCAGATGCAACGCTCCCCGCACATCCCCTCGTTTTTAGCCTTGTAATGAGAATCTTTTTCATCTGAATTGTAAATAATTCATTGCCTGAATGTATACGTGCATGATTAAATCTTCAACGTTCCACTGGGTACTTATCCTCTCTTTTTTTGAAGAGAGAGGGTTTCTTATTGCTTTCAGGACGAAAGATAAAAATGTCTGATAATAAACAACTTAACGAGTCATACCATGCGGTTCGTTTTCATGGCAGGGGTGGGGAATATTTCGCGATTTGGTTAGTCAATGCCTTACTGACCATTATCACATTAGGTATTTACTCCGCATGGGCGACGGTGAGACGACGTCGTTATTTCCTGGGAAATACTGAAATTAATGGCGATCGTTTCGATTACCACGCGAAGCCAATGCAAATATTGAAAGGGCGTTTGCTGGTCGTGGCCGGAATCATCGTGTTTTATATTCTGGTGGCTCTCATGCCGCAATTGGCACTGGTCTTTGTACTGGCGTTTCTGGCACTGTTGCCGTGGGTCATTATCCGCAGCTGGCGCTATAACGCCATCATGACCAGCTACCGTGGCGTGCGTTTTAACTATCACTGCAAAGTGGGGCGCGCCTACTGGACTATGTATCTGTGCCCGATTTTGCTGATACTGGCGCTCTATTTGCCGGTTGCCATCATCATTATGGCCGTCGTGCAGACCGGCAGTATTACTGCGATGTTGCTGTCCGCGCTGATTGTCGTTGTGGGTCTGATATTAGGTGTTGCTGCTGTGCAAGGTATTATCAGCGCCATGCAGCACGATTTGTACGTGAATAATATGTTCTTCGGCAATGCGCCATTCCAGGCGTCATTAAAGAAAAAAGCCTTTATTAAATTCAGTCTGCTCGGTCTATTGCTGTTTGTACCTTTCCTGATTGCAGCGTTCTGGCTGATGGGCTCATTTATCGTGACCCTTTATCAGATTGCTATGATGGGGGATATCTCCACTGATACTACCAACGCCATTATGATGAGTTATTTCTTTAGATTCTTTATGTCGATGGTCATTATCTTCGTGGGTGCATTGGTGGTAGCCAGTTATCAGGTGGTGGCGATCCGTAATTACGTCTTTAACCAGACTAAAATTGACGGCCACGTGCAGCTGCATTCATCGATGAAAACCCTGTCGTATCTCGGTCTGCTGTTCACCAACACGCTGATTGTGATCTTCTCGCTGGGTCTGGCGACGCCGGTGGCGCATGTGCGTTATGCGCGTTATATCGCTAATTGCACGGCGGTTGAGGGTGACCTTTCCCTGCTGAACGTGCAGGCGCACCATGACACCGCCAATACGGCAGTGGCGGAAGAAGTGGCGCAGGCGTTTGATCTCGGTGTCGGGATCTAATGCATGACGCTTGAAGGCTTTTATCAGCCTCCCGGACGGGCAGCTCGCGAGGCTGCCCGTCTCTTTTTAGGCGATGAACAACGCCTGACGCTGTCCGCGCAGGACGTCACGCAGACGTTCACCTTGTCTGAGATCTCGGTATCCGATGCGCTCGGCACCATTCCCCTGTTTCTCCTTTTTCCCGACGGCGGCCGTTTCGTGCCAGCCGACGACCCGGCTTTCCGCCACTGGTATCAGCAGCGGCGCAAACCCGGTCTGGTTTACCGCATGGAGAGCCACAAACGCGGCGTCATGGCCACCCTGCTGGCGACCTGCCTGCTGATTGTGTTCTACGTCTACGGTTTGCTGCCGTGGGCCAGTAACGCCATTGCGCTGCGCATACCGACCTCTGTCGAGCAAAGCGTGGGGCGTCATACTATGACGCTACTTCAGGCCAGCGATTTTAAACCGACGGCGCTGCCCGTGGCGCGACAAAAGCAAGTCGACATCTTGTTCCAGCAAGTATTGCCTGATCTGCTGCGTGAGGGCCGTACGCCGGTTACCCTCAGGCTGATGAACATTCCTGATGTCGCCAACGCTTTTATGCTGACCGACGGCACGCTGGTGCTCAGCGACAAGCTGGTGGCACTCAGCCCCAGCGATGACGCGCTGGCGGCGGTGATGCTGCATGAGATGGCCCATCACGTTTACCGTCACCCGATGCGTATGCTGGTGCGCTCCTCGCTGGTGTCGCTCAGCCTGTTGTGGATGACCGGCGACGTCAGCGGTGTAGGCGATACGTTGTTACAGACGGCTTCTCTGGCTAACGAGTTGCAGTTCTCGCGCGGGATGGAGCAGGAGGCCGATGACTGGGCGATTATCGAAATGAAACGTCAGGGGCGTTCACTGACGCAGATGGCCGGGATGTTCCGGCTGTTAGCGGCGGAGTCAAAAGATGAGCAGGGCAGCGGTTTGCCTGACTGGTTAAGTACGCACCCGGCCATGCAGTCGCGCATCGAACATATCGAAGCGGCGGCGCAATAAAAAAGGCCGCTTTCGCGGCCTTTTCTTTACGACTTTCTTTTCACCAAACCTTACAGCGCAGCGATGGTGGCTTTCTGTTCTGCAATCTTGATTTTGGCTTCGCCACAGGCTGCCAGACGGTCGCGCTCTTTAGCGACAACGGCTTGCGGCGCACGCGCCACAAAACCTTCGTTAGACAGCTTGCCTTCGATAGACGCAATCTCACCGTCCAGTTTCGCCATCTCTTTGTCCAGACGCGCCAGTTCAGCGTCTTTATCAATCAGACCGGCCATTGGGATCAGCAGCTCAGCACCTTCCACCAGTTTGGTGACAGAGACCGGGCCTTTGTCGCCCGCAGGCAGAATGGTGATGGACTCCAGACGGGCCAGCGAGGAGATAAAGTTCAGGTTCTGTTCCACACGACGCTGTGCTTCTGCGCTTGCGCCACGCAGCAGCAGTTCCAGCGGTTTGCCCGGTGACAGGTTCATCTCGGCGCGCACGTTACGGATGGCAATGATCGCCTGCTTAATCCACTCGAGATCGGCCAGTGCCAGTTCATCGGCTTTCGCCGCGTCAAATTCCGGGAAAGGTTGCAGCATGATCGTTTCAGCGGTAATGCCTTTCAGGGTTTTCACGCGCTGCCAGATGGTTTCTGTGATGAACGGGATGATCGGGTGCGCAAGACGCAACAGACCTTCCAGCACTTCTACCAGCGTATGACGGGTGCCGCGAAGTTGTGCTTCGCTGCCGCCGGTCATGACCGGTTTAGTCAGTTCCAGATACCAGTCGCAGAACTGGTTCCAGGTGAATTCATACAGAATGCTGGCAGCCAGATCGAAGCGGTAGGTGTCCATCGCGTCGCGGTAAGCTTTCACTGTGCGGTTATATTCCGCGAGGATCCAGCGGTCAGCCAGTGACAGCTCGAGTTCGCCGCCGTTCAGGCCACAATCCTGATCTTCGGTGTTCATCAGCACGAAGCGGCTGGCGTTCCACAGTTTGTTACAGAAGTTGCGGTAGCCTTCAAGACGCTTCATATCCCAGTTGATGTCGCGACCGGTTGAGGCCAGCGCGGCCAGCGTAAAGCGCAGGGCGTCGGTGCCGTGCGGTTCGATGCCGTTCGGGAATTGCTTCTCGGTGCGCTTGCGGATTTTCTCTGCTAGCTGCGGCTGCATCATGTTGCCGGTACGTTTTTCCAGCAGATCTTCCAGCGAGATACCGTCGATCATATCCAGTGGATCGATGACGTTACCTTTCGACTTAGACATCTTCTGCCCTTCGTCGTCGCGGATAAGACCGGTCATGTAAACGGTGTTGAACGGAACCTGCGGTTTACCGTTTTCGTCTTTCACGAAGTGCATGGTCATCATGATCATGCGTGCGATCCAGAAGAAGATGATGTCGAAGCCGCTGACCACCACACTTGAAGGGTGGAAGGCTTTGAGATCAGGCGTCTGCTCTGGCCAGCCCAGCGTGGAGAAGGTCCACAGGCCGGAGGAGAACCAGGTGTCGAGCACGTCTTCGTCCTGCGTCAGCACCACGTCTGCGCCCAGATTATTTTCGCTGCGCACTTCCGCTTCGTCACGGCCAACGAACACGTTGCCTTCGGCGTCATACCACGCCGGAATGCGGTGACCCCACCACAGCTGACGGGAAATACACCAGTCCTGAATGTCGCGCATCCAGCTGAAGTACATGTTTTCGTACTGTTTCGGGACGAACTGAATCTCGCCCGTTTCCACGGCTTCCACCGCGACTTTCGCCAGCGGGGCAGTGCGCACGTACCACTGGTCGGTCAGCATCGGTTCGATAACCACGCCGCCACGGTCGCCGTAAGGCACGGTCAGGTCGTGAGGTTTGATCTCTTCCAGCAGGCCCATTTCGTCGAAAGCGGCCACCACGGCTTTACGCGCCGCAAAGCGCTCAAGCCCACGGAACTGCTCAGGAATATCGTTGCTGCGTGCGTCGCTCTCTTCGCCGTTGGTGTCGAAAATCTCGGCGGTCTGGCGGATATCGCCATCGAAAGTCAGAATGTTGATCATCGGCAGGCCGTGACGTTTACCGACCTCATAGTCGTTAAAGTCGTGCGCTGGCGTGATCTTCACGCAGCCGGTGCCTTTTTCCATGTCGGCGTGTTCGTCGCCGAGAATCGGAATGCGGCGGCCAACCAGCGGCAGGATAATCTCTTTGCCGATCAAATCTTTGTAACGCGGATCTTCCGGGTTAACCGCTACGCCGGTATCACCGAGTACGGTTTCAGGGCGGGTGGTGGCGACCACCAGATAATCTTTGCCTTCGGCGGTTTTCGCGCCGTCAGCCAGCGGATAACGCAGGTGCCACATGAATCCTTTGGACTCGCGATTTTCCACTTCAAGGTCGGAGATCGCGGTGCGCAGTTTTGGATCCCAGTTCACCAGGCGTTTGCCACGGTAAATCAGATCTTCTTTGTACAGGCGTACAAACACTTCACGCACGGCGTTGGACAGGCCTTCATCCATGGTGAAGCGCTCGCGCTCCCAGTCCACGGAGTCGCCGAGGCGGCGCATCTGGCGGGTGATAGTGCCGCCGGATTCTGCTTTCCATTCCCAAATTTTTTCGATAAACGCGTCGCGGCCATAGTCGTGACGGGTTTTGCCTTCTTCGGCGGCCATTTTGCGCTCAACCACCATCTGCGTGGCGATACCGGCGTGGTCGGTCCCCGCCTGCCACAGGGTATTTTTACCCTGCATGCGCTGATAGCGGATCATGGCGTCCATGATGGTTTGCTGGAAAGCGTGACCCATATGCAAGCTACCGGTGACGTTCGGCGGCGGGATCATGATGGCAAAGCTTTCTTTACTGGTATCACCATGGGGCTTGAAGTAGCCCTGTTCTTCCCAGTGCTCGTAAAGCGGTTGCTCGATGTCTTGCGGGTTATATGTCTTATCCATTTCGCTTTCGTTTTTTAGTCGGTCGATGTAGTGACAGACGGCGGCGTGGCCGTGGTCAACGTAAAACCGACGCTGCGATAAGCTTTGTAGCGATCGCGCGCCAGCTGTTTAAGGGAATCTTCGTAAGGGACGAAGTCTACCACTTCATGGAAAGCAGTAGCAAAAACTGCAAACTGAGGCAGCAGATTGATCAGCAAATCACGCGGCGCATTGCCACGTTTGCCAGGCCAGCACAGCTCAACCGGCGCGCCGAACTTCGGCCCTTCGCCTGCTAAATTGTGCGGGACGAACTGACTGGGGTCACGCTGCCACAAGGCTTCGTCCAGACGCTCTGCCTGCTGCTGATCTTCGCAGGCCAGCAACACGCGTTTCCCTGCACGACAACGCTCGGCGGCAATCTGGCAGGCCAGCGCTTCGTGAGAAGTCAGGGTTCCGTCCGGGTCGGGCGCATCGATAAGGAAAAAGGTGGCTTGTTTCATCAGTTATCCAGTGCATTTATCCAGAATGAAACAGGCCGGAGTTAACCGGCCCTGAGTGTTACAGATTGTAGATTAGGCCAATTGTCGCAGCCAGCTTGGGCAGGGACAGCGCACAGGAACCGGAGCGTACACGTAGTACGTGACGGTGACGAGCACTGCCCTGGCTCAAAATGGCAAGTAAAATGGCTTAATCGTCGCCGTCGAGACCTGCGCGGTTGAGCAGGAACTGCGCCAGAAGAGCGACCGGGCGACCGGTTGCGCCTTTGTTTTTTCCTGAACGCCATGCCGTACCGGCGATGTCCAGATGTGCCCAGCTGTATTTGCGGGTAAAGCGCGACAGGAAGCAGCCAGCGGTGATAGCACCACCCGGACGGCCACCGATGTTCGCCATATCCGCAAAGTTGGAATCCAGCTGTTCCTGATATTCATCAGCCAGCGGCAGACGCCATGCGCGGTCACCGGACTGCTCGGATGCGCCGATCAGTTCGTGGGCCAGCGGATTGTGGTTCGACAGCAAACCGGTGATGTGATGGCCGAGGGCAATCACGCAGGCACCGGTCAGCGTGGCGACGTCAATCACCAGCTCAGGGTCAAAACGCTCTACGTAGGTCAGGGCATCACACAGCACCAGACGGCCTTCGGCATCGGTATTGAGCACTTCAACGGTCTGGCCGGACATGGTGGTCAGAATGTCGCCCGGACGGAACGCCTGGCCGCCAGGCATGTTTTCACAGCCCGCCAGCACGCCGATGACGTTGAGCGGCAGGTTCAGCTCGGCGACGACGCGCATCGCGCCATACACTGCGGCTGCACCGCACATGTCGTACTTCATTTCGTCCATATCAGCCGCAGGCTTAATGGAAATACCGCCGGAATCGAAGGTTAAACCTTTGCCGACGAGCACGATAGGCTTAGCGTCCGGGTTAGGATTACCTTTATATTCCATCACTGACATCAATGATTCGTTCTTCGAACCCTGACCGACCGCCAGATAGGCGTTCATGCCCAGCTCTTTCATCTGCTGTTCGCCGATGACGCGGGTGGTGATGTTGGTGCTGTAGGCATCCGCCAGTTGACGGGCCTGCGAGGCCAGATAGGCCGCGTTACAGATGTTTGGCGGCATATTGCCAAGATCTTTCGCCGCTTTAATACCGGCAGACACCGCCAGACCGTGCTGAATAGCACGTTCACCGCTGGTCAGTTCGCGGCGCGTTGGCACGTTGAACACCATTTTACGCAGCGGACGGCGTGGTTCGACTTTATTGCTCTTCAACTGATCGAAGGTATAAAGCGACTCTTTTGAGGTTTCGACAGCCTGACGTACTTTCCAGTAGGTGTTACGCCCTTTAACGTGCAACTCGGTCAGGAAGCAAACGGCTTCCATTGAACCGGTGTCGTTCAGGGTATTAATGGTTTTCTGAATCACCTGTTTGTACTGGCGCTCATCGAGTTCACGTTCTTTCCCGCACCCGATAAGAAGGATGCGTTCGGAAAGAATATTCGGAACGTGGTGCAGCAACAGGGTTTGGCCCACTTTGCCTTCAAGTTCACCACGGCGGAGCAGGGCGCTGATGTAACCATCACTGATTTTGTCGAGTTGTTCGGCAATCGGTGACAGGCGGCGAGGTTCAAAAACGCCGACTACAATACAGGCACTGCGCTGTTTTTCCGGGCTACCACTTTTTACGCTGAACTCCATGCACTCTCCTGAATCTTAAAGACAACGGCGGGGGCTGCGGCTAGAATGAATCGCCGGTGACATCTCCCGTCATTGTGTTAACGACCTGTGTTAACCTGAACGGCGTTAGTTTTTATTTTGGCGGCTATAAGTATCTTCCTATAGGACACCCCAATTCTCGGTGTTTTAATACTATTTTAGTGTGAAGGTTGCCATATGATGAGAATAAATGACGGATTAGCGATGAAACTATCGATTTTCCTGCAAAAAGACAAGTTTTCACAGGCGTATTAAGCGTGATCATCATTAGATATCTGGTTAGGGAAACCTTCAAGAGCCAAATCGCAATTCTCTTTATCCTGCTATTAATCTTCTTTTGTCAGAAGTTGGTCAGGGTGCTGGGCGCGGCGGTTGATGGCGATATCCCAACAAATTTAGTCCTTTCTCTGCTGGGCTTAGGCGTGCCAGAAATGGCGCAGCTCATCCTGCCATTGAGTCTGTTCCTCGGCTTGCTGATGACGTTAGGCAAGCTTTACACCGACAGTGAAATTACTGTCATGCATGCTTGTGGACTCGGTAAACGCTCACTAATCCTTGCTGCTCTCAGTCTGGCGGTGATCACCGCTGTTTTTGCCGGTATCAATGCATTCTGGGTCAGCCCCTGGTCTTCAAAACATCAGGATGAAGTGCTGGCGGAAGCCAAGGCCAACCCAAGCATGGCGGCCATGGTTGAAGGCCAGTTCCAGCAGGCACAAAACGGTAATGCGGTGCTGTTTGTGGGTAGCGTGCAAGGCAAAGAATTCCACAACGTGTTCCTGGCGCAGCTGCGGCCAAACGGCAATCAGCGACCTTCGGTGGTGATTGCCGATAAAGGTCATATGGAGCAACGCCCTGATGGTTCCCAGATGGTGACTCTCGACCAGGGCACCCGCTACGAAGGCACCGCCTTGTTGCGTGACTTCCGTATTACTGATTTTACCAACTATCTGGCGGTGATTGGCCATCAGACCGTCGCGGTGAATGAAAGTGACTCCGACCAGATGTCGATGCATCAGTTGTGGAAATCCAATGAACCGGATGCCCGTTCTGAGTTCCACTGGCGTCTGACCTTGGTCGCCTCCGTCTTTATTATGGCGTTGCTGGTCGTACCGCTCAGCGTGGTTAACCCGCGTCAGGGCCGCGTTCTCAGCATGTTACCGGCCATCTTGCTGTACTTAATCTTCTTCCTGCTGCAAAGCTCCCTGCGATCAAACGGTGCGAAAGGGAAACTGGATCCGTTGATTTGGATGTGGGTCACCAACCTGGCCTATTTCGCGCTGGCGATGGTACTCAATATGTGGGACACGCTACCGGTACGTAAAATCCGGGCGCGTTTGAGAGGAGCTGCCTGATGTTTGGAGTATTAGACCGGTATATCGGCCGCACCATTTTCAACACCATCATGATGACCTTATTCATGTTGGTGTCGCTGTCGGGCATCATCAAGTTTGTCGACCAGTTGCGTAAAGTCGGCCAGGGTGGATATTCAGCCGCAGGGGCCGGGGTTTACACCCTGCTCAGCGTGCCAAAAGATGTAGAGATCTTCTTCCCGATGGCGGCCCTGTTGGGTGCCTTGCTCGGTCTCGGAACGCTGGCTACCCGCAGCGAACTGGTGGTGATGCAGGCGTCAGGTTTTACCCGTATGCAAATCGCCTCTTCCGTTATGAAGACCGCGATCCCGCTGGTTTTACTGACCATGGCGATTGGTGAGTGGGTTGCACCGCAAGGCGAACAGATGGCGCGAAATTACCGTGCCCAACAGATGTACGGCGGTTCACTGCTGTCCACGCAGAACGGCCTGTGGGCCAAAGACGGTAAAGATTTTATTTACATCGAACGGGTGGCAGGTGACAACGAGATCACCGGCGTCAATATCTACCATTTCGATGACGACAACAAACTGCAATCTGTGCGTTATGCCTCGTCGGCAGCTTTCGACAATGGTGTCTGGAAATTGTCGCAGGTGGATGAATCTATCCTGACCGATCCTAAGCAAATCACCGGTTCTCAGACGTTGACCGGCGAGTGGAAAACTAACCTGACGCCGGACAAACTGGGCGTCGTGGCGCTGGACCCGGATGCACTGTCGATAAGCGGTCTGCGCAGCTACGTGAAATACCTCAAACAGAGCGGGCAGGAGTCCAAGCGTTACCAACTGAACATGTGGGGCAAAATCTTCTCGCCACTGTCGGTTGCGGTGATGATGCTGATGGCCCTGTCGTTTATTTTCGGGCCTTTGCGCAGCGTGCCAATGGGCGTGCGCGTAGTGACGGGGATCTGCTTTGGTTTCCTGTTCTACGTCCTGGACCAGATTTTCGGTCCACTCAGCCTGGTGTATAGCATTCCGCCGGTGCTCGGCGCACTGTTACCGAGTGCGCTGTTCCTGGTGATCAGTATCTTCCTGCTGCTGAAAAAACGCTGACAAGACAAATACCTAATAGGAAGGGCGCCGTTGAGCGCCCTTTTTTATTGCCGTTTTTGTGAGGCTAAATCTCGTTATTACGCACCAGTTCTGCGACCAGTTCGTTCACGCCGTCACTCATGTTCTTGAACTTGGTCAGCTCGCTGCGGGTCACCACGATGAATACGCCGATACCGCGCTGCGGCACCATCGCCACATACGTGATAAAACCACCGCCACCACCGGTTTTCTGAATAATGCGTGGCAACAGTGGCGTAGGCGCCATCGTTACCCAGCCCATCCCGAGAGAATCCGCCATACCCGGTACGTCCATCCCTTTCAGCGAGACCAGATCCGTGCGCTGGTAATACATCTTCTGCGCCATTTCTGCGGTTGCACTGCGCTTACCGAGGGCGGAAGGCAGGAACTGACGCATCCAACGGCCCATATCCGCCGGGGTGGAGTAGATCCCGCCGCTGCCCGCCGCTGCCGTGGTGTTCAGGCAAGGGCTTGGGCGCAATCCGCTCATCAGCCGCGCACACTGGCTGGCATTCGGGGTCAGCGTGGTATCAATCATGCCGAGCGGTTGGGTGATCTGCTCACTCAGCAGCTGGGTATAAGGCTTACGTGCAGCGTTAGAGAGCGCATCAGACAGCAGATCAAACGCCAGATTTGAATAGGCCGCTTTTGCACCCGGCGGCGTGGTCAGTTTGGCCACCCGCAGCCAGCTCCAGCGGTCGCTTTTGGTCGGCCAGGTAAACACCGGGCGATTGGCTGCGCCGCCCGGCTGTTCACGCGGCAGGCCGCTGGTGTGCGTTGCCAGATTCAGCAGAGTCACGGGGGAAGTGCCGCTGTAAGAGGGCACTACATTGCCGCCGGAGTATTTGCGCAGCGGATCGTTGATTCTGACAGTACCCTGCTGCGACAGCTTCACCAGCACTTCACTGGTTATCAGCTTGGTCAGCGAAGCGATGCGGATCACGGAGTCTTCACGCGGGCGGATATCCGAACCGGGTCGGGTTTCACCAAAACTACGAAATACCTGTTGCTGATTATCGACCACCACCAGCGCCATACCCATAGCACCGCTGCCATAGAAAATGTGCTCGGCGTAATCATCAACGACTTGCGATGCCAGACGCGCATTCTGCGCGTGGCTCAACAGTGGCGCGCTGGCAAAAGCCATCGCCAGAAGCGAAAGGGAGAATTTTTTCAACAAACCGGTATCCATCAACAAGGCAAAGTATTCAGGGGTGACGGCTATACTAATGCGAACTTCCCAAAACGGCATGGGAAAAAGTGTGCTGATGCAGAAAAATATGTGAGGAAAACTGTCGAAATTGCAGCGTGATGCCGTTTTTTTCGGCACTTGAACCTGACATACAAGGATAACTATTGCGTGACTCGCTGTGCTGGGTATAATGCCCACGTTTTCCGCATACTACTTTCTGTGCCGAAGTGGCGAAATCGGTAGACGCAGTTGACTCAAAATCAACCGCCGCAAGGCGTGCCGGTTCGATTCCGGCCTTCGGCACCATTAGTATGTAAATAGACCTCAACTGAGGTCTTTTTTTATGTCTAAAATCCAGTCCCCGCAAGGCTTTGCCCCGCTTTTTCATTCAACAGCAAGCAGAAATTCGGACATTCAAAGAGGTTGCGATTGAATGGCATGCCACTAATAAGAAGTGGTCAAAAGATCACAGCAATCGTGTTTTGAAGACCCTGGAGGACTACCTCTTTCCATCTATCGGTAAATGCAATATCACCGAACTTAAAACTCGAGATTTGCTGGCACCCATTAAAGCCGTAGAGAGGTCTGGGCGTCTTGAGGCGGCTTCTCGATAGGTTCTGTCGCATTAAGACGGCGTCAGGTAACATGCTGTTTTTTTTTATGATGTTGCCTGCTCATGCCTCTGATACGTAAAGCTTTCAAACGCCTGCATTACCCTATTGATGTTATTGCTCAATGCGTTCGCTGGTATCTGGCGTATTCACTCAGCTTGCGCAATCTAGAAGAAATGATGGCCGAGCGCGGCATTATTGTTGACCATTCGACGCTTCACCGCTGGGTTATCCGTCTGGTGCCGCTGCTGGATAAGGCGTTTCGTCGGCATAAGCGCACCGTGGGTCGGCGGTGGCGCATGGACGAAACCTACATAAAAATCAAAGGCCGGTGGAAATATCTGTACCGCGCGGTAGATACGGCAGGTCAAACCATCGACTTCCTGCTGACCGCCAAACGGGACGCCGCCGCTGCGTTGCGTTTCTTTCGCAAGGCCATTCGTTATCATGGCGAACCCGAGGTGGTGACTATCGATAAAAGTGGTGCCAACACGGCGGCGCTGTCCACGCTCAACGCTGACAAACCAGAAGAAGACATCATCACTGTCAGGCAGAGCAAATACCTGAACAACCTGATTGGGCAGGACCATCGGAATATCAAACGGCGAATACGGCCGATGCTGGGGTTTAAGTCGTTCCGTCGGGCACAAGCAATTCTGGCCGGTATTGAACTGATTCATATGATACGTAAAGGGCAATATCAGCATTCCGCCGGCGCGCATTTATCCCCGGCGGAACAATTTTATTTGTTGGTTGCCTAAAATATCGGCAGCGCAACTTTTACTGACTCCGCTCCGTTAATGCGACAGAACCTAAAAGAGTAAAGCAGGGGGACATCAAACAATAGTCGGCGGAATCAATCCGATAAAAAAGTGTAACCATGGCCATGAATCTAATTAATAAAATTCGTTGTGCCGTGAAAAATCCGCGCTCAACGGCACCAACCTGATGTTAGTGGATCAGGGCAGCGAATTCGATGAAGTGTATAGTCGGGAAGCACGGCTATACACGTAGGGTCATATTTTCAATCTTCGGTAATATTATTACGGCAGTCTTTAGTCCTTTGCGGTGCGGTATTTTTCTGGATATTCATAGAGACAAGCGGCCCGATTGCGCGCGCTCCCTCACTCTGCACGTCGGTTTTCAGCAGCAAGTCAGCCTTATCGCTCAGCCAGGCATACAGTTCCTTGCCACCCCACACGTTAACACTGAGAGTTTGGATGGAGCATGCGTCCACGCCCGCGTGATACCGGATGGTATTTATCAACTCACCTAGCACTCCGCCGGATTCTATCGGTTCTCCGGTGACGTACTCGGCGTGTTCCCTGAACTGGTCAAGGGTCAGGTCAATATAATCGCCGTCCAGGGCAACGATATAGTGCGACTCCATTCTTGAGATTTTAGCTTCTCGGAACGCATTATTGGTTTGTAATCGGATGATATATGGGCACAGGGTGTCATTTCCGTCCTTCAGGTACTGTGCCAGAAAATTACTGGCCAGCTCACAGCTGTCGCGAGGAAATTTTTGCAGCTCTTCTTCCCAGCGTTCCATATCGCGGCAGGCTTCGGCCTCATCACCGGCGCTCAGCTCCATGGCACGCCTGAATGCCTGAATACGGCTCTTGATCGCCGGATTCATACTTTCGCCCTGCCGATATTCAGCTCCTGTAGGTCAAGGGTTATCGGCAAGAGTTCCGTGGTTGCCTCAATCAGTTGGCCGGGAAGAAAAATGCACTCACTATTCATAATGTTTCCTGTTCATTCGTAAACGGGTCGCTTTGTTAATAGCATCGCCCCAATAATTTTCCGGAACTGTTCGAGAGCGAAGCCGAAATTAGGCATTCGGAGTTGGGGGAGTGTTTACCTCTACTACAAAATCTCCCGTTCCATCCGGTAACAGGTTGACTCCCTGTTTTTTTAGTGCACGGAGCATTAAAAAATCACGGTGCTCTTGTTCTTGTTCGGAGATTTTCTTTCCCTGAAACGACGGTAATAGATCATCAAACTTGAGATTTTTTTGTTCTAACTCTTTTTTGCTAAGAAGATCCGGTCCGTCTGTTAGGGGATCGAATGAAGTGAATAGACGGTCTTCCAAAGTATCACCCAACAAATGTGTTTGTTTGAGCACGTCACGAATAGAATTCTGGCATTTCTCACCCGGATGGTCGTTCCAGGTGGGAGAGAGTTCGGCAGCAAGCTGCCTAAAATTGTCGGCATCAATTCCTTCTTCCGGCCATCTGGCCGTAATCTCATTCAGAACTGAGTTAGCCATAGCATTCCAGACAGAACCTTTGACAGACATCTCAGACAGAATGTCATTGTTCGTGATGTTGCCGATCCCTTTTTGGATGGCCAAGCGGATCACCTCCACTTCCTTAACCGGCTGCTGGGTGAGCGTGACGCATCTGACGTAAAGTTCGTCCAACTCGGAGGCAGTTTTATCATCAATGTGTTTCGTGGGCATAGCGACCTCAGAAAATGTGTTCTAGAAAAATGGCTTAGTTACTTAGTTACTTAGTTACTTAGTTAGTATAATAGCTTTTATTAGTAATTTGGCAACATCGGCTAATTTTTTTACAGGCTTTTCTCCGGAGATCCGATTTCTGTGATTACCGGAAGCGGGGCAGGGGCATTGAGATCAGCATCTTACCCGTGTTTAGGCGCAGAGGAGAGCTGCGACGGCTTCCGGATAATGCTAACAGAGGCATAGGCGGATCGGCATAAGCAGATCAGAGCTAAGCACAGAAAATTGAAATAAATTAGATAGATAGTGGCGAAATTGGTGTAAGGAAAGGCTGGTCGGGAAGTTTTCGGAGGTGCAGAGAAACCGTTCAGAAAGGTTAAATCGAACGAGGGGACATGTCGGAAAAAACCATGTCCTTCTAGGAGAGGGATTGTTGGGGGGCTTACCTAAACATAAACCACGGTGGTCGAATGAGCATGTGGCAACTCACGGGCGCAGCTTGGTTATTTATTCGCATATTTTGCCTCCAGCGTGGCAAACCAGGGAGCAATGAAGTCGCGATTTTCACCCCAGCCGGGAATGATTTTGTTCAGCGAATCGACGTTTATTGCCTCCTGGTGGCTTTTCAGCTGAGCCTGTGAAATAGCGGCCGCTTTAAACTCATAGGTTTCTGGCGTCGCTTCACCGCCAATCTTTAGGGCAATCAGGCGCATATTGACTGCGCCGACGGTTCTCTGATTGACGGCAACGCTCAATACCCAGGGGCTGTTCTTTTCTACCATCATCTGCAGATCACGGTTCGATATGTCCACGCTGTAAAGCTTGATCTCGTTACGGTCGTTATCCTTCAGCGCTTTGTACGCGCCCTGACTGAAGGCATCCCAGGAACCCCAGATCGCATCAATTTTTCCTTTCGGATATTTCGCCAGGATCGCGTTCATTTTTTCTGCCGTATCGTTCTGTATGTTAGACGTGACGGCACCCATTGACTCCAACTGATTAATCCCGGGGTTTTCCTTTAATAACTTTTCATAGATCACCTGGCGACGCTCCATAGGCGGATAACCCGGGATTAA
>Ga0209848_1000042_pt1 | contig 67156 bp, 56 predicted proteins | sample OrgsoiDNA_201062_FD_185810 | JGI IMG/M metagenome (GOLD analysis project Ga0209848, IMG submission 185810) | Permafrost soil microbial communities from the Arctic, to analyse light accelerated degradation of dissolved organic matter (DOM) -... | ecosystem: Environmental > Terrestrial > Soil >...
GTGAGGCGAGGTCTCCCACGGTCTGTACTGTTGCTGCAGTCAGATGCGAACTGTTCGTCCCACCACCCCTTCAAGTCTAACCATACAAGCGAGCTTGCTCGCGAAGAGGCCCCTGCAATCAGCAAAGATATTCCAGCCTGTCGCGGGCAAGGTGGATCGCCACCCATGTCGCTCCAACAATAGAGAGACGGCTAGTGCCTTCGCACTGCGATGCAGGCAAGATGGAGGTCTGCTAGATCAGAAGGATGCGAACCGTGACTGAAGCGTTTATTGCCGTTGAAACTGCCGAACAAGCTGTGGACCGGCTTGCCGAGCTGCATGACCGCGCCACCAAAGCCTTGAGCCAGGCGCTCAAGCGTTACCTGAAAGACCGCGTTGAACCCGATGCCGCCGAACGCGCGTTGTTCCGCTACCCCGAGTTGCGTCTGGTGTACGAATGCCATGGCGAAGTCCCGTTGACGACCCGCGCTTACGCCAAGGTTCAGTTACCCGGCACCTACAGCGTGACCGTGACCCATCCCTCGGCCTTCCGCAAATACCTGCTTGAACAGCTCGTGCCGTTGATGAATGACTTCACCGTCAAGGTGCACGTGGGCGTCAGCGAGCAGAACATCCCTTATCCCTATGTGGTCGAGCAAGGCGATGAACTGGCCGGTTCCGGCGTAACCGCTGCGGCCCTGGCCCGTGTATTCCCGAGTACCGACCTGTCTGCCGCCACCGATGGTATCGCTGACGGCCTGTACGACTGGGCCAATACCGATCCGCTGCCGCTGGCCTTGTTCGACGCCGCACGTGTGGACTTTTCCCTGCGGCGGCTTGTGCATTACACCGGTAGCGACTGGCGCCATGTACAGCCCTGGATCCTGCTGACCAACTACCACCGTTACGTTGACCAGTTCATCCTCCACGGCCTGGAAAAACTCCGTGAAGACCCGCGCTTCGTGCGCATGGTGTTGCCAGGCAACGTCGTGGTCGACAAGAACATGAGCGACGGCGAAGCGCAGGCCATCGTGGCCGGTGTGGTCTGGCACCGTTACCAGATGCCGGCTTATCACCTGATCGCCGAAGATGGCCATGGCGTGACACTGGTCAACATCGGCGTCGGCCCGTCCAACGCCAAGAACATCACCGACCACCTCGCCGTATTGCGTCCGCACTGCTGGTTGATGATTGGTCACTGCGGTGGCCTGCGCCAATCCCAGACCATCGGCGATTACGTGCTGGCCCACGCCTACATGCGTCGCGACGGGATTCTCGACCGGGTGTTGCCGCCGAACATCCCGATCCCGGCGCTGGCCGAAGTGCAAATGGCGTTGCAGGAGTCGGCGGCGCAGATTACCGGCGAGCGCGGCGATGAGCTGAAAAAACGCCTGCGCACCGGCACCGTGTTGACCTATGACGACCGCAACTGGGAGCTGCGCTGGGCCCAGGAGCGTCCACTGATCAACCTGTCCCGCGCCGTGGCCGTGGACATGGAAAGCGGCACCATCGCGGCTCAGGGTTATCGGTTGCGTGTGCCTTATGGCACCTTGCTCTGTGTTTCCGACAAGCCGCTGCACAGCGAAATCAAACTCCCGGGTTCGGCCAACGCGTTCTACGAGCGTGCGGTCAGCCAGCATTTGAAGATCGGTATCGCGGCCCTGGACCTGTTGCGTACGGAGCTCAATTCGTTGCACTCGCGCAAACTGCGCAGCTTCGACGAACCGCCATTCCGTTGATTGGGTTAGGCGTTTGACGAAAGGGCCACTAAAGTGGCCCTTTCTGTTTTTTGAATCCTGAAACGTCATGCCCCGTACCCAGCGTCCCGTCCCCCGTCGTCCCGCCGCCAATGCCAATTCGGCCCGCCGCGTCGCCAAGGCCCCGCCTGCCGACCCGCGTCTGATCCTGTTCAACAAACCCTTCGATGTGCTGACTCAATTCAGCGATGGCGAAGGACGGGCGACGCTCAAGGACTTCATCGAAATCCCCGGTATCTACCCCGCAGGGCGTCTGGACCGCGACAGCGAAGGCCTGTTGCTGCTGACCAACGATGGCCAGTTGCAGGCACGCATTGCCGACCCCAGGCACAAGCTGGCGAAAACCTATTGGGTGCAGGTCGAGGGCGAAGTGAGCCCTGGCCAATTGCAGCGCCTGCGCGACGGCGTCGAACTCAACGACGGGCCGACATTGCCCGCCCAGGCACGGCAACTGGACGAGCCCGAGCTGTGGCCACGTAACCCGCCGGTACGTTTTCGCAAAAGCGTGCCCACCAGTTGGCTGGAGTTGATCATCAAGGAAGGCCGCAACCGACAGGTGAGGCGCATGACAGCGGCAGTGGGTTTGCCGACCTTGCGTCTGGTGCGGGTGCGTATTGGTGACTGGACGATCGAGGGGCTGGATCAGGGGCAGTGGAAGGAAGTGCCCGCGAAGCTGTAGTTCAATGCTGCTCGATATAGGCAATCACCACGGTCTTGATCACAAACGCCAGAATGCCGAGCCCCAGCACAAAGAACAGAATAAATGTGCCGAATTTGCCGGCCTTGGACTTCTTCGCCAGATCCCAGACGATAAAGGCCATGAAACCGATCAGGATGGTGACCAGTATCGTCATCATCCATTCTTCGAAAACCGCAGGATCCATTGCTTGTCTCCAGTGTGCCGCAGGGTGGCGCTGAGTATAGGGCTCAGGTCCGCAGGTGAGTCAGTGGCAGTTCGGTGCTGGCCAGCACCTGATTGAGCACAAAGCTCGAGCGCACGCTGGTCACGCCCTCGATTCGGGTCAGGTGGCCCAGCAGTAGTTTTTGGTAATGATCCATGTCCGGGACCACGACCTTGAGCTGGTAGTCAGCGTCCATCCCCGTGACCAGGCTGCATTCCTGTACCTGGGGCAGGTTGCGGATTTGCTGCTCGAAGTGTTCGAAGCGCTCGGGGGTATGGCGGTCCATGCCGATCAGCACGTAGGCCGTCAGGCTCAGCCCCAGCTTCTTGCGATCGAGCAAGGCGACCTGGCGCACGATATAGCCATCGTCTTCCAGTTGCTTGACCCGTCGTGAGCACGGTGATGGTGACAGGCCGATGCGTTCTGCCAGCTCCTGATTGGAGATGCGGGCGTCGCGTTGCAGTTCTGCCAAAATACTCAGGTCATATCTGTCTAGCTTGCTCACGAGGTTCGCCTTTCTGAGTTAGATTGCGCTGGATTATTCATCCGAAGCTAAAAATTGCGCAAGTAGTGTTTTATCCAGCAATCTTCGCAATCGGCTGCCACAGGCAAAAGCCTATTCTTTTTAACAGAATCACTGCCCGGACATAGCGTCCAGTGCGGCTCGCCGAATCAGGCCAGCTGCGGCCACCAGCCCAACAGGGTTGAGCAGGCCCCCGGGCTGCACACTGTCCAGAAGACGGCGTGAGGTGAGCCGACGTCAAAAGCGTCGCGCACGGACGATGTATTCAAAAGGGAGCCCGTGGGCTCCCTTTTTTTGCGCTCGCTTTTTATCTTCTCCAGGCCGTAGAGTGCGGCGAACGGCGCATCCAAAACGCAGTCATATAATCGGGTATTCGCGCCTCAGTGAGGAAAGCATGAAATCGGACATCTGGCGTTTGGCCGGTATCAGTCTGTTGTGTTTAAGCGTCAGCGCTCAGGTGCTGGCAGATGACCAAAACCAGCATGATCAAAACTGGAGAGGTCAGAACGGCAACGGTAATGGCGGCGAACACCGCGAGCAGAACCAGAATCAGAACCGCCCCAACGCGGCTCAACAGCAGCAGTTTCAGCAACAACGTCAGCAGCAGATTCAACAACAGCAGAACCAGCAACAACAGATTCAGCAACAGCGCTTTCAACAGCAGCAACAAAACCAGCAAGAGCGTTTTCAGCAACAACAACAGCGTCAACAGCAGCAGGTCCAGCAACAGACCCAGCAGCGTGAACTGCAGCAACGGCAAAACAGCTTGCCGATCCAGGGTCACCCCAATGAGGTCTGGCAAACTCAGCAGCCGCGTCAGGGGTTCTACAACGACAATGGCAACCGGCGCTGGCAAGCCGGTGGCGGCGGGCCGCATCCAGGTGATGTTCGCTGGGCAGGTCGTCCGGACGGGCATGGCAACGGCTGGGGCCCAGGCCCGCAGTATCGTCCTGGCTATGTGATCAACAGCGTGCCTGGCGGTTACTCGCGCGTGCCGTATCGCGGACAGGATTACTTCTATTCAGGCGGCTACTGGTATCGCCCTCAAGGCCCGCACTATGTGGTGGTGACGCCACCTTACGGGGTTCGCGTGCGCAGCTTGCCGTCCTACTCCAGTGAGGTGTGGATCGGCAGTTCGCTGTTTTTCGTCGCGGCCGGCACCTACTACGTCTATCAGCAGGATACCCAGGATTACGTCGTGACCAGCCCGCCGCCGGACGCGCCGCCGGTCTACACCCAGGCGCCGCCCCAGCCGCCGCAGGATAACGGCTATGACCCCGTGGCTTACCCGGCTAACGGCCAGACCCCGGAGCAGGTCCAGCAGGATCGCTATGAGTGCTATCGCTGGGCGGTAGGCGAGACGGGTTTTGACCCGGCCAACGTCACGTCCCAACCTCCAGCCGAGCTGGTGGACCTCTATCGCCGGTCCATGGGCGCTTGCCTGGCCGGACGGGGTTACAGCGTCAATTGATGGCGGCTTGCTTCACCACTTCCTGAGGGTCGGCGTGCACCAGCACTTCGGCCTTCGGGTAATCCTTCTCGATGGCATCGGCTACGTCTTCGCAAATGACGTGGGCAGCCGACAGCGTCAGCGCCCCCGGCAACTCCAGGTGCAACTGAACAAACCAGTGATTGCCCGAAACCCGCGTGCGCAGATCATGTGCACCCAGGACACCTGTCACACCGCAGGCCAGTTCGAGCATGCGGGCACTGACGTCCACCGGCAGTTCCTCGTCCATCAAAACGGCAACCGTCTCCCGGGCGATGGAAATGGCGCTCCAGAGGATGTAGGCCGAAATCGCCAGACCGAAATAGGCGTCCAGTTGCTCCCAACCGAACAACGCGAGGGTCAACGCCACCAGGATGCTGGCGTTGAGCAGCAGGTCGGAACGGTAATGTAGCGAGTCGGCGCGAATGGCGGCTGAGCCTGTTTCCTTGATCACCTTGTGCTGCAACATCAGCAGCGCCACGGTCAGCACGATGGACAGCACCATGACCGCGATGCCCAGGCCTGGCGCGCCCAGCGGTGTTGGATGCTGGATGCGGTCGATGGCTTGATAGGCGATCAGCAGCGCACTCGCCGCAATGAACAACGCCTGGGCCATGCCCGACAGCGCTTCGGCCTTGCCATGGCCATAACGGTGATCGTCGTCGGCGGGGCGCAACGCATAGTGCACCGCCAGCAAATTGAGAAATGAAGCCGCACCGTCGAGTGCCGAATCGGTCAGCCCTGCCAACAGACTGACCGAGCCGCTCAGCCACCAGGCAATGCCCTTGGCAACAATCAACGTGCTGGCAACCACCAGCGAAGCCCGGGTCGCCAGACGCATCAGGCGGGCATGTTCGACACTCGTACTCATGACGCTTCCTTGATGCTTATGCCGAAGGCTGCAAGCCCAGGCTCGCCAGTTGTTGCGGGCTGCCGGAGTGCTGGATCAGACGTGGATCGTCCAGCGGCAAGGTGCGACCGAGTTGGGTTTCCAGAATCGCCTGCAGCTTGATGTTATCGACGCTGCCGTCAGGCTTGATGGCGGGCTTGAGGGTTTGTGGATCGACCTGAGCGGTCTTGCCCCCAGGCAGGTAAATCGCGCCGGTCACGATGTCCACCGCAAAGGCAATGACGCCCGGCAGGATGTAGAACAACAGGCCGACGGCATCCGCGCCTGCCACCACCGGGTCAATCCGGCCATCGATCTGACCGCGACGCTCAGGGTAGAAAATACTGCCGCAGGCGGTCATTTGAGTCAGCAAGGTAGCGACCAGAACACCGCCGATAAGACGAGAAGGTATGCGCATGAGTAACTCCTGAAGGAAGACATCAACTATACAAGGCAAATGCTGCACAGCTAAGACTATCTAAGCGCGACAGGGGTTCGGCGGCGCAGATGAAATATAGAAGTCTTGTTGGTGATCCTATGCTCGCGAAAGCGTCATGTCTGAAATGTGGTCGGTGACTGACACACCGCATTCGCGGGCAAGCCTCGCTCCAACAGTGGTTCTATGTTCAGACTTCGCATCTGCCACACGTATTTGTTTCAGACCAAAATCCCCTGTGGGAGCCGAGCTTGCTCGCGAAAGCGTCAGGTCTGAAACATGGTCGGTGACTGACACACCGCATTCGTGAGTAAGCTCACTCCCGCAGACGGTCGTATAATCGGCCGCCTGTTCTGGAGCTGCCATGATTTCCTTGCCTATCGATGCCGTACTGCCTGCCTTGCGCGATGCCCTTGCAGCGCGCCACGAAGCTGTACTCGAAGCGCCACCGGGTGCCGGTAAAACCACTCGTGTACCTCTTGCGCTTCTCGACCAGGATTGGCTGGCGGGACAAACCATCCTGATGCTCGAACCCCGTCGGCTGGCGGCCCGTGCGGCGGCCGAGCGGCTGGCCAGTGAGCTGGGTGAAAAGCTCGGCGAAACCGTCGGCTATCGCATTCGCCTGGACAGTAAGGTCGGCCCTAACACCCGCATCGAAGTGGTCACCGAAGGCATCCTCACTCGCCGTTTGCAGGACGACCCGGCGCTGGAAGGCGTGGGCTTGCTGATCTTTGACGAGTTTCACGAACGCAGCCTGGACGCCGACCTGGCCCTGGCCTTGAGCCTGAACGGGCGTGCACTGTTTCGCGACGATCAGCCGCTGAAGATTTTGCTCATGTCGGCCACCCTGGAGGGCGAGCGTCTGTCCGGTCTGCTGGACGATGCGCCGGTGGTGCGCAGTGACGGCCGCATGTTCCCGGTGACGATGAACTGGGGCAGGCCGTTCCAGCCCGGCGAGTTCATCGAGCCGCGAGTCGTGCAGACCGTGCTCGATGCCCTGAGTGATCAGACCGGCAGCCTGTTGGTGTTTCTGCCGGGGCAAGCCGAAATCCGTCGGGTCAATCAGCAACTGGCTGAAGCCTTGGGCGAGCGACCTGACATCCTGCTCTGTCCGTTGCACGGCGAGCTGGACCTTAATGCACAACGCGCCGCCATCGAGCCCGCCCCGAAGGGCACGCGCAAAGTGGTGCTGGCGACCAACATTGCAGAAACCAGCCTGACCATCGACGGCGTGCGCGTGGTCATCGATGCGGGCTTGGCCCGGGTGCCACGTTTTGATCCGGGCAGCGGCATGACGCGTCTCGACACCCAGCGCATCTCCCGCGCCAGCGCCACCCAGCGTGCTGGCCGGGCAGGGCGTCTGGAGCCGGGCGTGTGTTACCGGTTGTGGTCCGAGGCCCAGCATGATCAGTTGGCGGCGTACGGCACGGCGGAGATTCTGCAGGCGGACCTGGCCGGGCTGGCCTTGCAGTTATCCCGCTGGGGCGTGGAACCGAACCAGTTGGTCTGGCTCGACGTGCCCCCGGCAGCCGCTTATGCCCAGGCCCAGGACCTGCTCGGACGTCTGGGGGCGATGAGTGCTCAGCCGGGAGAAGGCTGGAAACTTACCCGCCACGGTCAGGCCATGGCCGAACTGCCTGCGCATCCGCGTATTGGTCATTTGCTGTTGCGCGGGCAGGCGCTGGGTCTGGGCAGCCTGGCCTGTGATGTGGCGGCGCTGCTGGGCGAGCGGGATATCCTGCGCGGCGGTGGTGCTGACCTGCACAGCCGCCTGACCCTGCTGGCGGGCACCGAGCGTGCTGCCCGTGGGGCTCAGGGTGGCGTGCAGCGGGCCAAGCAATTGGCGCGACAGTATCGGGGTTATTTGAAGGGCGCCGCGAGCGAGCCGGTCAGCGACCCTGATCATCCGCGTTGGCTCGGTGCGTTGCTGGCGCTGGCGTATCCCGACCGGGTTGCCCAGCAACGGCGTGCCGGCGGCGCAGAATATCGGCTGGCCAACGGGCGCGCGGCGCTGTTTGCCGAAGCCGATGCGCTGATGAAGCAGCCATGGCTGGTGGTGGCAGACCTTGGCAGCCGTCAGGGCCAGCGCGAAGAACGGATTTACCTCGCAGCGGAATTCGATCCGCTGTTGTTCGATTCGGTCTTGAGCGAGCAGGTCACACAGCTCGATCAACTGGACTGGGACGAGCGCGAAGGCGTGTTTCGTGCCGAGCGCCAGCGCAAGGTGGGTGAGCTGATCCTGAGCCGTGAACCCCTGACTGGCCTCGACGATTCCGCACGGGGCCAGGCGTTGCTGGCTCTGGTTCGGCGCAAGGGCCTGGAACTGCTGCCCTGGACCCCGGAGCTGCGTCAGTGGCAGGCGCGCGTGAGTTTGTTACGCCAGCTCGACCTCGAGAAAACCCCCGACAGCGCCTGGCCGGACGTGCGTGATGCCGCGTTGCTCGCCAGCCTGGAGCATTGGTTGCTGCCGTATCTGGGCAAGGTCTCGCGGCTCAGTCACTTCAGCAATCTGGACCTGTCATCCATCGTCCATAACCTGCTGCCCTGGCCCTTGCCCCAGCGCCTGGACGAGCTGGCACCCCATCATTTGAGCGTGCCGTCGGGCTCCTCGGTGCGTCTGGACTACAGCGAACATCCCCCCATCCTCGCGGTGCGCCTGCAAGAGCTGTTCGGCTTGGCCGAAACCCCGCGCATCGCCAATGGCCGACAGATCGTCAAACTGCATCTGCTGTCGCCCGCCCGCCGTCCGGTGCAAGTCACCCAAGACCTGGCCAATTTCTGGCGCAGTACCTATGCCGAAGTAAAAAAGGATTTGAAGGGTCGTTACCCCAAGCTATTCCATAAGTTGGACCCATGGGTTGAATCGCTTAACTCAAAAGATTTGACAAAAAAGGATCTCAAATGAGCGCTTAACATCCCATGTTTGACAGTCGCAGCCTCTTGGCACGGTGCCTCTATCATCAGTACTCCAGCTTTTCACCGTTGGTGCAGGAAATTGAAGCGCTACTCCGCCAGTGAGCATCGCGCCCGAGTAGAGTGGGGCCATATTTCATGAATGGATAAGATCGACTCACCCCGTTTGGAGTGAGCCATGTCCTATTCAAATCCACGCCATGAAGGCCGTATGGTGCTTATTGACCATATGGCAGATGCATTCGCCACCCTGCACGTGCTGGCACCTTCGCCAGACTGCTTCGAGGCTGCCCTTGAGGGAGCCGCATCCAAGGCTATTCGCAAGGTTCCAGAGATCGGCTTATGGGAAGGAAGAGGTGATTTATTCAACTTTCCATTCTTATTCCATGCAAACGCTGAACCTTGGGTAGAGGCGAATTCATACTTAAGGCATCTTGCTGAGCTGAATGTTTCTAAAATGAGACCTTCAGATGAACTAAGACGTCGAGCAAGTAAGTTGCTAGATTACTTAGTGTTTTGTGAAACTGAATCTCTGAACTGGCTTGATTTTTCAGGGCGCCGCCCTGCACTGCGACCCACGTATAGATACTTTGCTTTTCTTTTACGTAACGGCAAGCGTAGTGTGGCGGTCGTGAATCAGTACACTGGTGTGGTATATGACTTCTATAAGTTTGTAAGTGCTAATTGGCACTGCGTAGATATGCGGCGTGTGGATAGTGTTAGCGATGTAAGGTTTTTAGTTAAAAACTCATACGGCGCTTCTAGGATGATAAAGGCTGAGAAAAGAAGTCAGACGGGTATTAAACCCCCTAAAAATTCTGTGCCAATGGGGTTTGTTCGTGAGTCTGGTGAGGATTTAAGGCCTCTCACCAATCTTGAATTAGGAAAGTTGATGTCCACTCTGAAGTCTAGTGAGTGGTCGGCCCAAGAGCGCCTAATCTTGCTGGCCTCATTGATGACTGGGGCGCGTAAGCAAACAGTACTGACCCTTCGGATAAAGCACCTAAGGTCTTTCGTTCCAGAAAATCTGCAAGGCGATGGTTGCTATGTTCTACATGCTGGCCCAAAAACAGGTATTGATACAAAGAGAAGTCGCAGCCAGCGCTTGTATGTTCCTAAACAACTAGCAGAAGAGTTGAGGGTTTTTGCTTATAGTCCTTTGATGGTCGAGCGCCGGATAAAATTTGAGAAAAATCTTGCTAATGTAATTCCTGAAGTCTCTATGGATAAGGAAGATTATTATCTGTTTCTTTCGGATCAAGGCGGTTGCTACTACATGGCGAAAGACGACCCTCGTTACGAGGCAATTAAGTCTCCAGCGACAGGTCAGGTTACTGATACGATAAAAAGAAAACTTCTTTCTAAAATTTCTGAAGGGTTTCCTTTTGATTTTTCTTATCACTGGTTGCGCGCCACCTTCGCTTTTCAACTTTACCAGCGGCTGAATGATCTTGTTGTGGCCGGGGTTATGCGTCCGGGGGACGTCATAGAATTTATCAAAGATCGGATGCATCACGCATCCAGAGAAATGACAGAGCACTACCTCCAACTATTTAAAATGCTTCCCGATATTTTTGTCGCTCAAGAACATTACGAGGGGGTTTTATTCTGGGGGCAGTACGATGAGCTCAAGCTGGATGGGCGAAATGAGTACTGATGAATTATTGAGTTACCGTAATACAACTATTGTAACGGTGGACGAATTGGGGCAGGATTTTCTACATCCTGAACTCCTGTGTTTGCGTCTGAAGGATTCTAAGGTAAGAAAGGCTCCCATTGATATTGGTAGCTTTGCCTATTTGAGGAGGAGTAGCAAAGCTGATCTGAAAGGCGGTCGGGGAAATGCTGTGGATGTATCATCTCTTGAAGTAAGTCGGCGTGGGCTTGTTGTAAACTTGTTGGACTCACTTGTTGGACTCAGGGATACGTCAATTCGCTATTTTTTGTACCATGCTGAAAGTATTTTAGTTTGGCTGAATAGCAATGGTTACATTGAAATCTTCCTCGATGGGCGTCAAGCATCTGCTGCATATGTATCTTATACAAACCACCTCAATGACTCGGTGATGCATGGAAAAATCACGCCGCAATACGCTAATGGCGTGCAGCGAGTGTTTCAGGCTATAGTCAAAATGCAGTGTCCGGAAGAGTGTGAATATATACTCAGTAACGCTCCAGCAATTCCTACTCTTAGAGAACCAATAAGACCGCCACGGTCCTCAGATGTCGAACTTTTCAAAGACGTTTGTCTAGCTATAGCGCGTAATTTTCGCAGATTTCTCCTCGATAGGGAAAGTTATCCATGCGTTGTGAGGATTAGGGACTATGAAGTTGTTAGATTTCCTTCTCATCAAGGGGTAATCGGCCCATTTAGCAACGGTGCTCCTTGCTACAACGCAGAAAAGCGACGAATAGCCACGATTGAAGAGTATTTAGCGCACCCTATAAAACAAGCTATAAGACCTCGATTAGATGCCGCTCGCGCAACTTTAAAAAGTGTAAATGCAAATCTGATAGATGCTAACGTAGATAGCCGGTGCCACGATCGTATGCTCATGGCGGCGCTATCTATGAAAGCATATGCTGCGCTTCTCCTTCTTATAACAGGTGCATCACCTGCTGAGTTGGAACAGTTTGACTACGAAGAAGCTATTGAGGTAGAAAAATCTGTTGTAAATAAGCAGTTTACTGCTATTAAATTTCGCGCCAATGGGAGAAAAACCCGTTACGTGATTGGTCGGAAGGAAGGATTGCCTCTGCTTCGTGAGTATTTGGCTTTACGGGAGTGGATACTTGATGGTCGGGAGTGTGAAAAGTTATTTTTCACATTTCCGCAGGTAAGTGCGCTTACCTCCATGCGTATTTTTCCCAGGATGAGCGCGACAAACGCCTTAAAGTCGTTTTATGACTCTGTGTCTGGCACGTACCTTGATCCAAGTTGTCCGAATATTACTTCTAGAAAGATTCGTAAGTATAAAAGTAATGTCCATCACTCGGCTGGCTTTTCACCAGAGATCGTTGCGAACTCTCTCAATCACACTGAAGCTATAAATGTTAAGGTTTACGGCGAAGCCACCATTGAGCAACAGGAAGGCGAACTAGATAAGTACTGGGGCGCCGTACGTAAGGCGGCGCAGATGGTCCGAGACCGTAGCGAGTCTTCCTCTCAAGATAATGTTGCTACCGCTGCGGGGCATTGCAAATTATTTGATCTTCCAGAAGCTGACTCCAGCCTCGGAGCTGTTGTGATCGCTCCAAACTGTCGGCAGCAGTATGGGTGCCTATACTGCGTAAACTACTTATGTCACTCAGATGAGGAAGATGTGCACAAGCTACTGAGTCTACAGTATGTAGTTGAAGCTGTACGTCACTCGGCGAGCGACCACAGTCATGCTGACTCATTGTACATGGATCTATTTATGAGAATTAAATTCATCGTGGATTCTATTGGTGGGCGCTCTATAGAATTGTCGGATATGGTGGAGAGCGTAAGAGTCAATGTGTTTGAACTGGGAGAACTCACTCCGTTTTGGGAAAGTCGGTTGCAGCGGTATGAAAAGCTAGGAGTAGTCTTTTGATTAGTGAGGAAATTAAATGCCTTGAATATATCGGAAATGGATCTTTTTCATTTGACAGTAATTATTCATCTGCAGAGATTGATTGTGAGCCGAGAGGCGATCTTGTACTGTGTCGAGATCAACATGGAAACCCAACGGCTGTTTATGATTGGGATGTATGGGACTTCAATCCATACAGGCTAGGTGTAAAAAAAATTAATAAAATTAGTTTCTGCAAGGTGTTTGAGTCGGACGGGCCTGAACAACGCAGTTTGATCAGTGAGATTAAATATAGTTTGTATTGCTTGATTTATTATTCTGGGTCTGGGCGTCTTGGAAAATTAGGTCCGGCAACGGCTGTTCGTTATTGGCGCACGCTTGTTTCAATCTTGCGATTTTGTTACCTGCAAAAACAGAAGCCAGCTGTTGGTGTGCTCTCATTGAGACAGATTTTGACAACGCCAATTTATATGGCCGCATTTATAGCGTCGCTGAATGGTCACCAAAGCGCGCAGGCGAGAGTTTCGCAACTGCTTCTTAATTTAATTCATATAGGCGAGAAGCGCTTAGGCTATAGAGTGCTTAGTGCTGCTGATCTACGAGTTTCAAATGTAGCTTACAAGCAACATCCAGTTATACCTACTAGGATTTATCTTGAATTAATCAACACGCTGTCCGATTTGCTAAATCAAGTTTATCAAGGGGTAGGTGTTCTTGAGGCATTCATAGCCGAGTTTCGCGATGAATTTTATGGCATTCACTATGTCAGGCAAAAATCTCTGGGTGTGGGAGGGAAGGCCTGCTATCGGCCCAGCATGGTTGACGCGATTGAAATACATGGTTTACGTAACGTTTTCGTTGGAGACTTCGCCTGCGCGCATAAAAAGCTGCTGAGTGGGGCTCTTCTACGCATCCAAAGTATGGTTAAACACGTGCTACAACTGTACACGGGAATGCGCGAGGACGAGGTAATGCGTATGTCCTATGACTGCTTGATTAATGAGGTTTTTGGAGTTGATTTAATCGATGATCGTGGCTTTACCCAAGACGAAGCTAGATCAGTAAATATTTTGTCCACTACTTCAAAGTTCTCAGGTTATAGAAAGTCGGTGTCCTGGCTCGCTCCAAACGAGGTGATAAGAGCTATAGAAGTTGCTCAGTCAATATGTCGTGGGCTCGCTAAACATTACGGCTTAGAAAAAGAAAACTGTCCCCTGTTTCTCAATCCGGCAATACTGAGTTACAGAAAGACTGAGGTTGGCGTCGGAAGAGTAAGTGGTAATAAGGTGAAATTGGAGTCAATCCAAATGCACGTGATCCAGTCGTCCGATTTACAGGAGCTTTCCCAAACTGACACTCGGCGAGACTTTTATAACGAATCTAAATTTTCGGTGGGGCGACCGTGGCCGTTAACTAGCCACCAGTTTCGTCGCTCACTGGCATTTTATGCTAGCAATAGCGGGTTTGTATCTTTGCCAACTTTAAAGTCGCAGTATAAACATATGACAATAGAGATGTCGCGTTATTATAGTAATGGGTTTGAGAACCTCAAAACCATTTTTGGGTATTACGATTCAAGTAAGAAAGAATATCTGTTGCCTGACAGTCATGTAGCGCTCGAATTTCAGATGGGGATGCCTATGGCGATCGCCAATCAACTTGTCTCGGATGTATTGTTCAAGGAAAATCCATTGTTCGGCGGTACCGGCTCTTACTTGGAGAAGCAGAAGCTACGTATTGAGTCTGGTGAAATTAGTATCGAATATTTTCGTGCTGAAACTGCGGCTCGTGTAAAAAATGGTGAAATGAGTTATCGCTCTACCCTTTTGGGCGGCTGTACCAAATTTGGTCGTTGTGACTCATTCCTGCTCGGGGATTATACCGAGTGTCTCTCGTGTGAAGGTGCCATTATAAAAAAAGATAAAATTTCTGAAGCTATCTACGAAGCAGAAAGTGAGCTTAGAAAGTATTTCGCGGGCACGGCAGAGCACCAAATAACAGAGGGTGAGATCAAGCGATTGAAGAGTTTCCAGAAACGGCTGATTTGCCGAGGGCTATCCGATGAATGACGGTCTACGAGCCTGCGAAGAGGCATTGACGCGACTTATTAAGGGTGAGCCGGTAGTATCGAAGCATGTCGGACTCAGCCTCAAAAAAATTACCGCAAGCATTGTTAGTTTAGAAGCCGGTTTCGATAGGGGGTATCTGAAAAAATCCCGCAGATTACATCTGCCTATTTTGGCGAAGATTGAGTCATGCCGTAATGATGAAAACAAGAGACATGGAGAAGCAAGCGGGAATAAGTTGCAGCACGATATAAAAAGAGCCAAGGATTTGGAACGAAAGCTCGCATTGGCGGAAGCGCAACGAGACCTTGTGCTCACTCAGAATTTACAGCTTTGGGAACGTATCAGAGTATTAGAACTGTCAGCTAAGAATGGTGGGGTAGTCAGCATTCGAGATCACATGAAATATGGGAACGGAGAAATCTAGCGTAAATTGGCGTGGCCGAGCTCTGCCCTAGCGAGGTGCAATCTCGGCCAATAGTGACGTTGATACACCAGGCTGGGAATCACAATGTCGTGGTCCATGTGCCTTGCTGGTCAGTTCGCCAAGGCGGGACTCCAGCCTGCATAGAGTTCAGCGTGGATTCCACCTCATCTAGCGGGTGGCCGTAGCTATTGGCGCCACATGATATTGGAGTAGTCAGCGATGAAAAGACGTTATGCCAGTCCTTGGTTGCAACGTTGCCTGCAGCTCCCCCATGATGAGGTGTTACAAGAACACAAGAGGCTCTGCCATAGCTTGCTACATTTGCCGACGCTGTCAGTACTTTGTCGTAATGGTGATCCCCTGTCAGCAATGCCACCTGATTAGATCCTTGAACCCCGAGCACAATACCTGTCTGGTTACGAGCACGTCCAGATGTGGCACGAAATATTGTAAAGGCGCCTTGGCGCCAGTGTTGTACTAGGGCAATCACACGGGAAGAGTTAGCAGGTCTTGCAGCGGGCGGGATTGCTGTTAAAGGCACGTTGTTGTCAGCTAATAGTTGGCAAACACGCGCAAAAGTGGCTGTATTGGGGATCTGACTTGGAACCACTACATTGCGCAACTTGGAAAGTTCGACGGGGTTGAACTCAAGCAGCGCCAAGTAGTGATCAACGTCCCAGTGACTAATGAACAGACATATAGGCCGCTTTTCAGTACCGATTTTGCGGCTGACAATTACATCTCTGACCATAGCCTTGGTGAAATAGCGACTAGCTCCAACATCGTAAATTATTCTGTCACTTGGAGTTTCGATTTCATTCCAATTCGCATGCCCGCAGTCCACAACTGTAAGAGTGATTGAACCTGTTGGGTTCGGATCGACAAAGAACTGTATAGGAGCAGTGGAAACGGTAGCGATTTGAGGGGAGGCAAGTTTCTTGGAGCGTGAGACTGCTTTCCAAAGAACGCTTTTCAATTCCGCACCTAAGAATGAACCGCCGGCAGCATCTATCTCGACTGGCACATACTCAGCACCATCAAAAGCTTTCATATCGATTTCATACCAAGATCCCTCTCGAAAACTGCTGTATCCGTCAGGTTCGTAGGAAAAACGGATCATTGAGGGAGTACTGCCTTGCACCGAGCCATCTGACGTTGCTCGGCCGTCGAGGAATTGAGCAAATCTCCGGTGGTCTGAATAGGTTGTGAAATCAAGCACAACTTGATGGAGTTTAGAACCTTTTTCCTTATTTACCTGCTGGACGTAAAACAACATATTCCACACCATTCACAGAATCTAGGGTCGCGGCTTGTTAATGATAAGCCGAACAGCACAGCCGTGTCGTGACTTTGACATACGCTTCTGAAATCGGCCTAACCTCCAACCAATCCTGACGGATTCGTATTGGCCACTTTTTGCATGCGCCCTTGACAGTGTCGAGCGAGCAGATCTCTGTGGATCATGGTTAATGATATATGCCGGGATGATCCAGTCGGGTGCATGGCAGGGTGCTCGGGGTTAATCAACAATCGTTGAGCTAAAGACGGGCCCCATAAGCCCAGATAATGAATTGGTGTGTTCCTCTATGCGGCTCGCCGTGAGCATGTCCTCTTTGGTGGGGTAGTGGCGTAAAAGAAATTTAGCATCACGGCGAATGCGCTCAGGTAGTGATGTGTCGCGGGATAGCTCGATCAGAAAGTCGCGGGTTTGGATCACTGTGCGGGTACGCTCGTGCGGCATTGTCATTTCACCTCCAAACAGAGCTGGGCCCTTAACCTATGAGCTGTGGCGTTGCTACCTTCGGCGCGTAACGTTTGCTTTGCAATGACTGCGCTTCGTACCGGAGTCTACTCCGGTGAAAAAATAGGCTTAGCGCCGGTAAGGTGATGACTCGATTGGTAAATGATTCGCTCATCTTTGAGTTTGGCACTTTGGATCATTTCGGCCTCCGTATACCGCTTACCATTCTCCAGCTCATAGATGTAAACGAATTCCCCATTCTTTTTGTTGATCGTTTCTACTAGCGCAGCGAGTCGCTCCATCATCCACGCCCCGCTTCCATTTACGTCTCCAGGACTGACGACCATGACATCTTCGATCCATTGTGCGTCACCACGATCATTGAGCAACTGCTCGAACTCGCGTAGCTCAGGCATAAGCAGCGTGCATTGGCGCTGGTGTCCCGAGCGTACATAGCCGATCGAAACGTAAAGCCAAATACTATTGAATGAGAGCTCTGCATAGCGCCAATGGCGTATCTCTGGCTTATTGGCCATGAGCCCCAAAGGAACCTCAGCCTGTGCGTATGTCACCAACACGAACAGTTTTCCTTATGAAATGAACACTATAGATTGTAGCTCTATGGTGTGCAATGCGGCTCTATCGTTCCTTTTGTGGGACGCATCGATGGAGCTGGGAAAAGCCTTTGGGATTACGTTAAAGCGCTATCGGATGCGGGCTGGGTTGTCTCAGGAGGCCTTCTCGACCGTAAGCAGCCGAACGTACATTAGTACGCTGGAGCGTGGGCTCAAAAATCCCACTTTGGACAAAGTTAACGAAATTGCCTCGGCGCTATCGGTGCACCCACTGACTCTGCTGACGACCTACTACCTAACGCTCGATAACACACTGTCGATCGACGATCTGATTGCCAGGATTCGTTCTGAACTGATCGCTGCGAACGGAGACAGCAACGACGATTAGCTGGACGCTCCGGCGAGGACTGTTGATCCGATTATTGGTCTGTAGGCTAATCAAGTAATTGAACCAAGGAGGTGAAGGTCTCTTCAAGCGTTCATGTCATGTTTCTATCGATACTGCATCGGAATAGGATACGTCTCTACGGACTCATCCTCCTCAGTGTGAGGCGTATATCGAGCAGACTCTGGAGTATTTATGAAAGGCCGAAGGAAGGTTAAAACCCTGAAGTGGCAGATGCGCGCTCAGTTTGAAGCTGAAGCATGTGCTCTGGCTGGCATTAAGTCGTCCAATCAAGAGCTGTTCATGCGGGTCGCTACTCAGACCGGCCGCACTGCCGAACCTGTAGGGGTAATGGCCGGTATCTATGACACAGAGTCTTCCGAAAACTAGAGCTCTGATCAGCTTGACCGCATCTATCTTGAAATCATTGTGGGAACGCAGACGACCCGAGACACCTCCTGTTGGGCTTCATCATGAAGCTCGGAGGTGTGTACGGAACCAAGGGCGATTCAACAAAAGGGCTGCTCACGCGTAGCATTTTCAAACCAGGGAGACAATTTTCGTGTCGACGAGTGAGCGCAGGTGTTCATCAAGCAACTTCGCTATTCGTCCACCAGAAATCAGCACGCCAGCCTCCATGTTCTTTTCCATGGCGTGTCCAGTGAGATTCGCGCTGGTGATGAAACACATTCTGCCGTCGGCTACGGCGACTTTGGCGTGGACGCGTCCGTCGGAAAACGGATCGGCCTTTTCACGCCAAGCATAGAGCCTGGCGGCGGGTACCAGCGTCCTCATCTTGCCTATAGCGTCAAATGTGATGCTCCCGCCGTGATCCTGGGACAATTCGAGCAGCATTGAGATGACAACCCCGCGATCATTTGCCGCGTTCAGTGCCTTGACGATGTTCGAAACGTCGTAGGCCACGAAGCTGGTAATGAACAGAGATAGTTCAGCTGAGTTGATGATCTGCAAAAGCGCTTGTTCTGTTCTACGAGCCGATACGAAAGGAGTCGTTGGACCAGTCCATACAAGTTCGGTGGATTGCTCAGAAGCTGCTTTGGTGTAAACGTGGCTTGCAGCAAGTAGCATTGATGCCAGTTCATCTGAATCGACATCAATGTTTCGCCAAGCGGCCACAAGTTGTTCGACCACGGTGCTGGCCAGAGGGGTTCCCACCACGCTCAGCAATGCAGCCGCGGCCATGCTGGCTTCGGTTCGACGAACGCGAGCGGCAACGGCCTTTACCTTTTCGGGCGATACCAGAAAGACCAATGCTGCAATAGCATCCAATAGTTCATCCATGTCAGAAACCCTTGAAGAAAGCGGCATCGGAACGTTCGAGTGTTGGTATGAGCAGCGACCGATCCAGGTAGCGATTGCCCCGCTCGCAGGAGGTCTCCGCCACTAGAGAGCACGCATGGCATGCAGCTCCATGCAAAGAGCGATCTTTTTCTGGGTCATGTTCTGAGCAGAGCGGGTCTGATGAGCAGATCTTCGAACGACTCAGTGCTTGTTCCAGAAGGCGACCAAGGTTTTCTGGTTTGCCAAGATCAACGAGGCCACCCAAGGTCCCATCCGAATCAGCAGCAGCGGTGTAAATGAGGATTCCCGCCTGCGGGCTATCGCCAGATGTATCGGCATAGATGCGCTCTCGAATGCTCGCGGCGTTGTATCCGCATTCCAACGCCAGCTCGCGAATCAGTACATGGGAGAGCGTGTGAAGCATTGCATAACGAATGCCAGGGTAGCCTTCGGTCGGGTCTAGATGACGCGAATTGCGCCATCCTTTATGACCACCACGGAGCATCTGTTCGACCTTCTTTACACCATCCAAAGCTTCCCATTTGATGAGCTCGGCTTCGTCAAACTGAACGAAGATTCCTTCGCCATGAACTTGGTTGGCTGGCACCCAATCTGGTCTGCTGCGCGACAGACTGGCCATTTGTGGGCGTTCATTGGGAGCGCCAGATTCCTCGGGTGCTTCGACCCGAGTAAAGCCCAGCAGAGCGTTCACCTCGCGCAAGCGCTCAAGGAGCAAAACTCGGCCGATATGGCCTCCAAATCCCGGTGGCGTGCCGACTTTCTTGCTCATGAAGTGCGGGTAGTCCGTGGGCGGATTGGCCTCTGTCAGCACATCCCACTCGGGCCCCTTGATGTCGGTCTCATTCACGGCTTCCTGTCCGCCGTTTTTGCGGTGCTCCTCAATGGCCGACCAGATCGACGCCGCTGGATATTTGTCGATTCCTGGCAGCGCCCCGGTTTTTTTGAGCGTTTTGACCGTCACCGACACCTCGGCTTCGGAATCCAGATCTTCGAAAAACTCCCAGCCATCCTTGATCAGTTGACTGAGCGGGTCCTTGGTTTGAGGAATCGCGAGCGCTGAAAGCGTCATCGGAAACCAGCTATTGGTGGCACCCAACAGAACCGCACTTGCTTCCTCGTCACATTTGTTGTCGAAGTGGTCCAGATGGGGGTGACGCCCTCGACAAGCCGGCAGATTCTCTTTTCCGGCTTTACCAAAGGCGTGCGCCATGCTTCTGGATTCTCCACAGGCATCACACTTCACCCACAGATTTTCCGTTTGCAGCGACGCACCGCTCTCGAAGAAGCGCAGTGTGCCTTTGCACGAACTGTTACCGCCGTGGACGAAGTAGTGCCAAGGGAAGTCATCAAGATGGCCGTCGCGGCATGCCAGTAGGAAGCGTGCGGGTACGGCATCCGCATCCTTCGCAGGTTGGTCGCCTTTGGAGCCTCGGCAGCCTTTGTGCACAAAGCGGGTTCGCTCCGGCCTGAAGCGGTTCTCCTTGATCTCGAACAGACCGGCATCAAAGGGTGACAGCAGGCCGCACTTCACGCAGCGCATCCAGCGCGGGAATGGCCGAACAGGAACGCCGATGTTGGCCTCTGCCGACCAGGCATCGACGAGTTCACTTTTATGAAATGGAGGCATTCGCAGGTTTTCGACCTGCGCGCCCAGAAACTTCCGAACAGCAGCGAGCAGACGTGCCTCCTGAATCGGCTGGCAACGGTCTTTTTCCCATCTGTCGATACCTAGCGTCACTACTGACAGGCTCGGCAGGTCGATCAGAGCTCCGGGCCCATAGGTCCACAGCAATTGACTTGGGCGTACTTCTCCAACGGGAGTTTTGTTGTTGATGATCATGTTCAATCCTCATCCTTCGTTGGTGGGCGAGGCTTCCAGTCGTGATCGTCCGTAATATGGCTCGTGTTCATGATCAGGCGTACGCCAGGCTCCACTTCCCGCATTGACATCGGCACGGTCCAGTTGTCCCAGGCTTGCAACCCTGGCGACTTGATCAAAGCAACGGTCTTATCTTTTTCGAGGCCACGTTTCTCATACGCCAAGATCCGTCCGCCCTTGCTGGCTTCTTTCGCCCATTCGTCTGCGCGCTCTTTCAACTCGGTCTCAGTCAACTGCTTACGTGAGTTGTCTTCAGCGACATTGCCTGCACGAGTCGCCATTACCTTAATGGCATCAGTCATCTCCGCCTGATCGGACATGTTCAGTTGACCAGCGCCTTCGTTAGGGCTGAAGGCATCGTTCTCAAGGCGCATCAAACTCAGCATCACGCCTGTCAAACCACGGTCCATCGCTCGTGGCGAGAACGGCGTTACCGATTGCGCCTCGACGTGTTTGTAGAACGTGGCGTGGTAATGCTCGAAAGTTTCGTAGTGCGACAGGTCCCTCGGCCTAGCCCATGTCAGCACCGTGCAGACCAAGCCCGGAAAGGAACGCCCGACACGACTGGTGGCCTGAATGTATTCAGCTGTTCCTTTGGGCTGCCCGTTCACTGCCATCAGACCGAGTCGGTTCACGTCGACCCCTACGGACAGCATATTGGTCGCTAGCACGACATCAATGGCGCGCGTATCGCCCTCCTGCCAGCGGGTCACGTACTTGCCGGTTGCAGTGTCGAACTCGGACTTGAACTTGATCTCCAGGTTGTCGAGGTACTTGGGAATATCCTGACTTGATACCCTAGACGTCAGCTCGCGAATATTGCTTATACTGCGTTGCGCCAGTGCGGGCCGCTCGACCATGCTCATTTGCACACGGTAGGAACGTGTCTGCACATCGTCCTCTGCCAGGCGCTTCATCCCACCTAACTCACGCAGGGAATTGAAGTAGCCGACCATGGTCATGTACGGGTCAGCAGGCTCGCCGAAGTGGTCGAACAGATCCTGTGCTGCCGTTAAGAACGCGGTGTAGACGCGGATCAACATTGCGGGGCGTGAACTGCCGGGTGAGCACACCCCGAGATAGCGCCGTCCCGGCTTCTCTGCGATTGGTCGTTGCACCGAGAAGAAGTTGTCTTCCACGTCTAGGCCGTGCGGCGGAAACACCGAAACTCGGCGCATGAAGACGTTGTTTACTTGCTCCTTGGCTTTGCGCACCGTCGCCGTAGAGGCGATGACTTTCGGTTTGACCGTCTTGCGATTGAGCGTCCAACCGCACAGTTCATCCACGGCGGTCTCATACAAGCCCACCATGGTGCCTAGTGGCCCACTGATCAAGTGGAACTCATCCTGAATGATCAAGTCAGGTGGGCGTATCGAGTTAATGGTCTTCACCTTTGATAAAGGAAGCCCCTTGCCAGCTTTGTGATTGCCATTGCAATCGGCACCTTGCCAGAGCAGGCCGTGACGCTCGCATTCCTGCCCCACGCGGCCAAACAGTGTGCGCACCTGACCACGCCACGCCATCATGGCGAACTTGTCCACGGTGGCTATCATCATGGTGGGTGGGCGGTGGTAGATCTCTTGGTCCACGACCAAAACTGGAATTCCGGGATGCGGTTGCTTGCTGGACTTGCCCTTGGAAAAATCGCAGCGCCCCTTCTTGTCTCCACAGTAGACGAAAGTACGGCCAGAACCTTTATCGACCTCCACGTCCCGTCCGGGAGCCACTTCCGACCCACACCATGGGCAACTAGTAAGCTGCGCGGGTGATGCCGTACCGGCGTTATATTTGCCGGGATTGCGTATATCCTCAATGGCTCGGTGGCTGTCCTCAGTCGTGCCCGGTGTGACCTTGTTACCAACCCAGAGGCCGATGGTAAAAGGCTCTGTGCCGAGGGATTTGTCGCCCTTGTCGAGCGCCTCTCGCCGTAACACTTCCATTGCGCAAATCAATGCGGTGGCGCGCTGGAATTGTTGTAGCGTCAGCAAGCGCAGTGTGTAACGCATAATTACGGCCAAACCGCGGGAGCTGTCATACCCGCCGAGATTGCCCTGCATGCGCCGAATGGCCATGGTGAAGGCCGCTACGCCCAAATAGGCTTCGGTCTTGCCGCCACCGGTGGGGAACCACAGCAGATCGGCGTAGGCCTCGACAGGCTCAACACGATCCGGATGGCTCGGATCTGCCAGCGACGGGATCGAGAGCAGCAGAAACGCCAACTGGAATGGACGCCAACTACGGTTCTTCAGTACATCGAACTTGCCGATGGTGACATCCTCGCCCCGGCGCATGGCCAGCGCGTATTGGCTGCGCACGCGTTGTGTGGCCATAGATCGGTTGGCAAACCGGAACGCAGCCAGCGCTTTTTCATTACTTTTCAGCGTGTCGATACCCTGCTGCAGGCGTGTGTGGATCTCCTGGCAGCGGTCTGTCGCTTGTTGCGCCTGGGTGTCGTAGCCGGTGACTTCAGCCCCTACGCGAGCGCGCTGTTCATCAATCCACGCTGAGTAGTCCTTAGTCATCATGCTCAAGGCATCAACGAGCGTGCCTAGCTCCAACGTCGCCAGCCGCTGCATATCGAGCAAGCCACTGCTGATCATTTCACGCATCGTCGGGCGATCGGATGGATCAAGACCGGGCGTCTCCGTTACCTGCACCTCGTACTGTGGCATCACCGTGGTGCGTACTTCGGTAGCCAGCGTCACATCCTCTGCGGTTTCTGCATGCACGGCCACGCCATGCCCCACGGCGAATTCCACGCGGTTACGGTAGATCATCTCCAGCGACTCACGCTCGGGGTCCATGCCGTCTGCGTCCAGCACTGGCCTGCGCCGGAAGATGGCTCGCTTGGCGGCATTCCTCTCAGAACGAACGATCAGTTCGGGCTGGAACACCCACGCCGTATCGCGGTTGGTTTTTGGCTCCTCCTGTGCATTCACCAGGAACAACGTGACCAGCCGGTCGCCATTGGCATTCTTGGCCCGAATGGAGCCCTGTACACGAACTTCAGGAAACTCGTTGTCAGGTGCCTGATGCGGAATCACACCTTCGGTCAGCGGCAGCACGATCTTGCCGCCACAGGGAATGCGTTGCCAGACCTTGGCCTTGGTCTGCACTTCGGCACCGGTTTCTTTATTCTTGCGGGTGCGGAGTATCTCGTGCTCGTTAGTGCGCTCGTATCGACCCCAGAGTGCTTCGATCTCAATCCGATCGGCATCACCATCCACACAGAAGGTCATGCCCAAGCTACTGGGCACCAGCGACTGGTTGCTGGCAGCATCAATCTCGTCAGCTGAGTCCGACTCCGGGTCCACACGCCCGGTAGCTGTTCCAAACTCCGCACCGGGTTCGTGCCGTCCGGGCACCTTTGCCTCCATGGGCTCTTCGGCGTCGTCATTGGCCAAGGGCCCGTCCAGTCCCTCAATGCCGCCCTGTGCAGTCTCTCGCGGGGCCAGTTTGCCGACCAGATAGCGGTCGCGTACACCCATATCGATAATGCGTTCATGGGGGCCGCCAGCCGGACCTAGCAGGTCGTCCATCACGGCCAGTTGCAGCAAATCGCGGATATAGGCAAGCTCCTGCTGATACGAAGGCGATTTGTCATCAGAACCAATCAGTGGTACTTCAGCGATGGTCTTGTGTAATGACTTCGGGAGCGATTCAAGGAAATCCATCCATTGAATACGGCCAACGCTGCCGGAGGGTGGTGGCGTGAGTGACGTAAGACCAATCGAAACCGCCGGTTCGACCAACGACATGCGGTCGAAGTAGATCGTAGTTGTCTCCAGATCAGAACGAACCCGCATAACCCGCCCAACCCTGGTGATGTGACCGGCGGTGTTCAGAGTCAACACCCAGTCGTCATCTGCAATGGTTTGAAAAAGCGAACGCTCGCCTTTCAACCGCAACGTATATGCTGCCAGCGTGGGATCGGCAGCCAAGCTATGATCAATAGCGATCCATGCGTTCGATGATTTTTGTTGGTTGACTTCAGCCATTCTGATCCCCTTTGTTCTTTTCGCTTTTTTGCAGGCGTTTAAGCAACTTGGCAATCGCCGTCGCAGCACTCGCACAGTTCGCTATCAGCGTTTGTTCCTGATGCAGCTCGGGGCTTGATGGGTTGGGCCACTCTGAGCAGTATCCAAACTGATGATGCAAATTTCCGGCATTTCGAACCAAGCTTGAGTCATCATTTCGTAGCTCTCCCGGTATCTGCCGCTCTGTATCGCGCCCCGCGCTTCTCGCCTTGGCGCTCAACTTTGCCAATTGGTATGAGGTCGGCAATTGCAGTGTTCCACTGGCCGTCCGTGATACCAGTGGCGGCGAGGATTTCTGCTTTGGCGTGCCAGCCGTCGCGCACGCTCAGGAATTCGAGAATCGCTGTGGTGGGATTCGCGCCATTGACAGGTGCAGTCCAGCTCTCGAAATTAAGTGATGGTTGAAACGTCATAGCGTTGGAGGCGCGACGGGCTCGCGTGGTGCGAGTAGAGGCGCGTGCCGTAACGTCGCCGTGCAGGCATTGTGCAACTTCTTCTTCGTTTCGCAGCCGGTTCAACTCCGAAAGCCGCCGCAACACTTCGATACGCGCAGTCTCCGAGATGGTGAAGCGGATGCGGTCGTTCTCCGGTAGATATTGCACTTCGTGAAAGCCGTGATTGAGGTCGAGATCGGTCCAGCCGTATGCACGAGCCACAGCGAGATCTGTCTCAGCATGAAGCTCGCGACAAGTTGCGAAATCTGAATCTTGTTCGGTCGAATCGTGGAAGCGGTTGTACAGGTCCGTCAGGCCGATGCCATACGACCTGCAGAGCTCACGCCGATGAGCTTCATATCGGGTACCAATCTCCTCAAGCGGTCGCTCCGTCAGGTCACAAAGAGGCAGTGTTTCAAATGCGTCGCTGGGTGCATAGTTGAGTCGAGTCTCAAGCGAGGAGGAGTTCTTACGTGCCCAAACATCGTTGATGGACGACGCCAGTAGGGCAAATGCCGCCATAGAGTCCGACGCAAAGACGGCTAAGCGATGCGCGAAAATCCAGTCGGCAGGAAGGGATGCAACACCTAGGTATTTGGAAACCAGCGAGCAGGCCAGCACACGCTCCTGCCTATGCGGGGCCGGCATCCAGCCGTCGGGATGCTGCTCGAAGTGATGACCTCGTCCAATGGCGTGGTACAGACCAGGGCGCTTGTCGCCGTACTGCCACCAGCGTTCGGGAAGCGGCTTTCTCAGAGCGAACTTGCCGTTCTCGTTCCGCCGTTGACGCTCTGGTTTAACATGTTCCTCTATCCATTCCCAGGGCTGCTTGTAAGTGCGAGCCTTCTCTTCAGGCCAGTCCCAAAAACTGATTACCCATCGACTTGGTCGTTGTTCCGAATCGGAGTTCAGATCTTCGCCGTTCAGATAAGGGAAGATCACCTCCGAGTTCTTCGGGTCAGCATCAAGCATCATGCGCGCTTGCTCGTGCGATAGCACGAATCCCATTCCGACAACGACAGAGCCTTGAAATGCAATGCGTTCGTTTGCTTTGAGCCGCTTCGGACTCCACTCCTCACTGTCTGAGAGATATGCAGAGATGAACTTGACTGAACGACTAAGGATCGACAGCTCACCATGCCACACCCCTTTGCGTAAATGCACGCGACTGGTGACCACCGCTGCCTTGCCAGGCCAAGGCTCGTTCGGATATGCAGCATGTATGACAGCACCTGCTCTCACCATCACCTCAAGGCCGACCTGCCGTGTGTCCCCCTCGGCAATGGTGTTGACTGCAAGGAGTCCGAAGCCTCCTTCATTGCGTATGAGGCTCCACGCGCGCAGAAAGAAGTACGCAACGAGGTCAGCAGAACCACGCCGTCCCTCTGCGATGTAAGAGACAAGCCAATCACGGAATGCAGTGCCTGCGACTCCGGTAATTCGCTTTCCTCCCAAGAAAGGGGGGTTGCCAACGATGGCATCGAAGCCGCCGCGTTCGTGCGTGAACACCTCCGGAAACTCTAGTGGCCAATGGAAAGGTCGACGCGAAGATTTGTCAGCGGGAAGATCGGTTGTGAGTGCGGCGATTGATCTCCGGCGCATAGAGGCGAGTACATCCCGATCACCGTCAATAGCCTGTCCTGACTGAACAGACAACGACATCATTGCACCTTCAAATGCTGTCCCATTTCCGCCTGACACAAACACCTCTCCGATGAACGTGTCGGCTATGCTTTCCGGTACTTCGAGCCTGCGACGCACATCAGCATCCAGATGAGCCATAGCTTCCACGTCACGTATGTCGCGGATCGGAATCTCGCGTAACTGCAGCCTGAGTTCAATAGCCTCGCGCACAGCCCGATCAATGTTTTGGCCGAACAGGCTTTGCTGCCGCTTACCGCTGGGACGCATATCAAGCTCAATAAGCTGCTCCAGTTTGTGGATTCCTAGCAGGCTGTCACCACAACGCAAGTTGTGATCAAGGAAGCCAAATGGACGCCCCTTGGCCAGCGTCACCAGCCAGATCGAGAGTTTAGCCAGTTCGACTGCCAGTGGGTTTAAATCGACGCCGTATAGGCAGCGCTCGGCGATGAGTCGGCGCGCTATGACTGTGCGTGCTTCGCTGTCGCGAGGCAGAGGTTCTTGGGTTTCTGCCGCATCCAGAACTTCACCGTCCACGCTCACGGCCTTGCCCAAGGCTTCGACCTGTGACCACGCTTCGAGGAGGCGATTAGACAGCCAGCGGCAGACTTGCACCAGGAAGGCACCCGAGCCCATGGCTGGGTCGCAGATTTTAAGGTCAAGGAGTTCTGCGGGGGATTTGAGCACCCATTGATCGCGTGGTGTTCCTTCTGCCGGGCCGAGATAGGTCAACGGCGTGAGCGTTTCGGCGACGATAGCTTCGGTCAACGATTTTGGGGTGTAGTGGGTGCCGGTTTCACGCCGACCGGAACCGCTGGTGACTATGAAAGAGCCAGCGGGATACACCAGTGGATAGCCCCATGGGTCGGTGCGCAGCAGATGGGTGTAGGGTTTGACACGATCACGGAGCTTGGTGTCGCCCTGACAAGCAGTCAGCAAGCGGTCGGCCAAGGTGTCTTCGACGGGTTTTTCCAGATCGTTACGCACCCGGCTAGCGGAACTACCAGAGCGTTCTTGCAGCAATTCGGCGACCCGAGCTGCGCCATCCAAACGAGCCGAATCTAGTTCGGCCAGCTTTACCCACGGGATCTTGGCATTCTTAGTAGCATCCAGTTCCAGCGTGACTTCATTGATGCGCTTGACGGTCCGTTCGAGCAGGCCTTCATATACGTAGCCGATCTGTTCGACGTCCAGCGCGCGATAAGAAAGCGTGCGGCCTTGGAATTGCTGGATGGCTTCCAGCAACAGCAATACGGTGCGGTTGTCGATGGGCAATGGCTTGGCTGCATCAATGCGCCAGTTGGAGCCCTTGGCTCGGCCTTCGAGGAAAGGGAAGCGGTCCGGATCGAACAGCGAACCGCCCAATGCAGGCAGCCTGAGGTTCTCATGCTCAATACCGCCAAACACCGCGCGGAAGATCGCCAGCAAGCGAGACCAAGCATCCCAGCGACGTTCGAGGATCTCCTCCGACTCTTTGCGCAACTGCATGCGCAAGGTGGAAAGAGCGTAGTTGGCCTCGTAGCGTTCATCGCCCATTAGGAGCAAGCCACGCTCCTCAGCCGAGAGCAGGAACACCAAACGCATCATTACCGTCAGCGCAGCCTCATACAACTCAGGTTCCGTGACGTCGTGCAGGAGCTCTCGGTTGCGGTCCTGGTCGGCTTTGTCGAGGGTCTGAATCAATACTTCGACGGCGCGGCGTACTTGCTCGCCGAGGGCGTCCGTAACTTCGTCCTGGAACTTCAGGGAGCGATCGAACAGCGCGGGCAGTTGCTCGGATTCGTCGACAAAAAAACGACGAATGCCGAGCAGGTGCACGAAAGCCTGCAGAGTGATGGGCTCTTGGCTCCAGATGCGGGCATACCAACTGGCAAAGGTGGTAACAGCACCCACCGGGGCATCCACCAGCATCCAGCGCTCGCCGTTGGTAACCAGCCCTAGGCGACACCCCAGTGAACGGCACAACTGCACCATGCGATCGGCAGGCGTCGCGGCCCAGCCATCTTGTTTCAGGGGTGCATCTAGGTCGACATCCTGCACATAGGTCTGCATAAGCAGCAGTGGTTTGTTGGCGCGTTGCTCATCAATCACTGCAAAATCGGGCGACAGGGTCACACCGTGCTCGGGCAAGCTGGCTTGTAGATTGGCGGCGCACCAGTCCGCGCGCTTGAGAACGTCGCCTTTGCCGTCCTCATCGAACTCAAGGCCTCGCGATAGCACCTCGTCGATCCAAGCCACGTGCAACTCAGCGAATTGCGTGTCTTCCTGCTCCAGCGCTTCGCGCCATTCCTCGTAGGCCTGGCGTAGACGCTTGCGTTTGAGCCCATCAAGTTCCTCCAGTCCTAGAGAAAAGGCTTCCTTCAGAACGGGAACAGCGAGAAAAGGGCCGGAAATCTCGATTAGCGACAGCCAATCATCATGTACGCTGGGAGCGCTCATACGGCACCTCCCTGAACGGCCGATGCGGGCACAAGAAAGATCACGGCGACTGGAAAGGTGCGGTCGTTGAGTTTAGCGTAACGGGTTTCGATGGCCTCGGCTTCCTGTTGCCGCTCGGCTGGAATGCGGGCAAGACGTGCTTCCAGGGAAGCGGTATCGCGCCTGAGCTGTGTTCGTTCGTCTTCCGAGAACAGGGAGAGCTGTGCCGGTTGCTGGTCTTTTTTTAGCTCCAACTGAATGGCTTTTTCAAGCTCGTCTAGCACGGTTCCAATGTCGGCCACTTCCTGCTGTTTGCGGGATTGAAGTGTATTTGTCAGGAACTTGAGCCGGTCTTTTGACCGTGTATCGACTGACTGGAGGATTGCGCTTTGCGCACGGTCGAAACGCATGCGGAGGGCATCGAACAGAAAGTCTGCGGCCGTCAGTGGTTTGGCCTGATCCAGCCATTGCTGGACCTTGGTGACGCCTTCTTCTCGGCGGAAGGATTTATCTCCGAGGTATCCCCCGGCCACCGTCAGCTCTTCATGGAGGCGATGATGGTTGCCGCCAGTGACAACTAGCCGTGAGATGACGACCACGGTAGGGGCGTCGATCAGAGCGTCAGGCACCGAGCGCACCGTGACGCGATGCAGCTTTTTCACATCGTCCTGTGCCCAGACCTCGGCACGCAGCAATCGCAGGCACATCTGCACCAGTCTGTGGTTGAGGTGAACCAGGACCACGTCGTCACGCCCGGTGGCGACGGCATGGTCGAATGTGACAGGTCGAATTTGCAGCGTGTGGGGGTGACGCAGCCCTTCGAGACAACGCGCCCACGAGCCCGACAGCGCGGGCATCTTGTATACGGTGCCAGCCGGGGCGTCAGACAAGGCAAAAGGCTCTAGCGGGGGGCGGCCTGCCAACACAAGGCCCGTCTTGACCGCCATGAGGATGTGTTCTGGCGTGAGGTGGAAGTCTTGCTGCGTAGTGAGGAGCCGTTCGTGCAGCTTGGCGACCCGGTCTTTCAGGTCGCGCTCGGCGCGCACGAAGTGCCTAGCCTTGGCGATTTTGGCTTCAGCCAAGCGGGTATCGAGGTCTTTGAGTGAGCCTTCAATCAGCCCGGACATTTGCGGCGCGATGACAGGGTTGACGCTACCCATGTCCGACCGCATAGATTCTAGCTTGCGTAGTGCCCGGATGATGTCTTCGCCGTGACCGCCAATGGTTTCTTTGCCCTGTTCGCCGCCATCGACGGGGTGCCAAATCAATACTTCCTTCTGGCGCTGACCGTGCCGGTCGATACGGCCATTACGTTGTTCCATCACATTGGGGTTGTAAGGAATCTCCAGATGGATGAGGCAGTTACAGTGGTTCTGCAAGTCGATACCTTCAGACGCGGCATCGGTGGCCAGCAGGATGCGCACCGCTGAATCTTTGGGCGAAGTCTGGAAGGCCGCTTTGACCCTCTCGCGTTCATCCTGCGGCATGCCGCCATGAAGGACGGCCAGTCTATCGCCACCGAAACCGTGGCTGGCGAGGATCTCGTGCATCCACTGATGGGTGGTGCGGTATTCGGTGAACAAGATCACCCGGCGCTCATTCCACTGACCGTCGATTTTGAGATTGGTAGTGAGCCAATCGAGGACCGCTTTGGCTTTGGCGTCGATCTGATTCTTGGCCATTTGTGCCCACGACCGCAGCTCGTTCAGCATTTTTTGCTGGGCTGCTGTCAGTGGCTGCGCGCGACGTGAAGCCTCTTCAACGGCCTCGGACTGGGCGGCTTCGACCTCCTGGTCGTTGGCGTAGTCTTCTTCAACCCGCAGGATGGCTTTGCGCAAAATGCGGTCGGCCATCGCATCCTTGTCTTTGCGTTGGCTGCCATTGGCTAGGCTGGCAATGTGCTTCTCAAGAGTGGAAGCGAACGCGGCTGGAGACGAGAAGAGTCGCTTCTTAAGCAACTGGTTGACGAACGAAGTGCCAAAGGAGTTGCCGACCTTCTCGGCATCCTGCTCGCGGCTCGCGCAGTAGTCATTCAGCTTTTGGTGAATGGCGCGCTCTTGTGCGGAGTACGAGGCCAGCATCGCTTTCAGCTTGCGCTGTGCGTAGAGTGGCTTGCCTTCCGCATCGACCAGATCGCTTTTGAGGCGGCGGATCATCACCTGACTCAACTGTTTTTCATCGGGCAAGATGTTTCGGGCGAAGCGTTGATCGTCCAGTAGTTCTAACAGCGAAGTGAAAGATTCTGTGTAGCCGTTGTGGGGTGTGGCCGTGAGGAACAGCCGATGCTGGAAGTGCGGACTGATAGAGCGAATGAAGCGGGTTCGCTGGCTCTCCAGCGCATAGTTTGCACCGGCAGAAGGGGCGATGTTGTGTGCTTCGTCAACGACGAGCATGTCGAATTTGCGTGGGTAGCTGGTGTGCGCAGGCAAAACGTCGCGCATGGCGCGTAATCCTTCGCCGCTTTTGACCCAGTCCATCGATGCGATCAGGCGAGGATGTGAAGTCCAGGGATTGGCGTGGATGCCTCGCTCTCGTCGCAACTGCTTGATGTAGCCCGTGTCGACAACCCTGAAATCAAGGCCGAACTTTTCCAGCATCTCCACGCGCCACTTTTCTTGCAGCGATGCGGGACAAACGATAAGAACGGTGCGGGCACGGTGCCGCAGCAACATCTCTTGGATGACCAGCCCTGCTTCAATGGTCTTGCCCAGACCGACGTCGTCGGCGATGAGCAGATTGACCCGCGCCATGTCGATGGCACGAACCAATGGGTCGAGTTGGAAATCTTCAATGCTGACACCGCTGCGGAACGGTGCTTGCAGAAAGCCTCTGTCGGCATTGGTAGCAGCTCCCCAACGAACAGCATCAAGAAAGGCTTCGAGGGTATCGGAGTCATCCTGGCCGGTGATCGAGGGTAGGCCTGCACGTTCGATGATTTGTGCACCCGGCTCAATCTCCCAGATGACTTCAAGCTCCTCGCCCAGACCATCCTCGTCAATGGATGAGAGGCTCACCAGATTCTGTGGTGCTGAGATTGAGGTGAATTTTGAAGATGTCACATCTGCAACGACCCATTGACGCCGCCGGACCTCGACCAACTGGCCTGGTTCAGGACGGGCGCGGTAGGCCTGGCTATTCTGTTCGTTCGAAATTTCCATGCAGTCTACCGTTTCCTGTTCCGTCTGTTTGGTTCGAGCTGGCCGGCGATTTACGGTGCGTCGATCTTGTCGTGATCACCAAGTTCGCGATGGTGTCAGCTGCGCTGGGCGCGGATTCGTGCTCCCAGAATCGCAGCACAGTCCACCTGATGCTGTGAAGCCGCTCGTTCGTGTCGGCATCCCGATGCCGATTCGCTTCTATCTTTTGCAGCCAGAACTCCGCGTTCTGCTTCGGCCATGTGGCGTGCTCGGGGCAACCGTGCCAGAAGCAGCCATCGACGAATATGGCTATCCTTAACCTTGGAAAGGCAATGTCCGCGATCCGACGAGGTTTCTTCAGTACCTCGAAATTGACTCGATAGCGCAGGCCTCTCCGGCACAACTCTCTACGCAATGCCATCTCCGTACCGGTTCCCTTTTGCCGTACCTTTGCCATTCGGCGACTGGCTTCTGGGGATGAGGGCTGAATGCGTGGCATTGATTGAGTCTCGTCAGATCATCGGGGTTTAGTCGATGCCAAGTGTTCGTTGATGCTGCGCGCGATAGCGCGGCCGAGGTCAACTGGAACGGCATTGCCGATCAGCCGTCCTAGAACGTTGAAATTCACTTTTCCATCATTCGGAATAAATGAGTAGTCGCGCGGGAAGCTCTGAAGAATTGCAGCTTCTCTCAGTGAGATTGCGCGGTCCTGGTCAGGATGCCCGAATCGACCATTTCCGAAGCCATAACACTGAGTCGTCATGGTGGGAGCTGGCTTACCCCATTCCATGCGTCCATATACGCCAGGGTAAGTCCTGCCACTTTCCGCGCGATGGCAGTCGGCCACAAGATGCTCCGGCCAGTCACGCCACGTTCCGCCCGGCTTTGAAACTTTGATTCGCTTGAGATTTTTCTCCGACAACGTGGATGAAACGTGCAGCTTGTCTCTAGGTGCGGCCTCGCCAGCGCTCAACGGGCGTAGCCGACCAATCGCCTGCCTCACAGTCTTGGGCTTTTCGAGCGTAGGTTCGATCATCTTGATCTCGCCGAGTCTGGAGGCCAGCAACACCATACGTCGGCGAGTCTGTGGCACGCCGTATTGGGAGCTGTCCACGACATCAAACCATACGTTGTAACCGAGTCTCTTCAGTGTATCTACGAAGTCATGAAATACCTCGTGCTTGGCTACGGTCGGGACGTTCTCCATCGTGATGACATCTGGGTAGGTGCCCTTTGCCAGACGGGCAAACTCATACAAGAGTCCCCATTTCCCGTCTTTGCCATCCAGCTCGTAGCGTTGTGCATAGGTTGAAAAAGGCTGACAAGGAGCGCAACCCGCAAGAATTTTCAGATCGGCATCGCCGAATAGCGCATTCAACTCGGCAGTGGTGACTTTGCTGATGTCTTGCTCTACAAACTTGGCACTGTTGTTGGCCTCATAAGGAAAGCGGCAAGCGGGGTCCATATCGATACCAGCAACCACCGGCACGCCCTCAAGCACGAAACCATGCGTCAGCCCACCAGCCCCACAGAACAAATCAACACAAGAAATTTTCGTCATCTCAGCAATCCTCATTTCGCTTCGACCGCTGGATGAAGCGAGCGAAATCTGTCGTTGGCAAGTCAATCATTCTTTGCCTCGACTTTCGTTCTCTGCGGCGCCACCAGACCGAATCCATTCGTCAACTTCCTCGGTCTTGAATTTCCAAAGCCGGCCGATTCGATGCGCAGGCATGTTCCGTTTGCTGATCCATGCATAAACGGTGTCCTTGCTTACGCCGAGGTACTCGGCGATCTCCTCGACCGACAACCAGCGATCTGACATGAAGTCGATTTCCTTCAAGAAGGCAGAATTTGGGTAATTTGCAGATGATCGCACGGATCGACGACCAAATAAATTAGATTAAGCATGATTAGGTCTGATTAGATTGGGTTTACGTGGGGGAACACTGGCTAGGGAATTACATTTGACGCGGGAGAAGAACAGGTTGCTCTTCCTGTGAGTAACACAGTTGATTTACCTGTCATGCCATTCGAGCTATATCACAAAATTTCTACGCAGATCCTATCGACGCTGCTGCTAAGGTTTTTTGGGGGGCTGAAATTTATGGGGTGCCGTCTTTATTAAAACGAACCAGTTGCGTCCAGAGAAGCATAGTGCTGGCTGGACGCGGTATTTCGTGATTTTTAGATCGGGAATCACGCACTATCTTTTTTTGAATGATAACTTTCTAAGTGCGTCTGGAACAACCATAGGTTGAGTAGTACTGAACTCTTGAAGGTCGTCTGAGATTTCCAATACAATTTGCGCGCGCCCTGGCTGTACACAGTCCACAAAAGACAGATTTTTTAAGTAGTTCAGCGCTTCAATCAAGCGCATTGCATGATCAATTACGCGTCCTATTTCGTCTTCCGGGGAAAGCCTGTCCCAGTTATAATAACCTAGGCTATTACTCGCTTGGTGGTTTTCGAGCAGGCGACCGTAAATCCAATCTTTCTTATCTATGACTCTATGTAATATGTCGGAAATCGGTGAGGCTAATTCGGAGAGCTTAAGTCGAGAAAGTGCTAGTAGATGCACGTTTCCATCTGATAGCAATACTTGGGATGCATGTCCAACTGATGTTACGAACAGTGATTTAAAATATGTAGAGTTCTCAATTTCTTCGGGCATATTTCGCCAGAGGTCGAAGTTGTGCTCGGAGTATTTAAGGCGATCTTCCCATAGCAAAGCTTTTTCGTGAATTACCTTTTCCGCCGCTTGTATTCCAGACGCAACAGCCGGAGTGTAGGTCGATTGCAGATTATGCTCTGATATTGCGTCAAGATTTTTCAAGGCGAACATGAAATCGCACCCTGACTGACGTAATGAAGCGAGCGTAGAGTTGTGAAGATGTTCTAGGATCTCCTCTTGTTTTGCACGGACGACCTCTAATGATCTATTTATTTGCTGGGTTTGTGCTGATAAATAGTCTAGGTGTCTGCTGATGTAGTAAATTCCACCTATATCAACTTGTCCTGGAAGTTGTGTGATTTCAATAAAGCCGAGATGTTCTTGGATGCCACCGGGTCCATGTATAAGCCCCATGGAAAGGCCTTTTTTATCAGCCTGTGAATGCTTGGAGAGCTCAAAGTTTTTATTCTTCGTGCTGACTGCTGCATACAGTTTTCCGTTGCTAAAAATACCAGACTCCGACTTGCCATCTTGGCGGAGACTCAAAAGCTTATCTCTGGATTGTGTTTCAATAAGTCCAGGTAAATTGTCAGTGGTCATTTCTTAATCTCGTCAATGGAATTTGCATGTCGTGACTCGGACGAAGTACGAAGCATCAGTTCAGTATAGCCACTGAGCTGCGATAAAGCGGGGCCAGTCATTTGTTGTCACTACTACATTAGTCCAGCGTCAGTGCTGTCTAGGAAGCGTAAACTCTCACGATGCTCGGCGTAGCCTGCTGGATTCAGTAACTTACTGTCAGTTAACTTAATTACTTTTACATCATCTTTGAAATTAGAAAGATCCGGGCGATCCATGGCGCATAAAATGACTTGCGACTTTTGAGAAATATCTGACTTGATAAGCTCAAGGATATCAGCATAAGATTGGTTGACTTGCTCATGCTGATTGGGGGTATCTACAATGAAAGGTGCAGTCACACTTTTGTATTTATAAATCTGCTGTAATATAGCAAGATAGTAAGCCAGTAGCCCGCGAACGCTTTCAGCTGCGCCACCACTCCCATATAATTTTTTGTAGTCTGTTGGAGATTTAACTTGGGATAAATTTACTCCGTCAGCTTTGAGTCTGCTAATGTATTTGCGAAGGTTAAGCATGAATTCATCATTCATTGCCTCTCGTTCTTCCTTAGTAAGCAGCTCCTTTTGCTGTTTTTTGAGGGCGCGATTTTCGCGCTCCACTTCTTTAATTATATTGGTGTTTTGGTCCCGAGTTTGTGTGACTCTTTTCTGAACGGCGAGCGATGCAAGGCCTTCAATAAAGGAGGTAGCCTCATCCCCAGTATTGCCACCATCGTTTGACAGTTGCGAGCCAATGAGTGACTCAATTTCAAGTATTTTTGATTTTGTGGCGGTAAGCTGTAATTTGGTTTTTTCGATACTTGTAGTGGTTGTTGAGAGAGTGGAGGCCAAAGTGTTAGCTAGCTCTATCGCACTATCCTTGTCGGCTAAAATGGAGGAGCGATTGACCAAGGAATTATCATGCTCTGTTCCGCAAATAGGGCAGCTTAGCACGTCCCCTACAATGTTTTCGACTGAAAAAACGTAGTCATCCTGAAGAGAAGATATGGCTTTCTCTACAATATTTAATTGGCTAGAAGTGTGCTCTTTCTCGATTTGAAGCTTCGAAAGTTCGGCGAAAATCGTTTCTTGCTCGCTTTGAAGGTCGGAAAGCGAATCCGTAATATTGGAAATAAGAAAGTCAACTTCCGCTGGGGTGACTGCCAGCAGACGCTTAGAGGAGGGTACGAGCTCACTCATGACTGATATGGTCGTTTCGATTCTGTCAACGATATGCGCGGCATCTCGTTTAATATCAGTCTTTGATGCAATTTTCTGTTCAATGGCAAAGTGTCGATCGGTTAGGTAACCTGTATGGCATCCTATTATGGTGCGTTGCCAGTTGCTGTACTGAAGTAACCCAGAAAAGGATGTCCAAGCTTTAGACCAGCTCTCCCGTTGGTCGAGATAATAAGGTAAGAAGAAAAATGCTGGAGGCGGTACTTCAAGAGAGGCAGGGTCTTCGCGGCAGGGCAGTAGAGCGGTGAATTCAACAAGCTTGGCAAATTGCTTGGCATAGTCACCTGTTATTTTTGGAAATGTCTGCCACTTTGAACCAACTTTCAGCCAGATTTGATTACCTTTTCTTGCAGTCGCGTAGTCTGTTTCTCCGATTTTGAACTCCACAAGAGCTAGGGCTTCAAAGCTGGTCCAAGTTGTATCGAAGTGTGGGTCGCAACCAACAGCCCACAAAAGTATCTTCGCAAGTGTTGATTTCCCAATGCTATTGTTGTCGCCCGTTATCAGATTTAATGTCGGACTTAATTCGAATCGCCCGCCACATTTTAGGGAATCTGATACTACTGTCACCTGTTTGAATATCAGCTTTTTCATGACGCTTTGTCCTGAGGTTTCGAACTAATAACTTATAGTTATCTAGAGTCGGTGAGGTGTTAGAGTCTTTTTGATAACTCATAAATTATCGCTGCCTCTAAGGTTTGCTCGTCTGGAAAAGCGTCTCTTGCAGAGTCGCTCATTGCGGATGTTATTGCAGGTATAAATGAGGTGGCGTTTTCTGTAAGTTCGTCAGCTGACGGACCGTCGAGCGCATCGTCAATTGCTGCCCCGATTGACTTGCATGAATTCAAGTAAGGCATGGATCGACCGTATTTTTGCTCTTGGTAATAGCGTCTGAATGCTCGAACCAATGAAATCCGGCGGGTCAGCTTTACTGAAAGCACTTCCAATGTTGACCTGAAGGAGCTCAAATCGGCTTCGGCTGATGGATCTTGAAGATATAGATCAATAACCTTTTGTACATCTACCGGGGTGAGCCCTTTGTTTTGGACGCATTCTTCCCATTGCGAAAAGTCGAAGGCTACCATTCCTTTTCGATGCAGATCATCCATTAGCGACAAATAAATGCTTTGAGGCTTGTATTTTGAGTCGGGCCACTTTGACTCGATCAAGTTCGCAAGACGGCCTATTGAGGCATCCTGAAACGATACAGATGTTAAGTCGGAAAGGATAAATCGTAGGATTTTCGGAACCTCATCGGAGCCAATCTCAGCTTTCAAAGCATCTGAAATCTTCTGCAAACACTCCGGAGTCAAATCCCCGGCGCAAATGATAGAGAGCTCAAGATCTTTGTCTAATTGCTCTAAGTCAAATCCGCTTGTGTTAACAAGCCCTAGCGAATGAAGCTTGTCATAAAGTCCCTTTTTCTTAACACCATCCATCATTTTTCCAAGGATGGAAGATTCTTTTTCTCCCTTTTGCTTTGCTTTGCGCTTCAGGATTCGGTTGAGAGTCCACTTGCCAGTCTCATAGTTCTTTACCTGATTAAAATCGAATTTAACAGATGTCGAGTCTAAGCTGTCCCCAATAATCACATCTTCATGGTATTCGACAAAAACTACATATTCCTGAGACTGCGCGTGGCGTTCAAATATTTTGCATAGAGCCCAATGATATTGGTACTCAAACTTCCCAAAAGTTTTCGCACCGGCATGCTCGCGCTGGGCCGAGCCAAGTGGATTGCTGGAGCTAGTTGTTCCGTTCATTGCGATCCCTTCAGACAACCTTTTCAATCCCTGAGGAATCATGGAGCCCTTCCCAAGTCCTCCCTGGGTGGCGAAATGCCATGATTTCACTGCTTAGCGCAAATTACCAAACTGGCGGTATCGTGTCCATGACGGAAACCTTAGGCTTAGCGCTATTGGGCGGTGCTGCAGATCTGGGGCATGGCCAATGCGACGACACTTGCCCCCGACCTGACAACTCCACCCCTCGTGCCAAGCTGAATAATGTTAAAGCCCTCATCATTCAGTCTATCGACTACATGGATACTCCTCCCCAAGTGGAGACCGACAACAGCGAGTGGACACTGCACATCGCGCTGCTGTCCAGTCCCTGCCTCCGCGTTTGGCTGAGTTCAAGCTCTGCGCATTTGTCAATGTACTCGTTTAAAAACAGCAGGAGAAGCTTTGAGGGCTGTCAATCATCGACAGATATAATCCGAAAACAGTCAATGGTGCTCATGTAGATTGACTGTCAATCGGACATTCACGCGACGTCCGCTACTCCCATTTAATTGGGTGCCTACAGCTTGTCAATCAACCGTTGCGATAGGTGATATGCATCACTATTGGCCGGATGATCCATTGGTGGCGGAGGCGACAGCGCGGGTCAAGCCGCGCAAATGATCGCCAGTGCCGTGGCTGGAATCAACCCAGCCATTGGCCCAGGGCTTTCTCCAGTCTGGGTTCCGGGGGTAACCCAAGCCGTTGGCACAGCTCGATGGACAGGGGGCGCGAGACTCCCATGGTTTGCGGTAACGCCGGGTCGCTGAAGAAGGCGCTGCAATCGCCGTGGAAGTAACGGCCGTCGGGGTTGATGGCCAGCACTTCATCGGCATGACGGGCGACGAACTCCATGTCATGGCAAATAAGGATCTGGATCCTGTCCTGCCGACGTTCCTGCTCGATAAGTGACGACAGCAGCGAGCAAGCCCGTGCATCCAGCCCGCGCTGAGGTTCATCCAGCAGTATCACCCTTGGCGACAGCGCCAGGATGCTGGCCAGCGCCACCAGCCGTCTGGATGCGTGATCCAGGTCCAGAGGGTGTCGATTGGCTTCATCGACCAGCCCGGTACGTTGCAGGGTTTCGGTGACCCGGTGGCGAACGTTGTGTCGGGCATGACCTGCCTGCTGCAGGCCGAAGGCAACTTCGCGATAAACGCTCTCGTGGAATATCTGTTGCTCGGGCACCTGAAACAGCGTGCCGATCAGAGAGGCCAACTGGTCGGGACGCTGGGCAGTCAGGTCCTGGCCATCGAGTACAACCCGCCCTTGAGAGGGTTTGCTCAGGCCGTTGAGCAAACGGATCAAGGTACTTTTCCCCGCGCCGTTTCTGCCGATCAACGCCAGTACCTTTCCGGGCCGGGCGACAAAGTTCAGGCCGCTGAACAATGTGGCTCGGCCTGGATGATTGAAGTGCAGCTCGTTGACCTCAAGCATGGGACGCTTCCTTAAGTTCCTGCACCAAGGCATCGGCAGTGAGTGGCAGCCTGCTGTCATCCGCCACGATTTCTGCATCGCGCAACAGCAGGCTGACGTCGGCTGCCGGGTTAGCGATCAATGACCTGCGGCTTTGTGCCGATTTGAGCAACGCATCGACATCCTGGTAGTGATAAAGCTGTCCTTGCTCCAGCACCGTGAGCCGCCTGGCCAGGTGCACGGCCAGTTCCACGGACACGTCCAGCAGGATCAGAGTGGTGTCGGCTTGCAGCTGTTGCAGGCTGTCGACCAGGCGTCGGCGGCTGGCGGGGTCAAGGTTACTGCCCGGCTCATCGAGGATCAGCAGTCGGGGTTGCATCGCCATGGCGGCGGCGATGCTCAGGCGTTGCAGCTCTCCGCCGGAAAGGTTGAAGGGGTTCACTTGGGCCAGGTCCTGTAGACCGCACGCCTGCAACACGTGGTCGACCCGCTGGCGAACCTGCGGTTCGGGCAGGCCCAGGTTGCGCACGCCGAAGGCGATTTCTTCTTCGACGCTGTAGGCCAGGCCGGTTATTTGCTGCTCGGGAAGTTGCCCGACAAATTGCACCGCCTGGGCCCGTTCAATCGAGCTGTACTGATCCCACGGACGGCCATCGAAGTAGAGGGTGCCGCTGGATGACGTATTGAGCGCGCGGGTCAGGCGTCCAGCCAGCCAGTGGCCCAGGGTGGTCTTGCCGCAACTGTTGCCGCCCAGAATCGCCAGGTGTTCACCGGCTTGCAGGGTCAGGCACACGTCGCTCAGGACGTCTTGGTCGCGATAGGCAAACGTCAGGTGCTGGACGTCAATCAGAGGCATAGTTTGATCACCACTTGCAGGACCGCTACGGCCAGGATTGTCTTGCGCCAGGCCCCTCGACGGCGCGCCTCGGCAGAGGGCTCATGCCGTTGTCGGGTCAGGCTGCGAAACCCGCGAGCCTCAAGCACCCGTGCCCGTTCGCCGGTATCGGAAAGGGCCAGGGTCACCAGGGGAACAAAGAGGCTGGGCAGGCTTTTCAGGCGTGTCAGCCACGAGCCCTGAATGTTCATGCCGCGGGTCTGCTGGCTGTCACGGATCGAATGGCTGCGCCGGGAGAATTGCTCGATCAGCAGCAAGGGGCTGGTCAGCAGGTACGACAGGCTCGCCGGGACGCCCATTTCTTCCAGGCTGCGCAGCAGTGCAAGTGGATGTGTGGTGACGACGAACAGCAACGAGGCGCACAACAAGGTGATGAAGCGGCTGGCGATGACCAGCGCATAGCCGATGCCCGTTGGGCTGTAGTTCAAATGCCAGCTCAACACCGGAAAGCTTTGCCGGTCTGCCGCAGGCAGCAGAGTGCCATGTATCCACAGCAGGGCGAGGGCGAAGGGACCGGCCATGACCAACAGGCGTAGGGAGATAAAGCGACCCAGTTGCACCGACCATGACCAGGCCAGCAGCACGGCGTCGGCCACCAACAAGACCTGCCAGGGGAACACAAAGAGGCTGCAGACCACCCACGCCAGCAGACACAGCTTGATACCCGGGTCCAGTCGATGCAGCGCGCTGCTGCCGTCGCGATAAAGGAAACTGTTGCTCATGGGGTCAGCCGCCGGCTATGCCGCAAAAACGGGTATTGCGCCTCGATGCGCAGGGGCAGGCGTTCGATCAGCAGCCACACCAGCAAGGCGGTCAGGGTCTTGTCCACCACGTTGGAGCTGAACACCGTGACACTGACCGAGGCGTAGAGGGACTTGCCGCCGTGCAGCAGCCACGCCAGGAAGAAATCGCTGCCCGAGCCGCTGACCCCACCGAACATATAGATGTTGATCGGCACGGCGACGATCATCAGCGCCACGCTGATCAGGCAGCCCGACAGCAAGGCCAGCCACCAGCGCGAGAAGCCGCCGATCCACGCCAGGCTGCCAGCACTCAGGCCGATGACCATCGACACCGGTGCAAAGACCGCGCTGATCGGGTTGGCCATGATGCCCAGCAGCAGGTTGGTCACCAGACCAGTGATAGCACCGGCAAGCGGGCCCTGCAGCACCGCCACCAGCAGGGTCCCGATGCAGTCCAGGTAAATGGGCAGGCGGAACCATTTGTTGATCAGCGCCGCGACGATGTTGATCGTCACGGCCACTCCCATCAGCGTCAGGGTATGGGTGGTCAGCCTCATGCCGGCTTCGCTGGTGAGGTGCGAGGCTCGATGATCAGCTCGGGGTAGCCCGACTGAGCGCAAGGTTCGCGGCTGAATTCCAGCTCCGGCAGTTCGGCCAATACCACTTCGGCGGTGGTGAACACGCTGGAGCCAGGTACCAGATGCGCGCCCAGCGTCTTGCCCTTGCTGTCCGAAATCGCGATGTGGACATGCTCGCTCTTGGCATCAATGGTGCCCACCAGCGAGACGATCTCGAAAAAACCGCTGTGTTCGGTCCACACGCCGGTGTGGGCAAAGCGCAATGTGGCCTTGGTCAGACTGCCCACGCAAGTGACGATCGTTGCCGCACGCAGCCCCGCCGCCTCGACAAAGCGGCGCAGCTCCACCAGCAGGTCATCACCCGGTTTGAGCCTGACGGCGTAGTAACGCGCTGAGCTTGGGATCGGGTTGTAAGTAATCGGGTCCATGGGAATCTCCTCAGAAGTCGTAGCTGGCGCGCACGTAGTAGAAAGCGCCGTTGAAGCCATCGGGCGCCAGGCTGGTGTATTTCGATACGCCACGGGAGCGGTTGGCTGGCAGCAGCTTGTCCGGGTAGCTATCGAAGATGTTGTTACCACCGACCGTCACGCTCAGCGAATCGGTCAGATGACGGGTAATGTCCAGGTTGGTGACCCACTGCGGGCTCATGCGCTGGTCCAGTGACGGATCTGTGGCATGGGTGTAGGTGTAACGGCCATAACGAACCTCGGACAGGCTCACGTCCCAGTCTTGCCAGGTGTACAGGCCGTTGAGCACCAGCTTGCTTTCAGGCGAGGCATTCTCGATGAGCCCCTGGATCTGACGGCCAATCAACACCAGGTTGGTTCCGGCCAGGGCCGAAGGGTTGGGTGCGATGTGAGTGATGGTGGTTTTGGTCCGGCTGTAGCCCAACCCCAGGTTCAACTTGCCCGGGATCGACAGCTCCGGGCGATAGTGCCCCACCACATCCACGCCACGGGTCATGGTGTCCATGGCGTTGGTGTAGAAGCGAGCCGAGGAAATGTCCGGGTAACCCGCTGCCGTCAGGATGCTTTGGACGTAGGAGCCCGTCAGGTTCTGGGTCGGGGTGATGCGGTCAGTAATGCCGATCTGATACCCATCGATGGACAGGTCGCTGTTGTCGGTCGGTCGCGTGACCAGGCCCAGGGACAGGCTCCTGGATTTTTCCGCCTTAAGCGGCGTGGCGCCCAGGGCCTGGGCGGCACCGCTGCCCACCGGCAGCGTGCGGGACTGGAAGACGTCATTGCCATAGAACGTCAAGGACGTGGACGACGTGTTCTGCTGGCCCAGCGTCGGTGCGCGGAACCCGGTGCTCGCCGTGGCACGCAAGGCTACGCGTGGCGTGAAGTCGTAGCGGGTCGACAGCTTGCCAGTGGTGGAAGAACCGAAGTCGCTGTAATGCTCTTCACGCAGGGCCAGGCCACCCTGAAACTTCTCGGTGAACTGGCTTTCCAGGTCCAGGTAGGCGTTGTAAGAGCGCCGCGACGAGTTGCTGGCATCGGTGGGTGTCAGGCCGCTATAGCCCTGTGCACCGGGAGGCGCGGGGGTGATGATACCGGCGGCGTCCAGAAGCGGGTTGCCGATGACGGGCTGGCCGCCGCTGATCCACGATGCCGTATCCCCGGCGCGCATAATGTAACGGTCCTCGATGGTTCCGACGCCTGCTGAAAGCGTGACGGGATTGTTGAGAAATCCGAAGGCGATGTCGCGGGTGTAGTCCAGGCTGAGCACGCTTTGGGCGTTGGTGCGTTCGCCGTTGTAGAACTCGGTGGGGCTGGCTGCGCCCAGGCTGGCGTTCACCGTGTCACTGATCCAGTCCATCTGCCGGTTTTGCCCGTAGGTGGCGGACAAGTCAAAACGTCCGGCATCGCCCAGGTCGTACTTGAACCCCACTGTGGCCGCCACGTCATCCTGACGCACGCTCAGTTGCGGCATGAAGCCGTCCGGGTAGATCGAGCGCACGTCACCGTTGTCCTGAGGACGCACGTACATCAGTTTCACGTCGTTGAAGGTGCGGCCGAAGGTGGCGAATGAATAGGCGCGCAGTTGGTCGGTCAGGCCGACTTCGGCGTTGAAGGCCAGGTTGAATTTGCGCATGCCGCTGGCACCCCAGATCTTGTCGCGATCAGCTGTCGCTTCACGGGGATCACCGTTGAAGTAGTACTGACGGTTATCGGGGTAGCCGCGGTCGGTGGGGTTGTTGCCGGTGGCGTCAAAGCTCAGGTTGAGAAAACCGTCGTCACCCAGCTTGAAGCCTTTCCAGCCATTGGTTTCACGGCTGAACCCGTCGCCTTTGCTGTATTGCCCCACCTGGGTCGAAAGGTGGCCGCCATTGTCGTCCTTGCGCAGCACGATGTTCACCACGCCCGCGATGGCGTCCGAGCCGTATTGCGCCGAGGCCCCGTCGCGCAGCACTTCCACGTGATCCACCGCGCTGATGGGGATGGTGCTGATATCCACCGGCTGCGAGCCGTAGCCCCAGTCTTCCTGGACCTTCACATAAGCCGACGCATGCCGACGTTTGCCGTTGACCAGCACCAGGGTCTGGTCGGGGGACAGCCCGCGCAGCGACGCGGCCTTGCCATTCCAGGCACTCAGGCCGGTGCCGCCACTCTGGGGGAAGTTGAACGAGGGCACCAACCGCTCCAGTGCCTGGTTAAGCGTGGTGGCGCCTGAGCGTTGCAGCTGCTCGGAATCGATCACATCCACCGGCGCGCTGGAACTCAGCGCGGTCACATCCGTACGGCGAGTGCCCACCACCACGACCTGTTCCAGGCGCGGCGCCTGAGGTGCGCTGACCGGTTGTTTGGTGGCGGGGGCCGCTGCTTGCCTGGCGGGCGTCGTGCCCGGTTCGATGATCACGGTGCCCTGGGCATTGCGGGAGAAACTCAGGCCGGTATTGAGCAGCGCCTGGCCGATCGCCTCGTCCTGGCTGAAGTCACCTTTTACCGGGCTCGACTGGCGGCCTTGCAGCAATTGCTGATCAAACGAAATGAGTTGCCCGCTCTGCTGGGAGAGGTTCAACAACACCTGATCCAGAGGCCCTGCGGCAATTTCATAGTGGTCTTTGGCTGTTGAGCCGGACAGGGGCGCCGCGCTGACGTGGGTATTGACCCCTGCACCAGCGGCACCGACCAATGACAAGGTCAATGCCAATCGACTTAAGGTAAAGCGTGGGGTCAAGGGAGTCGCCATCGTTAATCTCTCGTTGTACGCAAGTGGTTACGAGTGATGAGCGATGACGAGGGCGAATATTAAATCGGTGGGTAGATCCTTTGTGAATAAGCTTATGCCTATCCCTTGCGCTGGTTATTGCCGACCGAGATGGAGACCCAGTAATCGGTGTGGAAATCGATTTGCAGGCCCAGGCTGTCGCGCAATGCATTGAGGGTCATGTCGGTGTTATCGAGCGAGTAAATGCCGCTGACCCGCAGTTGGGCCGCCTGGGGGCTGATCCGAATAATGCCGGTGCGATAAGGGCGCAAGGTTTCAATCAACTGCTCCAGCGGCTGATCGTGAACCTTGATCAGGCCTTTGACCCAGAGCGTCGCATCCTGGTTGGCCGTCTGAACCTGTAGTTGTCCAGTGCCGTCGTACAGCGCGCTTTGGCCCGCATGAACCGACACGCTCTGGCCATCGCGGGTGGTCAGCTGTGCTTTTGAAGACAGCACCAGCAAGCGGGTGACGTTGGCGTCATTACGCACTTGCAGCACAGAGTCCAGGCTGCTGACGGTGCCGGCTGCGGTTTCTATTCGAAGGGGCGTGCGCTGTCCCGTTGCCACCGTCACTTGCAGCTCGCCATCACGCAACTGCAAACGCCGGTCACCAGCATCAAAGTCCGGTGTGACGCGGCTGCGTGCGTTAAGCAGCAAATGACTGCCGTCCGGTAGTAGCAACTGGCGGCGTTGTCCGGTGCCGCTGACCAGGTCCTGAAAGCCGAACACATCCACCGGGCTAAGCCTGGCGACAACGATGGCGGCGGCGCACAACCCCAACAGTCCTGTTCCTTTGCGAATGAAGCTGCGGCGTGTCGAAGGGGCGCCCAGGGTTTTGATCAGGTTGCCATGGGACAGCTTTTTCAGGCCCGAGTCATGTAGCTTTCCCACATGGCCCCTAAACGCAAGAATGCTTTGCCGGTGTCGAGGGTCCATGGACTGCCATTCGAGGAAGGCACGTTCTTCAGTTGCGCTGGCATGGCCTGAATCGAGCAACGCCAGCCAGTGTGCGGCTTCATCCAGAATCCGGTCTTCGGCTCGTTCGCTCATAGGGGCGACAACACTTGCAGGCAGCAGCGGTAGGCCTGGGCCATGTATTGATGAACCCGTGGCGCGCTGATGCCCAATTGCTCGCCGATCTGCTCGTACGTCAGGCTGCCGAACTGACGCATGATGAACGCCGCCTTGCCATGGCCCGGCAGACCGTCGAGCATCTTGTCCAGAGACACCAGTGCTTCGATCATGATCAGGTGTTCTTCGGGGGAGGGGTGAAACTCTTCCGTGACGTCGGCCAATGATTTCAGATAGGCGCGCTCAAGGTCTTTCCGGCGCCAGGTGTCGTAGACCAGATGGCGTGCAATCGTAGTCAACAGTGCCCTGGGCTCACGAACCGAGCCGGGGTCGCGCATGGTCAGCACACGGACAAAGGTCTCCGCGGCGATGTCCTCGGCGCTCTCAACCGAGCCCGTTTGTTTGCGCACACGCGAACAAAGCCATTCGTAGTTCATTTCAAACAATTGGCCTACGAAGTGGCGGCTGAAACCGGACTCGTTACTCATAGTGGGAAGCAAGCTTTATGTCGACAGGTTGCGCCCACATGGTCGGTGGTTGCGCAAGCCTCAATGCTGATCAATAAACGTTCACGGCTGGATTGATGGGCTAATCGTGCCTGCGCGTTAACACTCGCTAATAGTCTGGCAGAAAGACAACAGGGGCCTGAAAGACTAAAAAAACCGCTGTTATTCCTTTTTGAAATAAACAGCATTTGACTTCGGTGGCGGCATCAGGGCAAAGCCGGCAACAGGAACCGTGCAATCACCGGCAGGTGGTTAGAGATCAACAGGGTGTCATCCTGCCGGACCTGGGCGTCAACCCGCTTCAAAGCAGGGCTGTGGAAGAAGTAATCCAGGGTCCGGTCCGGGCCGCTGACGCGAGGGTCGTTGGGGAAGTGGGTCAGCCATAGTCTCCGGTCTTCGCCGCTGGTTTCGGCGTTGCTGGGGATCATCGGGTATTTATCCCACAGCAGATGCAGTTCGCTGTCTGCGGTGTAAGCGCTGCGCTGGGAGATGGGCAGATAGGAATACTGGCCCTGGGGCAACAGGTTGAAGTCGCCACCGATCAGCCAGGGTGTGCCTTGGGTTTGCAGCTGTTTCAGCACCTTGTCCGTGGCCTGCAACTGCCGCTGCTGCAGGTCGTCGCCGGGAACGAACGCATCCAGATGGGTGTTGATCACCGCCAGTTCTCCGCCGTCACGCAGCGGCAGATGGCTTATCAACAATGCGCGTTTGGGCTGGAACTGGCGGCTGATCAGGTTGCTGGCGGGCGTCGGCAGTTGCAGACGTTCGGCTTTGGCAATCTGGTAACGGCTGAGGGTCGCGAGCTTCATGCCGACGCTGCCGAAGATATGCCGGTTAGGCACGAAGTCGGCTTTCCAGTCGAAGGCCTCGGCGCTGCACGGGTACAGGTCGGCCACCCGTTCGCGCAGCAGTGCCAGCTGGTTGTCGTAATCGGTGTTCTTCGCGCCGTCGTTCACTTCCTGCAGCAGCACGATGTCCGGTTGCTCATCGCGCAGCACCCGGACCACTTCGTCCAGGTTGTAGGCAATGTCCTCGGGGGTAGGGCGCTCGTCTTCGCCGCTGCCATCGGCCATGTCATACCAGAATATATAGCGCTTGCCGGCCAGGTACTGGATGTTCCAGGTCATGACTTTCAAGGCCTGGCCCGGCACCAGTGTCGCTGCGGGTGCCTTGCAAGAGACCGGCAGCTGTTCGTGCGCTTCGGGGTGCCAGGTGAGGTTATAGACCGCCCCGCAAAGCAGGCCGATCAGCACCAGCACGATCAAGGCAAAGCGCACGAGGTGGGGCATGGGATCAGGCCTGTGTGGGTTCGGTGTTAATCAGCATGAACAGGCGGAACATGACCACGCTGGTAAACAGTTGCAGGAAGCTGCTGAGGCTGTCGATGGCCAGGGACACCGGCATGCTCTGGGGTTCGGGCAGCACGTAGTAGCTTATGCCTTCGAGCAGCGAGAGCGGAACATAGACACAGACCACACAGGCCAGGATCCGCAGCATGTGGCCCTGGGTCATGGTAAAGCTTTCACGCATTGCGGCCAGGGGCGTCAGGCCGCGCAGCACCAGCAGGTACTCGGCAAACACCAGCTTGATCATCACCCAGAGGCCGGGAAGGATGAACAGCGACAGACCGAACATGATCAGCAGCGTGCTGGTGGCTGACAGCAGGGCGAACATGGGCCACATGCGCAGCGCCATGGCGAGCAGGTCACGCTTGGCAGGGTCATTGCCCCGGCTGCGAGCGTCGAGAAACAGGATCAGGGCACCGGTGTACAACGGGTAGAACAGCAAGCCGATCAGCAACTCCACGGCGGTGGACGATTCGGTTCCCACGGCGTCGCCCACTGCCTGTTTGGTCAAGGCTTCGAGTATGACCAGCGGCAGGCACAGCGCCACGATGCTGCCCAGGTTGCGGCGCGAGAAGTACAACGAATCTTTTATGACGATCAGCGGGTTCATTTCAGTCAATCACAGGCAAAAAGCAAGGCGCCACTTTAGCCCATGCGGCATGACGCTCCAACCGGGCCGACGCTGCATAACATTTTCGCTACTCTATTGAAACGGCAGGTAACAGCCCCATTACCTTGCTTACGCGAGGCCATTTGGGGCCCGCGAAGATTTTTAACGGCAATCTAACGAGGTCGCCATGAACAGCGAAGAGCAAACCCTGATCGATGGCCTGTTCTCCAAACTGAGACAAGCCGAAACGGATTCAGCCCATCCACGTGATACCCAGGCTGAAGCACGGATCAAGGAGCATTTCATCCAGCAACCCGCTGCCGCCTATTACATGGCGCAGTCGATTCTGGTGCAGGAAGCAGCGGTCAACCAGCTCAACGCCCAGGCCCGGCAGCGCGACGAGCAGATCCAACAGCTACAGGCCCAGATCCAGCAACTGCAGGCTCAACTGCAGCAGGCGCAATCGGCACCGGCCCCCAGCAGCGGCGGCTTTTTGTCGAGCATCTTCGGTGGCGGCGGTTCCCGTGAACCTCAGCCGCAACCCCAGCAGTCGTTTTCCCAGCAACGCCCTGCGAGCCCACCGCCGTCTTCGGGTGGCGGCTGGCGCGACGGCCCTGCCAACCCGCCGCCTTACAATGGCGGCCAGCAGGGCAATTACGCGCCACCACCCCAGCAGCAGGCTCCGGCCCCCGCAGCGCCTATCGGCAGCGGCTTCCTGGGTGGCGCGCTGAAAACCGCAGCGGGCGTTGCCGGCGGTGTGATGCTGGCAGAAGGCATCAGCAGCCTGTTCCATCACAACAGCCAGCCGCAGGAAATTGTCGAAGTCATCCAGGAACAGCCTTCCCAGGTGAACGACAACTTCAACAACGACCGTGACAACGGTTGGGGCAATGACCAGCAGCGCGTCAGCAACAACGACGACTGGGGCAACAACAACCAGGACAGCTTTGCCGACAGCGGCTACAACGATGACGGCGGCTCGTTTGATGACGACGATTCGTTCGTCTGATTAAACCGCGCTCGCTCCCACCGGGTTGATGCAAAACCTGTGCAAGCTTGCTCGCGAATACGGTGTGTCAGTCACCTGTGATGGCTCTGTTCTGACGCCTTCGCGAGCAAGCTCGGCTCCCACAATGGAATGTGGTTTTTTGTAGGAGTGGGCTTGCCCGCGATTGCGGTGTGTCAGTCACCTGTGATGTTTTCGGGACCGATGCCTTCGCGGGCTACCAACAGGTTATGTGCAATCCACGCGAAAGCGGTCTGCGCGTTTGCTCGATATCTGCTCTCAAGCTGGCATACTGGTCGCCGATTCAGCCTCGAATCGCGCCAAGAGGATATCCGGTGAAAAAGATCGCTGTGTTCGCCGACGTACAAAACCTCTATTACACCGTGCGCCAGGCCCATGGCTGCCACTTCAATTACGCGGCCCTGTGGGCTGATATCAGCAAGCGCGGCCAGATCGTCGAAGCCTATGCCTATGCCATCGACCGTGGCGACAGCAAGCAACAGCAGTTCCAGCAGATCCTGCGCAACCTGGGTTTCACCGTCAAACTCAAGCCGTATATCCAGCGTAGCGATGGCTCGGCCAAGGGCGACTGGGACGTGGGGATCACCATCGACATCATGGACGTTGCGCCACAGGTTGATGAAGTGGTGCTGGCTTCGGGGGACGGTGATTTCGATTTGTTGCTCGAACGTATCATCAGCAAGCATGGCGTCGAGGCCGTGGCGTATGGCGTGCCTGGGTTGACGGCCAATTCGCTGATTCGTGCTGCCAGTCGTTATGTGCCTATCGAAGGCGCGTTGCTGCTTAAAAACTGATCGTTTATTTTTGCTCTGCATTCATTGATGGGTTGGACCAAGTGTTAGAACGTATTGCTGTCATCGACTTTGAAACCACCGGCATTTCCCCGAGCAGCAGTTGCCGGGCCACCGAGATTGCCGTGGTGATCATGGAGCAGGGCCGCATCGTCGACCGCTACCAAAGCCTGATGAATGCCGGTGTGCGAATCCCTTCGTTCATTGAGGCGCTGACCGGCATCAGCAACAGCATGCTGCGCACGGCGCCACCCAACACGCAAGTCATGCAGGAAGTGGCCGAGTTCGTCGGTGCCACGCCCCTCGTGGCGCACAACGCTTCCTTTGACCAGAAGTTCTGGGATTACGAACTCTCACGCATCCAGCGCAGCCGCGAACAGAGCTTTGCCTGCTCGATGTTGCTGGCCCGACGCCTGATGCCGGGTGCGCCCAACCACAAGCTGGGCACGCTGACCACCTGGGCGCAGCTGCCCAATACCGGCAAGGCTCACCGGGCAATGGCCGATGCGGAAATGGCCGCCAACCTCACTGTCCACCTGAGCAACGAGCTGCGCCAGACCCACGGGATTGCCGGGGTCAGTCACCAGTTGCTGTGCACCTTGCAGAAAGTCCCTGCGGCGAAAGTCGGTGAAGCGCTCAAGCGTCATCGTGGTGTGTAACGGTCGTGCGACCGTTCATCAAAAAGTGTATGGGTCGAATAAAGCGTATTTGTTACTTATTTTTGCTGGGCCGACTTCCCTAGAATAGCGGTCCATAAAAAATCCAAAACGAGCTTGTCATGCCTTCGTCTCGCCGCTTCCCCTTGCTGCTGATTGGTGCTTTCTTTGCGCTGTACGTGATCTGGGGTTCCACCTATCTGGCCATCCGTATCGGTATCGAAACCTGGCAACCGCTGATGATGGCGGGGGTGCGGTTCTGCATCGCGGGCAGCATTCTGTTCGCCGTCATGCGCTTTCGCGGCGCGCCGATGCCGACCTGGAAGCAATGGCGGCACGCGGGGATGATCGGCTTCCTGTTACTGGCCTGCGGCAACGGTGGCGTGACCCTGGCTGAGCACGCGGGAGTCACTTCCGGGGTTGCAGCATTGGCGGTGGCGGTGGTGCCGTTGTTCACCCTGCTGTTCGGTCTGTTCTGGGGGCATCGCAACACCCGTCTGGAGTGGGCGGGCATTGTGCTGGGCCTGATCGGCATCGGCCTGCTCAACCTGGGTTCCAACCTGCAAGCCAGCCCTGCCGGTGCCGCCATGGTGATTTTCGCCGCCGCGACCTGGGCCTTTGGCTCGGTGTGGAGCCGCTACCTGGATTTGCCTGCCGGCCCCATGGCCAGCGCGGTCGAAATGATCGTCGCAGGCGTTGTATTGCTCATCGCAAGCTACGTGAGCGGTGAGCGCATGGAGCAGTCGCCAGGTGTCTCAGGCTGGGCGGCAATGGCCTATCTGGTGGTGTTCGGCTCGATCGTGGCGTTCAGCGCCTACATGTACCTGCTCAAGAACGTGCGCCCGGCAGCGGCCACTAGCTATGCCTACGTCAACCCGGCGGTGGCGGTGATATTGGGCATTCTGTTCGCGGGCGAACACATCGGCATGGAGGAAAGCCTGGCGATGGTGGTGATCATCAGTGCGGTGGTATTGATCGGATTGCCGCAGTGGCAGCTCGGAAAGGGTAAACTGCGGCCCATTGCGAAAATGCGCTGAATCTTTCCCTACGGTATCCCCATGACATTCGCCTCCCTTGGCCTGATTGAACCCTTGTTGCGCGCCCTTGAGGGCCTTGGTTACCAGACTCCGACGCCGGTCCAGGCGCAGGCCATCCCGCCTGTGCTGGCCGGTCGTGACCTGATGGCAGCGGCTCAGACCGGCACGGGTAAAACCGCCGGTTTCGCCCTGCCATTGCTGCAACGCCTGACCATGGAAGGCCCGAAAGTGGCCCCCAACTCAGTGCGTGCGCTGGTATTGGTGCCGACCCGCGAGCTGGCCGAGCAGGTTCACGAAAGCATTCGTCAGTACGCCGAGCACCTGCCGCTGAGCACCTACGCGGTCTACGGCGGTGTGAGCATCAACCCGCAGATGATGAAGCTGCGCAAAGGCGTGGACGTACTGGTGGCAACGCCGGGCCGTCTGCTGGACCTGTACCGCCAGAACGCGGTCAAGTTCTCGCAGCTGCAAACCCTGATTCTCGACGAAGCCGATCGCATGCTCGACCTGGGCTTCTCGGAAGAGCTGCGCGATATCTACAAGGCGCTGCCAAAGCGTCGCCAGACGTTGTTGTTCTCCGCGACCTTTTCCGACGCGATCCGCCTGCTGGCCGGGCAGATGCTCGACGATCCACTGACCATCGAAGTCAGCCCGCGCAACGTCGCGGCCAGCTCGGTCAAGCAATGGGTCGTGACGGTCGACAAGAAGCGCAAGTCCGAACTGTTCATTCACCTGCTGAAAAAACAGCGCTGGGGCCAGGTGCTGGTGTTTGCCAAGACCCGCGTCGGTGTCGATCAACTGGTGGATCGCCTGCAAGCGCTGGGCATCAACGCCGATGGCATCCATGGCGACAAACCCCAGGCTACCCGCCAGCGTGCGCTGGACCGCTTCAAGGCCAGCGAAGTGCAAATCCTGGTGGCCACCGACGTGGCGGCTCGCGGTCTGGACATCGATGATTTGCCGACCGTGGTCAACCTGGATCTGCCCATCGTGGCCGAGGACTACATCCACCGCATCGGTCGTACCGGGCGTGCAGGTTTGACCGGCGAAGCGATTTCCCTGGTGTGTGCCGATGAAGTCGAACTGCTGTCGGCCATCGAAACCCTGACGCGCCAGACCCTCAAGCGCGAGGAAGAACAGGATTTCGAACCGGAACACCGCGTACCGGTCACCGACGCCAGCGGCCAGATCCTGAAAAAGCCCAAGAAGCCGAAGAAGCCCAAGGCTTCCAGTGGCGGCAAACGCAACCTCGGCAAATGGGTCGACAGCGGCGAAGCGGCGGCGCCAGAGCCAGCGGTCAAAGCGGTGCGTAAAGTGCCAGTGTTCAATACCGGACCGCGCAAGAAGAAGCCTTGATAGGTACAGCCTGTGTAGGAGTGCGCTTGCCCGCGATTGCAGTATTGCAGGCGCGGCAATGTGCCTGACAGGCATCGCGGGCAAGCCCGCTCCTACAGGGTTATTGAGCGCCCAGCCACCGCACCATCCCCAACCCCGCCGCCCGGCCGCTGGCAAAGCATGCCGTCAGCAGGTAGCCACCTGTCGGGGCTTCCCAGTCCAGCATCTCGCCTGCGCAGAACACGCCTGGCAAGGGCTTGAGCATCAGTTGCTCATCCATGGCCTCGAACGGCACGCCGCCCGCCGTGCTGATGGCTTCGTCCAATGGGCGAGCCTTGAGCAGCATCAGGGGCAGGGCTTTGAGCGCCTGGGCCAGCAAGGCCGGGTCGTCGAAGGTCTCTTTCGTGGCCACCTCGCGCAACAACGCTGCCTTGACCCCATCGATGCCCACCTGGCTGTGCAAATGCTTGGACATCGAGCGTGAACCACGGGGTTTGGCCAGCGCCTTGTGCACCTGCGCAAGGGCCTTGCCTGGCAGCAGGTCGATTTCTACCGTTGCTGAACCCTGCTGGTTGATCTGTTCGCGGATCTGCGCCGACAGGGCATAGATCAGGCTGCCTTCCACGCCTGTCTCAGTCAGTACGCATTCCCCCAGGCGCGGAGTCTGGCCGCAAAGGCCGATGGCAATGTTTTTCAGCGGTGCGCCGGCGAACTTGCTGCGTATCAGCTCGCTCCAGCCCACTACTTCGAAGCCGCAGTTGGCGGCTTGCAAGGGCGTGATCGGCACGCCGCGTTGTTCCAGCCAGGGCAACCAGGCGCCGTCGGAACCCAGCCTGGCCCAACTTGCGCCTCCGAGGGCCAAGAGCACGGCGTCGGGCGTGACGGCCAGTTCGCCTTCAGGGTTGGCGATTTGCAGGCTGCCGTCGGCGTTCCAGCCCAGCCAGCGATGGCGGGTGTGGATAACCACTCCTGCCTCGCGTAGGCGTTTGAGCCATGCGCGCAGCAGCGGCGCGGCTTTCATGTCGGTGGGGAATACCCGCCCGGAGCTGCCGACGAAGGTTTCGATCCCCAGCCCGTGAATCCAGTCGCACAGGGCGTCGGCGCCAAAACCGCGCAACAGTGGCGCGATCATGGGCGCGCGTTCGGCGTAGCGGGAGAGAAAGGCCGGGTAGGGTTCCGAATGGGTGATGTTCATCCCACCCACGCCCGCCAGCAGAAACTTGCGCCCCACCGAGGGCATGGCGTCGTACAGGTCCACCTTGATGCCCGCCTGGCTCAGCACCTCGGCGGCCATCAGCCCGGCAGGGCCGCCGCCGATGATTACGACTGAGTGGGCGGAGGAGGGCGAGTCTTTGGTCATGGTCAATGGAGAATCGGCTGGGAGTGGGCGGGCATTCTAACCGTTTGGCTGGCTGTTGGAGATTCCAGGATTAGCCGCAATGGTTGTCACAACCCCTCGGACACCCACACCCGCTGCGCGCTGTGATGCAGAATCCCGTGTCTGCGGGCCAAGGCTTCGCGGTCTTTGCTGTAACCGCCGCCGATCACGCCCATCACCGGGATGTCGCGGCCAATGCAATGACGTAACACCGCTTCATCCCTGGCCGCCACGCCTGCGTCGGTCAGTTTCAGGTAGCCCAGCGCATCGTCCCTGTGCACATCCACACCCGCGTCGTACAACACCAGGTCCGGTTGATAGATCGGCAATAGGTAGTTGAGCAGGTCGTCGACCACTTTCAGGTAGTCCTCATCCCCCATGCCCATGGGCAACGGGATGTCCCAGTCGCTTTGGGCCTTGCGGGCCGGGAAGTTCTTTTCGCAATGCAGCGAAACGGTGATGGCCTCTGGTGTGTCGGCCAGGATGCGCGCCGTGCCGTCACCCTGATGCACGTCGCAATCGAAAATCAGCACCCGGTCCACGCGGCCGCTTTGCAGCAGGTATTGGCTGATCACGGCCAGGTCGTTGAAGATGCAGAAACCCGCCGGGTAGTCGTAGTGCGCATGGTGCGTGCCTCCCGCCAGATGGCACGCCAGGCCGTGTTGCAGCGCCTGTTCGGCGGTCAGCAGCGAACCGCCGACCGCGCGCACCGTACGCCGGGCCAGGTCTTTGCTCCAGGGCAGGCCCAGGCGGCGTTGGTCTTCACGGGACAGGTCGCCGCTCATGTAGCGCTGGATGTATGCCGGGTCATGGGCCAGGGCCAGAATGTCGTTGGGACACACCTCTGGGCGCAACAACCGGGCGTCAGAGGTCAGGCCGCTGTCGATCAGGTGGTCGCGCAGCAGGCGGAACTTGTCCATCGGGAAACGGTGGTCAGCAGGGAACTGCGGACTGTAGTCGTCGTGGTAGATGAGCGGCAGGGACATTTTGCGTCCGGTCGTGGGTCGAAACTGGATCTTGCCAGCATTGCCCCGTGTCGCCCAGCCTTAACGCCGGGCGGCACGTTAGACTGGGCGGCATTAAGTGACCGGTTATTGGGAGAAAACCGATGGAACGGATACTTGAGCTCAACAGCGCCAGGCTGTTGATGCGCCAGTGGCGTGACGATGATCTGCCGGCCTTTGCGGCGATGTGCGCGGACCCGCAGGTGATGCGTTACTTTCCGGAGCCATTGTCGCGCCTGGAAAGTGCGGCAATGATCGGCCGGGTGCGTGGGCACTTTGCCGAACTGGGTTTTGGTCTCTGGGCGCTGGAACGCAAGGACACCGGCGAGTTCATTGGTTTTACGGGGCTGGGCGTGGTGGGTTTCGACGCGCACTTCACCCCGGCGGTAGAGATCGGCTGGCGGCTGGCCCGTGAGCACTGGGGCCTGGGGTACGCCAGCGAGGCCGCATGGACCGCGCTGGGATGCGGGTTCGAGCATGTCGGGCTGGATCAGATCGTGTCGTTTACGGCGGTCAGCAACCTTGCGTCGCAAAAGGTCATGCAGGCCATTGGCATGCAAAACAAGGCCTCGGACGACTTCTATCACCCCAACCTGCCAGACGGCCACCCCCTAAAACCCCACGTTCTTTATCGGATTACTCGCCAACAATGGCTGAAAACCCTGCAACCATAAGGAAGGATCAAGGCGCCAAAGTCTGTATCATTTTGCCTCAGGCTGCGCGGGCCGGGATGAACCGCCTGCGGGTGCCGCATCGTTTTGTGTGCGAGGAATGTGTATGAGCCAAGTATTGGATGATCTGGTGTCGCTGCTGACCCTGGAGCCAATTGAAGAGAATCTCTTTCGCGGGCGTAGCCAGGACCTCGGCTTTCGTCAGCTGTTTGGCGGCCAGGTATTGGGACAGTCGCTGTCGGCTGCCAGCCAGACGGTGGAGGATGAGCGTCATGTCCACTCGTTGCACGGCTATTTCCTGCGCCCCGGCGATGCCGCGTTGCCCGTGGTTTACCAAGTGGATCGCGTGCGCGATGGCGGCAGTTTCAGCACACGGCGGGTCACGGCGATCCAGAAAGGCCACCCGATTTTCACCTGCAGCGCTTCATTCCAGTACGACGAGAAAGGCTTCGAGCACCAGACGGCGATGCCACAGATTGTCGGCCCGGAAAACCTGCCGTCGGAGCTGGACCTTATTCGCCAGCGCGCGCACTTGATCCCCGAACACATGCGCGACAAGTTCCTGTGCCCCAAACCCATTGAGTTTCGCCCGGTCAGTGCCACCGATCCGTACAACCCCAAGCTCGATGAGCCGATACGTCATATCTGGTTCCGTGCTGACGGCGCGTTGTCTGACGTACCGGCGTTGCACAAATACCTGCTGGCCTATGCCTCGGACTTCAATTTGCTGACCACATCGTTACTGCCACACGGCAAGACGCCTTGGCAGAAAGACATGCAGGTCGCCAGCCTCGATCATTCCATCTGGTTCCATGGCGACCTGCGTACCGACGACTGGCTGCTGTATGCCATGGACAGCCCTTGGGCTGGCAACTCCCGTGGTTTTTCCCGGGGCAGCGTCTATAACCGCGACGGGCAACTGGTGGCTTCAGTCAGCCAGGAAGGCCTGATTCGCCATCGTAAGGATTGGGCATGAGTCTGGCTGAGGTTCGGCATTGGGTGTTTGACATGGACGGCACGCTGACCGTGCCCGTGCATGATTTCCCGGCGATCAAACGCGCACTGGAGATCCCGCTGGAAGACGACATCCTGGGGCATCTGGCCGCTTTGCCTGCGAACGTGTCCAAAGCCAAGCATGCCTGGCTATTGGAGCATGAGCGCGAACTTGCCCTGGCGTCACAGCCAGCGGTGGGGGCGGTGGAACTGGTTCGTGAGCTGGCCGGGCGCGGCTATCGCCTGGGCATCCTGACCCGTAACGCACGGGAGCTGGCGCATATCACCCTGCAAGCTATTGGCCTGGCGGACTGCTTCGCGGTAGAGGATGTGCTCGGTCGCGACGAAGCGCCGCCCAAGCCAGACCCTGGCGGCCTGTTGCACCTGGCCCAGGCCTGGGATGTCACGCCATCGAAAATGGTCATGGTCGGGGATTACCACTTTGACCTGGCCTGTGGCCGTGCTGCCGGAGCCCGGACCATCCTGGTCAATCTGCCGGAAAACCCCTGGCCGGAATTGACGGACTGGCATGCGGCGGATTGTGTCGAGTTGCGCGGGCTGATTAGCGAGAACGCCGGCTAAACCGTGTCGCCCCATTCGCGAGCAAGGTGGCGATCCACCTTGCCCGCGAAGGGCGTCCGGTGAATTACAACGGGCTGAACAGCACCGCCTGGCCTTCAGGCGAGGTGAACATCTTGTCGCCGTCGTGGCCCACGTTTGGTACTTCCACCAGATGCTGATTCGTCCCTTCCGGATGGCGTTTCTGCAGGTAATCGAAGTAGTTGTGCCCACGATCCAGGCGATACGCGCCCTGGGCTTCGGCGGCGCAGTTTTTGTCCAGTGCCGGGTGGTTGATGTCGGTGTCCAGCTGGCCCAGCAGGTAGGTAACGTTGCGGGCCACGTAGGCTTTTTCGAGGTCAGACTTGGCCTGGATATCGGCATACGGCGGCAGTTTGTTCACACCGTACTTCCAGGTGTCGAACCCGGGGCACGTCGCTGGGTCAACGGCAACAGGCCGGTCAGGACTGAAGTAGCCGTAGGACGACGAGTTGGCGACCACGTAGCGCAGATTGATGCCTTCCTTTTTCAGCAGCACGTCTTCCTTGCCACCGATCATCGCGTAGCGCTGTACCACCTGCGCGCCGCTGGAATGCCCGGCGATGACAATTTCTTTCAGGTTCGGGAACAGCTTGCGGTCGCTCAGGCGCTTGAGGATATGGTCGATGACCACGAACGAGCTGATCTGCTTCTGCCCAACGGATTTGCCGCCATCCATCCAGGCGTTGTTGCGCCAGCGCAGGATTGTGTCGGACAGGTGATGCGCAGTGATGTCCCTTTCATCCAGGAACTGCGGCGCGATCAACAGCGTCTTGCTGCGTTGCTTGGACTGGTTGGCCGCCCGCTCGATGCTGCGCAGGTAGGTCGGCGCGTTGCGCAGACGACCGTGAAATACGATGACCACACGCTCGACCTGAGGTTTTGGGTGTACCCAATCCTGGCTCAGGCCTAATGTCGCCACGCCACCTTTGATCATCAGCCGATCGGGGCTAAGGGATTTCACCGCCTGATCTGCAGCATGAGCGCTCACGCTCAGAAGGGTGCTCAACAACAGGATCGAAAGCGGTTTCATCATGTGATCAAAGGCTCTTGGCGGCGAAAGTATCGCATTGGTTAAGTTGGCCCTGGGCGAAACCGGTCTTGAACCAGCGCACTCGCTGGGCGGAAGTCCCATGGGTGAACGAGTCTGGAACCACGCGTCCCTGGCTTTGTTGCTGCAAGCGATCATCGCCAATGGCGTTCGCTGCATTCAGCGCCTCTTCAATATCACCCGGCTCGAGCCAGTTCAAACGCTTTTGTGCGTTATTGGCCCAAACTCCTGCAAAACAGTCGGCTTGTAGCTCCTGACGGACCAATAAACCGTTACTTCCCTCCATTCGCTGGCCCCGTTGCCGGGCGGCCTGGATCCTGTCCGAGATACCCAGCAGGGTCTGAACATGGTGGCCGACTTCATGGGCAATCACGTAGGCCTGGGCAAAATCCCCGGCGGCCTTGAAGCGCTGTGACATCTCGCGGAAGAAGTCCATGTCCAGATACACCCGCTGATCCGCCGGGCAATAAAACGGACCGCTGGCCGACGACGCGAAACCACAGGCCGAACTCACCTGGCCGCGAAACAGAATCAGCGTCGGGTCCTTGTACTGGCGTCCGCCCTGCTGAAAGATCTGCCGCCAGGTGTCTTCGGTATCACCCAGGATGGCGCGCACGAAATCCGCCTGTTGATCGTTGGCGGGAGGCGCCTGTCGTGTCTGCGGGCTGACAGCGGTAGTTTGCTGCGTCATCTGGCCGGTCAGTTGCCCGAGAATCTGCATCGGATCCTGGCCGGTCAACAAACCGATGGCGACAATGATCACCACCCCGCCAATGCCCAACCCCTTGCCACCGAGTCGCATGCCACCGCCGCCCGTGTCGTTGCGGGCATCCACCACGTTGTCGCTGCGTCTGCCTTTCTTCCATAGCATATGAGCGTCCTCTGCTTTATTGCAGGAAGTTTCGCTGCTCAAGAGGCATGACGCCAGTCCGGTCGTCTGGCTATGTGCCTAACAATCGGTTATTCCTTCGGCGCAGCATCCGCAAAATGATTCACCTTGCGCAGCGCCTTGAAGCCCGCCATCCAGGTGCCCACCACGCTCAGGGTGCAAACGCCGCCGATGATGGCCGCTGGAACCGCGCCCCACAGGGCTGCGCTGGTGCCCGCGCGGAACTCGCCGAGTTCGTTGGAGGAACCAATAAACAGCATGTTTACGGCGTTGACCCGGCCGCGCATGTTGTCCGGGGTGGAGAACTGCACCAGCGCCGAGCGGATGTAGACGCTGACCATGTCGGCTGCCCCTGCGATCATCAGGGCAATGAACGACAGCCAGACGATGGTGGACAGGGCGAACACCAGGTTGGCCACACCGAACAGGCCAACGGCCAAGAACATGGTCATACCGACGTTACGGTCCAGCGGGCGCACGGACAGGTAAACCCCGGTGACCAGTTCGCCAAAGCTCATGGCACTGCGCAGCGCGCCCAGGCCTTGAGGCCCCAGGTGCAGCACTTCATGGGCGTAGATCGGTAGCAGGGCGACCACGCCACCCAGCAGCACGGCGAACAGGTCCAGCGAGATGGTGCCCAGGATGATCGGGCGCGAGCGAATGAACTTGATGCCGGCAGTGAAGCGGTTCCAGGCACCCGGCTCCAGCTGGGTTTTCGTGCCCGCGAAGGCAACCGGAACCTGCGTCAACAGCAGCACACCGGCGATAAACGAGCCCATGCAGATGCTGTACGTCAGGCCGCCACCACCGATGGCGTACAAAATGCCGCCCAGCAACGGGCCGGCGACGGTGGCGCAGCGCATGATCACGCTGTTGGTGGCGATTGCCGACGCCAGCTGGCTGCGGGGCACCACTTGTGGCAACAGGCTCTGCAGCGCCGGGCCGGTGAACGCCCGTGCGCAACCGAACAGGATCAGCACGCCGTAGATCAGGCGGGTGTCTTGCCAATGCATCAGCGAGAAAATCAGCAGCATCATGCTGCACAGCGCCTGCACCAGCCAGCTCAGGGTCAGGATCAGCTTGCGGTCGAACCGGTCGATCAGGTCCCCGGCAGGCATCAACAACAGCAGCATGGGGATGAACTGCGCCAGGCCGACAAAGGCCAGCGCCAAAGGCTCGCGGGTTATGTCATAGACCTGCCACGCCACGACCACGGCCTGGATCTGCATGGCGAACACGACGAACAGTCGGGTGAACAGGAATGCCAAAAAACCGGGCTGCTGGTAAAGGCGTGCCGATTCGGCTACGGGGGCTGTAGCGGTGGGGTCAGGATTCAAGGCGGGTATCCAAAACGGCAGGCAAATCAATCAAGCCCGCGATTTTAGCAGTGGATCCCGTCAAGTTTTGAAACAATTGAAAGACTTTAAGCGCATAAAAACTGATCTTTAAGTCGTTAATCGAATATTCACAAGCGACCGCAGAAACCTGTGGGAGCGAATTCATTCGCGATGCGGTGTGTCAGGCACCGATGTGCTGGCCTATCGCAAATGAATTCGCTCCCACAAAGTCGTGCGCTTCTTCCCCGCTAATTACCGACGAACCAGCAACACCCCTGATTCCATATGGTGGGTATACGGGAACTGATCGAACAGCGCGCAACGCTCGATGCGATGGGTGTCGTGCAACTGGGCGATGTTGGCTGCCAGGGTTTCCGGGTTGCAGGAGATGTACAGGATGCGCTCGAAGCGGCGGGTCAGTTCGCAGGTGTCCGGGTCCATCCCGGCGCGGGGCGGGTCGACGAACACGCTGCCAAAGTCATAGCTCTTGAGGTCCACGCCATGCAGGCGGCGGAACGGGCGGACTTCATTCAGGGCTTCGGTCAGTTCTTCGGCAGACAGCCGCACCAGCGTCACGTTGTCCACCGCGTTGTCGGCCAGGTTGCTCAACGCCGCGTTCACCGACGTCTTGCTGATCTCGGTCGCCAGCACTTTGCCTACCCGTGTTGCCAGAGGGAGGGTGAAGTTACCGTTGCCGCAGTACAACTCCAACAGGTCATCGTCTCGCTCGCCGAGGGCGTCGTAAGCCCAGTTGAGCATCTTCTGGTTCACTGCGCCGTTGGGCTGAGTGAAGGCGCCTTCCGGTTGGCGATAGCTGAACGTGCGGCCTGCAACCGCCAGTTCTTCAACCACGTAATCGCGACCAATGACCAGACGCTGGCCCTTGGAGCGACCGATGACACTGACCTTCAAATCCGCCGCCAGTTGTTCAGCCTCAAGCTTCCAGGCATCGTCCAGTGGGCGGTGATAGCACAGGGTGATCATGCCGTCGCCCGCCAGGGTGGTCAGGAAGTCCACCTGGAACAGCTTGAAGTTCAGTGTTGTGCTGGCCTCCCAGCGCTCGCGCAATGCTGGCATCAGCGCGTTGATCTGCTGGCTGGCGATAGGGAAGTCGTTGATCAGGATGGGCGTGTATTTGTCGCCCGGTACGAACATCGCGTAATGGCGCTGTTGGTCTTCACGCCACAGGCGGAACTCGGCCCGCAAGCGGTAATGCTCCCGGGGCGAGTCGAACACCTGCGGTTCAGGCGCATCGAACGGCGCTAGCAGTTCGCGCAGGCGAACGGCTTTTTCTTCGAGCTGACGGTCGTAGCTCGCGGGGTCGAAAGAAACACTCATGCGTTGAACCAGCCCAACTTGATAACGAACAGCACCGACAGGACCACCAGCGCCGAGTTCAGCTCGCGCCCGCGACCGGACAGCAGCTTGATCGCGGTCCAGGAAATAAAGCCAAAGGCGATGCCGTTGGCGATGGAATAAGTAAACGGCATGGCCAGCGCGGTGATGGACACGGGCGCTGCAACGGTGATGTCGCTCCAGTCGATTTCAGCCAGCCCGGACATCATCAGCACTGCCACGAACATCAGGGCCGGGGCGGTGGCGAACGCCGGAACGCTGCCTGCCAGAGGCGCGAAGAACAAGGCCAGCAGGAACAGGATCGCTACCACAATGGCGGTCAGCCCCGTGCGACCACCGGCACTCACGCCCGCCGCCGATTCGATGTAACTGGTGGTGGTCGAGGTGCCCAGCAGGGAACCGGCCAGCGCAGCGGTACTGTCGGCAATCAGGGCGCGGCCCATTTTCGGCATGTGGCCGTCCTTGCCCATCAGGCCTGCGCGCTTGGCGACGCCAATCAGGGTGCCGGAGTTATCGAACAGATCGACGAACAGGAAGGCGAAAATCACGCTGACCAGACCGATGTCCAGCGCGCCCTTGATGTCCAGTTGCAGGAAGGTCGGCGCCAGTGAAGGTGGCATCGACAGTACGCCGCCGAACGGGGTGAAGCCGAACACGATGGAGACGATGGTCACGGCCAGAATCCCGATAAGGACTGCACCACGTACCTTGAGGGCTTCCAGCGCCACGATCAGGAAAAAGCCCAGGATCGCCAGCACCGGCGCCGGTTTGCGCAGGTCGCCCAGGCCCACCAGGGTGTCGGGGTTGCCGACCACGATGCCCGCGTTATGCAGGGCGATAATCGCCAGGAACAGGCCGATACCCGCCGCAATCGCCGAGCGCAGCGGCAACGGGATGCTGTTGATGATCCATTCCCGAATCCGGAAGATCGACAGCAGGAAGAACAACACCGCCGAAATGAATACGGCGCCGAGCGCAACCTGCCAGGTGTGCCCTAGGTGCAGGACCACGGTGTAGGTAAAGAAGGCGTTGAGCCCCATGCCCGGTGCCAGGGCGATCGGGTAGTTGGCGATCAGGCCCATGACCGTGGAGCCGATGGCAGCGGCCAGGCAGGTGGCAACGAACAGCGCGCCCTTGTCCATGCCGGTTTCGCCGAGGATGCTCGGGTTGACGAACAGGATGTAGGCCATCGCCAGAAAGGTCGTGACGCCCGCCAGAATCTCGGTGCGTACATTGGTGTTATGGGCCTTCAGTTGAAACAGCCTTTCCAGCATGTCTGGCTCCCTTTGGCGCGCCGGGCGCCATGAATGAATCGACTAAAACAGCAAAGCACAAGGTGCCGGAATCGTATGCACAAATTCTGCCAGTCGCAAAAAGCCGCGCATCATACCAGCAGTGTGTGTTCGTGGCTGCTGACGGATGATGCGTCGTGAAAGCAGGGCTTTGCTGCCGCGTGTGGTTTGGTTGCCGTAACCTTCACTGAATGCGTTTTGCCCGATTCAATGTCGCCCCAGTGCAACCAACGGTCGCGCTGGTGCGTTTCATGCACGGTGCTGCTGCGTAATTTGCATCAACGCGGCAGCACTCGTATTGCCGTGGGTCTTCAAGCCTTCGCAAACTGCCGAAAAGAGCTGAAAAAAATAATGAGCCGACCCGAGGAACACGCATGAAGAGATTTATTCGTCGTATCAGTTGCGGTGTATTGATGCTGAGCAGTACTGCGTTGCTGGCGGCCGAACCGGCAGCTTGTCAAAACGTGCGCATGGGCGTGGTCAACTGGACCGACGTTATCGCCACCAGCGCCGTGGCCGAGGTGTTGCTGCAAAACATGGGGTACGAGGTCAAACAGACCAGTGCCGCACAGCAGATCATCTTTGGCGGCCTGCGCGATGCCCGTCTGGATATCTTCCTGGGCTACTGGAAGCCGGCTATGGACAAGAACATCGCGCCGTTCGTAGCCGCCAACCAGGTCAAGGTGCTGGACAAGCCCAGCATGGATGATGCCCAGGCCTCGCTGGCCGTACCGGACTATGTGGCTGAGGGCGGTATCAAGACCTTCGCCGATATCGCCAAGTACAAGGACAAGCTGGGCGGCAAGATTTACGGCATCGAGCCCGGCACCGGCGCCAACGCCAATATCAAGGGCATGATCGACAGCAACCAGTTCGGCCTGGGCGGCTTCCAGCTGGTTGAGTCGGGCGAGGCGGGGATGCTGGCGGCGGTGCAACGCGCCATCAAACGCAAGGAGTGGGTGGTATTCGTGGGTTGGACGCCACACCCGATGAACATCAACATGAAGATTAATTACCTGACTGGCAGTGAAGACGTGTTCGGCCCGCGAGAAGGTGCTGCGACCGTCTCGGTGGTCACCGCGCCGGATTACGCCCAGCGTTGCCCGAACGTCAGCCGCCTGTTGAGCAACCTGACCTTCACCGCTGCCCAGGAAAGCCAGATGATGGTGCCGATCATGGATCGTCAGACACCCGATTCGGTGGCCAAGAAGTGGCTCAAGGACCATCCTGAAGACCTGAACCGCTGGTTGGCGGGTGTCACGACCTTCGATGGCAACGATGCGGTCCAGGCGGTACAAGCCAGCATTGCCAAGTAAGCTGCATATTGATCTGCAAACCCTGATCGCCCAGCCCCTCCACAGCCGTGGGGCGGGCTGGAGCCTTCGATGACCCTTTCTTATCCCTTGTCGCCAGAACTTGCCGGGTTCGTGGCGGCGAGTCTTGAATTCACCGCACTGGAGCCGAGCATTCAGGGCCAGCGCGAAGCCTATTCCCGCATGTGCCGCGCCTATACCCCGGCTCACCCCGCTGGCCTGGCCTTGATCAACACTCGCCTGGCTGACGTGCCCGTGCGCCTCTACCGCCCCGAGCAACCCGAAACCCGTGATGCAGCCTGTGTGATTTATCTGCATGGCGGCGGCTGGGTGGTGGGTGATCTGGATTCCCACGACTTCATTACCGCGCCTCTGGCGATGGACCTCAACGCTGTGGTGATTGCTGTGGATTACCGGCTGGCGCCCGAGCATCCGTTTCCGGCGGCGTTCCATGATTGTCTGGCGGTCTGGCACGCGGTTCAGGAGCAGGCGCAGTCATTGGGGATCGACCCTCGACGGGTGGCGGTGGCGGGTGACAGCGCGGGGGGCAATCTTGCGGCAGCGGTGTGTCTGGCCCTGCGTGATGCGGGCCAGCCTCAGCCGGTGGGGCAGGCCCTGGTGTATCCGGGGCTGGGCGGTGCCGAGAGTCTGCCATCGCGCAGTGAGTGTGCCGACGCACCTTTGCTGAGCATTACCGATGTCGACTGCTATAAGGCGCTTTACCTCAGCAGGCGCGAGCATTACCAGGCGCCCTACGCCATGCCGTTGAATGCGACGGACTACCGTAGCCTGCCGCCGGCGTTCATCGCTGTGGCGCAATTCGACCCGTTGCGTGACGACGGTGTCTTGTATGAGCAACGGTTGCGCGAGGCGGGTGTTGCAACTGAATTCGACCCAGGCCTGGGGCTGGTGCATGGCTGTTTGCGGGCGCGGGGGGAGGCGCCGGAAGTTGATGCGCTGTATGGGCGGCTGGTGCAGGCGCTGCTCGGGTTTTTGGCGGTTAACGTTTAGGGCTTGTTGGAGATTCTATGGCTGCCGGCAATCTGTGGGAGGTCGCCCGTCGTCCAGACGCCGCGCTGTCGCGCAGCAAACGGAGCCCTTGTAGGAGCGGACTCGTCCGCGAAGACGTCGGCACAGGCGATATCTTCCGTGCCTGAGACATCGCTTTCGCGGACGAGTCCGCTCCTACAGTAATTTTTCGTCGCCATAAATAATCAGGTAAATCAA
>Ga0209848_1000052_pt1 | contig 61879 bp, 55 predicted proteins | sample OrgsoiDNA_201062_FD_185810 | JGI IMG/M metagenome (GOLD analysis project Ga0209848, IMG submission 185810) | Permafrost soil microbial communities from the Arctic, to analyse light accelerated degradation of dissolved organic matter (DOM) -... | ecosystem: Environmental > Terrestrial > Soil >...
TCCGCTTTTTAAGGTTCTGCAGGCGCGGACTTCATCGTGGCGCGGGCAACGTAGTGTTGCCCATCAGACGCCGTATAGATTTAAGCAAGCCCATCATAAATCAAAATCGGTGTTGCAAAAACGGGGGGTGACCATAGATTTTATATGTCAGATTTACCGACTGTCGCAGTTTACGGACGGTACAGTTCAACGGGCGGTTTTGATTTCCGCTCTTCCGGCGCGAACAAACCAATCTCTTCGCCATGAATGTACTTGGCGCGGAGTAACGATGAAATCTTGTCCATCGCCATGACAATCACCACCAGAATCAGGGTGATAAACATCACCACGTCCCAGTTCCATAAACGCATATTCTCGGCATAAACCAGGCCAATGCCTCCGGCACCGACAAACCCCAGCACCGCAGCAGAACGGGTATTTGACTCAATCTGATACAACGAAAGTGACAGGAAGGTCGGGAAGGATTGCGTGAAGATGCCAAAGCGATGCGTTTGTAACGGCGAAGCGCCCAGCGCCCGCAGACCACGGCTTGGCGAACGTTCAACCGCTTCATGGCCCTCGGCGTAGAGCTTACCCAACAGCCCCATATCCTGCATGATAATTGCCAGCACACCGGCCAGTGGCCCCATGCCGACGGCGCGCACGAAAATCAGCCCCCAGATCGCCATGTCCAACCCGCGTAGAACATCCAGCAGGCGGCGAACCACCAGCGATATCGGACGCAGCAGCGGCGTAGACATCACATTGCGTGCCGCCAGAAAGGAGAGCGGTAACGCCAGCAACGTGGCCGTGATCGTGCCGGCAAACACGATTGCCAGCGTCATGGCGATCTGCTCAAAGTAGTACATCAGAGGCCACTGAGAGAAGTTATGCCAGACAAACATACGCATAAAATAGCGACCAATTTGGCCTGTACCGCGCACAACGGCCTCGAACGGAATGCCATAAAAACTGAAAAAATAGATATAATACAATACGATAAGCACAGCAAACACGCCGAGATACCGCAGGTAGCGGCGCTGGGCGGAAAACAGCGTTGGGTTGTCGCGCTTAATACCGGCAATCGCCGACGGCGCCAGTGCTTCAGTCAGCATCAGAATGTGCCCTCCACTGCGCGTTTACGCAATTTTCCAGATAAGAAGTCCATGACGGACACCACCAAAATAATCAGCAGCAACGTCATGCTGACCTGGTCGTAACGGTCGAGTTTAATCGAGGTCATCAGCTCCTGGCCGATACCGCCCGCCCCCACCAGCCCGAGAATAGTGGACTGGCGGAAGTTGATTTCGAGGCGCATAAAGCTGTAGGACAGGAAGATAGGTTTGACCTGCGGCCAGATGGCAAAACGCATACGTTGCAGACGCCCTGCCCCACAAGATTTCAGCCCGCGCACCGGTTTGTCCGATGCGGTTTCAATAGATTCGTAAAACAGTTTGGTCAGGCTGCCGACGGTATGCAGCGTCAGGGCAATAAAGCCCGGTATCGCGCCGATACCAAACGCCATGACACACATCACCGCCCACGCCAGTTCCGGCATGGTACGTAAGAAAGCCACAAAAGTACGGATGCCGAATTTCAGCCATTTTGGCGAGTCAGTGTTACTGGCCGCCATAAACGCCAGCAGCGTGGCCAGCGCCGTCGATAAAATGGTCGATGAAAGCGCCAGCTGAATAGTTTCCCAAATCAGCGGCAACTGAATATTCAGACGGTATCCCCAGTAGGCCAGCGAACCTTCAGTATGGCCGTCGGCAAACAGCAAGGACCAGTGCAATACCGGTACGGTTTCACCGATATAATCAAAAAAATGGGGAGCCGAAAGAAATACCGTTTTTAGATTGAGTTCAGACACATTGCCTGACCACAAATAAAGTACCAGCATCAGCCCCGACCAGACCAAAGCCTCACGTTTTTGCTTACCGCGTATTTGCTGGTAATAACGATTGAAGTCTTTATTCAAAATAGAGTTCCGGTTTCTCTGTAAATAATATCCATGCCTACCCAATAGATTTCATGGTGCAGCAAGGCGGCAACTGAATGAATCCCCGGGAGCTTACATAAGTAAGTGACCGGGGTGAGTGAAGGAAGCCAACGCTGCTGCAACGTGAAAGATGAAGGGTATTAGCGGGAACCCTTGGTGAGCTCTCGCTTCATATCTATGATCTGTTGATATTCAGCCAGCGTCGTATCACCAATATGCATTTTACCGCCAGCGGCTTTAATCCAGCAGGCGTGATCATCTTTATCCAATTTCTTAATGGCGGCGACCAGTTTGGTTTTAAATTCTGGCGGCAAATCGCTACGCACTAAAATCGGCCCATTAGGAATTAACGGTGACTGCCAGATAATACGGATTTTCTTCATCAGGTCGGGCTGGTCCATACGGATCATGCGGTTGAATGCACCTGAGGTATAACCTGTTTCGCGATCGCCAATCATAGAGGCCCAGGTGACTGCGCCGTCAAACTGGCCATTCAGCACGCCGAGAATGTCCTGCTCATGGCCGCCGGAGAAGGTCACGCTGGAGAAGAAGTTGTTGTATTTATTGTCAGTGCTGCCGCCAAACTCTTTCTTGAAGGCCTGGTTCGGGATCAAATATCCTGACGTTGAATCGGGGTCAGCAAAACCGAAGGCTTTGCCTTTCAGGTCAGACAGCTTCTGGTAAGGGCTGTCCGCTTTCACCACCACCACCGAGTGATAACCACGGGACTGGTCGGTGTCATCAATCGTGATGCCGACAATGTCCACGGCTTTCGGATTATTAATATATACCGAGGCGAATGATGACGGAGACATGCTTAATACCATGTCCAATTTCCCACCGATTAACCCCTGAATAACGCCGGAGTAATCAGAGGAGTTACGCAATTTGGTATCGACGTTTAATTCTTTATCGAAGAAATCTTTTACACACTGATTATCACCGATTTGTTGAGTGGCATTCTGCCCACCCAAAATGCCCATATTCAGTTCCTTCGGTGCCTCTTCTGCCATCGTGTGCATCACGGTGAATGAGCCAGCCACCAATACCGCCAGACGTAATAAATTCTTCATGTAATATATGACCTTGTGTAGAAGGAGATAAAGTTGAGATAAATAGAAACAAAGAACCGATGAACCATTATATTTTATTACTGTACTTCCCCATCCTCCCCATATAACTGATGAAGAATGTCATCATTTAATTGATCAGGGTGACCATCAAATATTATCTGCCCTTTGGCAATACCAATGACCCGGGTACAAAAGTCTTTGACCAGTTCAACCGAATGCAAGTTAACCATCACCGCGATATTCTCTTCGCTGACTTTCTTCAGCGCATTCATGATACGCAGGGTATTTTTCGGATCCAGCGAGGCGACCGGTTCATCGGCCAGCAGGATTTTCGGGTTTTGCATCAGCGCGCGGCATATCGCCACACGTTGCATCTGGCCACCGGAGAGATTTTCAGCCCGCTGCAACGCGTGCGGCAGCATATGCAACCACTCGAGCAGGGAGATCGCGCGGGCACGATCTTCATCATCGAACTGGTTAAAGAAAGATTTTAACGTCGAGGTTTGGCTCAGGCGGCCAAGCAACACATTGGTCAGCACGTCAAGACGCGGAACCAGGCAGAAGTCCTGGAAAATCATGCCACAACCCGCACGCCAGCGGCGCAGGGCTTTGCCGGTCAGACCGGCCAGTTGTTGCTGTTCGCCGTTTTCATAGTGACAAACAACGCTGCCATCCGACAGCGGGATAGTCCCGTTGAGCACGTGCAGCAACGTCGATTTCCCCGCCCCAGAGCGGCCTATCACGGCAACAAATTCACCCGCATGCAGGTTAAAATTGATGTCATTGAGTACGCGCTGGCCTGATTTGTAGGACTTCACCAGCCCTTTGACGTCGAGCACTTTGTTCTGCTGCTGTGGCCGGGTCTGAGGAAATTCAGCCTGTGCCAGCTTAAGTTGAGCTTGCGACATAATGCAGTCTCTCGGTTGCTTACAGAGTATGAGCGTTATTAAGCGCGAGTTTTATGACACATTGATGATGCTTTAGTGGCCGTCCGGTGACGTTAACCTTCCCCTGACAGCATTTAAGTCTATGATTATTTCGGGTGCCAATTGCGCTCAGGCGACAAACTGAAGGAGAAGAAATGAGCATTCATCAGGACAATCAGGGGCTGATTTCGCGTCTAAAAGAGATTGCCGGTAGCCGTCATGTCTTAACGGGCGACAGCAATACCGAACGCTACCGTAAAGGGTTTCGTTCAGGCGGAGGTAAAGCGCTGGCGGTAGTTTTCCCACAGACCCTGCTGCAACAATGGAAACTGCTGAAAGCCTGCGTTGATGCTGACAAAATCGTCATCATGCAGGCCGCCAATACCGGGCTGACCGAGGGATCCACCCCCAGCGGTGACGATTATGACCGCGACATTGTGATTTTCAGCACGCTGAAACTCGACCACATTGAGCTGCTTGATGGCGGAAACCAGGTGATTGGTTTTCCCGGCAGCACCTTATATAAGCTGGAAAAAATTCTCAAACCTTATGGGCGCGAGCCTCATTCGGTGATTGGTTCTTCCTGTATTGGTGCCTCGGTGGTCGGCGGAATTTGCAACAACTCCGGCGGTTCACTGGTGAAACGCGGCCCGGCCTATACCGAGATGGCGCTGTATGCGCAAATCGACGCCCAGGGCGAACTGCAACTGGTGAACCATCTGGGCATCGCCCTGGGTGATACGCCCGAACAGATGCTGACGCGGCTGGAGAAAGGCAATTTCACCGACGAAGAGGTAAGCCACGACCAGCGGCTGGCCTCAGATCACGACTACGCCGAACGGGTGCGCGATGTCGAAGCGGATACGCCGTCGCGTTTTAATGCCGACCAGCGCCGCCTGTTCGAAGCCTCCGGCTGCGCCGGAAAACTGGCGGTCTTCGCTGTGCGTCTCGACACTTTCCCGGCTGAGAGCCAACAGCAGGTATTTTATATCGGTACCAACAGCACCGCCGTGCTGACCGAGTTACGCCGACAAATCCTGCGTGATTTCAAAAACCTGCCGGTGGCCGGGGAATATATGCACCGCGATATCTTCGACATCACCGAGGTCTATGGCAAAGACACCTTCATGATGATCGACAAACTCGGCACCGACAAAATGCCGGATATGTTCAGCGCCAAAGGCAAGTTTGACGCCCATATCAGCAAGGTGCCGTTCCTGCCGAAAAACTTCAGTGACCGGGTGATGCAGTGCATTAGCAAAGCCCTGCCCAATCATCTGCCACCGCGCATGAAAAAGTACCGCGACCGCTATGAGCATCACCTGCTGCTGAAAATGTCCGGTGCAGGGATCGACGAAGCCCAGACCTTCCTCGCCCAATTCTTTACTGATAACGAAGGTGATTTTTTTGTCTGTTCAGACGATGAGGGCAAAAAGGCGTTTCTGCATCGCTTTGCCGCCGCCGGTGCTGCGGTGCGCTATCACGCGGTGCATGAGAAAGAGGTGGAGGACATTCTGGCGCTGGACATCGCCCTGCGCCGCAACGACAAAGAGTGGTTCGAAACCCTGCCGCCGGAAATCAATAATCAGCTGGTGGCGAAACTCTACTACGGCCACTTTATGTGCCACGTTTTCCATCAGGATTACATCGTCAAAAAAGGGGCCGACAGTAAAAAACTCAAACATCAGATGCTGGAAATTCTCGACGCCAAAGGGGCCGAATACCCCGCCGAGCATAACGTCGGCCATTTGTATCTGGCGAAACCACATCTGAAAGCCTTCTACCAGCAAGCCGACCCGACCAACAGTTTTAACCCAGGTATTGGCAAGACCAGTAAGTTGAAGAACTGGCGCGGGTAAGGAGGGTTTGAAAATAGCAAAATGGAAACGGCCCCGGCGCTTTCACCCACCGGGGCCGTTTCTATTCTCTTTCGTCACTTGTCCCGATTATTCGCTGACAGGTTGGTTCGCGACCAGTTCTAAGGCTGCAAAATATGGCGTCTCTTTCGAGTCAAAACCATAGATATTACCGGTCTGTTTGCTGTCCCCTGACATACAGAAACCAATTTCAGTTTGGCCATTTTGCACGGCCTGGCGCACCATCGCATCCACGTCAAAGTTGTAATAGGCTTTCCCGCCGCTGACGAAAATAGTGCTCCATGTTGAAAAATCACAGGTCGGGCGGGTGTTCCACGTGACGGTATTTTCATCCCATTGCGTCGTTGTTTTATAAAGGTAGAGCGTTTTCGAATCAGTCGGATTATTGGTCAGAGCGCCGTTCAAGCGCATTCTATATTTGAACAGAGCGAGCTGATCAGCTGGGAATGTGGTTGGCAGTGCCGGGATTGGGAATTTGAAGAGCACTATTTTCTGCGGGTTATTCGCATCTTGGCTGCTGGTAGGATCCGCCAGTGCCAGAAGCTGGGTAGCCGCACCAAAGTTTTTGTCACTGTCAGCCTGATTACTGACATAAGTATCAGCTGTCGTTTCGCGGTAGCTATAAGGCACAGTCCCCGTGCAGTCATCGTTATTATTCATGCAACGCTCAGTCATGAATTTCGCCGCATCAGGCGACCAGCCATTCACAAAATCGCCGTGGGCGGTATAGATCGAACCCCACAAGTCGGTACGCTCTTCCCCGTTCATTTGCGGATCAAGCGAGAGCTTCACGTCGTTTAAATCCAGAGAATCATAGCCATCAATAATATAAGCCACGTTCAGGCTGATGCCCGGAATATGGGCAGGATAGTCAGCCGGGCAAGAGCCATCATCGTTTGAGTAAACGGCGTTAGGCAGTCTTGCTGGCGCAGCAGGTTTGGCCTTCAGCGTTTTACCATCCCAGCAGGTTGGGAAGTGGACACTGATGTTCACCTGGAGCGTACTGCCTGGCGTGCGCTGACAAATGCGATTGGCGTCGTTGGTATAGCCACGGCCATCATTACACAGGAAGGTGATATGACTGTTCGGCGTTGTGCCTTTGTGGTCACCGGCCAGCAGTTCCAGACCTGGCGGGAATGAGGTAAGCGGATATTGCGTACTGTTGATCGTTTGATAATAAATCTTGGCATATTTCGGCGGCGCAATGGTACCGTTCGGCAACTGCATGGAAGGCGTCCAGTAAGCCGATGAATCCGCCAGACTGTCGCAGGTGGTGCCCGCAGAGCTACGCAGTGACTCGTAAGTTGTGAAGGCGTTGGTATTCTGATTGCCAAAGAAGTCATGCCACATAGCGTGGTTTTGCATGCCATACATCAGGATAGAATCGTCACCCAGTTTATGCGAAAAAGCACATTCGACACTCGTTTGATAATTATCGGCGCGAGCGTAAAGCGGGCTGAGCAGCACGCCTAATAAACAGAAAATAAAAGAAAGGCAGCGATATTTCATAGAGACCTCCAAAGGAAAATACAGGGCATGGACTTATATTTAATCCATCAACGTGTTTTAACTATAGAGTTTTTGTATGTATCTCAGGCCTCACAATGCATCACCGTTATATCACTTTATAGTGATGTTATTTTTTGTCTGCTCATTAGCGTCAGGTGTCCCTGATGAAATAGCCATTGTCAGCCAATCCTATCTGTCAATGTCCAGCAGGAAGAGCGCAATGCGGCTGCACATTTCCCGTGTCACTGCGCGACACCGTTTTATATATCAGCATCACGCATTAAGGTCACAGTTTCCCGCATCTGACATGCTGCCACAACGCGTTTAAACATAGGGAAGTCCATGCGCCCGGCCTGATGCGTTACGGTTATTTCTACTTTGCCCCGGGCAATATTACTTCCCCCTTTGCATTTCGGTGATTATTTCTATTTTAATAATACCTCCCCGTGTGTTTATTTGATTTATTTTATGCCGTAATGATTTTACACTTTCAACATGAGATCGTAATCTATGCATTCGGTATGATTTTTTTAAATCTCAAGAGGTGTTTCGAATGAGCGACGTAACTAATAGTAACTTATCAGCAACAACCAGTATCAAAGGGAGTTTTCTTAACCCAAAAACCTGGAGTGAAGAAGGTAAGAAGAATGATATTTACATTTATTACATTGATGATAAAGAAATTTATTTTGGATTAAAAACAGACGGCAAACCCTCTGACCATAACTGGTATTTCCCAACAACCGTAACAGATAATAGTCATTTCTTTTTTGCCGGATTCCATTCTGGAACTAACGCCGACCCTAAGGTATGGGATGAGTATGGAAAGGTTGGATCAGTATACTATGAAGAAACTCATGGTTTCTATCGCCTGAAGGTTGAAGGTTACCCAGTAACAGCCAACCGGGGCATTCCGAAGAAGGGAGAGTCAAATGACAAATGGGAATTTATGGGGGAGCGTGCGGGCACGTTCATAAACCCCAAGTCGTGGAGTGATGAAGGCTCGGTGGGGGATATCTACGTTACATTTACATATAATCGAGATTATTATTATAAACTGAAACAAGCCGGAAAACCTTCATCTCATTATTGGCATTACCCAGACCCGGGTCAAAGTGATGATATTTGGACTTTCGCTGGCTATAATCCAGGAACTAAAGAACGACCTAAAAGCTGGAGTGAATATGGCGAGAAAGGCTGCTATTATTCTGATTATTCAGGCTTCTTTAAATTAAAAGCAGAGGGTATCCCATCCGAACATATTTGGTATTACCCTACCGATAATAAATCTAATAATATCTGGGAAGTTCATGGGGTTAGGCTAGGAACGAAGAGATTCCCAAAAGATTTCACCGATAATGGTAGCACAGGGGATATCTATATTGGTTTTTATAAAAACTACACATATAGATTAACAGATACAGGCAGTCCAAAAAATTCAAATTGGCTTTTCCCTGATGACCCTAACCAAGCCCCAGCCCCAGCTCCAGACCCAGACCCAGACCCAGACATCACTGTCCGCTATGATGACACGACATCCGTTATTCCAGCGACGGAGAGTCATTGGGATAGTGAACTCATTGCATACAATCATGAAAAACCCGCCAAATGGATGTCATATTTCCGTGATGACACCCCCCTTAATCAAATATCAATTCCAGGCACGCATGATTCGAGTACGTTTGCGGCAGACGGCGCTTCAGTCGTTAGAGGGCTGGTCATGACGCAGAATGCCATTGATGATATTAGCAAACAGCTGACTGATGGAATAAGGTTTATTGATGCACGCTGTCGCCATATTGAGAATTCTTTCGCTATGCATCATGACAGGTATTACCTTAATCATATGTTCGGAGATGTGTTGAATGCCTGTTATTCATTTTTGGCTGCAAACCCAAGCGAATGTATTATCATGTCTGTGAAACAGGAATATGATGAATCCAAATGCACAAGGACTTTTATTGAGACATTTGAACAATCATATTATAATAAAGATCGGTGGTATGTTGGAAATACAGTGCCTAGACTGGGCGATGTACGTGGAAAAATAGTCCTGCTAAGTCGGTTCGGTGGTAATATGGGGATACTAGCCAATGGGTGGAAAGATAATGACGTATCCCAACTTGGGGGTTATCTCTACATTCAGGATAAATATAATGAACATAATGAAGTTAATAAATGGCATGCAATCAAAGAGGCATGGGATTTTTCAGCTAACAACCATAAGCTAGGTTGGCTGACGCTTAATTTTACCAGTATATCGGGTGAAGCAGGGACAACGCCTTATGAATATGCTGCCGATAAGAACCCAGAACTTGCTAATTACATCTCAAGCCGTAAAGAAGGAGGCGGAATTATAATTTCTGATTATTACTATGAGGGCAGGATAGCACAAAATGTGATTAAGACTAATTTTAGAGACATTTAATACTGGAGAAAAAATCAATCATCTTATACATAGATAACCAATACCACCTCCAGGTTTCGGCTATTTATTACTGTACAAAAAAGGCCGCTTTCGCGGCCTTTCATTATTCAAAACGCTTAGGCTAATTATTTAGCGTCAGCGTCTGGCAGTGCGTAAGCGATGATGTAATCGCCCAGTTTGGTACCGAACGAACCATGGCCACCGGCTGCAATGACAACGTACTGTTTGCCATTCACCGAGTAGGTCATTGGGGTCGCCTGGCCGCCGGCTGGCAGACGGGCTTCCCACAATTTGTCACCGTTACTCATGTTGAACGCGCGCAGGTAGTTGTCGGCGGTAGCTGCAATGAAGAACACATTACCGGCGGTGGAAATCGGTGCGCCAAGCATTGGCATCCCCATTTTGAACGGTAACGGAACCGGTGAGCTGTCGCGCACGGTGCCGATACGCTTCTTCCACACGATGTCATTGGTTTTCAGATCAACACCGGAGATGTAACCCCATGAAGGCTGTTTACATGGGAAACCCAGCGGAGACAGAAACGCATTCAGCGTTACCGCGTAAGGCACACCGTACTGATGTTGGATACCAGACTCAGAACCGGAACCGCCTTTGTCGTTGGCGTCAGGCTCGATCGGGTTACCTGGACCACGTGGGATCAGCTTAGACACAAATGGCAAGGCAATCGGGTTAGCGATAGCCACCTGACGGTCGGTATCCACAGAGATACCGCCCCATTCGAACATGCCGAGATTACCCGGGAACACCAGGGTGCCCTGCTCGGATGGCGGTGTGAAAGTGCCTTCATAACGCAGTTGGTGGAAGATCACACGACACATCAGTTGGTCGTAGATCGTCGCACCCCACATATCTTTGCCGGTCAGTTTTGCTTCTGGACGGAACGTCAGTTTAGAGAATGGCTGAGTCGGGGAAACGTGGTCGCCCTTCGCGGCGCCTTGCGGAACCGGTCTCTCAGGTGCATCAACAATCAGCTTACCGTCACGACGGTCCAGCACGAAAATGTTACCGGTTTTGGTCGGTACATAAATCGCAGGCACTTTGTTGCCGGTTTTGTCCGTGATATCAGCCAGCGTTGGCTGCGCAGGTACGTCCATATCCCACAGGTCGTGGTGAACGGTCTGGTAGAACCAGGCCAGTTTGCCCGTCGTCGCATTCAGCGCCAGCAGGCCGCTCGCGAAGCGTTCCATATTCGGGGTACGGTTGCCGCCCCAGATGTCCGGGGTCGCTACGCCGATTGGCAGGTAAACCAGATCCAGTTTGTCATCATAAGACGCAGGCGCCCATGAGTTCGGGGAGTTTGGCGTGAAGTGCTCGCCTTCGGCTGGCAGTTTGTTCGGATCAGCAGCACCTGGGTCAAATGCCCACAGCAGCTTACCGGTCTCAACGTCGAAGCCACGGATCACACCGGAGGGCTCGCGGGTAGAGAAGTTATCGGTAACCGCACCGGCCACAATGATCACCGATTTGGTGATGATTGGCGGTGACGTCGGCTCGTAGTGACCCGGCACCGCATTCGGCATGTTGTTTTGCAGGTTCAGCTCACCGTTGTTACCGAATGCCGGGCAGCGTGCGCCGGTTTGCGCGTCAAGCGCGAACAGACGGCCATCGTTGACCGGCAGAATGATGCGGCGTGCACACACCGCCGGGGCGGCACCATTGGCTTCCCCCCCTTGTGCAGCAGGTGTTGTCTCGTGATAAGACACACCACGGCAGGTGACGTGTTGGAAGGTCGGGTTTGGCTTGAGCTGGGGATCAAATTTCCACACCTCTTTACCGGTCGCAGCGTCCAGCGCAAACAGCTTCTGGTGCGGCGTACACAGGTACAGCATGTTGCCGATCTTGATCGGTGTCACTTCGTCGGTGATTTCGCCCGGATCGTTAGCGGTTTTCAGATCACCAGTACGGAAGGTCCAGGCAACGTCGAGCTTGCTGACGTTCTGATCGTTGATCTGGCTCAGCGGCGAGTAACGGGTACCGCCCTGAGTACGGCCATAGGCCGGCCAGTCACCGTCAGGAATGCCGGAATCAGATTTTGCCGGCGCGGAGTCCGCGGCTTTAATCGTACCGTTGATCACCTGCGGGTCATTGAAGATGGAGTAACCGAGTACGATCACGGTGAAGAGCAGCGACAGCGCCAGCGCACCGCGTGCAAAGGCGTTTTTAGCCGCCATCTGCCGGTAAACGATCGGCAACAGGATCCACAGGCCGAGGAAGAAGGTGACGTCCAGACGCGGCGTCAGCGCCCAGAAATCTGTGCCCACTTCCCAGACGGCCCAGACCGTCGTTCCGAGCAGGAACACGGCATACAGCAACAACGCAGAAGCGCGACGGCGGTACAGCAGCCACGCAGTCACCAGCGAAACCACACCGGCAATAATGTAATAAAAAGAACCTCCTAATTTCGCCAGCCAGATACCGCCGACCAAAAGATAAATCCCGCTTAACGCGGCGAACAAAGCGGTAATTATGACGACAATGCGTGATAACGAGGCTTTCGTTTCCATAGTTGATGACCTTACTGAATTTTTATAATTGTCGATTTAGGATGAGCTAAATCTTCAAGAACATCCGGTTGTCACCGGGTGTCATTCCGTGCGAACGCTGCCGGACTTCAACAAATGCAGGCGTTTGGCAGCGCCGCGTGGTTCTTGGCTTTTAATGGCTGAAACTAACCTAACTTACTCGAAGCGATAAGAAAGCGTCGCGCCGCCACCGTAGTTTCTGCCAGGGGCGGGTTCGAAATAGCGACCGTTACCTTCATTGACGATGACCGAGCCGACATAGTTTCTGTCGAACAGGTTGTCGACGCGGGTGAACAGGTCAAGCGTCACCTGGTCCCAGTTGAAGCGGTAACCCGCATTCACGCTGGCGACGGTATACGCAGGCGCCTGCTCGCTGTTTTCGTCATTCACTTCAATATCGCTCATGTAACGAACATCAGCTCCCGCGTGCCAGCCATCAACCGGTGCCCACTCTAATGAAGCGTAGCCCATGTTGCGGGCGACACCCGGCAGACGGTTGCCCGCTGGCGTACAGTCGCCTGCGCCGCAGGTCTCGTTGCGATAGGTCGCATCGAGCAGTGTCCAGGCCATCTTCACGCGCCAGTTCTCTTCAATTTGTTGATCTAACGACAGTTCCAGCCCGCGACGGCGGGTTTTACCGGCATTGGTGTAGCTCGCACGCCCCCCGATGCTTTGGGCGACAATCAGCTCATCATCAGTGTCAGTCTGGAAAACGGCGGCGGTGACTAAACCGTTGCCGACCCGCCATTTGCTGCCGAGTTCGACGGTGTTGCTGGTGGACGGTTGCAGGCCGAGGTTCAGGCCGGATTTGCCGTCGGTGCGGTAAGAGAGTTCATTGATGGTCGGCGTTTCAAAGCCTTTTCCGGCTGAGACATAGGTGTTCAGCGCCGGGGTCACCGCGAAGTTCAGGGACGCCATCGGCAGCAGTTTGTGATAACGGCGCGAACCGCTGTCATCCGGGTTGTTGCCGGTTATGTAGTAATCCGTGGAATCGAAGCTGACGGTGCTGTAACGCGCACCGGCATCCAGCGTCCAGCGCGGCGTCAGGTTCCAGGAGGTTTGCAGATACGGGTCGAGATTCCACATCACGTTCTGTTCGTTACGGCGCTCATCGCCCTTCACGCCCAGCGAACCCTGGTCGTTGAAGTTCTCGTAGCCGAAGCGGCGCTCGGTCATGGTTTCATAATCCAGACCGCCGGTGACCGAGAACGGCACGGAACCGAGTTGATCCTGATGTTTCCAGCGGGTATCAACCCCGGAATATTTACGTTCAAGCACGATCACCCCGCCTGCATTCAGCGGGTTCTTCTGCGCACTGGCAGGAATAGTCTGGTATTGCGTGGTGTGCCGCTCGCCGTGATAGGTCATCAGGCTGAACGCATCGTTCTCGCTCATCTGACGCTGGTAACGCAGGCCGACCTGAGTCTGGTCGAGGCTCTTACGTGCGTTGTACTGATCGGCGCGCGTCGCCTGTTTCGGATTATCGTGCCATTCAGATTCTGTCAGGCCCCCCGGATCGTTGGCATCGACAGAGACGCTGTTGAACATCAGCGTCAGGGTGCTGGCGTCATCAATACGCACGCCCAGTTTGCCATTGCCGAGATTTTTCTGCGTACCGCTGTGATCGCGGTAACCGTCAGTGGTGAAACGTGAACCGGAGATCAGATAGTTCACGTCGCCCGCCTGGGTACCGTCACCGGTAGCACCGCTGGCTTTGACGCTGTTACGAAAGGTTCCATAGCTGCCGAAATAGGTGCCCGCTTCCAGTGTGGTCGGCTGCGTGCCGCTTTGGGTATCCACGTTAACCACGCCGCCGGAAGCATTGCCGTACAACGCGGAGAATGGCCCGCGCAGCACTTCGACGCGCTCTACCGAGTTCAGATCGATATTCGATGTCTGTCCCTGCCCGTCAGGCATGGTGGCCGGAATACCATCGACATAAATGCGCACGCCGCGCACGCCGTACATCGAACGGCTGCCGAACCCGCGCACCGAAAGCTGCAAATCCTGCGCATAATTCTGGCGGTTCTGCACCTGTAAACCCGGCACGCTGCCCAGACTTTCAGAGAGATTGACCTGCGCTTTACTGTTACGGAAATCCTCGCCGTCGATCACGCTGACCGCCGCCGGGGTATCCAGTTCGGACAGCCCCTCTGAGCCCTGTTGTTTGATGATCATCAGCGATGAGGCGTCAGATGTTTCGTCGGCCTCACCCTTTGGCGTGACCGTGGCTGAGAGCGCGTAACTGACGGAGGCAGGACTAAAAAATGACAACAAGGTGATGATAAATGCAGAGGTTTTGGCGTTCACTTTAGGTGTTCTTTTTTTCTAGCTAAAAGTGAGAACTGAACAACAGCCCTAAAAGATGACGGACATCTCACTTTTAGACATTAAGAATAGACAAAAACCCACCAATCTGATGGGGAATCGAGAAGGCGAACACTATAGTTTTTTTCTTCCTGTTAGTACATACGTAACTTTACGAATGTAATTTTTTAACAAAATTCCGCACAAAATATACATTCCCCTTATCAGACGCTCATAAAACAAAGCCGGAGGCGGGTTTCCCCCGCTCCGGCTTGTTGGCTGCCTGATGAATCCCGCTGCGCCCTTAATGGAACTGGAGGTAAGCCACGTGCGTTTGCAGATACTCCTGCAAGCCGTGTTTGCCGTCGGCACCGCCCACGCCCGATTTACGCCAGCCCGCATGGAAGCCCTGCATCGCCTCGAAGTTTTCGCGGTTGATGTAGGTTTCACCGAACTTCAGCTGTTTCAGCGCTTTCATCGCGGTGTTGATGTTATTGGTGTAGATCGACGACGTCAGGCCGTATTCGCTGTCGTTAGCCATGGCGATAGCTTCATCCAGCGTCTTGAATACGGCGACCGGCAATACCGGGCCAAACACCTCTTCATGCATGATCGGCATCTCCTGCTTTACATCCACCAGCAATGTCGGCGGGTAGAAAAAGCCGGTGCCACTTTCACGCTTACCGCCCAGCAGCACTTTCGCGCCTTGCGATACGGCTTTCTCCACTTTGTCTTCTACACGTTGCAACGCGGCGGCGCTGATCAGCGGGCCCATATCCAGCTCTTTTTGCTCGGCGGTGTTACCGAAAGTCACCTGCTTCATGGCTTCGCTGATGCGCGAGATAAACTCGTCGTACACCCCTTCCTGCACATAAACGCGTTCGGCGCAGTTACACACTTGTCCGGTGTTGATAATGCGCGAACTGACGATGGCTTTGACCGCCAGATCCAGGTCGGCATCATTCATCACGATCGCCGGGGCTTTACCGCCAAGCTCCAGCGACACTTTGGTGACGTTCTGCGCAGCGGCGGTCATGGTGGCAATCCCGGCTGCGACGCTGCCGGTCAGGCTAACCATGCCGACTTTCGGGTTGCCCGCCAGCTCTTGTCCTACGGTGGGACCGTAACCGGTCACGATATTCAGCACGCCTTTTGGCAGGCCGATTTTATGGATGATTTCAGCGAAGATCACCGCATTGTTCGGCGTGATTTCGCTCGGTTTGATGACGATGGTGTTACCGGTGATCAGCGCTGGAGCGGCTTTGCGGGCAATCAGGAAGAACGGAAAATTCCACGGCAGAATACCGGTGGTCACGCCGATGGCTTTGCGGAACACGAAAATGTTTTCGTTTGGCCGGTCACTTTGGATGATTTCACCTTCGTAACGGCGCGCCCACTCCGCCATGTAATCGAGGTAGTCGGCGGTGAACAACACTTCGGTCTGTGCCAACCCGTAGGTTTTACCGCCCTCGGCAATAATGGTGGCGGTCAGCTCGGCTTCGCGCTCACGGATACCGGCGGCGATTTTATGCAACCACACCCCACGCTCTACCGCAGGTAACGCTTCCCAGCCCGGCTGTGCTGCCTCAGCCGCATCAATGGCTCGTCGGGCATCTTCCGCTGTGCCAGCAGGGATTTGTGAGATCACCTGTTCCGTCGCCGGATTCACAACGTCAATCCACTTGCCGCCGGTGTTTTCAACGAATTCACCGTTGATGTACATACGTTTTTGAACTGTGCCCATGTAAGGAGCCTCCCAGGTACGGATCGAGGTGATGAACGAGTTGTTAAAAAATAAGCTCTTTTTTGTGAAGTTTTAACAGACTGTTCCATCCGTCGACGATTTACCTTTCCGTGACTGCCATTCAGCGTTGAGAAATGGCAAAAACGTCATGGTCGGACTGCCAGATGTAACATTTTTGCAAATTGGAAGATCGAAACAGGAAGGGGATTTACTGGCGAACATGGCGCGGCGCGTAGCCAAATTCGCGTTTAAACAGCGTCGAGAAATGGTTGCTGTCACAAAAACCGCACTGATGCGCGATCTCAGTGATTGAGCTGTCGCCAAAGCGCAACATATTACGCGCGTTGAGCAGACGCAGACGGTTGAGGTAATTCAACGGCGTGCAGCCGGTTTGCTGTTTCATCTGGCGGTGCAGGGTGCGCAGCGACATGGAGAACTTTTCGGCTATCACTGCCCAATCGATCTCTTCATCATAATGCACGTTCATCCAGTCCAGCAGATTATTCAGGTCGCCGCCCTGCCCGTGATAGCCCACGTCGCGGCTGCCTTTGCGCAGCAATAATAAGAGCTGCATAAAATAGAGCTCCTGCTGAGCCTGGGACTCCGGCAACGAACTAAACGCCGTGTTGGCCATCAAGTCGATCAGCATTTTAGCCTGAATTATCTGGCCGGGGTTAATGCGCCAGTGTGCCGGGTAGTTTCCATTGACTTCCTGAGGCAGTAATTCACTGATCCTGTTAAGAAAACGAAACGCTTCAGGTCGGCGGTATAGCACGTTGGTGAGATGCAAGTTGTCAGTATTTTCATACAGATGATGATCACGGTAACGCACAAAACAGACACTACCCGCGCTGAGGATCAGCGGCTGATCGTTAAAAACGTGCGTACCGGTCCCGTGCTCAACCAGCACAATTTCATTGAAATCCAAATGATGGTGCTCAGGAAAGGTGTCGTGTGGATGACGCGGCTCAATGGCGACCGGGGAATCGCCTGAGGGGAAATACTCACTACTGCGCAACACCGTCATTTCCGACTCCTCATTAACATTATTGTAATATTTTAGTCGCCACCAGCGCGGCCATCAGGCTGAAACTGTGACCGGCTAACCGCTTTTGAACAAAATCTTTACTTCGCTGCTCAATCCGGCGTCATTCGGCGTGATAGTTGGCTTTATGCCTTCTTTCAGTGCAGGTTTCCCTGGCTAAAAGTCTGTGTTTTTCTGCCCGTTTCGCCTGCCGGATAAAAGATTGTTATCGATTTGTGAGATTGTTCTCCTAAACCTTTGTGTGTTTGCCAATGTTGGCTCAGAACTGGCACTCGCGGAAAGGTCAGTCTGTCAGCAACCTCCTAGAGTCATGATCATGCGCCTGGCGCGTCGGCAACTTTTGGTCGTTAAACTTTTGCAGATTTTGCAAATAGCATGCGGAGTACAGAGAATGAAATTAAAACACGTACTGAGCCTTACCCTGATGGCGAGCAGCATCCTGCTGGCAGGCGCAGCATCAGCAGAAGTAAAAATTGCGCTGGTGGCGAAATCGCTGGGCAATGGATTCTTTGAAGCAGCCAACGTCGGTGCACAGCAGGCCGCCAAAGAGTTGGGCGATGTGAAAGTGATTTACACCGGCCCGACCACCACCACGGCCGAAGCGCAGATCGAAGTGCTCAATGGTCTGATTGCGCAGGGCGTGGATGCGATCGCCGTCTCCGCTAATGACCCGGACGCCCTGGTGCCGGTGCTGAAAAAAGCCATGCAACGTGGAATTAAAGTGGTGTCATGGGACTCCGGCGTGGCGCAAGCCGGCCGCCAAATCCACCTCAATCCCTCCAATAATGCGCTGATCGGCGAAACTAACGTCAAACTTGCTGCCGATGCGCTGAAGGCACTGAATGTCGATAAAGGTGACGTGGCCATTCTGAGCGCCACGCCGACCTCGACCAACCAAAATTTGTGGATCGCTGAGATGAAGAAGGTGCTGCCGAAGTACCCTTCAGTCAATCTGGTGACCGTTGCCTACGGTGATGATTTATCAGATAAAAGCTACCGTGAAACGATGGGTCTGCTGAAATCCTACCCCAATCTGAAAGTGATCATTTCTCCGTCGTCGGTCGGTATTGTGGCCGCGGCACAGGCAGTCAAAGATCAGGGGAAAATCGGCAAAGTGTATGTAACCGGCCTGGGTCTGCCGTCTGAAATGGCGGGCGCAGTGAAATCCGGCGCAACCAAAAGTTTCGCCATCTGGAACCCCATTGATCTCGGTTACGCCGCCACTTATCTGGCCTACGATCTGGTTAAAGGCACGGCGACCAAAACCGAAGCCAGCATGGGCCGTTTAGGTAAAGTGAAGCTTGATGCCGACGGCAGCGGCGCGATGGCTGAACCCTTTATTTACGATGCCAGCAACATCGATAAATTCTCTAAAATATTCTGATCCTGAATGCGGCTGATCGCTTTTCGGTTGGCCGCTTTGTTGTATTTAGCCAGACAGGGGAATGGTATGAATGACTCCACGACTCCGCTTTTGTCATTAAAGGGCATCAGCAAAGTCTTTCCAGGCGTCAGGGCGCTGAATAACGTGCATGTGGATTTGTATCCGGGAAAAGTCACCGCCCTGATTGGCGAAAACGGCGCGGGTAAATCCACGCTGGTGAAGGTCATGACCGGTATTTATCAGCCAGAAGAAGGCGAACTGCACTATAAGGCCATCCCAATCAAACTGCCCAATCCTGAGTCGGCGCACAAGGTGGGTATCACGGCCATTCATCAGGAAACCGTGCTGTTTGACGAGCTTTCCGTCACCGAGAATATTTTTGTCGGCCACTACGTTTACAGCGGAATATTTAAACGCCTGAACTGGCCGGTAATGCATCAGCAGGCGCGAGATATCCTGACCCGTTTGGAAGTCAATATCGACCCGCACGCCACGCTGAAAGCGCTGAGCATTGCACAGCGTCATATGGTGGCGATTGCCCGCGCACTGTCGTTTAATGCGCAGGTGGTGATCCTCGACGAACCCACTGCGGCGCTATCGCAACATGAAATCACTGAGTTTTATCATATCGTCGAACGCCTCAAAGTTGAGGGCAAAGCCATCCTGTTTATCTCGCACAAGTTCGACGAGATCTTTGCCATTTCCGATTACTACACCGTGCTGCGCGACGGCAGTTACGTTGGCTCCGGTAAAATCAGCGACATCAGCGAGCGGCAGATGGTCACCATGATGGTTGGCCGTGAAGTCAGTCAGGCCTATCCGAAAGTGAACAGCGAACCGGGCGAAACGGTATTGCAGGTACAAAACCTCAGCCACCCAACGGAATTCGCGGGCATTCATTTCTCACTACGCAAAGGCGAAATTCTCGTCTTCTACGGGCTGGTCGGCGCAGGCCGAACCGAGCTGATGCAGGCACTGTTTGGGGTCACACAACCGAGTGGCGGGAAAATCCTGATCAAAGGTAAAGAACAGCATTTCTCACGGCCTTCGCAGGCGATCCGCGCCGGGATTGTGTATGTGCCGGAAGAGCGGCAGAAACAGGGTGCCATTATTGATTTGCCGATCAGCCAAAATATCAGCCTGCCGCAACTGAGCCAGCTCAATCCGCGCGGCGTGCTTAACGATAAAAAAGAGTGGGCGCTGGCCGATGATTATGCCAAACGGTTGCAGGTCAAAGCATCGAGCTGGAATCAGACGGTCGGCACGCTTTCTGGGGGTAATCAGCAAAAAGTGGTGATCGCCAAATGGCTGGCGACCCAACCGGACATCATCATTCTCGACGAGCCGACCAAAGGGATTGATATCGGCTCAAAAGCAGCGGTGCATCAGTTTATGTCCGAGCTGGTTGGGCGCGGGCTGGCGGTGATTATGGTGTCGTCCGAACTGCCAGAGGTGATGGGCATGAGCGATCGGATCATCGTGATGCACGAGGGGCTGATGGTGGCTGAATTTAATGCGGGTGCGGCCACCGCCGAAATGATTGTCAGCGCCGCCAGCGGCGTGGCCGGGGAGGCAGCATGATCAGGAATCTGCTGAAGCAGCGCGAGCTGTTGCTGGCGGTCGTCATCGTCATGATGGTGCTGGGCGTCGGTGCGCGATCGCCGGAGTTTGTCGGTCTGAATAATTTGCTGGAGATGTTCAACGATACTTCTATTTTGATCATTTTGGCGCTTGGCCAGATGATGGTGTTACTGACCAAAGGCATTGATTTGTCGATGGCGGCCAATCTGGCGCTGACTGGCATGATTGTCGCGCTGATTAATTTTCATCACCCGGACATCCCGGTGTGGTCGCTGGTGTTGCTGGCGACAGTGCTCGGGCTGGTGATGGGCGCAATTAACGGCCTGCTGGTGTGGAAAGTCGGTATCCCGCCGATTGTGGTCACGCTCGGCACCATGAGTATTTATCGCGGCATTATTTTCCTGCTCTCCAACGGCGGCTGGATCAACGCCCATCAGATGAGCCCCGATTTTCTGAGCCTGCCGCGTGCGACCTTTATCGGCCTGCCGCTGCTCGGCTGGTGTGCGATTGGCGTGCTGATTTTAGTGGCCTATTTCCTGCGCTACAGCCGCACCGGCCGCGCGTTATACACCGCAGGTGGCAATGCCACCGCGGCGTATTACACCGGTATCAACGCAGGGAAAATGCAGTTCGTCAGCTTCTGTCTCTCCGGTGCACTGGCCGGTTTCTGCGGTTATCTGTGGATTTCACGCTTTGCGGTGGCCTACGTGGATGTCGCCAACGGCTTTGAATTGCAGATTGTCGCGGCGTGCGTCATCGGGGGGATCAGCACCATGGGCGGTATCGGTTCGGTGGTCGGCTGCCTGCTCGGCGCGTTGTTCCTCGGCGTGATCAACAATGCATTGCCGGTGATCGAAGTGTCACCATTCTGGCAGATGGCGATTTCCGGCGGTGTGATCGTGATTGCGGTGATCCTCAACGAACGCACCAACAAACGGAAAGGACGGCTGATTTTGCGCCACTCTCCCACCCTCCATGCTGCGCGAACTGAACCTGAGGCCAGATCATGAATAAAACGTTAATGTCGCGCAGATCCCTCCGTGAAGATGCGCCGATGTCGGTGATACCGTTACTTCGCCGCCTGATGTGCTGGGAAGGTTTTTTGCTGGCCGTGACGCTGTTGGTGTTCGTGGCGGGCGCCCTCGCCTCCCCATACTTTCTGAATATCTGGAATCTGTCAGACGCGACGTTCAACTTCACAGAAAAAGCCATCATCGTACTGCCAATGGCGATGCTGATTATCGCGCGTGAAATCGATTTGTCCGTCGCGTCGACCATGGCGCTGAGCTCAACGATCATGGGGTTCTGCGCACAGGCGGGTTGGCCGACACCGACGCTGGTCGGCGTCGGGCTGAGTGTCGGGTTGCTGTGCGGGCTGATCAATGGCCTGCTGGTAACACGGCTGAATCTCTCTTCCATCGTGATCACCATCGGCACCATGAGCCTGTTTCGTGGCATGACTTATGTGCTGCTGGGCGATCAGTCACTGAACCACTATCCGGCCAGCTTCGCCTGGTTTGGGCAGGGATATGTCTGGGGGCCGCTGTCGTTTGAGTTCGCGTTGTTCCTGGTGCTCGGCGCGGTGTTTTATTTCCTGCTGCACAAAACCAACTTTGGCCGCCGCACCTATGCCATCGGCAACAATCCGGTCGCCGCGTGGTATTCGGGGATTAACGTCAAACGCCACAACCTGACGCTGTTCGTGCTGGTTGGCGTGATGTCCGGCCTGGCGGCTGTTTTGCTGACCTCGCGTTTGGGCAGTACCCGCCCGACGCTGGCCCTCGGCTGGGAGCTCAGCGTGATCACCATGGCCGTGCTCGGTGGCGTCAGCGTACTCGGCGGTTCCGGCAGCATGACCGGCGTCATTATCGCCGCGTTTCTGATGGGCCTGCTGACCTTCGGCCTCAGCCTGCTCAATGTGCCGGGCATCGTGATGTCGGTGATTGTGGGGGCGATGCTGATCGTGGTGATTTCGCTGCCAGTACTGTACAGAAAGGTTTTAGCACGGGGGAAATAGAGTGGTGGGCGTGAAAACCCCCGCCGGTTGGCGGGGGCGTCAAATCAAAACAGTTTTGTACCGTAGCCCCACATCAGTACAGTCAGCGCGAGCAGCAACTCCAGTACCAGAACCCCCATCGCCAGGGTAGAACTGGAGAACAGCAAGCCTTCGCGATGGTCGATATTGAGGAAGTTAGGAATGCCGAGATACAGCAGATATCCGCTGTAACACAGGCCGATCAGTCCGACAAACAGACAGAGCCAGACCATCGGGTAGAGCGCGACAATGCCGCTCAGGAACATCGGGGTTGCGACATAGCCGGCGAAAACAATGCAGTTATTGAGCGTCGGACGGCTGTCATAGCGGCGCGCCATCCAGTAGATAATCCGCCCCATCAGGGCCACGGCACCCAGCATCAGGACGTAAAAGATTACCGCAATGTAGGCCGCAGTGAACATGGAGACCATCAGGTTCTGACCATCACCAAAATTCCATCCCAGCTGCGTGGTACCAATGAAGGAACACACCACCGGGATCAGCGCCAATAACAACACGTGATGAGAGTAAAGATGTGAGACGGTTTCCCGCTCGCGCTGGATTTGTTGCAATTCCGGGCCGGGATGGGACATCAGTCCCCAGACATGATTGACCATAGTACACCCCCATTAACGCCGAAAGCCGCCAGCGGCGCGGGTGAAATGTCCTTCCGGGATGCCAAGGGACACGGCGTGTCGGCGGGCATAAAGAAGGTGGCGACCTGAGTTAATTATAGTTCGCCACCTGAAGTCTGCATGCTGGTGATTAAAACATCAAAATTCAGCACGTCAGGAGCAAATAGCCGTTTGGCTGCCCCAAAGCAAAACCGGCGATCACAGCACTGTCACTCAAAAATATTCTCCCCTGTCGGCGAAAAACTATTAACCTGTGATTCTCATCCGATTCCCCCTGGAGCTATTTTGCGCATTGCCTGCTTACATACTGCCGACAGCAACATCGCCGTTTTCGATGCGGCTGCGGAAGCGTTGGGCCTGACACCCGATACGCTGTCACATCATTCCCGCCCCGACCTGCTGGCAGCAGCCGTTGCCGCCGGGCAACTGACACCCTACATCCAGCAGCAAGCCTGTGACGCGCTGGTTGAACTGGCACAAACCGCCGATCTGGTGCTGCTGACCTGTTCGACATTGGGCCCGTCCGCTACCCAGGCCGATGCCCTGACAACGGTGCCGGTGTGGCGAGTGGATGAAGCCTTAGCCACGCAGGCCATGGCGAAAGCCGGAAAAACCCAGGTGCTCTATGCAGTAGAAACCACCCTGCTGCCGACGCAGCAGCTGTTTGAGCGAGTCAGTCGTCATCCGCAGGCGGAAGTGGAGTTCGTTCTGGTGGAAGGCGCGTGGCAGAAATTCATGGACGGTGATGTGGCCGGATACGTGCAGAACGTCGCTGCCGCCGCAGACCAGGCGTTTCAGCAGGGAGCTGACAAAGTGGCATTAGCCCAGGCATCGATGGCCGGTGCGGTGGATCTCACACAGTTTGGCGCGCCGTTAAGCAGCCCGCGCTGCGGGCTTCGCGTAGCGATAGAGCACCTGCGCAAGCGGCAATATGAGGCAGGTTTGCAGCAAAATTCCTGACATTGTCTATACTCAGTGAAGGATATCATCGGCTTAGCGATGATCACTGCGTATATCAATTTGTTGAGGGACTGAGTATGAAAATTATTCTCTGGGTGATCGCCATTATCTTTATCGTCGGTTTACTGACGTTGACTGGCGTATTTAAACTGATTTTCTGAGACCTCTCCTGCCCGATAGCGATAGATAGTGACCAGACACAAACACACCAGGCGCAGATAAAAACGGCGCTGCATGATGCAGCGCCGTTTTTCGTTTGACTGGGTCAGAAACCGGTAACCTCAGGCAGCCAACTTAATCCTCAGCCTGTTCGATATTCGGCTGGGTACGTTGCTGATCTTTGGTCTTACGGTAAGTTTTGGCAATTTGCGGCACCGGCGCTGTTTTACCGGTTTCCATCCAGGTGCGCAGACGGTTGGCATCGGCAAACGCCGTATATTTGCCAAACGCATCCATCACCACCAGCGTAACCGGTCTGCCATTGATGGTGGCTCGCATCGCCAGACAGTGCCCTGCATTATCGGTATAGCCAGTCTTGGTCAACTGAATATTCCAGCTCGGGTTCATGATCAGATGATTAGTGTTACGAAAAGGCAATGCATATGCCGGGTGGCTGAAGACGGCCGTTTTTTCCGAGGTGGTACTCAGTTCGCCGATCAGCGGGTATTTTTGCGAAGCCAGCAGTAAACGGGTCAGATCACGCGCGGTTGAAACGTTGCTTGGCGACAGACCGGTCGGCTCCACATAATGGCTTTGGGTCATGCCAAGCTGTTTGGCTTTGGCGTTCATCGCGCGGATAAAGGCGTCATAGCCGCCGGGGTAATGCGCGGCCAGACTGGCAGCCGCACGATTTTCAGACGACATCAGTGCCAGCTGAATCATCTGTTTGCGGGTAATTTCACTGTTCACTTTGACGCGGGAAAACACGCCGCGCATCTCGCTGGTGTTATGAATATCTACCGAGATCACTTCATCCAGCGGCAGCTTGGCATCCAGCGTGACCATCGCCGTCATCAGTTTTGTCAGTGAGGCAATCGGCCGCACCTGATCGGGGTTTCGGGAATAAATCACTTCGTGGGTTTTAAGGTCAACCACCATGGCGCTGCCGGAAGCGATCTGCACAATAGGCGCAACCACTGACGCATGTTTTTGTCCCGCAATCGCGGAGGAAGCAGACATCACGCCTGTGTTTAACACCAACAGGCTCAGAACCAGAAGACGGATTTTCACATGCATTGCTCTGTATTTAAAAAGGTTGTCATCAATAACTCACCGAAACTGCCGGGGATTATAAGGGAGGTGAAGCAAGATGACACTCGGATTTTATGCAGGCATTTGTCACAAAGTCTGTCACAAATGCCCTAAGAGCATGGCCTGGCGAGTAAGTGAACACTTGCCAAAATCATGTTCAGGTTTTCTCCTGAAATGAAAAAAGTATGAATATTGGACAGAAAAAAAGGAATATTAAACTAATAAAGGGAAGACGACTTGTTGTAAACGCGGAATTAAACTTAACGCCTCTTTAGCCTTGCTTATATATTGATGAGGGACATATATCGCTTTAATAAAATCGATATTAATCCCGCCCTTACTTAAAGGATGGTCAACGATTTTCGCATTAATAGAAACATCGCGGGAAAAACCATATAACACAGAATAATTCCCCACCGTCAAACCTTGATAGGAATAGGCACTTAAACTCTCCTGAAAGTTTTGCAGGTAATGCATACTCACACCTTGAGAAATTGGCTGATTTTGATAGATATGATGACAGGTATATCCCCTCTCACCAGAACCGAGCCTGTTGCGATCAAACCAGCTGGTACCGTCAATTTCTTCCATGCTTAATAGTGCTCTAAACCTTACTAACCCTGGAAAACTGCTGCTGTTCGAACCATGGACATAGCACACTTCATCAGCGAGCATTTTACCGAATTGTGGCGTTTCATTAACTTTAACCAAATTCAACGGTTTTAAACCCATGGGTCTTTTCATGATTAATTCCTTTTAAAAATTGTTACTGCACGGTTTTATTTTATGCACTTATACAGAAAACGATATTATTAACTTTGGAAATAGTTATTAAAATAATGTATTAGCACTTCCCTCAAAAAATCGCGCATATAATAACAACTCAGCCAATAATTAAAATAACTATTCGCTGCCAGGATTTTTTTCTATGGCGTATCCAATCGCCTGCCCAACAGACAGTTCCAGCGTATTGCCATCGGGATCGGAAAGATAGGCCCAGTAGCCGACGGGTGCGCCGGAATCCACCGGTTCTTTACGTAAAATCCCTGCGGTACGCGCGGCGTCGAGGCGGGAATCCATGATGGCTTTTGACGCGCAGGCAACGCCTAAGTGACCAAAAGGCCCCAGCGGCGTGTCATGCAGAGTCGTAGATTGCACCAGAACAATGGCGAAATTGCGTGTCATATCAGAGAGCCAGGCCACGGCGTTAACGTCGCCAGCGGCCAGCTCGCGGCGGTGGATCACCTGCATGTCAGCGAATTGTTGATAGAAAGCGACACTGGCAGCGAGGTCTTTTACGGTAAACGCGACGTGGGTCAGACCGATATCTTTGTTATCCATGATGTTTCTCCATTTTGCTTTTGTACATGAAGCAGCGCGTGGAGACGTCAGGGAAACAATCAGCGGTTAATACGTTCTGCGATAGTTTTCGATGTTTTCAACACGCGCACTTCATTAAATAACTCAGTGGCTTCGTCATACTCTTTGCGCAAATAGCCCAGCCACTGTTTGATGCGGGCAACGTGATACAAGCCGGTGTCGCCCTGTTTTTCCAGATGGGTGTATTTCTTCAGCAGCGTCATCACATCGCCCCACGGCATGCGCGGCTCGTTGTATTTCACTACCCGGCTGAGGTTGGGAATATTCAGCGCACCGCGCCCGATCATCACCGCGTCACAGCCGGTCACCTGCATGCAGGCCTGCGCACTGGCGTAGTCCCAAATTTCACCGTTGGCGATCACCGGAATGGTCAGGCGCTGGCGGATCTCGCCGATGGCCTGCCAGTTAATGCGTTCGGCTTTATAACCGTCCTCTTTGGTGCGGCCATGCACGGTTAATTCCGTGGCACCGGCCTGCTGGACCGCATCGGCAATTTCTAAACTTTGCGCCAGCGAATCCCAACCCAGCCGCACTTTTACCGTCACCGGCAGTTCGGCCGGGACCGCTTCCCGCATGGCTTTGGCGCCCTGATAAATCAGCTCAGGATCTTTAAGCAGTGTCGCCCCACCACCGCTGCCGTTGACCGTTTTGGAAGGACAACCACAGTTGAGATCGACGCCGTAAGAGCCCAGCGCCACGGCAAGGGCGGCATTCTCCGCCAGCCACTGCGGATATTGGCCGAGCAATTGAATTCGTACCCGCGTGCCGGAAGGCGTGCGGCTCTGATTAAGCAGTTCAGGGCAGAGACGATAGAAGGATTTGGCGGGCAGCAGCTGATTGACCACGCGCAAAAACTCAGTGATGCATAAGTCGTAATCATTCACTTCGGTCAGAAGTTCCCTGACCAAAGGATCCAGTACGCCTTCCATCGGAGCCAGTAATACACGCATGACGTTCAACCCTTAAAAAATGACGGGCAATAATACGGGTGAACGCCCTGCTATTGCTATAGCAACGTTGTTATCCTTTACTGCACGCCATCTGGTCAGGATGAGAAATGCGACGTTTGCTCACCGAGCGCCAGGCGGTAAAAATACCCAAAGCAGACGGAATGATGAAGAACAAGAACAGCCAGAAGGCGGCGTTGCTGGCGGCATCCGCTCCCCCGTTGTTTACACCGGCCAGATTGGCAATGGTGCCTGCCAGAGCCGCACCGAGTGCAGCGGCGAAAGATTGCACCAGAGTGATAGAGGCACCGGCGGTCTCTTTTTCCTGCTCATCCGCCTGTTGCAATACGCGAGTCAACAGATGCGGCCAGCCAAGGCCAATACCAAAACCGGCCAGCGTCAGCCCCAGAACAATACCGCTCAGGTTGAACCATGGTGGGCCAAACACCACCGGTACTGACGCCAGCAATAACACCAAACCCACGGCCAGAATCGCCGGGCCTGAGACAATCGCCTGGTTGGCGCGGCGGTCCGTCCAGCCTGCGCTGGTCATTTCGCTGAGCGTCCAGCCGGCCGCCGCCGCCGCCGTAATATAGCCCGCCGCCAGCGGCGTCTGACCGTGCAGATGTTGCAGCATGTACGGCACGTAGATTTCACACCCCAGACCAATCATCAGCAGCGCCATCGTCATATACAACCAGCACAGCGGCGAAGAGAGCGATAACGAATTACGCGGCAACAGGCGCACCTTTGAGCTGAACTCCCGCTGACGCAACAACATGACCATCAACATCGCCACCACAATACTGCCGAGATTCACCCAACCGTGAGCCGACAGACTTCCGGCGGATACCACCAGCACCGAGCCGGTCAGCAGAGCAAGTTGAATCAAGGGTAACGGTTCGGCCTCTTGTGGCTTGACCTGTTGCGCCGGTAACGTGCGCCAGACCAGCACGCCGAACAGTAACGTCACGGGTACCAGCAGGCCAAAAGCAAACCGCCAGGCGTGCAACTCTGCAAATATTCCACCAATCGCCGGGCCGACTAAGGTCGCGATGCCCCACATGGCGGAGATCAGCGCCATGGCGCGCGGCCACAGGGACTCTTTAAACACCAGATTGATCATCGCGTAAGAAAGCGCAAACAGAAAACCGCCGCCTAACCCCTGGATCGCCCGTCCCAACAGCAGAATTTGCATACTGGGTGCGGCGGCACACAGCGCCGCACCGGCCATGAAGATACCGGTTGCGGTCAAATAGCTGCCGCGTGGCCCGGCTTTACGCATTAAGCGCGCTGAGAGTGCTGAACCGAGGATTGAGCTGACCACAAACAGCGTCATGTTCCACGCGTACCATGCCAGACCGCCAATATCCTCCACGACGGAAGGCAAAATAGTGATGACGATATAACTGTTGGTCGCAAACAGCGCCACGCCTGCGCTGAGCGCCACCGCACTGCCCCGGTTTTCGGCGCTGAATAAACCGCTCCAGCCGCTTTCGTTTTCTGACATCTCTGCTTCCCTTTGGATTGTTCCAGCACACCTTATTGAAGTGTGTCTGAGTTGTGGTAATATTAAACAAGAAATTACTTGGAATAATAATCTGTCCCGTAATCTAGAACCCAACGAGGTAATATGTCAAGCACTGACTTGGAAAACTCAGAGAGTGAAAATCCAGCCGGGATGAAACAAAGCGTAGCTGAACGCCTGCTATTACTGCTCAAAACCCGGGGAGAATTGCAGGCCAGTGACGCCGGTAACATTCTGGGCACCACCGGCGAAGCGGCGCGCCAGCAGTTCGTCAAACTGGCAAAAGAGGGGCTGGTTGAAGCCAAGTCCATCTCGCAGGGCGTTGGGCGTCCGGCGCAGTTCTGGCAGCTTACCGCACTGGGCCACGCGCGTTTCCCCAACGCTCACGCCGATCTCACCGTGCAACTGCTGACGCTGATCCGATCGTCGTTAGGAGATCAAGCGCTGGATACGCTGATTGCCGGGCGGGAAGAACAAACCCGTGACGCCTATCAACAGGCGATGACGGGCGCAACCACGCTGGAAGAGCGCTTGCAGCGGCTGACGGCAATTCGCACCCGTGAAGGCTATATGGCGGACTGGCAACAGGAAGAAGACGGCAGTTTTCTGCTGGTTGAAAACCACTGCCCGATTTGCGCCGCCGCCGCCACCTGCCAGGGGTTCTGCCGCGCCGAGCGAGAGGTGTTTAGCGCCACGCTGGAAGCCAACGTTGAGCGCACCGAGCATATTTTACAGGGGGCGCGTCGCTGCGCTTACCGCATCTGGTTGTGAAGTTCTGTTCAAACGACAGACATAAAAAAACCGCCTGCATTGAGGCGGTTTGCTTTCTTTTCTATCAGAAAAGAGTCAGAACGAAAGGGCTTCGCCTGAAAAATTACGAGTTACGGCTGCCACCCGGAGGGCCTGAACGACGCTGACCGGCATTGGCTGCGCGGGAAGGACGGGCCGCAGGACGGCCTTCGCCTGAACCGCGGTTTTCACCGCCGCCATTGCCGCTACGCTGGCCACTGCCTGCTGAGCGTGGTGCGCTTGAGCGTGGAGCACCGGAGCCCGAGCGCTGACCGCCACCCTGACGTGGAGCACCACGACCGCCGCCGCCACCACTGCCCTGACGACCATTGATGATCGGCTCAGCTTTGATGGTTGGATCCGGCTCGTAGCCTTCCAGCGCGATGCGTGGCACTTCACGCTTGAGCAAACGCTCAATATCACGCAACAGTTTGTGTTCATCAACGCAGACCAAAGAGATCGCTTCACCGGTTGATTCCGCGCGGCCAGTACGGCCGATGCGGTGAACGTAATCTTCAGGCACGTTCGGCAACTCGTAGTTCACCACGTGTGGCAACTGGTCGATATCCAGACCACGTGCCGCAATGTCGGTGGCGACCAGCACGCGAACGCCGCCGTCTTTGAAGTCTGCCAGTGCACGGGTACGCGCGCCCTGACTTTTGTTGCCGTGAATAGCGGAGGCCGTAATGCCATCCTTATTCAGCTGTTCTGCCAGATGGTTTGCGCCGTGCTTAGTCCGGGTAAAGACCAGCACCTGTCTCCAGTCGCCTTCGCCAATCATCTGCGACAGCAGTTCTCTTTTGCGTTTTTTATCAACGAAATGCACGCTTTGTTCAATCTGCTCTGACGCGGTATTACGACGCGCCACTTCAACGGAGGCCGGGTTAGTCAGCAATTTGCTGGCCAGACCTTTAATCTCATCGGAGAAGGTGGCTGAGAACAGCAGGTTCTGGCGCTTGGCTGGCAGTTTAGCCAGAACACGACGGATGTCATGGATGAAGCCCATGTCCAGCATGCGGTCAGCTTCGTCCAGCACCAGAATTTCAACTTTGGATAAATCCACCGCGTTCTGATGTTCTAAGTCCAGAAGACGACCAGGGGTCGCGATCAGCACGTCTACGCCTGCGCGTAGTTTCAACATCTGCGGGTTAATGCTTACACCGCCAAATACGACCAAAGAGCGCAGGGTCAGGTATTTGCTGTAAGACACTACGTTTTCGCCAATCTGCGCCGCCAGTTCACGGGTCGGGGTCAGGATCAGCGCACGAACAGGGCGACGTCCTTTGAATTGCGCGTTGGAATGGCTGAGCATGTTAAGCAGTGGCAGGGTGAAACCAGCGGTTTTACCGGTACCGGTCTGCGCACTTGCCATCAGGTCACGGCCTTGCAGAACAACAGGGATAGCCTGGGTCTGAATAGGCGTAGGCTCACGATAGCCCTGTTCTTCAACAGCACGCAAAATTTCGGCACTTAAGCCGAGAGAATCAAATGACATATAAGGAAAAGCTCCAGTCCACTCTAACCCGAACGGGGTTCGGTGCAGTTTCAAGAGTGGATGATCAGACGAGGCAAATGAGGCATTACCACGAGGATTCGGCACAAACTGCAGTGCGCCAGTTGCAGCGATTTTAACACAAGACGAGGAGCTGCGCGAAATTATATCCAAAACGGGGTGTGGCCAGGTGTTTTCGGCGAAGGTATTGGGCATTAAATGTTGTACTTTCAAACGTTACGGCAGTTTGTTCGGCGATAACCAATAAGCCTGACACAGGATAGCAAATTAGTGCAGAACCCCTCCCTTACCACTTTTTGCCGTCCCCTGCCGCGCCTGACTTGCTATGCTTTGCTATGTTTACACTCTCACCATGAAGGCAATCCCGCAGCACAATGGAAACCTGGAAACTCAATCTTATCTCCGTCTGGCTGGGGTGTTTTTTTACCGGCATGGCCATGAGCCAAATCCTGCCCTTCCTGCCGCTTTATATCGAACAACTCGGCGTCACTGACCACGCGTCACTCAGTTTGTGGTCCGGTTTGGTGTTTAGCGGAACCTTTTTGGTATCCGCCGTGGTCGCGCCATTGTGGGGCAGCCTTGCCGACCGCAAAGGCCGTAAGTTGATGCTGTTACGCGCGGCACTCGGTATGGCGATTGTCATGATGTTGCAGGGTTTTGCCACCAATGTCTGGCAGCTTTTCATTCTGCGTACCCTGATGGGGCTGACGTCCGGCTATATTCCCAACGCGATGGCGCTGGTCGCCTCACAGGTACCACGCGATAAAAGCGGCTGGGCGCTGGGTACGCTGTCGACCGGGCAGGTATCTGGCGTCATTATCGGTCCGCTGCTGGGGGGTTTTATGGCTGACCACCTTGGGCTGCGCACGGTGTTTTTCGTTACCAGCGGCATGTTGTTTATCAGTTTTCTGATCACCTTTTTCCTGATTAAGGAGCGGGTGGTGCCCATCACCAAAGCCAACCGCCTGAGCGGCAAAGCGGTGTTTACTTCGCTTCCCTATCCGTGGCTGATCGTCAGCCTGTTTGTCACCACGATGATGATCCAACTGGCGAACGGCTCGATAAGCCCGATCCTCACGTTGTTTATTCGCGAACTGTCATCAGACACCAGCAATATTGCCTTTATCAGTGGGGTGATCGCCGCCGTGCCCGGCGTGTCGGCGCTGATGTCCGCCCCCAAACTCGGCAAGCTTGGCGACCTCATTGGTGCACACCGCATACTCATCGCCGCGCTGGTGTTCTGTTTTGTCCTGTTCTGCCTGATGGCAACCATCAGCTCCGCCACTCAGCTCGGTATCCTGCGCTTTATGCTCGGTTTCGGCGATGGCGCCCTGATGCCTGCAGTCCAGGCACTGCTGTTGAAATACAGCAGCGACCAGACCACCGGACGTATCTTCGGCTATAACCAGTCATTTATGTATATGGGAAACGTCATCGGCCCGCTGCTCGGCTCAAGCGTCTCCGCTCTGATGGGCTTTAGGTGGGTGTTCCTCGTGACCGCAATTCTGGTGCTGTTTAATACCGCCCAGGTATGGTGGAGTTTTCGGCGTGTGCCGACACGCAAGTCGCGGTTTTAATTTAACTTTAACTTTAAATTCAAATTCAAATTCAAGGTCGTGGGCGTCGGCCCACACCGACCAAAGGCCCGCAGTCGCTCGGGCCTTTGGAATCCGAGCTTTTTAAAAACAGCAGCTGCGCTGGTCACAATGGCCGTGTTTCAGTCACCGCGGTTATAGCCGCAAACTCCGCCGCTGCGCGGTACTCTCGTTTCGGGTTCGGACCAGCTCGGAAAAACACTCTCGCCGTTTCTCACCGCTCACTCGACGTCGTTTTGAACGCGGCCGAAACTTTTTTAAGTTCAAAACCAGAGGGGTTAATCTTTTGGTTTTGATCTTTTGACCTACATAGCCGCTAAGGCGCAGTCAAAAATGGCACCGGATGAGAGGTTCGAGACCTATGGCTCGAACCCGAAATACGGGGACGGCGCAGCCGTGACATTTTGCGCCGTGAACGGAAGTGCCTGAAACACGTACCCTGCCAGCAGCGAAGCTGTCGGTGTCTCATGAAAGAGCCCGGGGGTCCAGGGGGCGGCGGCGACTGGCCGCCCCTTGGTCGGTGTGGGCCGACGCCCACGACCTTGAATTTGAATTTGAAGTGAAATTTGAAGTGAAATTTGCAATTAAAAATCTAAAAGCAGGATTGGGCTGCAAGCCCAAAAAAAAAGGGGCGCTTTTCAGCACCCCTCTCATTTGAAATCAAAAACCTTACCGGCGGTTGCCGAAAATCCGTAACAACATCAGGAACAGGTTGATGAAATCTAAATACAATGTCAGCGCACCAACAATGGAATATTTGCGGAAATTGTCTTTGTCATCAGCCGATAGCTGGGCACCCATGTTTTTCAGCTTTTGGGTGTCATAAGCAGTCAGACCCACGAAGATAAGCACGCCAGCATAAGAAATGATGTTGGCAAGACCGGAGCTTTTCAGCCACATGTTCACCAGCGACGCCAGAACCAGACCAATCAGCGCCATAAACAACATGCTGCCGATACCGCTCAAATCACGCTTAGTCACATAACCGTAAACACTCATCGCACCGAACATACCGCCCGCCACAATGAAAGTACCGAAAATAGACTCACCGGTATACACCGTAAAAATACTGGAAAGCGTCAATCCGGTCAGCGCGGAGTAGAGCATAAACAGCCCCGTTGCCACCGTTCCGCTCAGGCGATTAACCATACCGGAAATCACGAAGACCAACGCCAGTTGGGCGATGATCAAGCCAAAGAACGTAATTTGGCTGGAGAAAACAAAACTCTGGATAGCGTAAGAATTTGACGCATACCAGGCAACGAATGCGGTTAATAACAGGCCACAGGTCATCCAACCATAGACCTGCGCCATATAAGCCTGAATGCCGGTGTTTGCACGTTCAACAATCGAGCCGTTACTGCGTGGATATCGATCCATGATGATTACCTCTTGCATGGAGGACAAAAATTAGGCCATTAAACAGGCCACCTGTTGGATAACATTACCACAAATTCGCCGCTTTGCGCGGTTGCTAAGCGTAAGGTTTAGTTGCAGTTTACCAGCGCTTTGCCGCGTCTTTATCGCTGTCGCGGGCATCGACCCAGCGGTCGCCCTGCTCTGTGGCTTCCCGCTTCCAGAAAGGCGCGCGAGTTTTCAGATAGTCCATGATGAATTCGGTCGCGTCGAACGCCATGCCACGGTGTGCGCTGGTCACGCCGACAAACACAATTTCATCGCCGGGATACATCGCGCCCACGCGGTGATAGACCGACACCCGCTGTAACGGCCAACGTGTACGGGCCTCTGCCACAATGTCCGCCAGCGCCTTTTCGGTCATGCCAGGATAGTGTTCCAGCGTCAGGGCGCTAACGCTATCGCCGAGATTATGGTTGCGTACCTTACCGGTAAAGGTCACAACCGCGCCGTCTGCATCAGATTGCGCCAGCCACTGGTATTCATCGCCGACATTAAACGGCGCAGCATCGACCACAATTCTCGTCTGGTCCATATCAGCCTCCGGTGACGGGTGGAAAGAATGCCACTTCATCCCCGGCGTTCACCGGGTGAGCCGTATCAACCAGCGTCTGATTCACCGCCACCAGCAATTTGCCGGACTCCAGCGCCAGCGCCCAGCGATCACCGCGCTCACACAATGCCTGACGCAGCGCTTCAACGTTGCGAAACTCAGCGGGCAGTTGCAGCGAGCTCACGCCAATCAGTTCACGCACCTGCGCAAAGAATAAAATCTCGATCATGGGACCGCCTTAAAGTCGCCGGATTTTCCGCCTGACTTTTCCAGCAAACGAATTGGGCCGATGACCATGTCTTTTTGCACCGCTTTACACATGTCATAAATGGTCAGCGCCGCGACCGACGCCGCCGTCAGCGCTTCCATTTCTACACCGGTTTTGCCGCTCAGGCGGCAGCATGAATCAATCCGCACCCGGTTATGTTCCGGCTCGGCCTGCAGATTCACTTCCACTTTGGTCAGCAGCAGCGGGTGGCAGAGCGGGATCAGATCCCAGGTCTTCTTGGCCGCCTGAATACCGGCAATGCGCGCAGTAGCAAACACATCGCCTTTGTGGTGATTACCGTTGACAATCATCGCCAGCGTTTCCGCCGCCATAGTCACAAAGGCTTCGGCGCGGGCTTCGCGCACCGTTTCAGCTTTCGCGGAGACATCCACCATGTGGGCATCACCGGAAGCATTAATATGAGTAAAAGTAGACATAGCGGGCTTATTTCTTGACGTGAGGAGTGAAATTGCACGGGCCGTTGCGGGCATCGAGCTGGGCTTCAATAATATGTTCCCAGGCGGTGCGGCAGGCGCGGGTGGAGCCAGGCATGGCGAAGATCACCGTCTGATTGGCCATGCCGGCCAGCGCGCGTGACTGAATGGTCGAGGTGCCGATCTCTTCAAATGACACCATGCGGAACAGCTCGCCATAACCTTCTATTTCGCGGTCAAACAGCGGTTTGAGGGCTTCTGGCGTATTGTCGTGCTGAGTAAAACCGGTGCCGCCGTTGATCAGAATCGCCTGAATCGCGTCATCGGCTATCCAGTGTGATACCACGGCGCGAATTTTATACAGATTATCTTTGACGATCGCCTGTGCAGCAACGCGGTGACCGGCCTCTTCAGCCGCTTCTTTCAGGTAATGACCGGAGGTATCTTCCGCTTCGCCACGGCTGTCAGACACCGTAAGAATAGCCACGTTGAGGGGAAGAAAATCTTTGCTGGCCTTGCTCATCTTGTAGCTCCTTGAATGTACATCAACCACCTCATGCAGTGAGTCTGCGGCGAAGCGAACTACCCGCCAATAAACGACAGATTCTGTGTCAGCCCGGTATTGCCTTCATGCAGGAAATGGGTCTGTTTTTTACGGCCGAGGCCGCCCTGAATACGGTCCATCAGGGCATCCTGTTGTATATCATCGGCCAGAAGGTCACGCAGTGGGATCCCCTCTTCGCCGAACAGACACAAATGCAGATTACCGATGGCCGACACGCGCAGACGGTTGCAGCTGGCACAGAAGTCTTTTTCGTACGGCATGATAAGCCCGATTTCGCCGACATAATCAGGATGGCTGAATACCTGCGCCGGGCCATCGCTGCGGGCGCGAACCTGCAACTGCCAACCCTGAAGGACCAACTGCTGACGCAATACTTCGCCGGAAACATGATGCTTGCGAAACAGATCGCTACCGTCACCCGTCTCCATCAATTCAATAAAGCGTAGCTGGATCGGGCGGTTTTTGATCCACGCGAGGAAAGTATTCAGGCTGGCGTGATTAACGTCGCGCATCAGCACGGCGTTGACTTTAACCTTGCGAAATCCTGCCGCAAAAGCCGCGTCAATACCGTTCATCACGTCGTGGAATTTATCCTGGCCGGTAATGGCATGGAACTGGCGGGCATCAAGGCTATCTACGCTGACGTTAATCGCAGTCAGCCCGGCATCGCGCCATTTGGCCACGTCGCGAGCCATGCGGTAACCGTTAGTGGTCACGGCCAGCGTTTTGATGGTGGGGTTTTCACGGACGGCAGCAATGATGTCGCAGAAATCACGACGCAGGGAGGGTTCCCCACCGGTCAGACGCACTTTTTCTGTTCCAAGATGAGCGAACGCACGGCTGACACGACGAATTTCGTCCAGCGAGAGGAAACTTTTATTGCTGTGGCCCTGCGGTTTATAACCGTCAGGCAGGCAATAGGTACAACGGAAGTTGCACACGTCAGTAATAGATAGCCGCAAGTAATAGAACTTGCGCGCAAAAGCATCGGTAAGTTGAAGCACCTTAACACCTTTCCAAATACGGGAGATGCAGGCATTTCTGCCTCGCACCCTGGTGGCTGAGCCACGGCCAGGAAACCATATTGTTCTTTGCGAACAACTTAGGATTCAGGGCTAGGAGTTTGATTTCCCCGACGGCAAAACAGTCGAAAAAACGCGGTTTACGGGGACTATTCTAACGCCGCAAAAGGGATATCACCAAGGCGGTTTTCGTTATGTTATTTGATATATAGCGTTTTTTCGTGACCGTTACGCGACAGATCGCGACAATAAACGCCTTTTTCATAAGGGATTCACTCTTTTTTCAGCGGCCTGGGGGATAACACCTTGTTGCAAAATTGGGTAAAATCAATCAGCAGGCATGATCAGTGCAATTCATGACAATGCCTCATTAACTGCCACGCTGAGGGCAGATTGACTCTTCTCTGGATGGTTTCAAGGATATTTATGCGTAATCGTACGTTAGCCGACCTCGACCGCGTGGTGGCATTAGGCGGAGGACACGGATTGGGCCGCGTGATGTCCGCCCTCTCCACTCTTGGCTCGCGCCTGACCGGTATTGTCACCACCACCGATAACGGGGGTTCGACCGGCCGTATCCGCAGCTCAGAAGGCGGCATCGCCTGGGGCGATACGCGCAACTGCCTTAACCAGCTAATCACCGAACCGAGCGTCGCGTCAGCCATGTTTGAATACCGCTTCGGCGGCAATGGTGAACTGGCCGGGCACAATCTCGGCAACCTGATGCTGCGCGCGCTCGATCACCTGAGCGTACGCCCGCTGGAAGCCATTAATCTGGTGCGCAGCCTGCTGAAAGTGGACGCCGAACTGATCCCAATGTCAGAACAGCCGGTCGATCTGGCGGCGCTGGATGCCAGCGGTGAGTGGGTCCATGGCGAGGTGAATGTCGATAAGCTGACGCAGATCCCGCGTGAACTGATGCTGGTTCCGCAGGTGACGGCAACGCGTGAAGCGATTCTCGCCATCAAAGAAGCCGATCTGGTGCTGATTGGCCCCGGCAGTTTCTACACCAGCCTGATGCCGCTGTTGCTGATGAAAGACCTGACGCAGGCCCTGCGCCGCAGCCGTGCGCACATCGTATACATTGGTAATTTAGGGAAAGAGTTGAGCGTGGCGGCTGCGTCACTGACGCTGCATGACAAGCTGTCGCTGATTGAACAACAGATCGGACGCCGCGCCGTTGATGCCGCGATCGTCGGGCCTAAAGTGAATATCGATGACGCCAGTGAGCGGTTGATCATTCAAACTACCCTCGAGGCCAGCGATATTCCTTATCGTCATGACCGCGAGTTACTTCGCAAAGCGTTAGAAGAAGCGTTGCAGCAGATGACTTAAGATTTTTTGGTCAGCGGATGGTTGTTCCACGGGCTGTCCGCGGCGGGTTTAGCGGTGCTGACTTTCGGTTTTTGCGGCGTCAGGGCTGACAACGGCGTGCGGCGTTTGCTGCGCGTCATGTCCGGGCGCAAATGGCCTTCAACGAAATCGAGATACAGCGTCTCCACTTCTTTGCGCGCCCATGGCGTGCGGCGCAAAAATTTCAGGCTGGACTTGATGCTCGGGTCACTCTTGAAGCAGTTGATATTGACCTGCGACGCCAGTGCGGGCCAGCCAAAACTATCGACCAACGTCGTCAGCAGCGCTTCCAGCGTGATGCCGTGCAGGGGATCTTTCGCCGCAGCAGGTTTCTGGGGAGTGGTGTCAGTCATTGGCTCGCTCGCAAGTCGTTTTTACCGGGCGCGCAGTCTAGCACTTTTTCAATGCCAGCGCAGCGCACCTTAATTTTTCCACAGAAGGTATCCCCAATAGATTTCATGGTCCGCGAGGGAAGCCAACACCGCTGTGGCTTGAAGGATGACGAGTATCAGGAGAGAGCGATGAACTGAGCCCTCAACGCATGCAACTCATCACGCGTATTGGCCGCCTCTTCGAATTCGAGGTTCTGCGCGTGTGCATACATTTTACTCTCCAGCTCTTTAATACGCTGATCCAGCGCTTTCGGCGTAAGCAGCTTGACGGTTTCGAACGCCGCAGCGTCGCGCTTGTCTTTGTTTTTCTTGGTCTTCGGCTGACCGAGTTGCAGGATGTCGGAGATCTTCTTATTCAGGCCCATCGGCGTGATGCCGTGTTCCGTGTTGTAGAGTTCCTGTTTGGCGCGACGGCGTTCGGTTTCGTCAATGGCTTTCGCCATCGACTTAGTAATTCTGTCGCCATACAGAATGGCTTTGCCATTCAGGTTACGCGCCGCGCGGCCAATAGTCTGAATCAGAGAACGCTCAGAGCGCAGGAAGCCCTCTTTGTCTGCGTCGAGGATCGCCACCAGCGACACTTCCGGCATATCCAACCCTTCACGCAGTAAGTTGATCCCCACCAGCACGTCAAATTCTCCCAGACGCAAGTCGCGGATGATCTCCACACGCTCAACGGTATCGATGTCAGAGTGCAGGTAGCGCACCTTCTCGCCGTGTTCTTCCAGATACTCAGTCAAATCCTCAGCCATGCGCTTGGTGAGCGTAGTGACCAGCACGCGCTCGTTCACTTCGACACGCTTGCGGATTTCCGACAGCAGATCATCCACCTGCGTGCCCACCGGGCGCACTTCAATCAGCGGATCGAGTAGCCCGGTCGGACGCACGACCTGTTCGATCACATCACCGCCGGATTTTTCCATCTCGTAAGTGCCCGGCGTCGCAGACACATAAATGGTTTGCGGTGCGGCCGCTTCGAACTCTTCAAAGCGCATCGGACGGTTATCGAGGGCAGAAGGCAGGCGGAAGCCATACTCCACCAATGTCTCTTTACGTGAACGGTCGCCTTTGTACATGCCGCCAATCTGCGGAATGGTGACGTGTGACTCATCGACAATCAGCAGACCGTCAGCGGGCAGATAGTCAAACAGCGTCGGTGGCGGCTCACCCGGACCGCGTCCTGACAGATAACGCGAGTAGTTTTCAATACCTGAACAGTAGCCCAGCTCATTCATCATCTCGAGATCAAACTGAGTACGCTGGCTGATGCGCTGCTCTTCCAACAGTTTGTTGTTCTCGAGCAGATTTTTACGCCGGTCAGCCAGCTCGACTTTGATCTCCTCCATTGCCTGCAAAATACGTTCGCGCGGCGTCACGTAGTGCGTTTTGGGGTAGAGGGTGAAACGGGGAATTTCATGCTGCACCTGGCCAGTCAGCGGGTCAAACAGTGAGAGCCGTTCCACTTCCTGATCAAACAGCTCAATGCGCAGCGCCAGATCGTCAGACTCCGCCGGGAAGACGTCAATCACTTCACCGCGCACGCGGAAGGTACTGCGCTGGAAAACCTGATCGTTTCGAGCATATTGCAGCTCGGCCAGGCGGCGCAGGATGGCGCGCTGATCGATGATCATGCCCTTAGTCAGGTGCAACATCATCTTCAGGTAGAGGTCAGGGTCGCCCAGACCGTAGATGGCAGAAACTGATGCCACCACAATCACATCGCGGCGTTCCAGCAGGGCTTTAGTCGCAGAAAGACGCATCTGTTCGATGTGTTCGTTAATCGAGGCGTCTTTTTCAATAAAGGTGTCGGAGCTCGGTACATAGGCTTCCGGCTGATAATAATCGTAATAGGAGACAAAATATTCAACCGCGTTATCCGGGAAAAACTCTTTCATCTCGCCATAGAGCTGCGCGGCCAACGTTTTGTTGGGCGCCAGCACCATCGTAGGCCGGTTGAGGTCAGCAATAACATTAGCGACGGTAAAGGTTTTACCTGAACCGGTCACACCCAGCAGCGTCTGGTGCGCAAGGCCGTTCTCCAGTCCCTCTTCCAGCGCACGTATGGCCTCAGGCTGATCGCCTGACGGTTGAAAATCGGAATGCAGTTTGAATACTTTGCTCATGGGCGGGCTACCTGACTGAAGAGAAGAAACGCACAACACCGGCTAAGGAGACTCAGTATGGAAGACTCCGCGATTTTTGCCAGCCATATAGTACTGGATATAAAACCAGCTTCCAATGGCTAAATAGCGTTCATTTTTAAACCCCCTGCCATCCCGGTTTTTAAACCACTCCCCTCGCTGCACTTTTTTAGGTTTTATGATGCACATCATTTTCCCCATGACAGAACATTTATCCCCAGCAGTTTGTACAAATTAACTTTCTGACAACAGGTTGACGAAAATTGACACAAGCGGGATGCGTCGATTTGACAAGGCTTGATTTTAGATAACTTATTGAAAAATAAAAATTTCATCAAAAAGCTGCGATTCCAAACAAACTGAGCGCAACCCGCGTCCTGACTCGCTTGCAGCAACTTTCCTTACGCTCATGCACATGGTTATCCACAGGAATGGTGGATAACTCACATCACGCCGCTTGCAGCGCGACCTGCCAAAAATCGCCCTTTCATCCTCAGCGTGGTCCGTGAGATGTTTTTTAGTTATTTTTAGCCTTTTTTACTTCTTTCTATATACCGATTTTGCCTAGATATTCTGTGCCGAAGATATTGCAAAATGGAAAAGTGCAGCCGACCCGGATTTTTTAGCTTTAACCATGCTGATGCCTTGCACCAAAACTATCGTGTTCAGCACTGGCTGAGTGCATGAATAGATCCGATATCCCGCCGATTCATTACTATTCATTAACCTTTTTTCAGTTCTCCTGCCCGCCCGCCCATTAACAGTCTCGCAACCTTACCTTTAAGAGATATCTGCCCAAACTTGGCCTGAGAGTTGCAACATCTATAACGTCTTTAACTATCACCTTAAAAGCGCGAAGTAAATGTCAGAAATATGACAATGGCCGTCAATGTACATTAACCATTCCCAGCGTTTTTTTGGCGTTAAAAAGCCAGTAACGCAGGGGATTGAGGGAGGATGCTCTGATGTTAAGTGTTAAATCGGTGAATCAATATTATGGTCAGAACCATATCCTGTGGGATATCAATCTGGAGTTGTATCGCGGGCAGTGTACTTGCCTCATCGGGCGCAATGGTGTCGGAAAAACCACGCTGATCAACTGCATCATGGGCCATTTACCGGTCAAAAGCGGCACCATCTTATGGCAGTCTGCCAATCAAGAGCCACAAAGCCTGCTGGATATGCCGGTGGAAACCCGTGCGCTGATGGGCATCGGCTATGTCCCTCAGGGGCGTCAGATTTTTTCGCAAATGAGCGTGAATGAAAATCTGCAAATTGCCATGATGGCCGGGCGCAACAAAACCCGCCGCGTGCCTGAGCAGGTGTATGAACTGTTTCCCGTGTTGAAAGAGATGGGTGAACGCAAGGCGGGCGAACTCGATGAAAGCCAGCAGCAACAGTTGGCGATCAGCCGGGCGCTGGTGCAGGAGCCGGAACTGTTGATCCTCGACGAGCCGACAGAGCATACCAGCCCGTCGATGGCGGCAAACATGGGCAATATCATTCACCGCCTTAACCGCGATCTGGGCCTGACCTTACTGTTGGTCGGTCACAAACTGCCGTTTATCCGCACCGTCGCCGACCGTTTTTGTCTGCTCGACGGTGGGCGAAATGTGGCACAGGGTACGCTGGCTGAACTCGATGATGAGCTGGTAAAAGATTACCTCACGGTTTGAGGCAGTTCAGATTCAGGTATTGCCCAACATCACCGCCGGTATCCGTGCCGAGGAACGGGATCTCGCCCAGCAGCGGTGCAGGCAGCATACGCGTGAGCGTTGCCAAATAGGCCTGATGATGCTTCCCCGTTGCCTGTACGTCATTGGCTATCCAGCCCGCCAGCTGCAAACCGCTGTGGGTAATAGCCTGCGCCGTCAATACCGCATGGTTGATACACCCCAGCCGTATTCCCACCACTAAAATCACCGGCAACTGCTCGGCAACCACCCAGTCAGCAAAGGTTTCTTGCTCATTAAGCGGCGTAAACCATCCTCCGGCCCCTTCTACCACCGTCCAGTCAGCTTTGGGTTCGAGATGGCGCAACCCCAGCGTGAGGGTGTCCAGGACAATCGGACGTTGCTCCAGTTGGCTGACAATATGCGGCGACGTCGGTTCAAGAAACGTACAAGGATTCACTTCGTGGTAACTCAGACGCACGGAACTGTTAGCCTGCAAGGCCAGTGCATCGCTGTTGCGCGGTCCGTCGGCGGTCATTTCGCTGCCCGAAGCCACCGGTTTATAGCCCACCGTGGAGAATCCGGCGCACGCCGCTGCCTGCAAAAATGCCGTGGTGGCGACCGTTTTGCCGACTTCGGTGTCGGTACCGGTGATGAAGAAGGTTTGTTTCATGTGAGCCTGGTCTTTAGTAACAGTTTCAGTTTTACATCAGCGCGGGATCAGCGTTTCCACCTGCAAAATACCGTAAACCACCCGGTAATTTAGCGGCAGAATGCCGTCGCGGCGTACATAGTGTTTTTCCAGCAATTGCAGGCGTTCACGCCCGCCCAGCCCGCCAAGACGACCGTTTTTAATGTGCGTCGCACCGATGCCTTTCAGCGATCGCAGCAGCGACATCACGTCGGGAAATTCTGCTATGTGATCGCTGAAAGTGACGTCATGGCGATATGGCGCGCAGGCTTCGGCGATTTTATCTGGCGTCAGGAACTGATTGACGTGACGGCGGCCGTCGACTTTCATCCACGCCGCCGCCAGCTCATTCAACGACCCTTCCGCCAGCGTGGAGAACAGCACCAGTCCGCCGTTGCGGGTGACGCGGTGCATCTCTTCCAGCGCGCGCGGCAATGCATTGCACCACTGCACCGCCAGATTGCTGAAACAGATATCGATGCAGTTGTCGGCAAACGGCAAACGTTCGATGTCGCCCGGTACGTATTCATCGGCAGAATCCAGCTCACGCGCACGCTGTAACATGCCTTCGGAAATGTCCAGCGCGACGACCTTTTTGCCCTGCGCCCGCCAGTAACGGCTGAAATAGCCGGTGCCGCAGCCAGCATCGACCACCGTCGCTCCCGCGTTGTTCAGATACGGCGCGGCCAGGGCCAGCAATTCTTCCCCCACTTCACGCTGCAACTGCGCGGCATTTTCATAACTGATGGCGGCGCGGCTGAACGCGTCGGCCACCGCTTGTTTGTTCACTAATTCAGTGACTGCACCCATGAAGGGACTCCAGCAAAAAATCGATATCTTCAGGCTGATGAGCAGCCGTCAGGGTAATGCGCAGTCTTGCGCTGCCCTGCGGTACGGTCGGCGGGCGGATCGCACTGACCCAAACACCGCGCGCACGTAACCGCTGCGCCAGATCCAACGTCGGCTGATTTTCACCCACGATCAGCGGTTGAATGGCCGTAGCCGATGCCGTCAGCCGATAGGGCAAACCGGCGGCCCCGGCGCGGAAACGGGCAATATTGGCCGCCAGTTTATCACGCAGGTCGTCGCCTTGCTGAATACAGCGCAGGCTGGCCTGCAAGGCACAGACCTGGGCTGCGGGCATGGCGGTGCTGTAAATCAGATGACGGGCGAACTGCAACAAGTAGTCGGCAGTGGCGTCATCACATAATACCGCCGCGCCGCTGCACCCGAAGGCTTTGCCGAAGGTGACCACCAGTAACTCAGGCTTGATGCCCTGCTGCCAGCAACTGCCGCGTCCCTGCTCACCGATAATGCCCACACCGTGGGCGTCATCGACCATCAGCCAACTGCCGTGCGCGTGGGCTAAGCGCTGAAGCTCCGCCAGCGGGGCGGCGTCGCCATCCATGCTGAACACCCCTTCGGTCACCACCAGCGTGTCGCCGGCTACCGGTTTTTCCAGCAGACGTCGCAGGGAATCGGGCTGATTATGCTGAAAACGGCGCAGCTGCGAAGGGGCATGCAGAGCGGATTCCAGCAGCGAGGCGTGGCTAAGTTTGTCTGCCAGTACGCGGTCTTCCGCCTGCATCAGCGCCGCCAGAACGGCCTGATTGGCCGCAAAACCGGAGATAAACAGCAGCGCGCGCGGGTAGCCCTGCCATTGCGCCAGTTGCTGTTCGAACTCGGCATGCACATCACTGTAGCCCGTGACATGTCCCGAACCGCCGCTGCCGACGCCAAAGCGCACCGCGCCCTGTTGCCAGGCGGCGATCACATTCAGGTTCTGGCTCAGCCCGAGGTAGTCATTACCAGAGAAGTTCAGCCAGCGCCGTTCCCCCTGCATTAACCAGCGGGCGCTGCCTCCCGCATTGGGCTGACGGACGCGAAACGCCGCCGCCTGTTTACGGACGTCAACAGCCTCTTTGATACGCGTTTGCCAGCTCATCGGTCAGACGGCAGCGTTGTAAAATTGCGCCGTATCAGCGTGGACCAGCTGTTCGACCAGCGCTTGCTGTTGTTGGTTATCACCCAGCTCGGTTGCAAACACCTGCGGGTTCAGGCCCAGTTTGCCGAACAGGATCAGATCCTTGTCTTCCGCCGGGTTTGGCGTGGTCAGTAGTTTGCAGCCGTAGAAAATAGAGTTGGCACCAGCCATAAAGCACATGGCCTGCGTCTGCTCACTCATCTGTTCACGACCGGCGGAAAGGCGCACGTAAGATTGCGGCATCATGATGCGGGCCACCGCAATGGTGCGGATGAAATCGAACGGATCGACGTCGTCGTTATCGGCCAGCGGCGTGCCTTTGACTTTCACCAGCATATTGATCGGCACGCTTTCCGGCGCGACCGGCAGATTGGCCAGTTGCATCAGTAAACCGGCGCGGTCTTTCACCGTTTCGCCAAGGCCGACAATGCCGCCGGAACACACTTTGATGCCCGCGCCGCGCACTTCCGACAGCGTATCCAGACGTTCCTGATAGCTGCGGGTGGTAATAATGCTGCCATAAAATTCCGGCGAAGTGTCCAGATTATGGTTGTAGAAATCAAGGCCAGCAGAAGCCAGGCGCTGCGCCTGCGTGGTGTTCAGCGTACCGAGCGTCATACAAGTTTCCATGCCCAGCTCTTTCACGCCCTGCACCATCTGTTCGAGGTACGGCATGTCACGGTCATGTGGGTTTTTCCACGCCGCCCCCATACAGAAACGGGTGGAACCGGCCGCTTTCGCCTGACGCGCGGACTCCAGCACTTGTTTAACTTCCATCAAACGCTCGGTTTCCAGCCCGGTTTTGTACCGCGAACTCTGCGGGCAATATTTACAGTCTTCCGGGCAGGCACCGGTTTTTATCGACAGCAACGTGCTGACCTGCACCTGGCGCGGGTCAAAACTCTGACGGTGGACCTGCTGAGCGTCAAACATCAGCTCAAGAAAAGGTTTATCAAATAGGGCCTGCGTTTTTTCCAGCGTCCAGTGGGTGCGGGTTGTCATATGACATCTCCAAAAAAGTTTAACCTTACAAATCGTCAACCATTCTTTATTTGTTTTAGTTTACCGTCAACGTTAAAATTATTTTTTGGTTTACAAGTTTCATCAAGGACAGTGCAATGACCCCCGCCGATCTCGAGTTCGACCAGCGCCACATCTGGCACCCTTACACGTCGATGACCAAGCCGCTGCCCGTCTATCCGGTGGAGTCAGCGTCAGGCGTGCTGTTGCAACTGGCAAATGGCCGTCAGCTGGTAGACGGGATGTCATCGTGGTGGGCAGCGATCCACGGCTATAACCATCCGCAGCTGAACCAGGCGGCTATCGATCAGATCGGGAAAATGTCGCACGTCATGTTTGGCGGGATCACCCACCCTTCCGCTATCGCGCTGTCGCGCCGTCTGGTTGAGATGACGCCCGTTGGGCTGGAGTGTGTGTTTCTGGCTGACTCTGGATCGGTGGCCGTGGAAGTGGCACTGAAAATGGCGATGCAATACTGGCAGGCGCGCGGCGAGAAACGCCAGACGCTGCTCACGCTGCGCAATGGCTATCACGGGGATACCTTCGGCGCAATGTCGGTGTGTGACCCACAGAATTCAATGCACAGTTTGTATCAGGGTTACCTGCCGCAGCACCTGTTTGCCGACGCGCCACAGAGCCGTTTCGACGGAGAATGGCATGAAGCGGATATCGCACCGTTCGCCAACATGCTCGGGGAGAATCACCGCAAGATCGCCGCTGTCATTTTAGAGCCGGTGGTTCAGGGCGCGGGCGGAATGCGGATTTATCATCCGACCTATCTCAGGCGGGTACGTGAACTGTGTGATCATTACGGCGTACTGCTGATTGCCGATGAGATCGCCACCGGATTTGGCCGCACCGGCAAGCTGTTTGCCTGCGATCACGCAGGGATTTCGCCGGATATTCTGTGTCTGGGCAAAGCGCTGACCGGCGGTTACATGACGCTCTCTGCCACGCTCACCACCCGCCACGTGGCCGAGACGATCAGCGATGGCGAAGCGGGATGTTTCATGCACGGTCCAACCTTTATGGGCAATCCGCTGGCCTGCGCAGTCGCGAATGCCAGCCTGCGATTATTGTCCGAAAACGGCTGGCAGGCGCAGGTGGCAAACATCGAACAGCAGTTCCGCCGCGAGCTGATGCCACTGGCGAAGCACCCCGCCGTGGCGGATGTCCGCGTTCTGGGGGCTATTGGGGTGGTGGAGATGTGCGAGCCGGTCAGTATGGCTCAATTGCAGAAACACTTTGTCAACGAGGGCGTGTGGATCCGGCCATTCGGCAAACTTATTTACCTGATGCCGCCGTACATTATCTCTCCCGCCCAGCTCAGTAAACTGACGGGAGCGATTGCCAGCGCACTAAACGCCCTCTATTAGTTTGAATTGACCAGCCGGTGGGAAGACGAAAGCAAAGCGCTGAGTTTCTCCCGGCTGATTCGGGCCTGATCGTTGAGGTAGTCGATCGCCACTTTCAGCGCCGGAGTCGGGTTTTCCGGGTAGAGCAGCGTGTAGGATGCACCGCTGGCGACGCACAGCGGGAATGGCGCAATGACCCTGCCCGCCTGCAAATCATCTTCTATTAAGGTCAGATCCCCTATTGCCACCCCGTAGCCTTGTAACGCCGAATTGATCGCCAGATCCAGGGTATCAAAATGCTGAGACTTGGCGGACGGCAGCCCTTTCACCCCCGCCTCGCGCAACCATAGTAGCCAGTCACGCCGGTCGCGCGTCGGGTGCAGCAGGGTTTTATCGGCCAGATCGGCCACGTCAAAGCCCTCATGATGACGAGGTAAAAAGTCCGGTGTACAGACCGGCGTCAGCACTTCGTCAAACAGATGCTGCGCACGGCGCGGTGAATCCGGTGCGCGGCCAAACACCACGGCGGCATCGAATTGTTCGGTGCTGAAATCCACACCGTGCGCAATCGAGGCAGTCAGTTCAATTTGCATATCAGGCCGGTCATTCTGTAACTGAATGACCCTGGGCAATAACCAGCGCATTGAGCAGGTCGGGCATTTGATGCGCAGCGTGTCGGGGTGTGACTCCACGCGCTTTAGCGCTTCGCCCATCAGTTCCAGCGCCTGCTGCACTGCCGGTAAGAGTTGTGCACCGCGCGGCGTCAGGGTCAGCCCGCGTGCCTGACGCAAAAATAGCGCATACCCCAGCGCCGTTTCCAGCCCAGTCATCTGACGGCTGACCGCCCCCTGCGTGATATGCAAAAGCGCGGCAGCGTGGGTCAGGTTGAGGGTTTTCGCCACCACGCTGAAGGTTTTCAGCAGGTTAAGCGAAGGAAGATTGAGCGCCGTCAGGTAAGAAAAATCAACAGAGGTTGCCATCAGTGCCTCACAAAAACCGCCACCCGCTATGACGGGTGATCATGGCAAGTATGACAAACTTTCCATTGTCGCCACAAGGGAACTGTTGCTTAATCATTCGATAGTTTTCGAATAATTATTCATTTTCGCCCTGCCTTTGGAGTTCTTTATGAAAAGCGCCCTTTCTCCTTTATCTAAGTTACCTGACGTTGGCACCACCATTTTCACTGTGATTGGCCAACTGAGCGCCGAGCACAATGCACTGAATTTATCGCAGGGCGCACCGAATTTCTCCTGTCAGCCGTCGCTTATCGACAGCGTGACCAAAGCCATGCGCGAAGGTCATAACCAATATGCACCGATGAGCGGTGTAGCCGCGTTACGCCATGCGCTTTCAGCCAAAGTGGAAGCATTGTACGGTTGCCATTACGACACAGACAGCGAAGTCACGGTGATGGCCAGTGCCAGCGAAGGGTTATATTCCGCCATCAGTGCGCTGGTGCACCCAGGCGATGAGGTCATTTACTTTGAACCGTCGTTCGACAGCTACGCGCCGATTGTGCGTTTGCAGGGGGCAAAACCGGTAGCCATCGGCCTGTCTTTGGACGACTTCAGCATCGACTGGGATCAGGTTGCCAGCGCCATCAACCGCCGCACGCGGATGATCATCATCAACAGCCCGCACAACCCGACCGGCGCGATCTTTAATGACTTCGACATCGAGCGGCTGATCGCACTGACCGAAAACACTGACATTATTATTTTGTCCGATGAAGTCTATGAACACGTGGTCTTTGACGGCGAACGCCACGAAAGCATGGCCTGCCATCCGCAACTGGCCGAGCGCAGCGTGATTGTTTCATCCTTCGGCAAAACCTATCACGTCACCGGCTGGCGCGTCGGTTATTGCCTGGCACCGGCAGAACTGATGGGCGAGATCCGTAAAGTGCATCAGTTTATGATGTTCTCCGCTGACACGCCGATGCAGGTCGCATTCGCCGACGCGATGGCTGACCCGCAGAGTTATCTCGGCCTGGCCGATTTCTATCAGCAAAAACGTGATTTGCTGGCCGATGCCCTGAGCGAATCCCGCTTTGAATTACTGCCGAGCCGTGGCAGTTTCTTTATGCTGGCCCGCTTCAGCCACTTTAGCTCGCTGACCGATGACGAGTTCGTTCTAAGTTTGATCCGCGATCACCAGATCGCCACCATCCCGCTGTCGGCGTTTTATAGCCATAACAAGCCGACCGGGCTTATCCGCCTGAGCTTTGCCAAAGACGATGACACATTGTATGAAGGCGCACGCCGCCTGTGCCGCGTCTGAAGGTCTTTCTTAATACCCTCCGGGAGAAGTGAAATGAAAAAATTAAATATCGCGCTGTTATTAGGTTGTGCTGTGGCTTCATTTTCTGCGCTGGCCGATGGTTCCACGCTCAAATTTGGTCTGGAAGCCCAATATCCGCCGTTCGAATCCAAAAGTGCCACTGGCGAGTTGCAGGGCTTCGACATTGATGTCGGTAATGCCGTGTGCGCTGCCGCCAAACTCAAATGTGAATGGTTCGACACCGCTTTTGACGGACTGATCCCTGCTTTACAGGCGCGTAAATTTGACGCCATCAACTCAGCGATGAATGTCACCGAAAAACGCCGCCAGGCGATTGATTTCACCAGTGTGATTTACCGCGTCCCCAGCAAGCTCATCGCGAAAAAAGAGTCCCAACTGCTGCCCACCGTTGAATCTCTGAAAGGCAAACACATCGGCGTGTTGCAAGGCTCGATCCAGGAGAGTTACGCGCAGGCACATTGGGCGCCAAAAGGCGTGGATGTCGTCTCTTACCAGGATCAGAATCAGGTTTATCTGGATCTCTCTTCCGGTCGTCTTGACGGCACGCTGGTACTGGCACCGGCTGGCCAGACAGGCTTCCTCGACCGTCCAGACGGTAAGGATTACGCCTTCGCTGGCGATGCAGTGCGTGATGATAAAATCCTCGGCAGCGGCATTGCGTTCGGCCTGCGTAAAGGCGATACCGCCACCAAAGAGAAGCTTGATGTCGCCATCGCTAAAATCAAACAAGACGGCGTTGTTAAAGAGCTGTCGAAGAAATATTTCGGCGATATTGATGTCACGGTGAAGTAAATCTCGTCACCGGTTCAACAACAGGGGTTTCACATGTGAACCCCTGCTTTTTCAATAACTCATACCAACAAAGCATAAACCGCTCCGATCACAACTCGCGTAGACGCCTATACTTATTCCCCATGACCCAGGTGCCCATCCTACGATGGCCGCCTTAAGACCCGCGTCAATGAAGGAGTTTGTATGTCACAGAGTCAATCCGTAAACCGTCGCATTGTACTGGCTTCACGGCCGCACGGTGCACCGACCGCAGACAACTTCCGTCTGGAAAAACAGGATATCCCCACTGCTCAGGCGGGCCAGCTGGTGCTGCGCACGTTATTTCTCTCCCTCGACCCGTACATGCGCGGGCGAATGAGCGATGCCCCCTCCTATGCCGCTCCGGTGCAAATCGGCGAAGTGATGACCGGCGGTGCCGTGTCGCAGGTGGTGAGTTCGAACAGTCCTGAATTCAAACCTGGCGACCGGGTGGTGGGCAGCACCGGCTGGCAGGACTACGCCGTGGTCGATGCTAAAGCGGTAAAAAAACTGGAAGGTGCCGCGCTGAAACACCCTTCCCTCGCGCTGGGCGTGCTGGGAATGCCGGGCTTCACGGCATTTATGGGGCTGCTGGATATCGGCCAGCCGCAGGCAGGTGAAACCGTGGTGGTAGCCGCCGCGACAGGGCCGGTCGGATCACTGGTCGGCCAAATTGCCAAAATCAAAGGCTGTAAAGTGATTGGCATCGCCGGTGGTGCGGAGAAATGCCATTACGCCGTCGAACATTTTGGGTTTGACCAATGCCTGGATCACCGCGCAGCCGACCTGGATAAGCGTCTGAAAGAAGCTTGCCCTGACGGTATCGACGTCTATTTTGAAAATGTCGGCGGTGCCGTGTTCGATGCCGTCTTGCCGCTGCTCAATACCAAAGCGCGTATTCCGGTCTGCGGGCTGGTCTCGCAATATAACGCCACCGGTCTGCAAGAGGGACAAGATCGCCTCTCTCTGCTGGCCAGCACGATTTTGCGAAAACGACTGCGCATGCAGGGGTTCATCATTTTTGATGATTACGGCCACCGCTACCCTGAATTCGCCAAACAGATGAGCGAATGGTTTGAAGCCGGAAAAGTGAAGTTCCGTGAGGATATTGTGGACGGGCTGGAGAATGCGCCGCAGGCGTTTATTGGCCTGCTGGAAGGTAAAAACTTCGGCAAGTTAGTCGTAAAAGTCAGTCACGAAAATAATTGATCACACGTTGGCCAGGCCATGTAGCCTGGCACACAGGAGATAACATGAAATTACTGATTGTATTGACGTCGCACGATAAACTCGGCGATACCGGCAAGAAAACGGGCTTTTGGCTGGAAGAATTTACGGCACCTTATTATCAGTTCCTGGATGCCGGCGCGGAGCTGACGCTGGCGTCACCGAAAGGCGGTCAACCTCCGCTGGATCCGAAAAGCGATGAGAAAGACGCCCAGACTGAAACTACCGATCGCTTCCGCCAGGATAAAAACGCGCAACATGCACTGGCCAATACCGTCAAACTGGCCGAGGTGAAAATGGCTGATTTTGATGCCGTGTTCTATCCGGGTGGCCACGGCCCGTTGTGGGATCTGGCAGAAGATGCCCATTCGCTTAAATTGATCGAAGATTTCTGGGCGGCCGGGAAGCCGGTAGCCGCCGTTTGCCACGCCCCCGGTGTACTGCGTGATGTGAAACAGGCCGATGGCACGCCGCTGGTGAAAGGCAAACGTGTGACCGGTTTTAGCAACAGTGAAGAAGACGCCGTTGGTCTGACCGACATCGTGCCGTTCCTGGTAGAAGATGAGCTGAAAAAGAACGGCGGCGATTACAGTAAAGCCGCAGACTGGCGTCCTTACGTCATTACGGATGGCAAACTGATCACCGGCCAGAACCCGGCGTCATCCGCAAGCGTTGCGCAAGCCCTGCTCAAACTGCTCGGCGGCGGTGAGATCAATAAACAAGCGTGAATTGAATTGATGTAAAAATAATAACCTTTAAACGAGGATTTTGACGTTATGGCATTCACTTTAATCAGTTCGGACCTGCGCGACGGCGAGAAAATGCCCGACACACAGGTGTTCAACGGCATGGGTTATAGCGGGGATAACCTCTCTCCGCATCTGGCCTGGAGCGGTGCGCCGGAAGGCACTAAAAGTTTTGCGATCACCTGCTATGACCCCGACGCGCCGACCGGCTCTGGCTGGTGGCACTGGGGTGTGGCAAATATTCCGGCAGACGTGACCGAATTGCCGCAAGGTGCAGGTTCCGGCAAACCGGGCCTGCCGGCGGGTGCGGTACAAACGCGCACTGACTTCGGCAAAGCCGGTTACGGCGGCGCGGCACCGCCACAAGGCGAAAGCCACCGTTATCAGTTCACGGTGTATGCGCTGGACGTCGACCAGCTAGAGGTAAATGAAGAAGCCAGCGGAGCCTATCTTGGTTTCAATATCCACTTCCATTCGCTGGGTAAATCTTCCCTTACCGTGATATACAGCTGATAGCTGTGGTATAAATAGGGCAGAGAGTGAGAATGCAACGCGGTGGTCAGTCTTGCTGATCACCGCTTTTTTCGTTTATTTAGGAGTCAGATCCAGTGAAACTTTCCACCCTGTCGCGCGCCTGCGCCATGTTGTCCGTCAGTCTGGTGTTGGCGGCCTGTAGCAGCAGCCACGAAGGCATGTCCAGTCAGGTCGCACCGGGCACCGCTGCGGATCCCATCCTCAGCCCGGATGAAGCCGCACACTTTACCCCCAAAAATTATCTGGCCTTCGGCGGCCGTTCCCTGCAAGTTCAGCAGCAGGGTTGGTTCCCTAAACTGGTCGAAACCGGTGATGTAAAAACTGACTTCGTGGTTGGCCCGCAAATGGGTACCGACGGCGCGGCATATACCAATATTCAGCAAGCACTGGAAGCGGCACTGCGCGTACGTAACCACGGCGAGCGCGTCTTTATTAAAATCCTGCCGGGCACCTACAACGGCACGGTTTACATTCCTTCCGGTGCACCGCCGATCACCCTGTTCGGTACCGGTACTACTGCAGGCGACGTGGTGATCCAGCAAGGTCTGGAAGCGTCGGTCACTCCAGCCACTTACCGCGCGACGCTCAGCTCGAACGGTGAGTTCATTCCGGGCAACCGCGCCTGGTACATGTTCAATAACTGTGCCACACAGAAAGCCGAAACCATCGGTGTGGGCTGTACCGCAACCGTCTGGTCACAGAGCAGCGGTCTGCAAATTCAGAACATGACCATCAGCAATAGTCTGCTGGACACCGTTGACGCAGGCGATCATCCGGCTGTGGCATTGCGCACCGACGGCGACAATATCCTGCTGGACAACGTGCACCTGATTGGTCGCCAAAACACGCTGATGCTCACCACGGCCAATGTAAAAAATCAGCAAGACAACAGCCGCTACAGCCGTGCCTATGTTCACAACAGCCGTATCGAAGGTGATGTGGATTACGTGTTAGGCCGTTCAAGTGCCGTGTTTGACCAGGTGGAATTCCACACGGTCAGCAGCCGTGGGGTGAAACAGCCCTCAATCTTCGCCCCGAATACCCCGGCCAACGTGCCTTACGGTTTCCTGGTGACAAACAGTACATTGACCACCGACCGAGGCTTCGAAGGCCAGGCTGTCAAAGCCCAACTGGGCCGCGCATGGGATGAAGGCGCAGAAAACGGCGGTTACATTGCCGGTACTACGCCAAACAGCCAGTTAGTGATCCGCGACAGCCAGATCGACAGCGGTTACAACCAGCTGCACCCGTGGGGCGATGCCGCCTTCTCAGGCCGTGCCTTTACTGGCAATGTGCCAAAAGATGAGAAACAACAGCGCAATTTGAATGATGTGAACTTCAATCGCCTGTGGCAGTACAACAATATTATGACGCCTCCTGCGGCCAAATAAGCCACAGCATGGACAGACAAAAGCCGCCGGATATCACTCCGGCGGCTTTTTTAATGCCCAAATTTTGGCGATCAGGCGGGCTGAAGGTTTTCGTTGCCCAACTGGAAAATAGCCACCGTCTCCTCCAGATTTATCGCCTGCAGATCAAGGGCGGCGGAGGCATTGGCAGACTGCTGAACCAGTGCCGAGTTCTGCTGTGTCACTGTATCCATTTCGGCAACGGCCAGCGCTATCTGGCTGATGCCCCGGCTCTGCTCCTCTGAGGCCGACGCAATTTCATGAATGATGTCGGTGACATGCGAGACGGAATCGACAATTTCCTGCATGGTGTCACCGGCTTGACCCACCAGCGTAGAACCACTGTTCACTTTACTCACCGACAGACCAATCAGCGTTTCAATCTCTTTCGCCGCCTGCCCGCTGCGTTGGGCCAGATTGCGCACTTCACTGGCGACCACGGCAAAACCGCGCCCCAGCTCTCCGGCACGTGCGGCTTCCACGGCGGCATTGAGTGCCAGGATATTGGTCTGGAAAGCGATACTGTTGATCACTGTGGTAATTTCAGCGATCTGCTTCGAACTGTCAGCAATATCATTCATCACGCCCACCACATCGTTCACCAGCTCGCCACCGCGGCTGGCGGTGGCGGCAGCCGAAGAGGCCAGTTGGCTGGCCTGACTGGCGTTATCGGCATTTTGTTTCACCGTTGCAGTCAGTTGTTCCATGCTGGCGGCGGTCTGCCCCAGCGCCGAAGCCTGTTGTTCCGTTCGGGCAGAAAGATCAATGTTTCCGGCAGCAATCTCGCTGGAGGCGCGCGTAACCTGCAACACCCCCTGACGGATATCGCCGATGATCCCGCGCAGGTTCTGGTTCATCCCTTCCACCGCACGAGTCAGTTGGCCGACCTCATCACCACTGCGGCTGACAATATGCGCGGTCAAATCGCCGGCGGCAATGCGCTGGGCCACCTCGAGGGTATGGCGCAAAGGCAGGGTTATCTGGCGGGTCATGCGCCATGAGAGCAACGCACCAATGATAATGGTGGCCGCAATGATCAACAGCATCTCTTTGATGGTCCGATGCACTTCATCCTGGGTATAGGCCATTTCGTGGTCGAGCAATTGGTCGGAAGCCGACGTCAGCGCCAGCCCGGCGGCGGCCAGATCGGCCTGGACCTGATCAGCTTGGCTGCCTGCTGGCGGATTCAGCGTATTCTGCCAGTTTTCGCGATATCGGCGGATATTCTCCGGCATAGCATCCACCTGGACCTGATCGATCGGCTGCCAGTCGTAGGTTGCCACCTGCGCCAGTTTGCCTTCCAGTTTGTCCAGCGCCAGACGGTTTTGTTCGACATATTTGGCATCACGGTTGGCAAGGTATGAGAGACGGGTATATTTCGCCTCGCCCAGCAGATCGTTGACGCTTTTGAGCAGCGTGGCTTTTTCAGCCCGTTCGCTAATGCTGGTCAGATGGTAGATGCCTGAGGCGGCAATGGATGAACCGAGCAGCAGAACAAGCGTAAACCCTGCGGCAAGCTTGGTCGCAATGCTGGCGTTGTTGAAAACGCCGGTGATCCCTGAAGCTAAACTCATACTGCTCTCCCTGTTTTATGAAATAAAACATAAGTAACGCATTTACTGCGGATGTGTAATTGGTTGGGGTAACGAGAAGAGTTATCGACAAGGTAGGCACAACATTTAGAGGGAGATGAATATATTTCTTATCAATGGCACGAACAGCCAAAGAAAAAAAAGCCCCGGCTGTAAGGCCTGGGGCTAATTTCGCTGTCCGCACAGCCTTTGGCTGGCAGGCTAAATCATTAGTAGTATTAATTTTTCAGTTCGAGAATGGATACCCACATCGGACCTTTGCCCACCGGGTACGTCTTCAGGGTGGTCAGCGCGCCGCTGTTCTGATCAATCTTCGCCACTTCGATGGCATCCGATTTTTGACCAGCCGTGATCACAAAGTGCCCACGGTGATCAATATTAAAACCACGTGGCTGGGTTTGTGTGGCGTGATGCCCCACCAGCGTCAAGACGCTGCCATCTTCGGAGACAGTCAGCACAGAGATCAGGCTGGAACCGCGATCCGACGTGTAGAGATATTTACCATCGGGTGTGATGTGAATATCTGCCGCCCAGCGTGTCTCTTTAAAATCAGACGGCATGATGTCCAGCGTCTGCACCATGCGGTATTGACCGTTAGTGACATCCCGCTGGTACACATCAACGCTGCCGTTCAGCTCATTCACACAGTATGCAAAATGCTGATTCGGGTGGAAGGCCATATGACGCGGCCCTGCGCCTGCAGCGGTTTGCAGCGCGGGAATCTGATGCGGCGTGGCTTCGCCTTGCAGGCTGAAGTCAAACAGACGGATACGATCTTCTTTCAGCGCCGGGATCATCAGTAACTGGTTGGTTGGGTCGATATTGGCAGAATGCGGCGCCTGAATATCTTCCAGCACGTGGATAGGTGCCAGCGCTTCGCCTTTTTCGTTAATCGGATGGATGCTGACGTTGTTGAAGCTGTAGGAGGCTGAGAACAGGAAACGCCCCTGCAGATCAACGCCCACATGCGTAGGGCTACCCGGCAGCGGTGCCATCGCCGCCTGTTGCAGCGTGCCGTCGTGCGCGATGTTGTAGGTCACCACGCCAAACTCAGGACGCACGCCAACGTACAGGCGGTGCCCGTCCGGGTGGAGCACCATCGGCTGAACCTGGCCCGGAACGTCGACCGTTTGCAGCAGGCTCAGTTCACCTTCTTCGCCAAGATGAAAAGCGTGGATTTGCTGGCTCTCAGGGCTGGCAACGTAGACAACTTGCTTCATCACATCTCCTTATTAAGACTGAATGCGTCGTTATGTTTTTTTAAAGCATGATTAAGACTAGCACGATAACCCGAAATAAGCGGAAGCCGTTTACCCCTTGGTGCGAGGTTCTCTCGTCTTGGCTAAACGTGTAATATGGCGAGAATTTCTTCGATCTTACGACTCTCTAACGGATTCTAACTATGACTTATCGCGTTATCGCACTCGACCTCGACGGCACCTTGCTTGACCGTCAAAAACGGATCTTGCCTGAATCGCTGGCCGCGCTGGCCGAAGCCCGCACTCAGGGCATTAAGGTCATTGTAGTGACCGGTCGCCACCATGTGGCTATCCATCCGTTTTATCAGGCGTTGCAGCTCGACACCCCGGCAATCTGCTGTAATGGCACTTATTTGTATGACTACCAGGCACGTAAAGTGATCACGTCAGACCCGATGGACAAAATACAGGCCAAAAAAGTGGTCGATTTGCTGGAGTTTCACGGTATTCATGGGCTGCTGTATGTCGATGATGCGATGTTGTATCAGCAAGCCAGCGGCCACGTCAGCCGTTCGATCGCCTGGGGCGACACGCTGCCGGAAGGACAGCGTCCGAACATCGTGCAGGTTAACAGTCTGCGTGACGCCGCCGACGAAGCGCACTCGATTTGGAAATTCGCGACCTCGCATCAGGATCTTGATGCACTGCATACCTTTGCGACACAGGTGGAAAACGAGTTGGGTCTCTCCTGCGAATGGTCATGGCACGATCAAGTAGACGTCGCAAAAGGCGGCAACAGCAAAGGCCGCCGTCTGCAGGAGTGGGTAGAATCTCAGGGCATGAGCATGCAGGATGTGGTCGCTTTCGGCGATAACTTCAATGATCTCAGTATGCTGGAGAATGTCGGTTTGGGCGTGGCGATGGGCAATGCCGCAGAGGCTATCAAAGAGCGCGCTGCGCTGGTGATCGCCGATCACGAACAACCGGGGATCGCTGAAGTGATCCGCACGCGCGTGTTGGCGTAAATATTTAAGCTTTCAAATCACAGGGCACGCGCTGACGTGCCCTGCACTTCACAGCAAAAAACCTTTTAGCGACTCAACGACACGCTCTTAATTTGCGCATACAGCCACTGGCCGGGGCGGATCATCAGTTCATCGCGCGCCCAGGGCGTAATGCGTGCCCAGAGAATATGGTCAGCCATCGCCAGTTTGACTTCTACCTGCGGGCCAATATCCAGACACTCCAATACTTTGGCAGGCAGAACATTGCGGATACTGCTGTTGTTAGCCGTCGGTTGCAGCACCAGAGAGACGTCTGCCGCGTTGACCCGTACACGCATCAACGTGCCTACCGGCGCATCAACTTTGCCAATCCACAGGCGCTGATCGCCAATCGACAGTGCGGTCATTTCGTAGCGCGGATGATGTTCCAGCACACTGACATTCAGCACACTGCTCTGCTCCTCACGCGGTAACCACGGGCGCATAATGTTACTGGCCCAGACGGTTTCCAGATCCCCCATGGCCAGCACTTTTCCGTTATCCAGCACCAGTACTTTTTCAGCCAGCCGCAGAATTTCATCCAGGCTATGCGTCACGTAGAGGATAGGAATGCTGACCTCTTTCGCCAGCTTTTCAAGATAAGGCATCAGTTCACGTTTGCGCGGGATATCCAACGCGGCCAGCGGTTCATCCATCAACAGGATTTCCGGCGCGGTCAGCAGCGCACGGCCAATTGCCACCCGCTGTTTTTCGCCACCGGATAGCGTTAACGGAAAACGGTCGAGCAAGGCTCCAATGCCCAACAAACGGACAATGCTGTCGAACTGCCCGCGCATCGACGATGCCATCCCGTATTGCAAATTGCCTTTCACGCGGTAGTGCGGGAACAAACGCGCATCCTGAAAAACATAACCAATGCGGCGCTTTTCAGGCGGCAGAAAAATGTTGTTCTGAGTGTCCGACAAGAGGCGTCCATTAAGCACAATGCGACCGGAATCCAGTTTTGTCAGCCCGCCGATCGCGTTGATGAACGATGTTTTCCCTGCGCCGGACAAACCAAAAATCGCGGTGATGCCCTGCCCCGGCAAGGTCTGCGTCACCTGTAAATCCAAATCGCCCAGTTGTTGACTGAAATCCAGTTCAAGCATTTCAGCCTCCCAGCCGCGTGCGGCTGCGTTTTGCCAGCCAGTCAGATATCAATAACGCCGCCAGCGACAGCAGGATCGCCAGCAAACAGAGCCTCGCCGCCGCGCTTTCAGCGCCAGGGGTTTCAATCAGGGTATACATCGCCAGCGGAATGGTGCGGGTTTCGCCGGGGATATTCGACACGAAGGTGATGGTTGCGCCAAACTCACCGAGCGAACGCGCAAATGCCAGCACCACACCAACAATCACGCCGGGAACCGATAACGGTAACGTGATAGTAAAAAACACCCGCCACGGCGACGCACCCAGCGTGCGGGCGGCGAGTTCAAGTTTGGGGTCCACGGCTTCCAGCGATTGCCGAATGGCCCTCACCATCAGCGGAAAGGCCACCACCGCCGAGGCCAGCACCGCGCCGTGCCAGCTGAAACTGAAGCTAAAGCCAAACCAGTCATAGAGCCACTGACCGATCACGCCCCGCCGCCCCATCACCACCAGCAGCAAATAGCCAATCACTACCGGCGGTAACACCAGCGGTAAGTGAATAATACTGTCGAGCAGGGATTTACCGGGAAAGCGGCAACGTACCAGGATCCATGCCATCAGGATACCAAGTGGCAAACTGCATACTACGGCCAGGCTCGATACTTTCAGACTGAGAAATACCGCCTGCCACTCATATTCACTCAACATCATGTTGGTTCGTTAATCCTGAATTAATGTGACACCAGAGATAAAATATCGGCAGAAACGTCAAAGCCTTTAATCAGCACCCCGCTGCCGATGAGAATATGACTTAAAACCCACGGAGAAAAGCGCGGTTTGGGGTTCAGGGCATTCAGCATCATGGGCATCCACGGTGGCAGGAACGTTCAGAATTCTATTATGCCATAGCATGATGGAACAAATAGGGGGGGGCGTGGGTGACCGCTAACGTCACCCCACAGGGGATGACGTTAAGGTGATAACAAAACCGCGTGTTTAGCCGCGCGGTGTGAAACCATAATGTTTGAAAATCGCCCCGGCTGCGGGGGTTTTCAGGTAGGCATAAAACGCAGTAACGTCAGGATGTTCATGACCTTTGACAATCGCCATCGGATATTCAACCGGCTTGTGGCTTGCTGCCGGGAAAATGCCGACCACTTTCACTTTTTGGCTGGCAAGGGCGTCAGAACCGTAAACAATACCCAGCGGGGCTTCTTCGCGTTCAACCAGCGCCATTGCGGCACGGACATCGCTGGCACGGGCCAGTTTAGGTTCGAGCGTGGTCCACGCACCGAGTTTTTGCAGGGCTTCTTTGGCATAAATACCGGCCGGAACGTGGTCAGGATCGCCCACCGCTAAGCGGCTGTCACCCAGCAGTTTGGTCCATTCGGTTTTGTCGGAAATATCAACTTTATCGATCTTACCGGCTTTTGCTGCAATCAATACCAGTTCGTTGCCGAGCAAAGTATAACGGGTGTTATCCACAATTTGCTGCTTGCCAATGGCGTAGTCCATCCACTGCTGATCGGCGGAAATAAACAGATCGGCTGGCGCGCCCTGCTCAATCTGACGTGCCAGCGTTGATGAGGAGGCGAAGGAAGAGACAACCTGCACGCCCTTCTCTTTCTGATACTGCGTAGCAATATCCTGCATGGCATTGGTCAGTGACGCTGCCGCAAAAACAGTGATTTTGTCCGCAGCCTGCGCCTGAACGGTGAACCCGGCGACCAGCACAGTGGCGGTCAGCATTTTACCCCATGACATATTTACGTTCCTTTTCCCGTGAATGTAACACTTCGTTATATAGTCGTTAATATAACGTGGAATCAGGGGTTGTCATCAGATTTATAGACGGGAATGTCAGAGGGTTGATCTAAACCATAAAAAAACCCGGCACGATGGCCTAATGCCGATCGTTTAAGAGTACTTGAACGATCCTGCCAGTAAGAGACAATCCGGGAACAGCCTTCTGTTCCCGGATTTTTTATGTCTGAAGATGACATGGATTTTGTTGTTGATGCTTTCTCCTCT
>Ga0209848_1000059_pt1 | contig 60481 bp, 51 predicted proteins | sample OrgsoiDNA_201062_FD_185810 | JGI IMG/M metagenome (GOLD analysis project Ga0209848, IMG submission 185810) | Permafrost soil microbial communities from the Arctic, to analyse light accelerated degradation of dissolved organic matter (DOM) -... | ecosystem: Environmental > Terrestrial > Soil >...
CCGACGCGCTTCCCCTCTTTATCGAGCAGGACAAAATCCACCCCCCAGGTATCAACCCCGATGCTGTCGAGAGGAATACCGGACGCATCCAGCCGGTTGAGTCCGGTCAGAATCTGTTGTTCCAGCGCATCCAGATCCCAGGTGTCGTGGCCTTCGACGGTTTTCAGACAATTGGGAAAACGGTGGATCTCTTCGAGTGTCAGAGTCGCAGGCTCCCCAGCACATTCAGACCTGAATGTCGCCAACATTACGCGGCCACTTGAGGCACCCAGATCAATAGCAGCAATATGGTGGAGTGTCATAACGGCCATTCCTTATCAGATATGATCGCAGTATAGGGGAGGGCTTTTGGCGCCACCTTCCGGTGAATGCCACGGGATTTAGCAGGCTGGCAGCCCGAAAAAGATCGATGCGCGACAGATCACAAAATGCGGCAAATTTCTTTATGCAATGAAGAAGAGAACGAGATTGCTGAAGGGGCGATCTTTATCGGGTTTTTGCTGACGCCGTTATGAGGGGTTAAACATGACCGCGTAACGAGAGGGAGCGAAAGACAGCGATAATGGACATAAGAAAAGGTGAGAAAACAGAGTAAATAATCGGGAGGGTATATATTTAAAATGGATTACATTCGAAACAAGTAACGTTATTAGGTAACATTCCAGACGCAAGACAGTGCTGAATGTATAACATTTAAAGCTGAAACCAGAAAGATGCATGGTTATGCAATTCAGCTGTTTAATACTGTATTGCAATACTCTATTTTCGAGGTGTTAATTAAAACTGTCTGGCTTATATATGAAAGCATTCTACTGATTAAAAGAGTATCGTCATTCATTGTGCAATAGGCAGTTCAGGCTTTGCCTGGGGCTGATCCCATGCATAGAAAATTTTATTGCGACCGCTGTTTTTCGCTAAATAAAGAGAGCGGTCGGCAGCACTTAACGCTGCAGAAAATTCTCCGTCAACCAGGGCGGATAGACCGGCACTGACCGTGACATTAGTCGAAACCTGCGTATTAAAATGATGAGGAATATTCAGGCTCAGTACTTGATGCTGAATACGGTCCGCCATACGAATCGCGTACTCCTGGTTCACGTTAGACATCAGTACCAGAAATTCTTCTCCGCCATAGCGTACCACGACATCGCGTGAACGAACTGCATCACGTATCGCCGCTGAAACGCGCACCAGTGCCTGATCGCCCATGCTATGTCCATAGTTATCGTTATAGGCTTTGAAGTGGTCGATATCCAACAACATCACGTAATGACTGGCCTGTGCCTGGCTTAACAGCGTCTCCAGTTTGTTCTCCAGCCCGCGCCGGTTATAGAGACCTGTGAGCGGGTCAAGCATACTGAGATCGCTAAATTTCTCTCTTTCACTGTATAAATTGGCCACCATCCGGCGGGTAAAGTCATCGCTGCGCCTGAGCATAAAATGGTGCAGGGAGAGTCCGATGAGAGGCAACGCAATGGTAAAGAGAATTTTACCTGTGTGGTTGAAATCGTCTAAAAAAATAACCGCCACAGAGGATGGTGCTGCGTGAAGGCAAAATGCCAGAAAATTATCCGATAAAGCGATAGCACTGATAAAGAATACGCTGAGTAAACTGACCAGCAGAAAGCTATTATCCGCATGACCAATTTGTTCAAATCGTAAGGAAATATGCCAGGCCCACAGAGCCCCCACAATTATTGAGCAAGAATTTAAATAAGAGCGGCCATTCTTTCTATTGAAATAAGTCAATAGAAATCCTATCACACAAAACACGCCAATCATCGCGAGAGGAAAGGTGGTTTTTAACGATTTTAACGTCGGATTTAGCATGGCGAATAGCGCAGAAGCACTATTTAGAAAAAAGAATAACAACATTGAAAGGCGGTGTTTGCTTTTAAGCAACTCATCATAGGAATGAGATATCATTAAAAATTCACTCTATTAGCGGGTGGTCTTCTAAATAGATAAGGATGCTGCGCCCGAATTCAGTCGTGCCCGGTAAATACCCAGAGGTGCGAAAGGGTAATAATGTGTGAAGACTGCTAATAATCCTGGTAGGTAATTATTTTAATTGGATTTAATTAAGAACAGCTGACGTTAAAATTACCACTTTTGGCTGCGGGTGTCACCCCAAGGGGGAGTTGACAGCTAAAAAGATGCGTAATGAGAAATATTATTATATGCTATTGGTTCTCATTATCGTTAATGGCATAAGATCATGATTGCAGCGATGGTTACGGTGTGTGGAATGTGGGGTGTCAGCTGGTTTCTGGGGAAAAGGCTGACCAGTGGATGGGGCGTGTTATTACCCTGCGCACTACTGCCTTTTTTAGCGCTGGCGGATATGTCCCTTGAACAGCTGCGTACGCTGGTGGTCATTGCCATGCTGGCAACATTAGTGATGCTGCTCCATAAAACGCTGCGTCATTATGTGCTGTTACCGTCATTTATCGCGGTTGCTGGCGGTTTGGCAGCGCTGTCGCTGAATTTCAATTTGCTTTGATGCGGTGTTAATTCGCTAAAATTTGACGTGCTGAATACGTTTTTTGCCTGAGGGTTTTGTGTGCCTGAATGGCGAAGGATATTGCTGTGGTGGGCCGATAATCGAAGAGAATCATGTGGTGCGAAGGGAGGGACTCGAACCCTCACATCCAAAGGACACTAACACCTGAAGCTAGCGCGTCTACCAATTCCGCCACCATCGCACAGATGATTTCTTCTTTATCGTTACTGCTTGATTTATATCACCGGATTGGTGCGAAGGGAGGGACTCGAACCCTCACATCCAAAGGACACTAACACCTGAAGCTAGCGCGTCTACCAATTCCGCCACCATCGCTCACCGTGCCGTGCAATATAAATCTATTCGTAGTTGTATTGGTGCGAAGGGAGGGACTCGAACCCTCACATCCAAAGGACACTAACACCTGAAGCTAGCGCGTCTACCAATTCCGCCACCATCGCATTCTCAGCAAAGAATTCATTTGAATTTACTCTGCGAGTCATACAACTACGGGCCGAATTCTAGAGATTTCCTCACGGGCGTCAATACTTATTTCCCCCATTACGGACGTTTGGCGCAAAAAACAGCATATTCGCCATGGATAGAGCAATTCGCTTCAATTACGCGTGCGAATTGCTCTATCCATGGCCGCAGCGGATGAAGGCTGCGGCACGGGAAGGGTATGCCCCCTGTTAACGTTTTTTCTTTTTACTGTCGCGCGGTGTGCGGCCTAACGTTGCCTGATACACCTTGAAGCGGGCATTCTGCGCCAGCACTTCGTGGCTGCCAAAAGTGGCGTCTAGCAGGGCGGCATACGGCAGGAATGAGTTAGCCACAATGCGCAGATGGCCACCGACATTCAGGTGCTTGGCCGCGCCGCGGATCAGCTGTTCTGCGGCGTGCAGGCTGGTTTGCAACCCTTCGTGGAACGGCGGGTTGGAGATGATCATGTCATATCGCCCGGCGATGTCGGAATAGACGTTGCTGGCGATCACTTCGCCCTGCAGCTCATTCGCAGCAAGCGTGGCACGGCTGGCTTCGATGGCAGCGGCGCTGACGTCGCTCAGCGTGATTTTCATTTTTGGTGAATAGGTGGCAAGCACGGCGGCCAGAACGCCGGAACCGCAGGCGATATCCAGTACTTTACCTTTTACCGGCTGGTCGAAACTGTTGATCAGCAGCAAACTGCCGCTGTCGAGCCCTTCGCGGCTGAATACGCCTGGCAGCGTTTTGATGGTCACTTCTTCAACCATGTAAGTATCCCACCACTCTTCGGCGTTAAACTCAGGTTGTTTTTCCAGACGGCCGTGATACAAACCGCAGCGGCGCGCACTGTCGATTTTGTTCACTGCGCAAATCTCTTCCAGCACGGTGTCAACGCTACGGACGCCGCAACGGTTTTCACCGACCACAAAAACATCAATGCCGACCGGCAATTGCGATAGCAGATTAAACAGTTGGAATTTGGCTTCTTGCTTGCTCTTCGGCCAGTAGTAGATCAGCAGGTCGGTTGGCGCGATAAATTCAGCGTCAGCCAGCAGGCTGAACTGCACGTTGTCTTGCAGTGCGCCACCGAGCATTTGCCCGTGGTGATATTGGTTGGTGTGAACGCGGACCTCTTCGGCACCGGTCTCTTCAGCGAAATTAGCGGGTAAATCATCTTGCAAGTCACCGGCAAACAGCACGCGGCGCCCTGTAAATTCATCACTGTGGCGCAGTATTACTTCACTTGCCGGGGTTAATGCAGACATCAGGTTGTGGCTCCTCAGGAATATAGTCCGGCATTATAGAGGTTTATTGGCGCACGTTCGATGGGTTTGCTAGCATAGCGCGGCATTATCGTGAATTAACGGGCGCAAATCTTCAGAGTAACGGGTCGCCAACAGACAGGAATGGGCATGGCATCAAGACGAGACTGGCTGTTACAACAGATGGGGATTACGCAGTGGACGCTGCGCAAACCGGCTGTTTTACAAGGTGAAGTGGCCGTCAGCCTGCCTGACGACACAAGGCTGCTGATTGTCGCCGACGTACCGCCTGCTGGCGATGACCCTCTGTTCGCCGATGTGCTGCGCGCGCTGGCACTGGCGGCGCAACAAGTTTACCACCTGACGCCCGAACAGGTCGCGATGCTGCCTGAAGGCACTCACTGCAACACTTGGCGACTGGGCATCAACGAACCGTTAAGGGTCGAAGGCACGCAGTTATCCAGCCCGGCGCTGTCCGAGCTTTATCAAAACGCCGGGGCCAAACGCGCGCTCTGGCAGCAGATTTGTGAAAATGAACAGCATTTCTATCCTGACGCCCGCTGATTTAACCCGCGCTTTTCAGATTGAAAACGCCAGCCATGCTTTTCCGTGGACGGAGAAAACATTCGCCAGCAATCAGGGGGAGCGCTATCTCAACCTGAAAATGATGCAGAGCGACGAGATGGCCGGTTTCGCCATCACTCAAATTGTTCTCGACGAAGCGACACTGTTTAATATCGCCATCGATCCGGCCTTTCAGCGCCAGGGGTTGGGGCGTACGCTGCTCGAAGAGGTTATCCGGCAACTCGAACAACGCGATGTTGTGACGCTTTGGCTCGAAGTTCGCGCCTCGAACAGCACGGCCATCGCGCTTTATGAAAGCCTCGGCTTCAATGAAGTCTCAGTCCGCCGCAATTACTACCCTTCCGCACAAGGCCGAGAAGACGCCATTATGATGGCGCTGATACTGGGCTAAGAAACCTCTGGCCCGGCTTAAAACCATTGATTGCCCATCCCGGCTAAATCAGTGAAAATAGCCGGCTATAACTTTTATACCGCTTTGCCTGACGTCCTCTGACGTGATGAACAATGATGCAGGGCGGCCAACCGAAGAAACGTGAAAAACATGTCTCCAAGTGAATTCGCCCTCGAAGTGGCTAAGCGTCGTACCTTTGCCATTATCTCTCACCCCGATGCGGGTAAAACCACCATTACTGAAAAAGTGTTGTTATTCGGCAACGCGATTCAGACCGCCGGGACGGTTAAAGGCCGTGGCTCAAGCCATCACGCCAAATCCGACTGGATGGAAATGGAAAAACAACGTGGTATTTCTATCACCACCTCGGTGATGCAATTCCCGTATAAAAAGTGCCTGGTCAATCTGCTCGATACCCCTGGGCACGAAGATTTCTCCGAAGATACTTACCGCACATTGACCGCCGTGGACTGCTGTCTGATGGTGATCGACGCCGCGAAAGGCGTTGAAGACCGGACCCGTAAGCTGATGGAAGTCACCCGTCTGCGCGATACGCCGATCCTGACGTTTATGAACAAACTCGACCGTGACATCCGAGACCCCATGGAAGTGATGGATGAAGTGGAACGGGAGCTGAAAATTGCGTGCTCGCCAATCACCTGGCCTATCGGTTGCGGTAAGTTGTTCAAAGGCGTTTACCACCTTTATAAGGATGAAACGTATCTGTATCAGACCGGTAAAGGCAGCATTATTCAGGAAGTCCGCATTGTTAAAGGGTTAAGTAACCCCGATCTCGATATCGCCGTCGGCGAAGATCTGGCTAAGCAACTGCGCGAAGAGCTGGAACTGGTGCAGGGTGCTTCGCACGAGTTTGATCACGATGCGTTTATCAGCGGCGACTTAACCCCGGTCTTCTTTGGTACCGCTCTCGGCAACTTCGGCGTGGATCACATGCTGGACGGCTTAATGGAGTGGGCGCCAGCGCCGATGCCGCGTAAAACCGATCTGCGTGAAGTCAAAGCCGACGATGAGAAATTCACCGGTTTCATCTTCAAAATTCAGGCCAATATGGACCCGAAACACCGCGACCGCGTGGCATTCATGCGTGTGGTTTCCGGCCGGTATGAAAAAGGCATGAAGCTGCGTCAGGTGCGTACCGGTAAAGACGTGGTGATTTCTGATGCCCTGACCTTTATGGCCGGCGATCGTTCTCATGTAGAAGAAGCTTTCCCAGGCGACATTATTGGTTTGCATAACCACGGCACCATTCAGATTGGCGATACCTTCACGCAGGGTGAAAACATGAAGTTCACCGGTATTCCGAACTTCGCCCCGGAAATGTTCCGTCGTATCCGCTTGCGTGACCCACTGAAACAGAAACAGCTGCTTAAAGGGCTGGTTCAGCTTTCTGAAGAGGGCGCGGTTCAGGTATTCCGTCCCATCTCCAATAACGATTTGATCGTGGGTGCCGTCGGTGTACTGCAGTTTGAAGTGGTGGTGGCGCGTCTGAAAAGTGAATATAACGTCGAAGCGATTTATGAATCGGTCAACGTGACGACCGCCCGTTGGGTTGAGTGCGACGACGTGAAGAAATTCGAAGAATTCAAACGTAAAAACGAAACCAACCTGGCGCTGGATGGCGGCGATAATTTAGCCTACATCGCGCCGACGATGGTGAACCTGAATTTGGCGTCTGAGCGTTATCCTGAAGTGAAATTCCGTAAAACCCGCGAACATTAATGCGCGTTATCGTCGATTTTTAACGTTGAAGACGGCCCTTGCGCCGTCTTTTTTTATGCATTGTGACGGATGTTTTGATTTCTCCGCCCATTTTCGCTGTTCATTTTCCCCGCGTCCTGCCCGAAAAATCGTCTGTTTTTCCGCAAAATCCTAAGACTTATCTGCATTAGGGCCTGTTAACAACGATCTTCCTACTGTTTTGCCCATTCTTGACTATATTGAATGTGTGTCAGCAAATAGTGGCTTAAAGCACTGGTTTGAAGTCACGATGCAGAGTGTTATATCGAAATGCGATTAAAAGTCAGCATAAAACGAAGTACTCTGCTACGCAGAACGGAAATGCTCAGCAATACATTTGGCTAGAAGGCGTCACCAAGAATGTGACGTACAGAGTCCGCAATTAGGGCTTATAAACTGAAAGGAAAAAAATCGATGAAAAACTCTAAATTTGCCTATTCCATGATGGCTGTTGTTCTGGGTACCGCACTGATGAGCGGTAGTGCATTCGCTGCAACCACAACTGATAGCGCAGGTGCAAAAATCGATAGTTCCATGAAGAAAGTTGATAACTACATGGGCGATAGCGCCATCACAGCAAAAGTGAAAAGTGCCCTGGTCGACGATAAAGCGATCAAAAGCAACGATATCTCGGTAAAAACGGATAACGGCGTTGTAACGCTGAGCGGTTTTGTGGGTTCCCAGTCAGAAGCTGAACAGGCTGTGGCTTTGGCGACTAAAGTTGAGGGTGTGAAATCCGTCAGCGATAAACTGCATACCAAAGATAGCAAAGACCAGTCTGTGAAAGGTTATGCCGGTGATACTGCCACCACCACCTCGGTGAAAGCGAAACTGCTGGCTGACGATATTGTCCCTTCACGTATGGTGAAAGTTGAAACTACCGATGGCGTAGTTCAGCTGTCCGGTTCTGTAAAAGATCAGGCTCAGTCTGACCGCGCAGAGAGCGTTGCTAAAACCGTTGATGGTGTGAAAAGCGTCAAAAACGACCTGAAAATTGCACCATAAGCTCTCAGGTGCGCAGTAACGCATCGTTGAGTGGTCACAACGTCGTGAGTAAAGGTTGCCTGTCACGAGGCGGGCAACCTGCTCTTATGAAGTCAGCATCAACACACTATAAAACAGAACACATGGGGCCTTCCGGCTTAAGAAAATGACCGGTTTTTCTAACACTTTCATTTTTGCAGCTATCTTTAAAAGGTAAGCATTTTTATTATCCGGCCACATCGGGTTTTAAAAAGCCAAAATAGAAAGGTTTAAAACTGAGTGAGGCCCGGGATATTGGGTACACCATGTGAATTGGGCAAAAGTTAAATAGGGTAAAGGAGAAGCTTATGTTTCGTTGGGGCATTATATTTCTAATCATCGCGTTAATCGCGGCGGCACTGGGTTTTGGTGGTCTGGCTGGTACAGCTGCCTGGGCTGCAAAAATCGTCTTCGTAGTGGGTATCATTCTGTTCCTGATCAGCCTGTTTACCGGACGTAAACGACTCTGACATTCCGACGGAAAGAATAAGCACTGAGTAGACTCCTGCCGGAGATTGTATCGTACCCTGTTGGGCCAAACCTGGTTAACAGAAAGTAACGATTTAATCTCCGGTATTTTATTAGAAAATTACAGAACTGAAAAAGACAAGGTATGCTCTGAGGTGAGGCCCATAGATTTTGCGGCCTGTCTACTGAGGGGAAGGCGTTGGGATACAGAATACCTGTCACGCTGGGCAATATTGAACCGCTGGCGTACAAACCTTACCAACCAGGCAAGATTGCGCTGGTGTGTGAAGGTGGAGGTCAACGCGGGATTTTCACCGCTGGCGTGCTGGACGAATTTCAGCGTGCGGGCTTCAATCCGTTCGACCTGTTTATCGGCACCTCTGCCGGTGCACAAAACCTCTCTGCGTTTGTTTGCGGCCAGCCGGGATACGCGCGTCGCGTGATCACCCGTTACACCACCAGCCCTCACTTTTTTAACCCTCTGCGCTTTGTGCGTGGCGGGCACCTGATCGATCTCGACTGGCTGGTGGATGAAACTTCCAGGAACATGCCGCTGGCCATGGACTCAGCTGAAAAGTTGTTGATCGATGGCCGCGAGTTTCTGATGTGCGCCTGTCGCAGCGACGACTACACCGCCAACTATTTTTCCCCCACTCGCGAAAATTGGCTGCCGGTGATCAAAGCCTCCAGCGCCATCCCCGGTTTTTACCGTATGGGTGTCGATCTTGACGGCATCAGTTATCAGGACGGCGGCATCAGCGACGCGATTCCGGTTGAAGAGGCGTACCGGCGTGGCGCGGATACCATTGTGGTGATCCGCACTGTCCCCTCGGCAATGTTCTACACGCCGCAGTGGATGAAGCGCATGGAACAGTGGCTGAGCGAAAGTAGCCTGCAACAACTGGTACGCATGATGCAGCATCATGAAAGCAGCTATCACCGCATTCAGCAGTTCATCGAAAATCCGCCAGGCGATCTGCGCATCTTTGAGATTTTCCCGCCGAAGCCACTCGCCAGCCATGCGTTAGGCAGTCGCTTACCGGCGCTGAATCAGGATTATCACCTTGGTCGCCGCTGCGCTCGTTACTTCCTGTCGGCCGCTTCGCACTGGTTTATTCCGCGCGAGAACGAGCACGCGATGCCCTTTATCACGCCGCGCAAAACACGGCCGAAACGCGTGGTGGTGCCGCAGGAGAATCCCGATAACGTCATTCCGATTGCGGCAGTTGCCAGCACTGTCGAGCAGATCATTCTTGATCCTGCCGTGCTCACCGATCTGGTGGCCGACGGTGGCATAGTGCGCCCGGCGGCCAGTGCATTTCATGATGACGCTCAACACGTCGCTCACAACGAGATGCCGCACAACGATGAGAGCAGCTATAACGAAGGTGAGAATCGGTGAGTTTTTACCTGATTGACACACACTGCCATTTCGATTTCCCGCCGTTTATCGGTGCTGAAACCGAGAGCCTGCAAAATGCGCAGGCCGCGGGTGTGCGTCAGTTGATCGTCCCGGCCGTCACCGCCGATCGTTTTCAGGGCGTGGTGACGCTGGCAAAAAACCATCCGCAAGTTTTTGCTGCGCTTGGGCTGCATCCGATCTATGTCTCTCAACATAACGATGCCGATCTTGAGTTGCTCGATTCTTGGCTATCCAGCCGTGATACCAAAATGGTGGCGGTCGGGGAGATCGGTCTGGATCTGTACATCGATCAGCCGCAGTTTGAACGGCAACAACGGCTGCTCAGAGCGCAATTCGCGCTGGCGAAGCGTGAAAACCTGCCGGTGATCCTGCACTCACGCCGCAGTCACGATCAGCTTGCGGCGATGCTACGTCAGGCTCAGCTTCCGGCCACCGGCGTCGTTCACGGCTTTGCGGGCAGCCTGTCGCAGGCGCAGGCGTTTGTGAAACTGGGATTTGCTATCGGCGTCGGCGGAACCATCAGCTACGAGCGGGCGCAGAAAACCCGTAATGTCATGGCGCAACTTCCTCTCTCTTCCCTGCTGCTGGAAACCGATGCACCAGATATGCCTTTACAGGGGTTTCAGGGGCAGCCTAATCGACCCGAGCGGGCTGCAGCCGTGTTTGATGTGCTGTGCGAGCTGCGCAGCGAAACGCCGGAGCAGATCGCCACGGCGCTGCTCGAAAACACCCGTCGCATTTTTTCTCTGCCTGCCTGATAGTTTCAACTGTCTTCCTACATCCTGAAAATTCATTATGTTATTTAAATAACATTTATCTTATCTTTTAGTCCTCAAATACTCCTGTATCAAGTTTGTTTGGCGCAATCACTTCCCTTGTGAATGTTATTATTATAACATTCCTTTCGTGATTACCGGTCGGTAGTCACAGAGTGAGTGGCCCGACTTCTGTTGTCACGAAAGGGGTATACACTCTTTATTCAGGCCAAATTCTGAGCATAGAGCCGGTGTTGTGTGACCTTGGTCTCATTTCACCAAGTAACGTTGCAATGGGTTTTCATTTTGTGTGAAATACTGCACACAACAACCTGAAGTGACGTGTTCAAATAGTCACAACGAATTGGCTGATGCCAATCCAAGCGCGGTGAGAAGGATCTCAGTTGCCAGCGGAAATGATTCACCCTATTTTCCGCACGCTATCTTCAAGGAACCAAGTCCGCTCGCCAACCGTGCAGAATTCTGCTGACGCCCTGGGCGCACCGCAAATTCATGACTGTATGCTCAGTTCTGGCTGGTCGCTGGAATTGAAAATTGTTGGAGAGTTTTATGACCGATTTAACCGCCGCAGCACAACGTGCGCTGAGCCTGATGGACTTAACCACCCTCAATGAAGACGATACTGACGCGAAAGTGATCGCGCTGTGTCATCAGGCTAAAAGCCCGGCTGGCAACACCGCTGCCGTTTGTATTTATCCGCGTTTCATTCCTGCTGCCCGTAAAGCACTGCGCGAACAGGGCACGCCGGACATCCGTATCGCTACCGTCACTAACTTCCCTCACGGCAACGATGACATTGACATCGCCGTAGCCGAAACCCGTGCTGCCATCGCGTATGGCGCAGATGAAGTGGACGTCGTTTTCCCTTATCGTGCGTTGATCGCCGGTAACGAGCAGGTCGGTTTTGAACTGGTCAAACAGTGCAAAGAAGTCTGCGCCGCCGCCAACGTTTTGCTGAAAGTGATCATCGAAACCGGTGAGCTGAAGCAGGATTCGCTGATCCGTAAAGCGTCCGAAATTGCTATCAAAGCTGGCGCTGACTTCATCAAAACCTCCACCGGTAAAGTGCCTGAAAATGCCACGCTGCACAGTGCAGAGCTGATGATGAGCGTGATCGCTGAAATGGGTGTGGGCAAAGACGTTGGCTTCAAACCTGCCGGTGGCGTAAAAACCGCTGAAGACGCTGCACAATATCTGGCACTGGCTGACCGCCTGCTGGGCCGCGAATGGGCCGATGCGCGCCATTTCCGTTTCGGTGCCTCAAGCCTGTTGGCCAGCCTGCTGACCACGCTCGGCCACGCTGACCAAAAATCGACCAGCAGCTACTAACGGTAAAAGCCTAAGGGTTCATTTTATTGAACCCTTATTGTCGAACCTCTGGTAACTACCTCTACATGCCTAGCCATAAAGGAGCACTCCGTGTTTCTCGCCCAAGAAATCATTCGTAAAAAACGTGACGGACACCCTTTAAGCGAAGAAGAAATTCGCTTTTTCATCAATGGTATTCGTGATAGCCAGGTCTCCGAAGGTCAGATTGCCGCATTGGCAATGACCATCTATTTCAATGATATGAACATGAAAGAGCGCGTGGCGCTGACCATGGCGATGCGCGATTCCGGTACTGTCCTTAACTGGAAAAGCCTGAATCTCAACGGCCCGATTGTGGATAAACACTCCACCGGCGGTGTCGGTGACGTGACCTCGCTGATGCTTGGCCCGATGGTGGCCGCCTGTGGCGGTTATGTGCCGATGATCTCCGGGCGTGGCCTCGGCCATACCGGCGGTACGTTGGACAAACTGGAAGCCATCCCGGGTTTTGATATCTTCCCGGATGACAACCGTTTCCGCAGCATTATTCAGGACGTCGGCGTAGCCATTATCGGCCAGACCAGCTCGCTGGCACCGGCGGATAAACGCTTCTATGCGACGCGTGACATTACCGCGACCGTTGACTCCATTCCGCTGATCACCGCCTCGATCCTCGCCAAGAAGCTGGCCGAAGGCCTGGACGCACTGGTCATGGATGTGAAAGTCGGCTCCGGCGCATTTATGCCCACTTACCAGCTGTCGCAGGATTTAGCGCAGGCCATTGTTGATGTCGCTAACGGCGCAGGCTGCAAGACCACCGCGCTGCTGACTGACATGAATCAGGTGCTGGCCTCCAGCGCCGGTAACGCCGTTGAAGTACGCGAAGCGGTGCGCTTCCTGACGGGGGCATACCGTAACCCGCGTCTGCTTGAAGTCACGATGGCGCTGTGTGTAGAAATGCTGCTGTCAGGTGGTTTAGCTAAAGACGACGCTGACGCCCGCAGTAAATTGCAGGCAGTGTTGGATAACGGCAAAGCGGCAGAAATTTTTGGCCGCATGATTGCCGCGCAAAAAGGCCCGACCGACTTTATCGAACGCTACGACAGCTATCTGCCACAGGCGACGCTGAGCAAACCGGTTTACTCCGAGAAAGCCGGCATCGTCAGCGCAATGGACACTCGTGCGCTCGGTATGGTGGTGGTGTCATTGGGTGGTGGCCGTCGTCGCGCCAGTGATGCTATCGACTACAGCGTAGGTCTGACGCACATGGCGCAGCTCGGCCAGAAAGTCGATACCCAACAGCCGCTGGCGATGATTCATGCCAACAGCGAAGAAGCCTGGCAACAGGCCGCCGAAGAGGTGCGCACCGCCGTTGTCCTCAGTGACACTGCGCCGGAAAGCACGCCGGTGGTCTACCGTCGTATTAATTAATGACATGAAAAGGGGGGTGAAAAATATTCATGATGCCCCCAAATCAATATGATCAGTGTGTCGGCCTGAACCGACGCACGCAACGAATAACCAAGCGTAGGAGTGCAAGATGAAACGTACGTTTATCATGGTATTGGACTCATTTGGTATTGGTGCCAGTGAAGATGCTGAAAAATTCGGTGATACAGGTTCTGACACACTGGGACATATTGCTGCTGCCTGCGCCCGTGGCGAAGCTGACAAGGGACGCAAAGGTCCGCTGAATCTGCCGAACCTGACCCGTCTGGGCCTGGCAAAAGCGGCTGAAGAATCGACCGGTAAAATTCCTGACGGCATGGACGGTGATGCTGAAATCACCGGTGCGTATGCTTATGCCAGCGAACTCTCTTCCGGTAAAGACACCCCGTCAGGCCACTGGGAAATTGCCGGTGTGCCTGTGCTGTTTGACTGGGGCTACTTCAGCGATGAAAAGAATAGCTTCCCGCAGGAGCTGCTCGACATCCTGGTTGAACGCGGCAATCTGCCGGGTTACCTCGGTAACTGTCACTCTTCCGGTACGGTTGTTTTGGATGAGCTTGGCGAAGAGCACATGAAAACCGGCAAACCGATTTTCTACACCTCTGCTGACTCCGTCTTCCAGATCGCCTGCCACGAAGAGACCTTCGGGCTGGACCGTCTGTATGAACTGTGCGAAATCGCCCGTGAAGAGCTGACCAAAGGCGGCTACAACATCGGCCGCGTGATTGCCCGTCCGTTCATCGGCGACAAAGCCGGTCACTTCGAACGTACCGGTAACCGTCACGACTTAGCGGTCGAGCCACCGGCCCCGACTATCCTGAAAAAACTGGTTGATGAGAAAAATGGCCACGTGGTTTCAGTCGGTAAAATCGCAGATATCTATGCGCAGGTCGGTATCACTAAGAAAGTGAAAGCCACCGGTCTGGACGCTCTGTTTGACGCGACCATCAAAGAGATGAAAGAAGCGGGCGACAAAACCATTGTCTTCACCAACTTCGTCGATTTCGACTCCTCTTACGGCCACCGCCGTGACGTGCCGGGTTATGCCGCTGCGCTGGAGCTGTTTGACCGCCGTCTGCCTGAGCTGCTGGCGCTGGTGAAAGACGATGACATCATCATCTTCACCGCTGACCACGGTTGCGACCCAACCTGGCGCGGCACAGATCACACCCGTGAGCACATCCCGGTGTTAATCTACGGCCCGAAAGTCAAACCGGGTTCGCTGGGTCACCGCGAGACTTTCGCGGATATCGGTCAGACCGTCGCGAAGTATTTCGATCTGACACCGATGGACTACGGCAAGTCAATGCTCTAAACCCTGCGTCTTTCAAGTTGTAGCGTTGTTGGCTCCCCAGTCACTTAGTGGTCTAAGCTCCTGGGGATTCACGCGCTTGCCGCCTGGCTACAACTCGAAATCCATTGGGTTTAATTTCAGTGATTTTTAATAAGAATTTAAAGGACGATAATGATGGCAACTCCACACATTAATGCGGCAATGGGCGACTTCGCTGACGTAGTTCTGATGCCGGGCGACCCGCTGCGCGCTAAACACATCGCTGAAACGTTCCTGAAAGATGTTAAACAGGTCAACGACGTGCGTGGCATGTTGGGCTTCACCGGTACTTACAAAGGCCGCAGAATCTCTGTGATGGGCCACGGTATGGGCATCCCTTCCTGCTCAATCTATGCCAAAGAGCTTATTACCGAATTCGGCGTGAAAAAGATCATCCGCGTGGGCTCTTGTGGTGCTGTGCGTGCTGACATCAAACTGCGTGATATCGTGATCGGTATGGGCGCCTGTACGGATTCCAAAGTGAACCGTATGCGTTTCAAAGACCACGACTACGCGGCCATTGCCGATTACGACATGGTGCGTAACGCCTCTGATGCCGCTAAAGCGAAAGGCATCCATGCCCGCGTAGGTAACCTCTTCTCTGCTGACCTGTTCTACTCGCCGGACCCGCAAATGTTCGACGTAATGGAAAAGTACGGCATTCTGGGCGTGGAAATGGAAGCGGCCGGTATCTACGGTGTAGCAGCAGAGTTCGGTGCGAAAGCGCTGACCATCTGTACGGTTTCCGACCACATCCGTACCCACGAACAAACCACTGCGGAAGAACGCCAGACGACCTTCAACGACATGGTTGAGATCGCACTGGAATCCGTTCTGCTGGGCGACAAAGAGTAAGATCTTTTCTTTCCAGATGAACGTAAAAAGGGTGCCCATGTGGCACCCTTTTTTAATTCATTCCTGTAAGTATTTCTATTCATAACCATCCTTCCTTTGCGTATAAAGGATGGTAATTCGGGCTTTTCACATGCTATGAATCTATTCATTACTCTATTCATGAATCTATTCCATCATGACTGATGTTACCGATATTTTACGTCAGGGCCACGCCAGCGGCGCCGAACTGGCAATAACGCTGATGATCAGTCAGCCAACACTCTCGCGACGTCTGGCCGAAACGCCGGGCCTGCTGAAAATGGGCAAAGGGCGTGCTACGCGCTATGCGCTGCTGCGGCCTGTTGCCTCACACTCTGGTTTTGCACTGTACCGAATTGACCCGCAAGGGAACGCGGCACGTGAGGGGACGTTGTATCCCGTCTGGCCGGGGGAGAGTTGCGTGGTCGAGAGCAGTGACGGGCAGTGGAGTCTGTTTGATGGCATACCCTGGTATCTCAGTGATATGCGCCCGCAGGGATTTCTTGGACGTCTGCGGGGAGGTGATGTCAGCGTGGCGTTGGGGCTGCCGGCGGATATCCGCGACTGGACCGAAACTCACACCTTGATTGCCCTGTCACAAACGGGCGATGAAACCGTGGGAAATGCCGTGTTGGGTGAGGTTTCTTACCAGCGCTGGTTTACAAAGCCCGCGCTTCAGCCCGTTGCTTGGGCGGATAAACTGACGGTCTATCAGCGCTTTGCCGAACGGAGTCTTGAAGGCGAGCAGATTGGTTCTTCAGCCGGGGGAGAACAGCCTAAATTCAGCATTTACGTTGAGCATCAGGAGCGTGCGCCTTCTCATGTTTTGGTGAAATTTTCTGCAACGCAGTCCAATGAAAATAGCCGCCGCTGGGCAGATTTGTTACGGGCGGAAGCGCACGCGCTGAATGTACTGAATGCGCAGGGAGTGGATGCCGCGTGTGCGACGATTATTGCGCACGGTGACGAAGGTCTGTTTTTGCAGGTCGAACGCTTCGACAGAGTCGGAATGTGGGGGCGAAGGGGCGTCGTCTCGCTGGAAGCTGTCGCTGCGGAGTTTACGGGAGCCGCGTCAACCTGGCAGCAGGCGGCGAAAAACCTGTTTGCCGGACGCCTGATCACGTTGGCGACGCTTGAACGCATCGGCGAACTGTATGCTTTCGGAAAACTGATTGCCAACAGCGATATGCATCAGGGGAATCTGTCATTTATTGATCCGTCGGTCGATCCGCGTAAAACCCCGCTTCAGCTTTCCCCCGTCTACGATATGTTGCCGATGGCTTTCGCGCCGGGCAGCAGCGGCAATATGCGCCGTACCCCCGCCCCGTTAAGCCTCGATACGGACATTTCAACAGCTCAGTGGCAAAAAGCTCAGGGCTGGGCAGTGCTGTTTTGGCAGAACGTGGCCAGCGACGATGCGGTCAGTGAAGCGTTCAGGCGGCTTGCCAGCCAGATGCTGGCGCAGGTGGAAGGACTTACCGCCGATATCCAGCGTCTGGCTTAATCCCTTCTTTCGCGGCTGCGCTTCAGACTGCGGTAGGCTGCCTGGGCTGCTTCTTTAGTTTGCGCTTCGGTGGCGGGCTTGGCCGGGGCGACTTCAGCATCAGGTTCGGTGATATTGAGCGTGGGCGGCGGGCCGAACTCATCGACTTCCTCTTCTTCCGGCTCGTCATCTTCTTTTAACGGTTTGCTGGCGGTCAGCAGGAAGGGGGACTGCTGCCAGCGGCTACGGCGGCCCTGCAACAGCGTGCGGGCGAGAATAATACCGACGCCAAGCGCGGCCAGCATCATCAGTCGTAACAGATTGGTGGTGTTATCCACCTGTTTGGATTCCGTGGCCAGCACGTGCGTATCCAGCGTCAGGCGCAGGAAACCGCTCGGGCCGTCTTTATCTTCAATCGGTTGTACAATCTGGTGATTGAAATAACTCCCTGCACGTTTGCCGTCGAGCGCCAGCCGGTCACGCACCGCGACCTTTTCACCTGCATGGGCCACCAGTGAGCCGTCCATCTCATAAACGCTGGCGTCAAGAATACGGCTGTTATCGGTGAGTTGATTCAAAATAGTGGAAATCTGTCCGATATCAGCGCCATCATTGTCGCTGTTCATCAGTGGAGCCAGCGTAAAGGCCACCTGTTTCGCCAGTGTTTGGGCGAGTTGTTCCACCTGCTGGGATCGTGCAAGCTGATGGCCGAGGCTAAAATAGGAAGCGCCTTGCATAAGCACAACCAATAAAGCCAGGCAAATCAGTACGATAACTGTGCGGTGCAGGCGAAATTTCAGTTTGGCCTTTGCCATTCCATTTCCTTAAGATTTTCGACGACTTTAATGTTGCCAGAAGCGTTCACGATAGGGTAGCTTGATGCGTCATTTATACCCTTCATCCTTCAAGCTGCCTCGGCGTTGACTGCCTTCATGCAACACGAATTTTTTTGGGTATAGAGTGACGTCTTTGCTTTTCTTTAGCCCCCATCGCCCGACAGGAGTCATCATGTCAAACAGTCTGACCTATTGCGATCTTCCCGCGGAGATCCACCAATGGCCGGGACTTCCCCTTTCTCTTAGCGGTGACGAAGTCATGCCGCTGGACTACCGTGCCGGGCATACTGGCTGGTTGCTGTATGGCAGGAAACTCGACAAAACGAGCATTACACACTTCCAGCGCCGCTTAGGCCGTGCACTGGTGATTGTCAGTGCCTGGACCGTTGATGACTATCAGGTCATCCGTCTGGCCGGAGCGCTGACCGCCGATGTGGAAGTGCTGGCTGAATCCTTCGGACTGGACGTGACGCAGTTAGGAAAAGTTCCGCATATGCGCACGCCGGGTCTGCTGGTGATGGACATGGATTCTACCGCGATTGAGATCGAATGCATTGATGAAATTGCCAAACTGGCGGGCGTGGGTGAGCAGGTGGCGGAAGTCACCGAGCGAGCGATGCGCGGCGAGTTGGATTTCGCTGCCAGCTTGCGCCAGCGGGTAGCCACCTTAAAAGATGCCGATGCCAGCATTTTGCAGCAAGTGCGTGAAACCTTGCCGCTGATGCCGGGTCTGACCCGCATGGTGCAGCGTTTGCAGGAACTGGGTTGGCACGTGGCCATCGCCTCCGGTGGTTTCACTTATTATGCCGAATACCTGCGCGACCAGTTGAACCTGATTGACGTAGTGGCCAATGAGCTGGAAGTCCGCGACGGCAAACTGACGGGGCGGGTCATTGGGCCGATTGTTGATGCACAATACAAAGCCGATACCTTGCTGAAGCTGGCAGACAAACTGGGCATCGCCAAAGAGCAGACCGTGGCAATTGGTGACGGTGCTAATGATTTGAAAATGATGGCGGTGGCCGGAATGGGTATCGCTTATCACGCGAAACCTAAAGTCTACGAACAGGCCGAAGTGTGTATTCGCCACGCTGACTTAATTGGCGTGCTGTGCATTCTCAGTGGCAGTGTGGCGTAGGTTTCCCGAATTAAACCAAGAGGTACGTTGTGGCAAAAGCAGCAAAACGGGCATTTGTGTGTAATGAATGCGGCGCAGATTATCCGCGTTGGCAGGGGCAATGCAGTGCCTGTCAGGCCTGGAACTCCATTACCGAAATCCGTTTGTCGGCGTCGCCGACCGTGGCCCGCAACGAACGTCTGACGGGTTATGCCGGTGACACTGGCGTCAGCCGGGTGCAGAAACTGTCGGATATCAGTCTCGATGAGATGCCGCGCTTTAGCACCGGTTTCAAAGAATTTGACCGCGTACTTGGTGGCGGCGTGGTACCGGGCAGTGCGATTTTGATCGGCGGTAACCCTGGTGCGGGTAAAAGTACGCTGCTGTTGCAGATTTTATGCAGCCTCGGCGAAAGCATGAAAACCCTCTACGTCACCGGCGAAGAGTCTCTGCAACAGGTGGCGATGCGTGCACACCGTCTGGGCTTGCCGACGGCCAACATGAATATGTTGTCTGAAACCAGCATCGAACAGATCTGCCTGATTGCCGATCAGGAAAAGCCGAAACTGATGGTGATCGACTCCATTCAGGTCATGCACATGTCGGACATCCAGTCCTCGCCCGGCACGGTGGCGCAGGTGCGTGAAACTGCCGCTTATCTGACGCGCTTCGCCAAAACGCGCGGCGTGGCGATTGTCATGGTCGGCCACGTGACCAAAGATGGTTCGCTGGCCGGGCCGAAAGTGCTTGAGCACTGTATCGACTGCTCGGTGATGCTCGACGGCGATGCTGACTCCCGCTTTCGCACCTTGCGCAGCCATAAAAACCGCTTCGGCGCGGTCAACGAGTTGGGCGTTTTTGCCATGACTGAGCAGGGGCTGCGCGAAGTCAGCAACCCTTCCGCTATTTTCCTCAGCCGGGGTGATGAGATCACCTCGGGCAGCTCGGTGATGGTGTTGTGGGAAGGCACGCGACCGCTGCTGGTCGAAATTCAGGCGCTGGTGGATCACTCGATGATGGGCAACCCGCGTCGTGTGGCCGTGGGCCTGGAACAGAATCGGCTGGCGATTCTCCTGGCGGTGCTGCACCGTCACGGTGGTTTGCAAATGGCCGACCAGGATGTGTTCGTCAACGTAGTCGGTGGCGTGAAAGTGACTGAAACCAGCGCCGACTTAGCCCTGTTGTTGTCGCTGGTGTCGAGCCTGCGCGACCGTCCGCTACCGCATGATTTGGTGGTGTTTGGCGAAGTCGGGTTGGCGGGGGAAATTCGCCCGGTGCCGAGCGGCCAGGAGCGGATTGCTGAAGCGGCCAAGCACGGCTTCAAGCGCGCCATTGTCCCTCACGCCAATGTGCCGAAAAAACTGCCTGTCGGGATGCAGGTCTTCGGGGTCAAGAAGTTGGCGGATGCGCTGGCCCTCCTCGACGATCTGTAACAACGTCAAGATGTTCCTCTGCCCCTAAGCTGTGCTATTTTTTGTTTAGCAAACTAAACACCTGAGGGAGAGGACAAGGTATGTCTCAGTTCGATTATCTAAAAACGGCCATTAAACAACAGGGATGTACATTACAGCAGGTGGCTCAGGCCAGCGGCATGACCAAAGGCTATTTGAGCCAATTGTTGAATGCCAAAATCAAAAGCCCGAGCGCACAGAAGCTGGAAGCCTTACACCGTTTCCTCGATCTTGAATTCCCGCGCCGGGAGAAAAAAATTGGCGTGGTGTTTGGTAAGTTTTACCCGCTGCACACCGGCCACATCTATTTGATTCAGCGCGCCTGCAGTCAGGTGGATGAATTGCATATTGTCATGGGCTATGACGAGCCCCGCGACCGCACCCTGTTTGAAAACAGTTCGATGTCACAACAGCCGACGGTCAGTGACCGGCTGCGCTGGCTGCTACAAACCTTTAAATATCAGAAAAATATTCATATTCATTCGTTCAATGAAGAAGGAATGGAGCCGTACCCGCACGGCTGGGATGTCTGGAGCCGTGGCATCACCGACTTTATGGAGAAGAAGGGGATTCATCCGAATACTATTTACTCCAGTGAAGAGAATGATGCCCCGCAGTATCGCGAGCATCTGGGCATTGATACTGTACTCATCGACCCTAAGCGATCATTTATGAAAATCAGCGGGTCGCAGATCCGTCAGGACCCCTTCCGCTACTGGGACTATATTCCGACCGAAGTGAAGCCGTTTTTTGTGCGCACAGTGGCGGTGCTGGGGGGGGAGTCGAGCGGAAAATCCACGCTGGTCAATAAATTAGCCAATATTTTCAATACGACCAGTGCCTGGGAATATGGACGCGATTATGTCTTCTCGCATCTGGGCGGTGATGAAATGGCGCTGCAATATTCCGACTACGATAAAATCGCGCTGGGTCAGGCGCAGTACATTGATTTTGCGGTTAAATACGCCAATAAAGTCGCCTTTATCGATACCGACTTTCTGACCACACAAGCGTTTTGCCAGAAATACGAAGGCCGCGAGCATCCATTTGTACAGGCTCTGATGGATGAATACCGCTTTGATCTGGTGATCCTGCTGGAAAATAACACCCCCTGGGTGGCTGACGGTTTACGCAGCCTGGGTAGCACCACGGACCGCATGTCATTCCAGAATCTGTTGATCGACATGCTAAAGCAAAATGGCGTCAATTATGTTCACGTCGAATCCTCGGACTACGATCAGCGTTTCCTCGAATGTGTCGAGCTGGTGCAAACTATGCTAGCCGCTGACACAACCCGCGTCCGCGATCCGCTAGAGTGAAGCCCGCGGCAGTGCCAGCCTCTTCAGAATCATACCTGATGCCCCAGGCTGATACGTCGGGGCATTTTTATTTGAATCGCTGATATAAATTAGTGTGATGAATATAGAATGCTTCATTTATTTATTCTGCGTATGAAACCTAATCCTCATTTTAATTAAACATTAATTAATGTGGCATATGACATTTTTTAAAAATTAACTCATCTGCTTCAATGAGTTAAAAAAATTATATTTCAGCCTGATTTTATTACGCATTTAATGCGTAAAGCCCTGCCTGAAAATAAAAATAGAGTGTCCCGGTTGAGTGTTATTTCGCGGATTATACTTATCCGAAATGCCTGCTGGGGCGGGCTTTATAAGGTAAGCAGAATGAATTCATCGTTCAAGTTCTGGGGTACGGCACTGGCCTGTGGTGTGGGGGCGTTTGTGCTGGCCAGTGTGCTGTTTATTAAAGGCTGGTTTCCTGTCAATTCGCAGGCAGAAGTCGTGCCTGTGCAAGTGAGCACGCAGCCAGTACCGGTCAGCGCAGCACCGGTTGCTGCCGTAGCCGTGCCAGCCACGGCGGCGGCACCTGCACCGGCCGCGTATACGCAGGCACAAATCGATCAATGGGTCGCCCCTGTGGCGCTCTATCCCGATACCTTGCTGTCGCAGGTGCTGATGGCTTCAACCTATCCGACAAACGTCATTCAGGCCGAACAGTGGTCGCGGGATCATCCGCAGTTGCAGGGAGATGCAGCGGTCAAAGCCGCAGCCAGTGAGCCTTGGGATCCTAGCGTGAAATCGCTGGTCGCTTTCCCGCAGTTGCTGGCTTTGATGGGGGAGGATCCGGTGTGGGTGCAAAATCTTGGCAATTTGTTTTTGGCGCAACCGGCTGACCTGATGGATAGCGTGCAGAAATTCCGCCAGATTGCCCAAAAGAGCGGGGCACTGAAAAGTACACCGCAGCAAAAAGTTACCGTTAAGCCTGCTGCAACTGGCAATACGACGGTGGTGAACGCCGCGCCGCAAACCATCATTATTGAATCTGCCGATCCGCAGGTGGTGTACGTGCCGAGCTATAACCCGAATGTGGTGTATGGCACCTGGCCGACACCGGCCTATCCGCCGGTCTATTTGCCACCACCGCCGGGCGAGCAGTTTGTTAACGGCGTCGTGTCCGGCATCGGTTTTGGGGTCGGCGTGGCGGCAACCTACGCTATCTTTGGTAATATTGACTGGGATGACGACCATCATCACGATGATGGGCACCACGACGACGGCCATCATGGCGGTCAGCCGGGTAATTTCGTTAACGTGAATGTGAATAACTACAACCGTATCACCGGTAACAATGATCATATTTCAGGCAATAGCAGGATGGCGAATCATTCCGACCTACCGAACAGCTTCAACTGGCAGCATAATCCCGCTTACAATACGGGTGTGCCAAACCCGGTGGCTCACTTGAGTGGCGCTACGCAGAATCAGGCGTTGAACCGGGTGGCCCAGCGGAGCAATTATCGTGGTTTTGACGCCGCGACGACCGGCCAGACCCGTGAGCAGCGTCGCCAGCAGGCAGCGTCAGTGATGAACAGCCATGAAGGGAGGACAGCAACAACTGCGCCACGCTCAGTGCCTTCATCTAACAATAATCTGGCCAACCGCGCGCAGGTGAACTCCGGTTCCAGCCGCCAGATGCCAGCTCAGTACCGTAACCATCAGCAGATGCAAAACTCGCATCCGGGTAACAACATGAACCTGTCACACAGTTCGGTATTTAGCGGTAACTCCAGCCGTTCGCCGTCGTGGCAGCAGCAACAGGCGCGCGGCAATCAAAGCCGTCAGCAAATGCATGATGTTATGCGCTCACGCCCTGCCAACGCAGAGCCCGTGCATCTGCACCGTCGCTAGTGCGAAGAGGAAAAATAATGAATAAATTGACCCATATTCTGATCTCGGCGGGGTTGCTGGCGCTGCCTCTGAGTGCTTTCGCACAGCTGTATTTCAGCAGTCCCGATCTGGCGGCTCAGGCGCTGGTGAAAGCCGTAGACGCACATGATGACGCGGCGTTGCAAAAATTGCTCGGCGATGACTGGCAGGTTTATCTGCCGGAGAAAGACGTCGACCCCGATGCCGTGACGCGCTTCATGCGCGACTGGAAAGTGTCACACAATTTGGTACTGCAGGGGGATATTGCCCATCTGAACGTGGGCGCTGATAACTGGCAACTGCCGATCCCGATGGTGAAAAGCAACGATGGCTGGTCATTTGATATGCAAAAGGGCGCGGCGGAAATTGAAACCCGAGCTATCGGCAGAAATGAATTATCGGCGATTCAGGCGGTGACGGCCTATACCGATGCGCAGCAGCAATATTGGCAAACCGCAGAGGGTACGCCGCATTATGCGCAAAAGTTGATCAGCAGCGACGGGCAGCGTGATGGCCTGTATTGGCCGGTTAAGCAGGGCGAAGTACCCAGCCCGCTTGGTCCTGCGTTTGGTAACGAGCAGCCCGGTTCTGAGTATCACGGCTACCACTTCAGGATCCTGATGCAGCAGGGAAAAAATGCAGACGGCGGCGCTCTTAACTATGTTGATAACGGCCTGATGACCAAAGGTTTTGCGCTGATCGCCTGGCCGGTTTCCTACGGACACACCGGGATCACCAGCTTTATGATCAATCAGAAAGGCGTTGTCTATCAGAAGGATATGGGCGACGACACGGATGCGCAGGCGCGAAAAATCGACAGTTTTGACCCCGATGACAGCTGGCAGGCGATTGACGAGCAGCCTTGATTTCCCATTATCGGCAGGTAGAAAAGCGAACCCCGTAACTTCTGTTACGGGGTTTTTCTTTATTTAGAACGCGACAACCACTTTGCCCTGCATATGGCCATCAAGCACTTTGGCATGAGCGGCTTCGATGCTTTCGACGCTCAGGCCGTGCAGGGTTTCGCTCAGGGTTGTGTGCACTTTGCCTTCATCAACCAGCGCGGCCACCTGTTTGAGGATCTCACCCTGCTCGGCGATGTCCGGTGTATTGAACATGCTGCGGGTGTACATCAGCTCCCAGTGCAGCGCGGCACTTTTCAGCTTCAGCGTATTCATATCCAGTGGTTTTTCATTTTCGACGATAGTACAGATGTGACCCATCGGCGCAATCAGATCGCTGATCGCCGCCCAATGGCCGTCGGTATCGTTCAGGCAAAGAATGAAATCGACCTGTTTGATGTCATGCTTCGCCAGCTCACCTTTCAGATCTTTATAGTTCACGGTCAGATCCGCACCGCGATCCAGACACCACTGCGCCGATTCCGGGCGTGAGGCTGTGGCGATGACTTTCACTTTGCTGCGCAGCGAAGCAAACGGGATCGCCAGTGAGCCAACACCGCCGGCACCGCCGATGATCAGCAGGGTTTTGTCGGCTGATGCGTGCTGAATATTCAGGTGTTCGAACAGTGCTTCCCAGGCGGTCAGTGCGGTCAGCGGCATCGCGGCAGACTGTGCCCAGTCCAATGTTTTCGGTTTAATCGAAACGATGCGTGAGTCGATCAACTGCTCAGTGGCGTTGCTGCCGGAGCGGGTAATGTCACCGGCGTACCAGACTTCATCACCCACCTTGAAATTTTTCACCGCGCTGCCGACGGCTTTGACGATGCCGCTGGCATCCCAACCCAGTACTTTCGGTGCATCCAGACCGCTTTTCTGCACGCCTTTATGCACTTTGGTATCGACCGGATTGATTGATACGGCTTTCACTTCAACCAGCAGATCACATTCTTTGGCAACGGGCTGCGGTAATTCGATGGCAATGAAATGTGCCGGGTCTTTTGGGTTCACTGCGATGGCTTTAATAGACATTAGAAATCCTCCATTGGGTATACAGACAGTCTAGCCCTGATGCGCAGGCCTGCTCTATTGATTTTATGCTGTAAGAATTGGGTTTTTCTATGGATGGAAGAGGAGGGACTGCGGGCTAACATTTTATTTTTTAGGGTAAAAATAACCATAAAATAAAAAGGCCCGTTTCCGGGCCTCACTATTTCAGGAAGATGATTACTTGATCAACTTCTTGTACTTGATGCGCTTCGGCTCTAACGCTTCGGCACCTAAAGTCCGCTTTTTGTACTCTTCGTATTCGGTGAAGTTACCTTCGAAGAATTCAACTTTACCTTCATCCTGATAATCGAGGATGTGGGTGGCTATACGGTCAAGGAACCAACGGTCATGGGAGATGACCATGGCGCAGCCTGGGAACTCCAGCAAGGCGTTTTCCAGTGCGCGCAGAGTTTCGATGTCGAGGTCGTTGGTTGGTTCATCGAGCAGCAACATGTTACCGCCAACCTGCAGTAGTTTGGCCAGATGCAGACGACCACGCTCACCACCGGACAGCTCACCAACGCGTTTACCCTGATCAACCCCTTTGAAGTTGAAGCGGCCGACGTAGGCACGGCTTGGCATTTCGGTGGTGCCGATGCGCATGATGTCCTGACCACCGGACACTTCTTCCCAGACGGTTTTGCTGTTGTCCATGGAATCACGGAACTGATCAACCGACGCCAGTTTGACGGTGTCTCCCAGTTCGATGGTGCCACTATTTGGCGCTTCCTGGCCCGACATCATACGGAACAGCGTGGATTTACCCGCGCCGTTCGGCCCGATAATGCCGACAATCGCGCCTTTCGGCACGGTGAAGGAGAGATCGTCGATCAGAACGCGGTCACCGTAAGACTTGCTCAGGTTCTTCACTTCAACAACTTTATCCCCCAGGCGTGGGCCAGGTGGAATAAACAGTTCGTTGGTTTCGTTACGTTTTTGGTATTCAGTGCTGTTCAGTTCTTCGAAGCGAGCCAGACGGGCCTTGCCTTTAGACTGACGGCCTTTCGCGCCCTGACGAACCCACTCCAGCTCTTTCTCGATAGATTTACGACGGGCTGCTTCGGAAGAGGCTTCCTGTGCCAGACGTTCATCTTTCTGTTCCAGCCAGCTGGAATAGTTACCTTCCCACGGGATCCCTTCGCCGCGGTCAAGTTCGAGGATCCAACCGGCGACATTATCGAGGAAGTAACGGTCATGGGTGATCGCCACAACGGTACCTTCGAAATCGTGCAGGAAACGTTCCAGCCACGCCACGGATTCTGCATCCAGGTGGTTGGTCGGTTCGTCGAGCAGCAGCATGTCTGGTTTTTCCAGCAGCAGGCGGCAAAGCGCAACGCGGCGGCGTTCACCACCGGACAGGGTAGCGACTTTTGCATCCCAGTCAGCCAGGCGCAGCGCATCAGCGGCGCGTTCCAGCTGGTTGTTCAGGTTATGACCGTCATGTGCCTGAATGATCTCTTCCAGCTTGCCCTGTTCGGCAGCCAGTTTATCGAAATCTGCTTCTGGATCAGCGTACAGCGTATAAACCTCATCGAGACGTTTTAACGCGCCAACGACTTCGGATACCGCTTCTTCCACGGACTCACGCACGGTGTGTTCCATGTTCAGCTGCGGTTCCTGCGGCAGATAACCGATTTTCAGATCTGGCTGCGCACGTGCTTCACCTTCGATATCGGTATCGACACCGGCCATGATGCGCAACAGCGTAGATTTACCTGAACCGTTCAAACCCAGCACGCCGATTTTGGCACCAGGGAAGAAACTGAGAGAGATATTTTTTAGAATATGACGCTTCGGCGGAACCACTTTGCCGAGGCGATGCATTGAGTATACGTATTGAGCCACGTTGTTTTGAGCCTCTTTCTATGCGAGCCGCACGCTTGCTGCAAAGGACAGGCGCTGCGGCGGATTAAAGTCAGCCCCGCCTGAAAACGGCATGACTGAGAAGTGTTCCGATTGCGAAGTTTAGCCTGTTTCGCCCCGGTTCCCAACCTTCAACCTCACAGGATGCCAAGTATCTGGTGATTGACTGACTGTGATCGCACTCTGAAATCGCTGTTATACCCGCGCCATGGCGGGAAGTGGGGACGTTATTGCTTTGCGAAAGGGGCGCACGCGGTCGACAAACATACCGGACGTCAGGGCATCGGCCAGTTTTACGACGTGGTAGATGGCCTGTTTATTCTGCGTTTTCACTTTGCGTTTGATATTGCCCTTGTGCGAGGACACGGTCTTCTCTTTGATATTCAGGTGCTGGGAAATATGCAGGGTGTTATGGCCTGACATCCACATTTTCAGAATATCAGCCTCGGTTCGGCTGAGGCTTACCGGTGTGAGATCTAAAACCTCGGCGTTCGTACTGGCGACTTTCACCTGCCGATTATGTTCAATCAGGCGGTAAACCAGCTGGGTGCGGATAGATTTTGTCAGAATAATAATGTTGTTGCGGATCGGAATATAGTTTTGATAGTTCAGGTTTTCTTTGGAAATAAAAATGAAAAAAAGTGTCTGAGGATGCTTGTTGATCACGTCCCGTAACACTTCACCGATGGTGGGATCATAGGTGAAACTGTCTTCATTGATGAAGATGATGTCGGGAGAAAGGCCATTGCAGGATGCTTGCAGTTCGTTGATTTCCGTAAGTGAAAGAATATCTTTCTTCTTTAGTCCGTTAATTTGCAAGAGACTCTGCAATGCCAGCTGCGTGTAGTGACACTTATCCACAATGAGCGATGACATTTTTATCTACCTATTTTTATGGGCTTTGTTATCTCCCCGACTTATTTCGGTCATCCATGAAGTGAAAATGCGTAGAGGAAAAGCCTCGTTATATGAAAAAGCTTGGTGCGATGAGGCGGGATCCCGCTAAAAATGTGCAGGCCACGTCGGTAAAAATGCTGCGTGCAGACGCGTGGTTGCGGGAAATGCCTTGGGCAAAGATATAGAGTGCAAAGAAGGGGATGTAAACCGTAATGAACCTATTGGGACAAAATGGACGTTATCTGAAACGAATTGTAAGAAGTCTCAGTACCACAGGCCTCTGAGGGTGACAACTTTAAGGCGTGCGTCATCTGGTATCTGACTGCACATTGCACCACACTGTGTAAAGTTTGTGATGCCGTCAGTCGTTGGCTTCAATTTTAAACACGAATCGATTAGCGTAGAAGATGTCTATGCATAGCGGATAGTCTGTGTAGCCCCAACATACGGCGCAGCATCTGGCAGTAAGCAATACAACCAGCGAGGATAAAGGTAAGTATGGTCAAGGTGGACAAATGGCATTTTCTGGCAGCAGGCATGTTGTTGATAACCGTTTCCGGTGCGGTAAAAGCTGATTCCTTAGACGGACAGCGTCAGCGTTATATGCAAATCAAGCAGGCCTGGGACAGTAACCAAATGGATGTGGTTAATCAATTGATGCCAACCCTTGAGGACTACCCGCTTTATCCCTATCTCGAATACCGTCAACTGACGCAAAATCTGAGTGTGGCGACACCTAAGCAGATCAATGACTTCGTGAAATCCCACCCGACGCTGCCTCCGGTGCGTTCGTTGCCTTCACGATTTGTTAATGAACTTGCCACCCGCCAGGACTGGACCGGTCTGCTTTCTTTCAGTCCGCAAGTGCCAAAACCGGTGGCGGCGCGCTGTAACTACTATTACGCCAAATGGGTGACGGGCGACCAGAAAACCGCGCTGAATGCTGCAAAGGATATCTGGCTGACGGGTAAATCGTTACCGGGCACCTGCGACAAGCTGTTTACCGTTTGGCAGCAGGCGGGTAATCAAACCGCGTTGACCACCCTGCAGCGTATCGGTCTGGCGATGAAAGAGGGCAACACCAATTTGGTGAGTTTCCTGGCCAAACAGCTGCCGCCTGATTACCAGACCATGCGCGATGCGCTGCTTGATCTGCAAAACAACCCGAATACCATTGAAAGTTTCGCCCGCACCGTTGGGCCGACGGACTTCACCCGAAATGCCGTCAGCATTGCCTTTACCCGTATCGTGCGTGATGACCTGGATAATGCCCGTTCGATGTTGCCGGTCCTCGTCCGCTTACAGAAAATGAGTGACAGCGACAAACTGGAGCTGGAAGAAACTGTGGCCTGGCGCCTGATGGGCAGTGATGCCACGCCGGAGCAGGCGAGCTGGCGTGACAACGTGATCCTGCGCAGCCACTCTACCTCGCTGGTGGAGCGTCGTATCCGCATGGCACTTGCCGCAGGCGATCAAAAGGGGCTGAGCCAGTGGATGGACCGGCTATCGGCTGACGCACAGCAGGAAGATGAATGGCGTTACTGGGAAGCCTCGGTGCTTATCGATCAGGGCAAGCGCAGTCAGGGCGAAACGATTTTACGTAAGCTGATGCAGGGCCGTGGATTCTACCCTATGGCAGCCGCGCAGAAACTGGGGGTCGCCTATCCGATGCAGGTTTCCGTTGCGACCAAGCCGGATGCCAGCATGGCGAAACTCCCAGAGATAGCCCGTGTGCGTGAGTTGATGTACTGGCACATGGACAATTTGGCCCGCACCGAGTGGACCTATCTGGTGCTAAGCCGCAGCCCTGAGCAGCAGACTGCATTGGCGCGTTATGCCTTTAATCAGAAATGGGCCGATCTCAGCGTGCAGGCCACTATCGCCGGTAAGCTGTGGGATTATCTGGAAGAGCGTTTCCCGCTGGCGTGGACACCGGAGTTCCGTCAGGCCACCAACGACAAAGGCATCACGCAAAGCTATGCGATGGCCATTGCTCGTCAGGAAAGTGCCTGGAACCCCGAGGCGCGTTCACCCGTCGGTGCAGCCGGTCTGATGCAGGTGATGCCTGCCACTGCGCAGCATACGGTGCAGATGTTCGGTATTGCCGGATACAGTAATCCCGCGCAGTTGCTGGATCCGCAGATGAATATCACCATTGGCACGAACTATCTGGAATATGTTTATCAGCAGTTTGGCCGCAACCGTATTCTTTCCAGCGCTGCCTACAATGCCGGCCCATCGCGGGTGAATACCTGGCTGGGTAATAGCGGCGGGCGTATCGATGCCGTGGCATTCGTCGAAAGTATCCCTTTCTCTGAAACACGTCGATATGTTAAAAATGTGTTGGCGTATGATGCATTTTATCGCTACTTTTTACACCAACCTGCCAAAGTGCTGACGGATGCCGAATGGCAGAGGCGTTACTGATTATTGGCACCTATGCTATGCTGCTGTACTAGTTTAATAGTATGGCAGCCATGACATGACCCAAACATTGTTAACCGACCCCGCTCTTTCCCAACAAGGCAATGAGGACTGGCAGTGCTTTATGGCGCTGCTACAGCAAGCTTTTGCAGAAAATCTGCATCAGGACCTGTTGCAACTGCTGCTCACACCTGACGAGCGGGCTGCATTAGGGACAAGGGTGAGGATCATTCAGGAGTTGATGCGTGGTGAGCTCAGCCAGCGTGAGTTGAAACACCAGTTGGGGGCAGGGATCGCGACGATCACCCGTGGGTCCAATGGATTGAAGAGCGCCCCTGCCGAATTGAAGGCCTGGCTGGGTACGCAACTTTTGGATTCGCATGAGCCAGTCGGTTCGCCAGGACACGGAGAACGTGACTGATTTCAGCGGTCAGTGAGTTTGCGAGCGAGCCTGGTAGATGGCGTTATGGAAGGGTGCTAGCGCCAAAATCAGAGCCTGATGATAGACGCTGGTACGGCTGAGTTTACCGGCAGTAAATATCCCGATGGCCCCACCTTTGCGTTTCACGTCATTAATTCCGGTCAATTTATCCATTTCATCACCCAATTCACTGCCTTGATTGATCTCTTGTAATATAATTTCAGGCAGCATCAGGCTGGCAGAACGTGATTCGCCGCGCTGGTGCATGTTTTCAATCACCATCCATGCGAATGTCATGTTGTCTTCGATACCGGCCTCTACGCCGACCCAGAAGTCTGCTTCGGGACGAACCTGTCGTGCACCGATAACCCGGTGTCTTGCGCCAGTTCGTGTCTCGCTGCTGCCGATGGGTTGGTTAGGAACGCCACTGTCGACGTCAACGCCTTCGATACGGAATGCATCAGCGCCAAAAATGTCCTCAAAAGCCATTGCAATAGCTTTGATCTTTGCCGGGTTAGTGGTTGCAGCGACAACGTGGTACATAGAGTTTTAGCATCCTTTAGCAAATTTCACGCAGTATAACGGAAAACACTCATGTTACAGGTATATCTCGTCCGTCATGGCGAAACCGAATGGAACGCAGCACGTAAGATTCAGGGCCAGTCTGACAGCCCGCTGACGCCAAAAGGCGTTTTTCAGGCACAGCAGGTCGCGCAGCGCGTCCGTCATGAAGGTATCACGCATGTGATTGCCAGCGATCTTGGCCGCACCCGTGCGACCGCACAAATCATCGCCGACGTTTGTGGCTGTGAGATGAGGGTTGAACCCCGGTTGCGCGAGCTGCATATGGGCGTGCTTGAAGAGCGCGATCTGGACAACCTGAGCGCGGAGGAAGAAGTCTGGCGTAAACAGATGGTCGACGGCACGCCAAACGGACGCATTCCTCAGGGGGAAAGCATGACCGAGCTGGCCCTGCGTATGCGTTCAGCGCTGGACAGTTGTCTTGACTTGCCCGCAGGCAGCAAACCTTTGTTGGTCAGTCACGGTATTGCGCTGGGATGCCTGATCAGTACCATTCTCGGGCTGGCGCCTTATGCTGAGCGTCGCCTGCGTTTACGTAACTGTTCTATCTCGCGGGTAGATCATCAGGAAAGTGCGTGGTTGGCATCGGGTTGGATAGTGGAAACAGCGGGCGATATTTCACATCTTGATCAGCCCGCACTCGATGAGCTGCAGCGTTAATCACAGCAGCTTTATGTCGATGGATTAGCGACGGATAGGGATAAGATAGTCACACTCTACTTCAGTCGGTGGTGTCGCGCTTGGCACCTCGTTCTTGGTGTAGAATCGTTCGATATCTTGCCCCTTTCTGCGCGTCATTTTGAGTGTTGGCAGGCAGGTTCCGTAAAGCGTCAGAATAAATTCCTGCAGCAGCTCCGGCGCACCTTTGTAGTGGAACATGGCGTATTCCCCTTCCTGCACGACAATCGGCTGACCTTCCACGTTCTCGGGTAGATGGTTTGGCTCGATAGCCGTCGTGTACAGCACTTCCTGCTCGTCGTCTTTTTCCTGACTTGGGCGGGAGTGGTGCAAACCGTACAACACCGGCGGCAGCGTTTTTGCTTCGCCAATATACTGACGCCAGAAGTGCAGGCGCATTTCGTTACGGTAAGTCGAAATCTGTTCCAGGGTGCATGAGTAGCTTTGTGTTACACCAATCAGATGCTGTTCAGGAAGCGACATAAACTCAGGCTGTGGCAGAATGAAGGCACCGAGACGAATAGGTGGGCAAATCCCGAAGGAGTGCCAATCTTCAGAGCGGCGATACAGTGCTGGAGTTTGTGCGAATTGCTTTTTGAAGGCACGGGTAAATGTTTGCTGAGAATCAAAACGATATTGCAGAGCGATATCTAAAATTGGGCGGCTGGTCAGTCGCAAAGCGACCGCAGCTTTTGACAGTCGGCGAGCACGGATATAAGCACCAATCGCGTTACTCGTGACATCTTTAAACATCCGTTGCAGGTGCCATTTAGAATAACCGGCTTTAGCTGCGACGTTGTCGAGTGATAACGGCTGGTCTAAGTGTGTTTCTAACCAGCTGAGAAGATCACGAATGATTCCTGCTTGATCCATAGATCGTCCTCGTTGAACTAAGATAAATGCACAGAATGTTGACGCGGCATGATAGCAACTTTTTTCGCGTAAGACTTCTTAAGAATTTTTTGGCTATATGTGCTATTCACTGATGTTACTGAAGATTTCATTTCTAAATTGTGAGCATGGGCTTTCTTAGCGCTGTTTTTATTTCCGTCAACGTCAGTCAACTGACGTGGAGTAACTTGATGAAAAAATGTTGTATTTTTGTACTTGGACTGTTTTTTGTTTGTGCTAATTCTGCTCATGCAGAACAGGTTGGCTCGGTCGATACCGTGTTTAAACTCTTCGGACCTGATCATAAAATTGTGGTAGAAGCTTTTGATGACCCTGATATTAAAAATGTAACCTGTTATATCAGCCGGGCTAAAACCGGTGGAATAAAAGGCGGGCTGGGTCTGGCCGAAGATACGTCAGATGCCGCCATCTCCTGTCAGCAGGTGGGACCTATCGAGCTCAGTGACAAGATTAAGCAAGGGAAAGACAAAGGAACTGTCGTTTTTCAGAAACGGACCTCGTTAGTCTTCAAGAAATTACAGGTTGTGCGTTTCTATGACGATAAACGTAATGCGCTAATTTATCTGAGCTACTCAGATAAAGTGGTGGATGGTTCACCGAAGAATGCCCTGAGCGCGGTGCCAATCATTCCCTGGGGCGCACGTTAATTCGCCTGGTGGCGGTTCCCGGTTACACCCCAAAAAGCAAAGGCCAGCAGATGCTGGCCTTTTAGTTTTTATTCATCAGTGCAGATAAGGTTGGCAACCTGCTGCTTAGTCTTCTAAGTCACCGCAGAAACGGTAGCCTTCGCCATGAATCGTCGCGATGATTTCTGGGGTATCAGGTGTCGCTTCAAAATGCTTACGGATACGGCGGATGGTCACGTCCACAGTGCGGTCATGTGGCTTGAGCTCGCGGCCGGTCATTTTCTTCAGTAAATCACCACGGGTTTGGATCTTGCCCGGGTTTTCACAGAAGTGCAGCATGGCGCGGAATTCACTGCGCGGTAATTTGTACTGCTCACCTTGTGGGCTGACCAGCGAACGGCTGTTGATGTCCAGTTCCCAACCATTGAATTTATAGCTTTCAACCAGACGGCGTTCTTCGCCGATGGAGCTCAAATTCATGGTGCGGGACAACAGGTTACGTGCACGGATAGTCAATTCACGCGGGTTGAACGGTTTGGTGATGTAATCGTCAGCGCCAATTTCCAGGCCCAGAATTTTGTCGACTTCGTTATCGCGACCCGTCAGGAACATCAGGGCTACGCTGGCCTGTTCGCGTAATTCGCGTGCCAGCAGCAGGCCATTTTTGCCTGGCAAGTTGATGTCCATAATGACCAGGTTAATATCGTTTTCAGACAAGATGTGGTGCATTTCTGCGCCATCATTGGCTTCATGGACCATGTAGCCTTCGGCTTCGAAAATGCTTTTTAACGTATTACGTGTCACTAACTCGTCTTCGACGATCAGAATGTGAGGAGTCTGCATGATTGCTACCTAAGATTGCCAACAAATTGAAAATAGGAGTACAGAAGTCCTTGTTATCCCGATGAATTTTGACAGCCCAAAGGCCATCTCACTCGTTACATGACTAAAGTACGTAAATGCGTTACTGATGCGCTTTCTTTCAACGCCAACGTCGTCGCCAGCTCGGTGAGGAAGTCCACTTTTTGTCTTCCAAAAGGGGGCATCGAATCGGCGCTTATACTAACCCTATTAACAGCAATATAACAGCGAGTGCCGATATTACCACCCAACAAAACTACGCTTTGTTGACATATATCAAATTCAATTGTAGCACGGTAACAGTTTGGTGAAAAACACTTATAAGAATGCACGGTTAAGTCACATTTCACCGTTTTTGAACACGATTCAGCAGGTTAGAATAAGTTGCTTTCTAATAAATAGAATTAGATTAAAGCATCCTTAATATCAATATGATTAATAAGGTTTAATTGTTTGTATAAGGTGTCTGAATAAGTTTCATCGTATTTATACCAGTTAATGCCGTTTTTTCTATAAACTACTCTAATCCATTCCAGTAACTGTTAAGTTAATGTGAATTATTTGCCGTTTTTGACCCCGCGCTTTGGTAAATGAGAAACGTCATTTAAAATCAGCAAAAGATAATGGTCAGACGTATTTCCAGAGGAACTTATGCAACTTCATATTATTTTGGTTTCACCGGCGCGGCCCGAAAATGTGGGGGCAGCTGCACGGGCAATGAAAACCATGGGGTTTGCGTCGCTGCGTATCGTGGGGAGCCAGGCACATTTACAGCCTGAAGCCGGATGGGTGGCACACGCTTCCAACGAGATCCTGCATAACGCGCTGCACTTCACGACGCTGGAAGAGGCGCTGGCCGATATTGATTTCACCGTCGCCACCACCGCCCGCAGCCGCGCACGCTTTCACTACTACTGCACGCCGGTAGAACTGCTGGGGCAGTTGGAAGAAAAACGCCAGTGGGTGAACAACGCGGCGCTGGTATTTGGGCGTGAAGATTCCGGGCTGACCAATGAAGAGCTGGCGCTGGCGGATATTCTCACCGGCGTGCCGATGATGGCGGATTACCCCTCCCTCAATCTTGGGCAGGCGGTGATGGTGTTCTGTTACCAACTCGCGTCGCTCAATCAGGTCACTGCCGAATTACCGGTGGAGGCGCAGGCGGGGCAATTGACCGCGCTGCGCTCACGAATTGACCGGTTGCTGGTTGACGTAGAGGCGGCTGACGACCAAAAATTGAGCGACTGGTTACATCAGCGGCTGGGACTTTTACAGCAGCGCGATGCTGCTATGCTGCATACATTGCTGCATGACATCGAAAAAAAACTGGCGAAGTGATGTGAGGTATTCGACCGGGCAAGTGGTTATAAAATTGGTGATGGTGCGTTTACTCTGATTTTTTCACTGAATTTCGTCTTTTTTGGAGAGAATAATCTGTTTAGGCTGAAGGTCGCGTATCGGCTCAAAAACAGAAAAAAATTGACTTGTCCTGCCTGATGCTTTAGCTAATAGGGTCAGACAGCGTAAAAAACACAACAACAGACAGAAGAAAAAATGCGAATCCTCAGCCTGAACACAACAATTATTACCACCACCGAAACCACAGGTAACGGGGCGGGCTGACGCGTACAGGAAAAACAGAAAAAAGCCCGCACCTAACCAGTGCGGGCTTTTTTTTTACCGACTTTTTTTTACCGAATTGTCATTTATGAAATGAGCTTTAGGAGAGTATCAGAAATGCGAGTGTTGAAATTTGGCGGCACCTCAGTAGCAAACGCGGAGCGCTTCTTGCGCGTCGCGGATATCATGGAAAGCAATGCACGTCAGGGACAGGTTGCCACGGTGTTATCCGCGCCAGCCAAAATTACCAACCATCTGGTCGCGATGATCGAACGCACGATTGCCGGTCAGGAAATCCAGCCGATCATGAGTGACGCGGAGCGCATTTTCTCCGAACTGATAACCGGCCTGGCCGAGGCGCAGCCGGGTTTTGATTTGCCGAAGGTGAAAACCTTCGTTGCACAGGAGTTCGCCCAGCTCAAACAATTACTGCACGGCATCAATCTGTTAGGCCAGTGCCCGGACAGCGTGAATGCGTCGATCATCTGCCGTGGCGAAAAACTCTCCATCGCCATTATGGAAGCGGTGTTTGTGGCCAAAGGATTTGGTGTCAGCGTGATCAACCCGGTCGAGAAGCTGCTGGCACAGGGCCATTACCTGGAATCCACCGTGGATATCAACGAATCCACCCTGCGTATCTCCGCCAGCGCCATTCCGGCTGATAACATTATTCTGATGGCCGGTTTTACTGCGGGCAATGATAAAGGCGAACTGGTGGTGCTGGGCCGCAATGGCTCCGACTATTCCGCTGCCGTACTGGCTGCCTGCCTGCGTGCTGACTGCTGTGAAATCTGGACTGATGTTGATGGCGTTTATACCTGCGACCCGCGCACCGTACCCGATGCCCGCCTGCTGAAATCGATGTCGTATCAGGAAGCGATGGAGCTGTCGTATTTCGGTGCCAAAGTGCTGCACCCTCGCACCATCTTGCCTATCGCCCAGTTCCAGATCCCTTGCCTTATCAAAAACACCACTAATCCGCAGGCCCCTGGCACGTTGATTGGCAGTGAAAGCCTTGACGACAATACGCCGGTTAAAGGCATCACCAACCTCAACAACATGGCGATGATTAACGTCTCAGGTCCTGGCATGAAGGGCATGATCGGCATGGCTGCCCGCGTGTTTGCAGTGATGTCCCGCTCCGGTATTTCGGTGGTGTTAATCACCCAATCCTCTTCAGAGTACAGCATCAGTTTCTGCGTCCCGCAGGGCGAACTGGCGCGCGCACGTAAGGCGCTGGAAGAGGAGTTTTATCTGGAGCTGAAAGACGGTCTGCTGGAGCCGCTGGACGTGATGGAAAAACTGGCCGTCATTTCGGTGGTCGGCGACGGTATGCGCACACTGCGCGGTATCTCTGCCAAGTTCTTCTCTGCGCTGGCCCGCGCCAATATCAACATCGTGGCGATTGCGCAGGGTTCTTCCGAACGCTCTATCTCTGCGGTGGTCAACAACGAAGATGCCACGACCGGCGTGCGTGTTAGCCATCAGATGCTGTTCAATACCGATCAGGTCATCGAAGTGTTCCTGATTGGTATCGGTGGCGTGGGCGGGGCACTGATCGAACAGGTTCGCCGTCAACAGGCGTGGCTGAAAGGTAAACATATCGATCTGCGTATCTGCGGTATTGCCAACTCCCGCGCGATGCTGACCAATGTGCACGGTATTTCACTGGAAAACTGGCGTGACGAACTGGGTGCAGCCAAAGAGCCGTTTAATCTGGGGCGCCTGATCCGTCTGGTGAAGGAGTATCACCTGCTAAATCCAGTGATTGTCGACTGTACTTCGAGTCAGGAAGTGGCAGATCAATACGCAGACTTCCTGGCAGACGGCTTCCACGTCGTGACGCCAAACAAGAAAGCCAATACTTCCTCCATGAATTATTACTATCAGTTGCGTAAAGCGGCTGAAGGGTCACGTCGTAAATTCCTCTATGACACCAACGTCGGTGCAGGTTTGCCGGTGATCGAAAACCTGCAAAACCTGCTCAATGCCGGTGACGAGTTAGTGCGTTTCTCGGGTATCCTTTCCGGTTCGCTGTCATACATTTTCGGCAAGCTGGATGAAGGGATGTCGTTGTCGCAAGCCACCCTGCAGGCGCGTGAGATGGGTTATACCGAACCGGACCCGCGCGATGATCTCTCCGGTATGGACGTGGCGCGTAAGCTGTTGATTCTCGCCCGAGAAGCAGGGTACAAACTTGAGTTGTCGGATATTGAAGTGGAGTCGGTTCTGCCGGTATCCTTCAATTCAGAGGGCAGCGTGAATGATTTCGTCGCCCGTTTACCTCGGGTGGATGCGGATTTCAGCCAGCGTGTGGCCGATGCCACGGCGCAGGGTAAAGTATTACGTTACGTTGGCGCTATCGAAGAAGGACGTTGTACGGTGAAAATCGACGCGGTTGACGGCAATGATCCACTGTATAAAGTGAAAAATGGTGAAAATGCGCTGGCATTTTACAGTCGTTATTACCAGCCCCTGCCTTTAGTATTACGCGGCTATGGCGCAGGTAATGATGTAACCGCCGCCGGCGTTTTTGCCGATCTTTTGCGCACGCTGTCATGGAAGTTAGGAGTTTAATATGGTTAAGGTGTATGCCCCGGCCTCAATTGGCAACGTCAGCGTAGGCTTTGACGTTCTGGGTGCGGCAGTTTCGCCGGTGGACGGCTCGTTGCTGGGCGATTGTGTCAGCGTTGAAGCGGCGACAGAGTTCAGCCTGAAAAGTGAAGGGCGTTTTGTCTCCAGGCTTCCGGCTCGCATGGAAGACAACATTGTTTATCAGTGCTGGCAGCGTTTTTGTCAGGAGATCGGCAAAGAAGTCCCGGTCGCCATGACGCTGGAAAAAAATATGCCGATTGGCTCCGGGCTGGGGTCGAGTGCTTGTTCGGTGGTCGCCGGTCTGATGGCGATGAATGAATTCTGCGGTAAGCCGCTGGATGAAAATACCATGCTCAGCCTGATGGGTGAGCTGGAAGGGCGTATTTCCGGCAGCGTACATTTTGACAATGTCGCACCCTGTTATCTCGGTGGCATTCAACTGATGTTGGAAGAGCTGGATATTATCAGCCAGAACGTGCCGAGCTTCGACGACTGGCTGTGGGTGATGGCGTATCCGGGTATCAAAGTCTCCACTGCGGAAGCGCGCGCTATTTTGCCCGCACAGTATCGCCGTCAGGATTGCATCAGCCACGGACGTTACCTGGCAGGCTTCATTCACGCCTGCCATACGCAGCAACCCGCGCTGGCCGCTAAACTGATGAAAGATGTCATCGCCGAGCCCTACCGTACCCGCCTGTTACCAGGCTTTGCGCAAGCCCGCAGCGCCGCCGAAGAAATTGGTGCGCTAGCCTGTGGTATTTCCGGCTCTGGCCCGACGCTGTTTGCTGTGTGTAACGACAGCGCCACGGCCACACGTATGGCCGATTGGTTGCAGAATCACTATCTGCAAAATGATGAAGGCTTTGTTCATATTTGTCGCCTGGATACCGCAGGCGCGAGACTATTGGGATAAATGATGAAACTGTACAACCTGAAGGATCATAACGAGCAGGTCAGCTTTGCTCAGGCTGTTAAGCAGGGGCTGGGTAAGCAGCAGGGTCTGTTCTTTCCGCTCGAATTGCCTGAATTTGCACTGAGTGACATTGATGGTTTGCTGGAGCAGGATTTTGTTACCCGCAGCAGCCGTATTCTCTCTGCGTTTATCGGCGACGAAATTCCTGAAGACCAGCTGTATCAACGGGTGAAAAACGCCTTTGCGTTCCCGGCACCTGTCGTAAAAGTTGAGGAGGATATCTCCTGCCTCGAACTCTTCCACGGCCCGACTCTGGCTTTTAAGGACTTTGGCGGCCGCTTTATGGCACAGGTTCTGACTCAGGTGTCAGGCGACCAGCCGGTCACTATTCTTACCGCGACCTCCGGTGATACCGGTGCCGCCGTGGCGCATGCCTTCCATGGCATGAAAAATGTGCGCGTGGTGATCCTCTACCCGCGCGGCAAAATCAGCCCGTTGCAGGAAAAATTATTCTGCACGCTGGGTGACAACATCCATACGATTGCCATCGACGGTGACTTCGATCAGTGCCAGGCGCTGGTGAAGCAGGCGTTTGACGATGAAGAACTGAAGCATGAGCTGAAGCTGAACTCGGCAAACTCCATTAATATCAGCCGTCTGCTGGCACAGATTTGCTACTACTTCGAAGCGGTGGCGCAGCTGCCGCAGGAAGCGCGCAACCAGCTAGTGATCTCGGTACCCAGCGGTAACTTTGGGGACCTGACCGCCGGTTTGCTGGCGAAATCCCTCGGCCTGCCGGTGAAGCGCTTTATCGCTGCAACCAACGCCAACGATACGGTGCCACGTTATTTGCACGATGGTGAGTGGGATCCGAAGAAGACTGTCGCGACGCTCTCCAACGCCATGGACGTCAGCCAGCCGAATAACTGGCCGCGCGTGGAAGAGTTGTATCGCCGTAAAACCTGGCAGTTGAAAGATCTGGGCTTCGGCGCCGTGAGCGATGACACCACTGAAGATGCGATGCGCGAACTGGCTGATCTGGGTTATATCTCCGAACCTCATGCGGCGATCGCCTACCGTGTGCTGCGTGACCAGCTGAAACCGGGTGAATTTGGTTTGTTCATCGGCACGGCACATCCGGCGAAGTTCAAAGAAAGCGTCGAAGCGATCCTCGGTCAGGAACTTGACCTGCCGAAAGAGCTGGCTGATCGCGCCGACTTGCCTTTGCTGTCGCACAACCTGCCTGCTGATTTCAGCGCCATGCGCGCTTTCCTGATGGCCTTGCCAAAATAAGTCTGCCTGTAGATTACGCAGAAATGAAAAAGCCCTCGCATCCGTCGAGGGCTTTTTTTGTGGTCAAACCCTGGGTTACTGCTCGGCGCGGGTAAACACCAGTTCGTTGCCCTGTGAACGGGATGCGTCATACGCATAGCCGTCGAGGGTAAAATCCTGCAACTGGCGGGCCTTGGTCAGGCGCTCTTTAATGATAAAACGGCTCATGAGGCCGCGCGCTTTTTTGGCATAAAAACTGATGACTTTATAGTTGCCGTTCTTTTGGTCGAGGAACACCGGCTTGATGATTTCGCCGTCAAGTTTTGCTGGTTTCACCGCTTTGAAATATTCGTCAGAAGCCAGATTGATCAGCACCTTATCGCCTTGACCTTTAAGCAGCGCGTTAAGCTTCTCAGTGAGCAGGTCTCCCCAGAAGGCATACAGATTAGTGCCTTCGGTATTGGGCAGGCGGATCCCCATTTCCAGCCGGTAAGGCATCATCAAATCAAGCGGCCGCAGTAACCCGTACAGACCAGACAACATGCGCAGGTGATGTTGCGCGAAGTCGAAATCCTCCTCGCTGAAATCTTCGGCCTGTAAACCGGTATACACATCTCCCTTGAAGGCCAGAATTGCCTGACGGGCGTTGTCTGGGGAAAAATCCGGCTGCCAGTCATTGAAACGCCCGGCATTGAGCAGGGCGAGTTTGTCGCTGATGCCCATCAGGCTGGAGATTTGCGCCGGAGTCAGTTGGCGGGCAATGTGAATTAACTGGCTGGATTTATCCAGTAACTCGGGCTGGGTGAAGCGTTGGGTTGCCAGCGGACTGTCGTAATCCAGGGTTTTTGCAGGGGAAATAATGGTCAGCATAGTCGCATCCGTTTGGTCGGCTGTCGGTTTAAATTAATCATTAAGTATGGTGGTTACTGTAACAAATAAATGACGTAAAACCGGCTGAAAAAGTCGCGGTGAAGCGTTCTGGACGGAAATTTCAGCGATAGGTAAAACTTAACTTTCTGACGGGTAGGTTTTTTTGCCCCATACGCCGGGCTCAAGCTGTTGGCGGATTTCAGGGAAATGCTCAGGATTAAACACCGGTATTTTCCCCATTTCCCGCTGCCGTTCATAGTCTTTAATCACCTTTAGGGCGAGGCCAGACAGCAGCAGCAGGGCGGTCAGATTGGTAATGGTCATCAATGCCATGGCGATATCAGCCATTTTCCACACCAGTGGCAGCTCAGCCAGGCATCCGAAAGCCACCATACCAAGCACCAACAGGCGGAAAACAAACAGCTTTGCCCGATCACCGCTGTGCAGGAACATCAGGTTGTTTTCGGCATAGACGTAATTGGCTGTGATAGACGAGAACGCAAAAATAAACACAAAAGCGGCGACCAACAAATGTCCAGCGCTGCCGGTGGCGGCAGAAATTGCCCCTTGCAACAGTGCAATGCCTTCCAGTTTCTGGCCGGGGGTATCAAGCAGGCCTGAGGTGAGAATGATGAGTGCAGTAGCGCTGCAAATGACAATGGTATCAATGAATACGCCGAGCATTTGTGAAAACCCCACAGCAGCAGGATGGGAAGGGACCGGGGCGGCGAGCGCGGCGGCGTTGGGGGATGACCCCATTCCTGCTTCATTCGAGAACAGCCCGCGCTGCACACCTTGCGTGAGCGCCTGCATGACACCGTAGCCGATGGCCCCAGACGCCACTTCCTGCAAACCGAAAGCGCTTTTAAACACCAGCACAAACACCTGCGGCAAGCGTTCAATGTTATGCAAGATCACCCAGACTGCGAGGATCAGGTAAGCCATAACCATCAATGGCACCACCCACTGTGAAAGGCGCGAAAAGCTTTTTAGGCCACCAAAAATGATGGTTGCCGTGAGCGCCAGCAGCCCGGTGACGATATAAAGAGGATCAGCATTGAAGGCCAATGTAGCAGCCTGAGCAATAGCATTTGCTTGCAGTGCGTTGAAAATTAGACCAAAGGTCAGCACCAGTAAAAGGGAGAAAAACACCCCCATCCAGCGCATTCCAAGCCCTCTGGCCATGTAGTCGGCCGGCCCGCCGCGAAAGCGTCCGTTTATGTCACGGCCTTTATACACCTGGGCCAGTGTATTTTCGAACAGGGACGTGACCATGCCAATCAGGGCAATCAGCCACATCCAGAAAATGGCGCCCGGCCCGCCTGCGGTCAGTGCCAGCGCGACGCCAGACAAATTCCCTGTGCCGATACGGGCGGCCAGACTGATGCACAGCGCCTGAAAAGTAGAAATACCACGGGGATCGGGGGACGTTTTTAACAGGCTGATGGAAAAAATATGGCCGAACTGCCGAAACTGAATAAAGCGGGTGCGCAGGCTGAGATAAATGCCGGTGCCGAGCAGCAGGTAGATCAGGATCGATCCCCAAAGGATATTGTCGAAAAAATCCAGCATTTCGGTCATTCGATGCCCCTGGTGGTCAATCTTTTGAAAGCGAAGCCCGGCACAGGTGGGAGGGTGTTTCAGTCGGCCTGAAGGTTTAGCCGGATAACATAGCGTTTTTAACGCTTCCGCGACACTGTCATTTTGGCTGAAAAATTCACACTCTATTGAGTATAAACTCTTTTTTAATTGCGATGATCACTGCGCCATATCTGCCTTGCGCCTGGCTTTTTGCATGTTATCATCAGGCAAAGGCAAGGCATGAAAATGCCTCAACGATAATGTACAAACGATGAGATATGCCAAATGACCGATAAACTGACCTCCCTACGCCAACTGACCAAAGTTGTTGCAGATACCGGGGATATCGCAGCAATGAAGCTGTATCAGCCTCAAGATGCCACGACTAACCCGTCTCTGATTCTTAACGCAGCACAAATTCCTGAATACCGTAAACTGATCGACGAAGCCATTGCCTGGGCAAAAGACCAGAGCAACGATCGTGATCAACAGATCATTGATGCTGCAGACAAACTGGCGGTTAACATTGGTCTTGAAATCCTCAAGCTGGTCCCTGGCCGTATTTCTACCGAAGTTGACGCGCGTCTGTCCTATGACACCGAAGCCAGCATCGCGAAAGCGCAACGCCTGATCAAACTCTACAATGATGCAGGTATCAGCAACGACCGTATCCTGATTAAACTGGCCTCTACCTGGCAGGGTATCCGCGCTGCGGAGAAACTGGAAAAAGCCGGCATCAACTGTAACCTGACGTTGCTGTTCTCCTTCGCGCAGGCACGTGCTTGTGCCGAAGCCGGTGCATACCTGATCTCTCCCTTCGTTGGCCGTATTCTCGACTGGTACAAAGCCAATGGCGACAAAAAAGAGTTCGCACCACATGAAGATCCAGGCGTTGTATCCGTGACTGAAATTTACGAATACTACAAGCAACATGGCTATGAAACTGTAGTGATGGGCGCAAGCTTCCGTAACATCGGTGAAATCATCGAACTGGCCGGTTGTGACCGTCTGACCATCGCGCCTGCATTGCTCAAAGAGCTGGCAGAAAGCGAAGGCCCGCTGGAGCGTAAACTCTCTTACACCGGCGAAACTAAAGCCCGTCCAGAGCCACTGACTGAATCTCAGTTCTACTGGGACCACAACCAGGATCCAATGGCTATCGACAAACTGGCGGATGGTATCCGTAAGTTTGCTATCGACCAGGGTAAACTGGAAAAAATGATCTCTGATCTGCTGTAATAACAGCGACTCAGAATTCAGGAAGGCGGCCATGGCCGCCTTTTTTTATGCTTGCGATTCAGAAAATTTCATCCTGAGATGAAATTCGTGCGGTGCTTATCGATATACTTAACGTTTATTGCGCAGCATTGTGGCTGCGCCTGTCGCTTATTTACCGTTAAAAAGCGCGGTGAAGAACGTTGTGGAGAAAGGGCATGGATAAATTACGAATTGGTCTGGTATCAGTATCTGACCGCGCATCTAACGGAATCTATCAGGATAAAGGAATCCCCGCACTGGAAGCCTGGCTTGAAAAAGCGCTCATCACCCCTTTTACGCTGGATAGAAAACTGATCCCCGACGAACAACCGCTAATCGAGCAGGCTATTTGTGAGCTGGTGGATGAGAGCGGCTGCCATCTGGTGCTGACGACGGGGGGAACTGGACCGGCACGGCGCGATGTTACACCGGATGCCACGCTGGCGGTGGCCGATCGCGAGATGCCAGGCTTTGGCGAACAGATGCGCCAAATCAGCCTGCATTTTGTGCCGACCGCCATTTTATCCCGCCAGGTGGGCGTGATCCGTAAGCAGGCGCTGATTTTGAACCTGCCGGGCCAACCGAAATCCATTCAGGAAACCCTTGAAGGTCTGAAGGATGCAGACGGTAAGGTGATTGTGTCCGGTATTTTTGCCAGTGTGCCTTATTGCATCCAGTTGCTCGATGGCCCCTATGTCGAGACCCGTGACGAGGTAGTAGCAGCTTTTCGCCCTAAGAGCGCTCGTCGCGATACAAAAAACTAAAGTTAGGTTATTTCTGACATAAGATTCAGCCGTTGTGGTGTGAAAATTATTTGCCGCTATAGTAATAATTACTTTACAAGAAGCGGCAAAACCCTTTTTACCTCTACTCTGGTGCTACACGGTATCTTATGGAACATACTAATAATCGCCGGCTGAACCGGCAGGATTTCAAAACCTTATCCCTCGCGGCCTTAGGCGGCGCCCTCGAATTTTACGACTTCATCATTTTTGTCTTTTTTGCTGCGGTCATCGGTGATCTGTTCTTCCCGACAGATATGCCTGACTGGCTGCGGCAGGTACAAACCTTCGGTATTTTCGCTGCTGGCTATCTGGCGCGTCCATTGGGCGGCATCATCATGGCGCATTTTGGTGACCTGGTGGGCCGTAAGCGCATGTTCAGCCTGAGTATTTTACTCATGGCTTTGCCAACGCTGGCGATGGGGATGTTGCCAACTTATGCTTCCATTGGCATTGCCGCGCCATTGTTGCTGCTGTTGATGCGCGTTTTGCAAGGTGCGGCGATTGGCGGCGAAGTGCCTGGTGCCTGGGTGTTCGTGGCTGAGCATGTGCCGCGTAACCGCATCGGTTTCGCCTGCGGTACCCTGACGGCAGGGCTGACGGCCGGTATTCTGCTCGGATCCCTGGTCGCCACACTGCTCAACAGCACGCTTTCTCCGGTGGTAATGAGAGATTACGGCTGGCGTATTCCGTTCTTCCTCGGCGGCATTTTTGGCCTGTTCGCAATGTATTTGCGCCGCTGGTTGCAGGAAACGCCGATCTTCCTCGAGATGAAAGCGCACAAAGCGCTGGCTGAAGAGATGCCGCTGAAGTCAGTGGTGGTGAATCATAAGAAAGAGATCGTCGTCTCCATGATCATGACCTGGCTGTTGTCGGCCGGTATTGTGGTGGTGATTTTGATGACGCCGACCTATCTGCAAAAACAGCTGGGGATCCCGGCGGCTCAGGCATTGCAGGCCAACTGCCTGGCCACGATCGCGCTGACTTTTGGCTGCGTGGCAGCGGGTTGGATTGTTGACCGGCTAGGTGCCAGCAAGACGTTTATCATTGGCAGCCTGTTTCTCGGTGTCTGTACCTGGTCGTTCTACCACGTCGTAGCCGCTGACCCTTCCAAACTGATGCTGATGTATACGCTGGCCGGTTTCAGCGTGGGCGTTGTGGGCGCGGTACCTTACGTCTTGGTGCGGGCTTTCCCGGCAGAAGTGCGCTTCACCGGAATCTCTTTCTCTTACAACGTCGCGTACGCCATATTTGGTGGTCTGACGCCGGTCTTCGTTACCCTGATCATGCGTATTACGCCGATGGCTCCGGCTTATTATGTTCTGGCGCTGTCAGTGATTGGTTTGTTGACCGGTATTTATCTCAGCCGTGATTTGAACAGTGAAACCAAAGCAAAACCCGAGTTTGCTGCCCGTGTCACCCCCAGGCCGTGATCGCACTCGATAAAAAAGCCCCGGCCATATAATGACCGGGGCTTTTTTCTGCATGACGTAAAGCGAAGCGTTATACGCTTTTGATCACGCCAATCGGTAATACAGTACGGCCATACTGCTCGTTCAACACTTCTGCCATGGCCAGATAGATGGCACTGGCGCCGCAGAAAATACCTTCAAAGCCGGCGAAATGCAGAACGGCAGTATTGCCGGTCATGTTTCCGAAACACAAAAGTGCGAACAAAATGGTCAGGCTGCCAAAAACGACCTGTAATCCGCGGTTTGCCTTGAGTGTGCCGAAAAACATGAATAGGGTGAAAATGCCCCACAGGCCCAGGTAAGCGCCGAGGAAACTTTCACTGCTGGCATCAGCAAGGCCCATGCGTGGCAGCACCAAAATACCGACCAGGCTCAGCCAGAATGCGCCGTAAGATGTAAATGCCGTGGTGCCAAACGTATTGCCTTTTTTAAATTCCATCACGCCGGCCAGGATTTGAACCAGGCCACCGTAGAAAATCCCCATACTGACAATCACGGACATCAGCGGGAAGAAGCCTGCATTGTGTAAATTCAACAAGATAGTGGTCATGCCAAAACCCATCAGACCCAAAGGGCCGGGATTAGCCATCGTTTTGCTGTGCATATGTCCTCTGAACTATAAATTTTATGAATAAATAACAGGGCTATAACCGCTTGCGAACGGGCTAAAAAGTCCACATATCGTCAGAAGCGCGCGGCATCATAAGGAGGTGCAGCCGAGTAAACAATGATCTGGCGTAACCACAGTTGAAGATTTTTTTTCATTGAACCCCTTGATGCTGGCCCGCATGGCCCCATCTTATTCTCAACCGCAGTTGTTACCGCCGGTAAAACAGCGATATCGGACAGTTGAAATCAAAAGAATCGTCCGCATATACAGTAGCAACCTGACCAAATATGAATTTTTAGTGGAGACGTTTGAAATGGGTAGAATTATTGGGATTGACCTGGGTACCACCAACTCTTGTGTGGCTATTATGGATGGTACTACTGCACGTGTGCTGGAAAACGCCGAAGGCGACCGCACCACTCCTTCCATCATTGCCTATGCAGCTGATGGCGAAATTCTGGTTGGTTCTCCGGCTAAACGTCAGGCTGTAACCAACCCACAGAACACCCTGTTTGCGATCAAGCGCCTGATTGGCCGTCGCTTCCAGGACGAAGAAGTGCAGCGTGACAAAGGCATCATGCCTTACCAGATCGTGGGTGCTGACAACGGCGATGCGTGGATCGACGTGAAGGGCCAGAAAATTGCACCTCCGCAGATCTCTGCTGAAGTGTTGAAGAAAATGAAGAAAACGGCTGAAGATTATCTGGGCGAACCAGTAACTGAAGCGGTTATCACCGTGCCTGCATACTTCAACGATGCACAGCGTCAGGCAACCAAAGACGCCGGCCGTATCGCAGGTCTGGAAGTAAAACGTATTATCAACGAACCGACTGCAGCGGCTCTGGCCTACGGTCTGGATCGTGAAATCGGCAACCGCACCATCGCGGTATACGACCTGGGTGGTGGTACTTTCGATATCTCTATTATCGAAATTGACGAAGTTGATGGCGAAAAAACCTTTGAAGTTCTGGCAACCAATGGTGATACCCATTTGGGTGGTGAAGACTTCGACAGCCGTTTGATCAACTACCTGGTTGAAGAGTTCAAAAAAGACCAAGGTATGGATCTGCGTAATGACCCGTTGGCGATGCAACGTCTGAAAGAAGCCGCAGAGAAAGCGAAAATCGAACTCTCTTCTGCTCAGCAGACTGACGTCAACCTGCCGTACATCACGGCTGATGCGACAGGTCCAAAACACATGAACATCAAAGTGACTCGCGCGAAACTTGAGTCACTGGTTGAAGATTTGGTTAACCGTTGTATTGATCCGCTGAAAGTGGCTCTGAAAGATGCTGGCCTGTCTGTTTCCGATATTCAGGACGTGATCCTGGTCGGTGGTCAGACCCGTATGCCAATGGTTCAGAAGAAAGTGGCTGAATTCTTTGGTAAAGAACCACGTAAAGACGTGAACCCGGATGAAGCAGTCGCTATCGGTGCTGCGGTTCAGGGCGGCGTGTTGTCTGGTGATGTTAAAGACGTTCTGTTGTTGGATGTGACTCCACTGTCCCTGGGTATCGAAACCATGGGCGGCGTGATGACTCCGCTGATCACCAAGAACACCACTATCCCGACTAAGCACAGCCAGGTGTTCTCTACCGCTGAAGACAACCAGTCTGCGGTAACCATCCATGTTGTGCAGGGTGAGCGTAAACGTTGTGTGGATAACAAATCGCTGGGTCAGTTCAACCTGGACGGTATTCAGGCAGCCCCACGCGGTATGGCGCAGATCGAAGTCACCTTCGACCTGGATGCCGATGGTATCTTGCATGTTTCTGCCAAAGACAAGAACACCGGTCGCGAGCAGAAAATTACCATTAAGGCTTCTTCTGGTTTGACTGAAGAAGAAATCCAGAAAATGGTCAATGATGCAGAAGCCAACGCTGAGTCTGACCGTAAGTTCGAAGAGCTGGTTCAGACGCGTAACCAGGCGGATCATCTGGTCCACAGCACGCGTAAACAGTTAGAAGAAGCTGGCGATAAACTGCCTGCTGAAGACAAAACTGCTATCGACGACGCTCTGAAAGCACTGGAAGCAGTGATTAAAGGCGAAGATAAAGCAGAGATCGAAGCGAAACTTCAGGCCCTGGTTCAGGTGTCCGGTAAGTTAGCTGAGATGGCTCAGCAGCAAGGCCAGGCTGAAGGCGGCGACAACAGCGCGAAGAAAGATGACGACGTTGTTGATGCTGAATTCGAAGAAGTTAAAGACAAGAAATAAGCCCTTAAGCGGGCACAGTAAGAGTTCTTATAAAGAGATCTTTTATTGAAAACCAGCACGGGCGTCGAGGAAACTCTGCGCCCGTGCACGCATGTTGAGGGCAGGAAAAAGCATGGCTAAGCAAGATTATTACGAGCTATTGGGTGTTTCAAAAACAGCCGATGAGCGAGAAATTAAAAAGGCGTATAAGCGCCTCGCAATGAAACATCACCCTGACCGCAATCAGGGCGATAAAGATTCCGAAACCAAATTTAAAGAAATCAAAGAAGCCTACGAAATTCTGACGGATGCGCAGAAACGCGCTGCTTACGACCAGTACGGTCATGCTGCTTTTGAACAAGGCGGAATGGGTGGTGGTTACGGCGGTGGCGGCGGTGCAGATTTCAGCGACATCTTTGGTGACGTCTTTGGCGACATCTTCGGTGGTGGCCGCCGTCAGCGCGCCAGCCGGGGTTCCGATCTGCGCTACAATATGGATCTGACTCTGGAAGAGGCCGTTCGTGGTGTCACCAAAGAGATCCGCATTCCAACGCTTGCCGAGTGTGATGTTTGCCACGGCAGCGGTGCGAAAGCCGGCAGCTCGCCGGTCACCTGTTCGACCTGTCACGGTGCAGGCCAGGTACAGATGCGTCAGGGCTTCTTCACGGTGCAACAGGCGTGTCCGACTTGTCAGGGACGCGGGAAAGTCATCAAAGATCCGTGCAACAAATGTCACGGTCATGGCCGCGTAGAACGTTCTAAAACGCTGTCAGTGAAGATCCCAGCTGGCGTTGATACTGGCGACCGTATTCGTCTTGAAGGTGAAGGTGAAGCCGGTGAACATGGCGCACCAGCGGGCGATTTGTACGTCCAGGTTCAGGTCAAAGCGCACAAAATCTTTGAGCGTGAAGGCAATAACCTGTACTGCGAAGTGCCAATCAACTTTGCGATGGCCGCGCTCGGTGGCGAAATTGAAGTGCCAACGCTTGATGGTCGCGTCAAACTGAAAGTGCCAGCGGAAACGCAGACTGGCAAGTTGTTCCGCATGCGCGCGCGCGGTGTTAAATCCGTTCGCGGTGGTGCTCAGGGTGACCTGCTTTGCCGTGTTGTGGTCGAGACTCCGGTCAGCCTCAACGAAAAACAGAAGCAGCTGCTGCGTGATTTAGAAGAGAGTTTTGGCGGAGCGTCAGGTGAGAAAAACAGCCCGCGTTCTAAAAGTTTCTTAGATGGCGTTAAAAAGTTTTTCGATGATTTGACCCGCTAATTGGCATACTGCCTCAGGCAGGAGCTAACATCTCTTAAATCCCCGTCGGCAGATGAGCGACGGGGATTTTTTGTTTTCGCAGGGTGCATAACCCTCTGACCTCGAATGATCACACTGTAATAACTCGGAAATATCGATCTATAAAGCAGTAATAATCGATTTTTTCCGAATCGTAATGCTGTGTATCATATCGTCATCAGTGCGGACTACGGTCTGCTCACTCGTTTAACAGGAGAATCAGTGTGTCGAATATTATCCGTCAGTTTTTACGTATGGAGGCCGCGGGTGGCATCGTACTGATCGTCGCGGCTTTGGTGGCACTGGTCATGGCGAATACGCCAATGCAGGCGCTGTACCACGCATTTTTAGACATACCGGTCACGCTGCGTATTTCAGAATTGCTCATCGATAAACCCTTACTGTTGTGGATTAACGATGGACTGATGGCCATATTCTTCCTGATGATCGGTCTGGAGGTTAAACGCGAGCTACGTGAAGGTGCCCTGGCTAACCGCGAGCAGGCACTGTTCCCTGCGATAGCTGCTGTAGGGGGTATGGTCGCCCCGGCGTTGATTTACCTGCTCTTTAACGGCGCTGATGAAGTCGCACGTCAGGGATGGGCAATCCCTGCGGCGACTGACATTGCATTTGCTCTCGGCGTTATGGCGTTGCTCGGCTCTCGCGTACCGACGGGCCTCAAAGTGTTCCTGTTGGCGCTGGCGATCATCGACGATTTGGGCGCAATTGTGATCATCGCGCTGTTCTACAGCCATGATGTCTCCATAATGGCACTGGGTCTGGCGGCATTATCTATCGCTGTTCTGGGCTGGCTGAACTGGCGCGGCGTGGGCAAGTTAACGCCTTATCTGCTGGTGGGGATGGTGCTGTGGGTCTGTGTACTGAAGTCAGGTATTCATGCCACGCTGGCAGGTGTGATTCTAGGGTTCTTCATTCCGTTAAATACAAAACAAAAAGTTTCGCCAGCGCGCAGGCTTGAGCATGGTATCCATCCTTATGTGGCCTGGCTGATTCTGCCTTTGTTTGCTTTTGCTAATGCGGGTGTCTCGCTGCAGGGTGTATCAGGAGAGGGCGTTTTCTCTCTGTTACCGATGGGGATTGCAGCAGGTCTGCTCCTGGGTAAGCCAATTGGCATTATGCTTTTCAGCGGTATTGCCGTCAAAATGGGCATTGCCCGTTTGCCACAGGGTATTAACTTCAAGCAGATAGCCGCAGTGTCAGTGTTGTGCGGTATCGGCTTCACAATGTCTATTTTCATCGGTTCTCTGGCATTCGCGAAGGCGGACCCTGAACTGATGACCTATGCCAAAATTGGTATTTTGCTGGGTTCTACTTTGTCAGCGGTTATCGGTTATGTTTTGTTGAGCAAATTATTACCGAACAAAGTGCGCAGTCAGGGTGAGTAAAAACAGGGCGCGCTGTCATATGTGAAGCGAGGGCAACAGGGAGGGGCGGGTATGTCACATATCAATTTTAACCATCTGTACTATTTCTGGCAGGTTTGTAAAACCGGTTCGGTGGTTGGCGCGGCGGAGGCGTTGTTTCTGACGCCGCAAACCATCACCGGACAGATAAAATCGCTGGAAGACAGGCTGGGGGGGAAGCTTTTTAAACGGCAGGGGCGCGGGCTGGTTCCCTCTGAACTGGGGCAACTGGTATTTCGCTATGCCGACAAGATGTTCACGATGAGCCAGGAGATGCTGGACATCGTGAACTACCGTAAGGAGTCCAACCTGTTATTTGATGTTGGCGTCGCGGATGCACTATCCAAAAGGTTGGTCAGCCGCGTACTCGATGCCGCAGTGGCAGACAATGAAACTATCCATCTGCGCTGTTTTGAATCCACCCACGAAATGCTGCTCGAACAACTCAGCCAGCATAAGCTGGATATGATTTTGTCAGATTGTCCGGTGGATTCTACTCAACAGGAAGGGCTGTTCTCTGTGAAATTGGGGGAAAGCCCGATCAGTTTCTATTGCCGCGAACCCGCACTTGATGGCGTTTTTCCGGCTTGTCTTGAGACGCGGCCATTGCTGATCCCAGGCAGACGCTCCATGTTAGGGCGAAAACTTCTCAACTGGTTTAGCAGTCAGGGCCTGCAAGTCCAGATTTTGGGGGAGTTTGATGATGCCGCGCTGATGACCGCTTTCGCGAGAAATCACAACGCCATTTTTGTTGCGCCTTCAGTTTACTCAGATGAAGTATTTTCGGACGAAGGGATTGTGGAAATCGGGCGAGTGGACGGACTGATGGAGGAATATTACGTAATTTTTGCCGAAAGAATGATCCAACATCCATCGGTACAACGCGTTTGCCACACGGATTTCTCGGCGTTGTTCGATGTCTGAAACCCGAACGGGGCTCAAATTTTAGATATAAAAAAACCGGCAGATTGCCGGTTTTTTTATCAAGCAGACAACGAAATGCGATTATTGCATTGCGCTGATTGCCGCCGTAAGGTTTGACTTATGACGCGCTGCTTTATTCTTGTGGATCAGACCTTTACAAGACTGACGGTCCACAATTGGTTGCATTTCGTTAAATGCATTTTGTGCAGCAGCTTTATCGCCTGCTGCAATAGCCGTGTATACCTTCTTGATAAAGGTACGCATCATAGAACGGCGGCTCGCGTTATGCTTACGACGTTTTTCTGACTGTACGGCGCGTTTCTTAGCTGATTTGATATTAGCCAAGGCCAACTCCCAAATATTTTTCTATTGATGAACAATTCAAAGGCCGAGGAATATGCCTTTTCGGTCTTCTTTTGTCAACGGATTTGTGCAAATAAGCGCCGTTTCTATATTCAAACAGAGTTCGAACTTCAATCGACGCTTGTTACGTTGTGATGGCGCAGGATTTTAACAGCTTCCCACCTTGGAATACAGTCTTTCGCAAGAAAATTCGACAGGGGAGTGGTAATTCAGCCAACGGGGGGCATTAACGCTTTGTTTCTGCGAAAAGTCACGCTTTCCCTGCATACATTGAAAGATTTTCCTCGGCGTGCGCTCATTTGTGCCGCTATATCTACCAAATGGTAAAGAGAATACGGCGATCCTATGAATCGCTGGTTAACCTTGGAGGCTGTACAAGGTATAATCCGCCGATTTCCACCGTTATGCGTCAGCTATGGATTTGAGCCAGCTATGGAGCTAATTCGCGGGATACACAATATTCGGACACGCCATCATGGTTGTGTTCTTACTATTGGCAATTTTGACGGCGTTCACCGCGGTCATCAGGCATTGATTGAACAGCTGAAGCTGGAAGGGCTGAGACTGGGCGTACCGGTTATGGTGATGATTTTTGAACCACAACCTTTGGAACTGTTCGCCGGTGATAAAGCTCCCGCCCGGCTGACCAGTTTACGGGATAAAGCCAAATATCTGGCGGAATGCGGCGTTGACTATCTGCTCTGCATCCGTTTCGACCCCCGTTTTGCCGCCAATATTGCGCAGGTGTTTGTCTCGCAATTATTGGTTGAAAAGCTGGGCGTGAAGTTTCTGACCGTCGGCGATGATTTTCGTTTTGGCGCAGGCCGCCTGGGCGATTTCCCGTTGTTGCAAAAAGCCGGGGCGGAATATGGGTTTGAAGTCATCAGCACCCAAACCTTTCGCGAAGGGGATAACCGCATCAGCAGTACGGCGATTCGCGATGCCTTACGCGATGATGACCTGGCGCTGGCAGCGCATCTGCTTGGGCATCCGTTCAGTATTTCTGGGCGTGTGGTGCACGGTGATAAGCTCGGCCGCACCATCGGCTTCCCGACGGCCAACGTGCCGCTGAAGCGCTTGGTGTCACCCGTCAGGGGCGTCTATGCCGTGGACGTGTTAGGTTTAGGCTCAGAGCCTCTGCCTGGCATTGCCAACATTGGCATACGTCCGACCGTTGGCGGTGTGCGCAAACAGTTAGAAGTACACTTGCTCGACACGACGATGGATTTATATGGGCACCACATTGACGTGGTGCTGCGCGCTAAATTGCGCAATGAACAGCGTTTTGTCTCGCTTGATGCGTTAAAGCAACAAATTGCGAGCGATGAAGTGACAGCCCGTGAATTCTTTGGGCTACCTTCATCGCGCTAATTATTTATGACAGGCAATGGGGTATAAACCACGAGCCTGGCATTCAGCCAAAAAAACGGAACCGAGAATCTAATGAGTGACTATAAGAACACCCTGAACTTGCCGGAAACAGGGTTCCCGATGCGTGGCGATTTGGCCAAGCGTGAACCTGACATGCTGAAGAACTGGTATGAACAGGATCTGTACGGGATTATTCGTGCCGCCAAAAAGGGCAAAAAATCCTTTATTTTGCATGACGGCCCTCCGTATGCGAACGGCAGCATTCATATTGGTCACTCAGTTAACAAAATTCTCAAAGACATTATTGTTAAGTCCAAGGGCATGGCGGGTTTTGACTCGCCGTACATCCCTGGCTGGGACTGTCATGGCCTGCCCATTGAATTGAAAGTTGAGCAACTGATCGGTAAGCCCGGCGAGAAAGTCACGCCAGCGGAATTCCGCACTGCTTGCCGTAAATATGCCGCTGAGCAGGTTGAAGGCCAGAAGCAGGACTTCATCCGTCTGGGCGTGTTGGGCGACTGGGATCACCCATACCTGACCATGGACTTCAAAACTGAAGCCAATATCATCCGCGCGCTCGGCAACATCATCGGCAACGGCCACCTGCACAAAGGTGCTAAGCCTGTGCACTGGTGTACCGATTGCGGCTCGTCATTGGCTGAAGCCGAAGTTGAATATTATGATAAAACGTCGCCATCTATCGACGTCGCTTTCCACGCGGTAGATCCTGCGGCAGTCGCGGCGAAGTTTGGTACCAACTCGTTCACCGGCCCGGTTTCTCTGGTTATCTGGACCACCACACCGTGGACCATGCCAGCCAACCGCGCGATCTCCCTTAACGCCGAATTCGCTTACCAGTTGGTACAGGTAGAGGGCCAGTGCCTGATCCTCGCCACCGATCTGGTCGAAAGCGTGATGAAACGCGCCGGTATCACAGAGTGGACCGTGCTCGGCGAATGCAAAGGTGCGGATCTCGAGCTGTTGCGTTTCAAACATCCGTTCCTCGATATCGACGTGCCAGCCATTCTTGGCGATCACGTGACTCTCGATGCCGGTACCGGTGCTGTACATACCGCGCCAGGCCACGGTCCTGATGACTTTGTTATCGGCCAGAAATACGGTCTGGAAGTGGCTAACCCGGTCGGCCCGAACGGGTGCTATCTGCCTGGTACTTACCCGACGCTGGACGGCAAATTCGTCTTTAAAGCGAATGATTTGATCGTTGAGTTGCTGCGTGAAAAAGGGGCTTTGCTGCACGTTGAAAAGCTCAACCATAGTTATCCGTGCTGCTGGCGTCACAAAACACCGATCATCTTCCGTGCGACGCCACAGTGGTTCATCAGCATGGATCAGAAAGGCCTGCGTGCGAAATCACTCGAAGAGATCAAAGGCGTGCAATGGATCCCTGAATGGGGTCAGGCACGCATCGAAAACATGGTTGCGAACCGTCCTGACTGGTGTATTTCCCGTCAGCGTACCTGGGGCGTGCCAATGTCTCTGTTTGTTCATAAAGATACCGAGCAGTTGCATCCGCGTGCGCTTGAACTGATGGAAGAGGTTGCAAAACGTGTTGAGGTTGACGGCATTCAGGCGTGGTGGGACTTAAATCCTGCTGACATTCTGGGCGCTGACGCTGCGGATTACGTGAAAGTGCCTGATACGCTGGACGTCTGGTTTGACTCAGGTTCAACCAGTGCCTCGGTTGTCGGTGTTCGCCCTGAATTTAACGGCAACGAAGCGGATCTGTATCTGGAAGGTTCTGATCAGCATCGCGGATGGTTCATGTCATCTCTGATGATTTCTACGGCGATGAAAGGCAAAGCACCCTACAAACAGGTACTGACTCACGGCTTCACCGTCGATGGTCAGGGCCGCAAAATGTCCAAATCCATCGGTAATACCATCGCTCCGCAGGACGTGATGAACAAGCTGGGTGGTGACATTCTGCGTCTGTGGGTGGCTTCGACGGACTACACGGGCGAAATTGCCGTGTCCGACGAAATCCTCAAACGCGCTGCTGACTCTTACCGCCGTATCCGTAACACCGCACGCTTCTTGCTGTCGAACCTTAATGGCTTTGACCCGTTGCAACACGGTGTTAAACCGGAAGAGATGGTGGTACTGGATCGCTGGGCCGTTGGCCGTGCACAGGCCGCGCAGGAAGAGATCATTGCCGCTTACGAACGTTATGATTTCCACGGTGTAGTACAGCGCCTGATGCAGTTCTGTTCGGTTGAAATGGGCTCGTTCTATCTCGATATCATTAAAGACCGCCAGTACACCGCGAAAAGCGACAGCGTCGCCCGCCGTAGCTGCCAGACCGCGCTTTATCATATTTGTGAAGCGCTGGTACGCTGGATGGCTCCGATCATGTCGTTCACCGCAGACGAAATCTGGGCCTTCCTGCCGGGTTCCCGCGAGAAGTTTGTCTTCACCGAAGAGTGGTACGACGGCCTGTTTGGCCTGGCGGCTGACGAATCGATGAACGATGTTTTCTGGGATGAACTGCTGAAAGTGCGTGGCGAAGTGAATAAAGTGATTGAACAAGCTCGTGCTGATAAGCGCCTCGGTGGTTCACTGGAAGCGGCAGTCACGCTGTTTGCTGACGATGCACTGGCGACAGACCTGCGCTCTCTGGGTAACGAACTGCGCTTTGTGCTGCTGACCTCGGGCGCACGTGTCGCGTCGCTGGCTGAAGCTGATGGCAGCGCGCAGGCCAGCGAACTGTTTAAAGGTTTGAAAATTGGTCTGGAAAAAGCCGAAGGTGATAAATGTCCGCGCTGCTGGCATTACACCACTGACGTTGGCCAGAACGCGGAACACAGCGAAATTTGTGGCCGTTGTGTGACTAACATTGCCGGTGACGGCGAAGAGCGTGAGTTTGCATAATGACTAAACCTCTCTGTTCCACCGGACTCCGCTGGCTTTGGCTGGCGGTTGTGGTTGTCATTTTAGATCTCGGCAGTAAGTTCCTGATCATGGGCCACTTCCAACTGGGCGAATCCATGCCGTTGATTCCGCATTTAAATCTGGCTTATGCTCAGAACCATGGCGCAGCGTTCAGTTTTCTGGCGGACAAAGGCGGTTGGCAGCGCTGGTTTTTTGCCGTGATAGCGCTGGTTATCGTGATTGCTTTGATCGTGTTGATGTACCGCGGTAATGCTAAGCAGAAGATCAATAATATCGCCTACGCCATGATTATCGGCGGGGCGTTGGGCAATCTGTTTGACCGGACTTACCACGGTTTTGTCGTCGACTTTATCGACTTCTACGTCGACAGCTGGCATTTTGCGACATTCAATCTGGCCGACAGCTTTATCTGTGTCGGTGCGGCGTTGGTGGTGCTGGAAGGCTTCTTAGCTAAACCAAATGCAACGGCAAAAAGCAAAGGATAAACCATGTCTGAACAGGTGAAACACGACAGCGCGGTACTCGTGCACTTCACGTTGAAGCTGGAAGATGGCTCAACGGCTGAGTCTACTCTGGCTAACGGCAAGCCTGCGCTGTTCCGTCTTGGCGATGGCAGTCTGTCTGATGCACTGGAAAACGAGCTGCTGGGTCTGAAGATTGGCGATAAGCACGCCTTTACCCTGGCTCCTGAATCAGCTTTCGGTTCTAAAAGCCCGGACTTAGTGCAATATTTCTCACGCCGCGATTTTCAGGAAACCGGCATCCCCGATGCCGGTACCATCATGTTATTTACTACCCGTGACGGCAGCGAAATGCCCGGTGTAGTCCGTGATGTGACTGAAGATTCCATCACCGTTGATTTCAACCATCCGCTGGCGGGCCAGCATATCGATTTCGATATCGAAGTACTGGAGATCGATCCGCAACGGGAGGAGAAGCATGCAAATATTGCTGGCTAATCCACGTGGGTTCTGTGCCGGTGTCGATCGCGCGATCAGCATTGTCGAACGGGCGTTGGAGCTTTATGGTGCTCCTATTTATGTGCGTCACGAAGTGGTGCACAACCGCTACGTGGTTGATAGTCTGCGTCAGCGCGGTGCGATTTTCATTGAGCAGATCGAAGAAGTTCCTGATGGTTCGATCCTGATTTTTTCTGCTCACGGCGTTTCCCAGGCAGTGCGTGCAGAGGCCAAAGCGCGCTCATTGACGATGTTATTCGACGCTACCTGTCCGCTGGTCACCAAAGTGCATATGGAGGTGGCGCGCGCCAGCCGTAAAGGCACCGAAGCGATTCTGATTGGTCATGCCGGGCATCCTGAAGTCGAAGGGACGATGGGCCAGTACAGTAACCCGCAAGGTGGGATGTACCTGGTGGAGTCGCCTGCGGATGTCTATAAGTTGCAGGTGAAGGACGAAAAAAATCTGTGCTTCATGACACAAACGACGCTGTCCGTGGATGATACTTCTGAGGTGATCGACGCACTGCGCGATCGCTTCCCGAAAATCATCGGCCCGCGTAAAGATGACATTTGCTATGCAACGACCAACCGTCAGGAGGCCGTACGTAATCTGGCCGATGATGCGGATGTAGTGCTGGTCGTGGGCTCGAAAAACTCCTCAAACTCCAACCGCTTGGCTGAACTGGCACAACGTGTCGGCGTGCCTTCCTATCTCATTGACTCTGCGGCAGATATACAGGAAATTTGGCTGAAAGATGCAAAACGCATCGGCCTCACCGCTGGCGCTTCTGCCCCGGATATTCTGGTGCAGGATGTGATCAACAAGCTGAAAACGCTGGGTTGTGCGGATGTGATTAATATGGAAGGGCGCGAAGAAAATATCGTGTTTGAAGTGCCGAAAGAACTGCGGGTTGACGTCAAACAGATTGATTAACAATATCCCGCATTGAAAGCCACATCGTAAAAAGCGGTCAGCGCATACTGGCCGCTTAATAAGATGGTCACCCCCACCCTGTGAGCGGTACGCTGACAGGGTGTTTTTCTTTCTGAAGGGGATCATCATGCAAAACGTTACGCTCATCGGTATTGACCTCGGCAAGCATTCGTTCCATGT
>Ga0209848_1000061_pt1 | contig 59192 bp, 65 predicted proteins | sample OrgsoiDNA_201062_FD_185810 | JGI IMG/M metagenome (GOLD analysis project Ga0209848, IMG submission 185810) | Permafrost soil microbial communities from the Arctic, to analyse light accelerated degradation of dissolved organic matter (DOM) -... | ecosystem: Environmental > Terrestrial > Soil >...
TCGTCGCTCACTTGTTGCTGCTTCCTCTCGATGTGAGTAATGATAGTTTCGACACTGACTATCTTCCCCTCCGCCATAACTACTCATACATCGGAACACTACCCCTTTATCCAAGGCGATGAAATTAAATCTTTTAATGTGGTTTTAGGATGCGCATCCACTTTTCTCAGAGTCTAACTTTCATCAGATCTGCAAATCGCGTTGTATAAGCGGGTGAAAGCATCTGGCGTTTCATCTCCCAGCTCTTTTGTATTCCCTGTCCAGCAAACCATACCCGCCCTTTTCCGCGGTGGTTAATACCATCGAGGACGGCCATCAGCTGCTCACTGTTAGAGCGTGGCTTGTACTCATCGAACAACCCCAGTTGTGCGATACCTTGGCTGTAGAAATCACCCAGCATCACACCACACTTTTGAAATCGGTGGCCGTTCTGCCAGATAGCATCGAGGCATGTTGTGGCCGCCGCTACAATGTCACGGCTGTCCTGCGTGGGGATTTGAAGTTTTGTGCCTGCCGTCTTGCCGTAGTAAATCTCGTTCACAGCAAACGGACTCGTTTTGACGAATGCTGAAATATGTCTGCAGAACTGGCGCTCTTCACGCAACTTCTCAGCAGCTCGTACTGCATGGCTGCATATTGCTTCTCGCATCATGTCATATTCCGTCACGCGGTCACCAAACGAACGGGAGCAGACGATCTGCTGTTTTGTAGGGGCGAATTCTTCAAGCTCCAAGCAAGGCTCCCCGCGTAGCTCTCTCACAGTTCTCTCTAAGACGATGTTGAAGTGTTTGCGGATCAGTGGCGTCGGGGTGTCCGCCAATTGCAGAGCAGTTTTGATCCCCATGTCATTCAGCTTTTTCGATATTCGACGACCAACGCCCCACACGTCCCCCACCTCTACCAGAGCCATTAGCTTACGCTGCCTGGCAAGCAGTGATAAATCGATGACCCCTCCGGTCTTTGTCCATTTCTTCGCTGCATGATTGGCAAGCTTTGCGAGGGTTTTTGTTGGCCCGATCCCTACACCCACAGTCAGCCCCGTCCACTGCAAAACTTTTGCTCTTACTTCACGCCCGAATTCCTCAAGATTTTTGCAGTTACTGACTCCCTGGAGGTTCATGAAGGCCTCGTCGATTGAATACACTTCAACGGCAGGTGACATTTCTTCTAGGACTGTCATTACTCGGTTCGACATGTCGGCATAAAGCGCATAGTTGCTGCTAAAAGTGACAATCTTATGCTGTTCGAACAGCTCACGCATTTTGAAAAACGGAGCACCCATCGGAACGCCCAGTAATTTTGCTTCGGCATTCCTGGCTATTACACAGCCATCATTGTTGCTTAAAACTACTACTGGTCGCCCTTTCAAATCCGGCCTGAACACAGTCTCACAACTGGCATAGAAGCTGTTCACATCTGCCAAGGCAAACATCACTGAAACCCGTTAATACTGAATGTCACGACGCCAAAAACTTCTAAGTCCTCGCCGCCGTCATGCAAGATAATTGGAGGGAAATCAGGATTCATTGGTTCGAGTTGGAAAACCGGGTGCGTGCACAGGCGCTTGACGGTGTATTCACCTGCCAGTGCTGCGATAATGATATCTCCGTGTTTTGCCTGCAGGCTCCGGTCAACCACCAACATTGAACCTTCATAAATTCCCGCATCGACCATAGACATGCCGGTTGCCATTACAAAATAAGTGGCTGCTGGGTGATTTACGCAAAGCTCATTAAGATCGATGCCTTTTTCAATGTAATCCTGCGCAGGCGAAGGGAAACCCGCCTGCACTTTGTCTTGGAAAAAGGGTATCGAAAGCTTTGAAGGTTCTGGAATTGGGTAAAAGAGATTCATAATGCACGCCTGAAATAACTGGTTATACATACAGTATAATCATGCTTTTTGGGTGTTGGGAAGCCAGAGTTTATAAGTAGCCGTTATGGTGCTGATCGGGAAGGAAAGATAATTATGACGCCTGTTCACTCTGCGTACCGTCCAGCATTGCCGCTTTAATCTCATTTATCTGAGCTCTGCAAGCATCAGGATCCTCAAGAGCCAGCTCTACAAGTTTGAATAACTGCTTGATGGCTTCCGTGTGATAGGCAGCAGCGACACCGGAGGTGTCCATATATTTGAAATCCTCTACCACACTCTTGTCACTAAACTCCCGTGGGCCATAGGTTTTTACAGCCTCCGGGCACCAAACCTCTACATCTTGAGCAATAAGCCCTACGGACCGCTCACCATCCTGAAGATCATACGAGCATCCGAGCCAACTGCAGACGGCAGATAATGGGCTTTCAACTGCCTGTATTTTGGATTTATGCCTTTTGTCTGAACCATTCACCCATGGACCAGCCCCTGAAGCCGAACCATCGCGATTGAATGCCCATACTTTATATGCGCCAGTGGCCGCGCCATTGTAATAAATTGAGTAGCTTAGGGAGTCCCTGCCCGGTCCGCGCGTAATGCCAGCAATCCAGAAATCTCCATACCAATTATATCTATGGGCTCCAGCAAAGTCGGATGAGGCAGTGGAACCATCACCAGAAACTAAAGATATGTTGTTATTATTTCCTTCCGTACCAGCTACTCGCCCAGGCATTGTAAGACCCGAAGCCAAACTTATAAGAACACCACCATTGAAAGTAGCCAGAGAATTGCCTGCACAGGTTAGATTGCCATTCAATGTGCCGCCGGTGGATCGCTGTAATGCTCCATCGATTCTTGAATCATCACCTGCAGCGACAGTTCCAGCTTTTTTTCCTACATCGAGAACTGCAGCCCCCTTCAGGTCAAGAGATATTCTGGCGGCCGCTTTATCTGGGATATCGCTTAGGTTTTGAGATTTGTCTAACTTATCCACCATGTCTGCGGTCAATTTAGCGAAAGAAGAACCCGAGACAAGTAACCCACCAGGCATCGTTAAACTAACCGTGCCGGGTGACGTGTAAAATGTCTGCCAAACAGCCTGCATTGTCTGATTGTCGGCGAATGCCTTCGTGATTTGCTGCGCCAGCGTCATCGTGATCGCTGTGCGGTCACCGGAGAGCATCGGGATACCAACGTACGCAGCCTCCGTCACTGCCACAGGGAAAGCGATAACTAGCGTGATCTGCGTATCGTTGTCGATACTCTTAATCTCAAAGGACCGCGGGCTGACAGTGTTATAACCAATCAGCAGCATGTCACCTGGCCGCAGGCCCGAGTTTGTCCATGCCGTTCCAGTCCCCATTACAACGGCGCTATTCGCTGTGGTTTTTACTGTGCCGGTGTTATACCAGGTCATATCGAATCCTTAAAAATAGTCTGATGCCCAGATGAATGGGATTGGCTTGCTGTCATAACTGATAGTGTCGTAGTTCCGTCCACTGGTATCCCCGGTAGCGACGATATTCGTGCCACCTCCGACTATGGCATTGCCTGTTCGAATAATTCCAAGATGAAACCAAACACCTGTAGCTAACCTTCCTCCAATTCGGAAAACGGGTATCATCGGCCCCTGTGCCTGGTCAGCATCGCTAAAATACGTTGCTGCATTACCGGAGTTCGGCGTGTTTATCTGCCCCCTATAAAGCATGGGAGTTTCTTCACTTGTGAAACTAACTCGTCCATCTGCGCCGTATATAGCAATGCCCCATGCTGGCATAACTGGGACCCGTATCGAGAACGCGCAAACTTTTAAATAAATGGATATTCCTGACTGACTACCGCCATTGTAATAACCTTTTAATGTCTTTGAGGCCGTATCATATACAATTGCTACATCAGGATTATTCCATGAGCAAAAAACAATGGCATTATCTGCAACAGGCAATGTTAAATTACCAGTAAATATCCCGTCCCATTTATAGCTTAAAAACATCCCATATCTACTATCCACAACATAGGGGAATTGTCCGCCGCCTATAACTTTAATTCCATAACCGTCAATTGAGGCTTCAGCATATATACAGAAAACATTTACCTTCGATGGTCTCTCAGAGGGTGCTCCAGCAAAGCTATAATTGACCCCGGTATAATCGAGGTTTAAGTTTAATGACACACTCCGGGCTGCGTTGTCTACTGATATTACCAGGCCGCGATAATCGAGAACGTTGCTGACTGACGGCCTTAGCGGGCAACTCACGTTATCAGGTATTGCTATCAGCGTACTACCGGCGGGACATACAGATGCAAAGCTTTGGAAGGCATTATTGTTTTTCCCAAGTGTTATCGGCACATCCATTGTGCCTACATAGGTTAAAGGCCTGGCTCCGGCTAGGTTAAACATCTTGCTGCCATAGGTCGCTATTCCATACATTAAGATAACTTCCCGACTTTAACTTTTAAATTCCCGCTTCCATCAAAGACAGAAAGCCCCTCGCTATTAATTAACACTCGCCCTTGCCCTGCAACAGCACCATTAAATTCAAACCCAGACCCTTTATCCAAATTCCATCCCTGCGTACCTGCAACGTAATTATTGGATCGAATAAAGTTTCCAATCATAGCGTTGGTTATTGTTCCCTCTTGAATAAATGCTGAATTCATAAACACCTGGCCGCCGACTATAGCGAAAGGTGAATATTGCCCGCTGCCTGAGTTGCTCATTAATACGAACTGATCGGCTTTAAACGCGATACGGCTTGTCACTGCTTGACCAGCATTTGCAATAACGGCTATCGACATTCCCGCGTCGTAATAATTGCCGTTCATGTTCACGCCAGCTTTAAGGCTATAAATGGCGCTGCCTGAACCGTCCTGGTTAAAAACAGATGTCATCTTCTGTTCGATGGCCGCGACGTTCTGCTCGTAATTGGCCTGAACGGTTGTTGTCAGGTCAGCGAGAGCCTGCTGGGTTGTGGCCACTGTTGTTGTGACAATGAGGACATCAGCCCTGACAGCCCCTAGTTGCGCATACTGGTGCTGAATACCAGAGTTGTTAGCAATAGCATTTTGAAGAATTGCTTCAATGCTTCCGCCGATTTGCTCACTAAGCCGCTTACCGTCTTCGTCATTCAGGAACCCATCAGCAATGTCGCCGAGGTAATCGCCCGCCTGGTCGTTCGCCATGCCTCGGATCCAGTCGGTATAACCCGACTCGTTGCCGGTCTTATCCACCAGTTGAGCGCGATACCAAAATATCTGGCCCGCTTTCAGACCCTGTTGAACGTAGGTGCGCTGAGGATAAGGGACATCAGTAAGCAATAATGCATCGGCACCATCACCGCTGAGCGCGTACTGTATTTCGGTATTGCGGGTGTCTTCCGCGCCATCAGGAAATCCCCAATCAAGCTGAATGCCCCAGTTAATCGGCGTCGTGCGGAACCCTACAGGTTTCGGCGGTGCGCCCTCCTTCCCGTTGAGCTGAGTCTCTACTGATGTTGCCCAGACAGAGGAAATGTCGCTGGCGTTTATAGCACGTACCCGGACCAGATAGCGGCCGGCATAAATGCCAGTGATATCGAAAGAGGATGCTGAAGTGCGTGGAACAGAGATCCAGTTGCTGTTGTCTTTGCGCCACTGGGCTTCGTACGCAATCGCATTGTCGGCTGCATTCCACTGAACGTGCATGGTCGTAACGGCAATACCCTGGCTAACGGAGGAGAAACTGCTGATAACAATGCCAGTCGGAGGCGCCTGTACGCCGGGTGGGATAACCGAGATCGGCCTGTCTTCGATTCGCGCACCGGTGTCAATGCGTTCGTATTTGTCCGGATCGTGAAAGATGGCTGAGATGGTGAACGTGTTATCACCGTTATCCGCCAGGCTGGTCACGCGGTATTGCTGCACAAAGAGGTCATCAGCATCCACTGCCCAGACAGCCTGGGGGAGCGGCGTTTCACTGTATGCAGTGGTAACTGTCACTACTTTGCCAACAACAGCCTGAACTGTTCTGGCCTGAGATTTCCCGCTGGGCATATTCAGCAGCAATCGGTCATTTGTTTTTACGTCAGCAACACGGTCGAGGGTAATATTTCGCCCAGATACCGTACTCACACGGCCACCCATAGCGCGGCCGGCACGTTGCGGATCTGCAACAGCTATAATTCGACCAGGTGGTGATAAATGACCGTCCAGCCCCACACTAAAAGTGACCAGGCTATCTTTGGCATTTGTTAACAGCGCCCAGCGGCCACGGCGGTTTGCCTCGGACTGGCGCGTACAACCGATAGCAGTAATTTCTGTCTGGTTGAAATCGTACCGGCGAACAAGGTCAGGATCAGAAACCGCCTCAACTGCATCAGCATAATGATTTATTGGGTCTGACCAGCCGACCATCGCGGTGCTGTAGCGTGTGCGTTCACTGCTCGAGGAGTATGTGAATTTTCCATTGATGACACTGGCACGGGTATAGGTGAAATCGATATCACGCGGCATATCCGCCAGCGCCACCATCTGATTATCCCACCAGTAGGTCATGCCACGAAAGATACCGGCGAGGTCAGTCAGCACGGTCCAGGCTTCTTCCTGTGACTGGATATAGACGTCACAGATGAAACGCGGTTCCATACCCGAGCCACCACGCCCATCAGGTACAAGCTGATCGCAATACTGAGCAATGCGGTACAGCTCATAGCGGTCAATCTGACTTGCATCGATGCGCTGGCCCAGACCGTACATCTGAGAAGTCACTATGTCGTAGAACACCCATGCCGGGTTATTGGTCCACGCCCATTTGAAATTACCCAACCAGGTACCTGTATATGTCCGGCTGATGGGATCATAGTTATCCGGTACCCGAACAATAAGCATTTTCGGCTTACACGTTATCTGCGGGATACGGTTCGGAAACTGTTTTGCATCAAACTCAACATAAAGCAGCGCAGTATTTGGATAACGTAACTTTGCATCGATTACTTCCGTCAGCATGCCGAGTTTCATCGTGTCGGCTATACGTGCACTGTTGGCATTTGGTGTCTGCCTACGTACGCGAACCTGCCAGCCTGTTGTGGCCTTGGGTAGCGTGATGCGGTGGCTGCGCTCGTAGGTTGTTGTAGTCTTGCCATCTACAGCCGTCGAAATCACTTCATGATAAGCTCCACCATCCGTTGCCAGGTCAACGGCGTATTCAATCCGATAGCCCACCACGTCGCCGTTAGTCCTCTGCTCCTGAAGCGCCGGCCAGTTGAAGGTCAGTCGTAAAGCATCCAGCAGGGTATTCGTAACCGAACGCACCCAGTTAGATGCGCTGGTGATCTCGGAATCAATCGTGACGCCGTTCTCTACGCTCGGCATGCCCTGAATGTAAGTTTGTTGCTGGGTGCCGGGACGGAATTCCCATTTAAGGTTTTCGTAATTTTGGGAACCGATCGGCGTACCATCGAGGTAAATACTTGAGCCATCGAGGCCACCAGCAAATTCACCGTTCCCAAGCGCAACGAGTATTTTTGCAACGGCTATAGACTGCAGATCATCAGGTGATTCTGTCGGCGTACTTCCGCCACTACTGCCACCTTTACGGCCTTTAATGAGAGTAGAAGTTGCCATATTGCGCCCATTAAAAAAGGCCACCGAAGTGACCTTTAATGTGTAATATTTCGAGGCGATAAAACCTCAGTAATGGAGTGTTATTTTACTGCTGATCCTCGGTGTAGATACCGGCGGAAATAATCGCACCTCCTATCTCACGCTGACCGTATCCCACGCCGACCGGATTGCCCTGCGCGGTAGTGTTTACCGGGCCGCCGAAAGCGTATGAAGGTTTATTGTCTGGATCTTGCCGGGTTCGAAGGCCGGTTGCTTGCGGTGAAAGCATCTGAGAAACACCGCCCAACGCCAGTGATGCACCAACCAGTGTCGCAGTACCGTAACCACCAGCAGCACCAAAACCCGCTCCCATACCAATCGAGGTTCCAGCACTGAAATAGGCAGATACGGCAATTATCGCGACACCGAGAATAGTTTGGAACATGCCAGCTCTTTTACTTCCTATGATCACCGGTACTATATGAATTTCCTTACCCGAATTAAGATTCTCTAAATCATCCTTACAAACATTTCTCTTACCTTTAAATATCGCAAAGGTAATTCCGCGTTGCTTTGAGTTTATAAGGAACTGTTCAAATCCGGGGAGGGTTACACACAATGCTTTCATAGCATCCTTAGTTCTAACTACTACTCGTTGATGCTCACGACCGAATAACCTTACTAATGAACCGCTGAGTTTAATGGTGGTAAGTTCTTCTGAAATCATCTGGGGCATAAATTTCTCCAAAAAAAACCGCGCTGAGCGCGGCCTTAGTTATAAGCATGTCTGTATGTCATTCACTGTATTATCCAGCCTACCCTGATTTCCTCCGACCCAAGTATGAGTCGTTGCTGAGTAGAACCGTATATCAGTAGTATGCTTGCTACTTTTTATGTCAATAAGTTCAAAATTACCCTGGGAGGCTATGCTTATTCCATTTTCAATTGGTCGGAAATTAATTTGCGTAGAAAGTCCCGCGTAACTATGGGTTTCCATATTATTTGCTATACAGCGAGAAAGTGTATCTGCGCTTTTATTTGATACAAACGTAGCGTAGGGCTTAGCGTCACGCATTTCTGATGGTGTAACTGCACAGCCGGTTAGAAGAAGCGCTGCCAACAGGCAAGTTGCTTTTATCATTAAATCCTCCTGATTTCAGAAGTTGATATTAGCACCCCCACACGATCTGAAAAGAGAATCAGAGCAAATCTTTATACCTGACTATTTTTATGGTCCGGTCCATCCACTGGCCGCCATACGGAACGCGCTGGCTCAACATGCCGTACATATGGTGCAGCAGCATGCCATCATCAGTCAGTATCCCGGCGTGGTTCGCCACTGGTGCCGATACTTGCATGATCACCATATCCCCGGCGCGTAGCTGCCCTGAGAACTCCCGGAAACCGCACTCGTACCAGTTATCTATGTACAGATTTTCTTCGCCAGATTCCCACCAATGCCGGTCTACACGGTAATCCTTCAACTCGATGCCGTGCGTCTGCCGGAAGTAGGACATTATCAGCCCCCAGCAGTCGGTGTGTCCGAGTACGAACTGACGCCCTATCAGCGGCAAATCGCCCCGCGGCTGAATGGTCCGTAAATCCCCCTCTGGCCAGCTGGCTATGTGCCAAGGTAATTCGTGGTTATCGCATTGCGCCTGATCGAGCTCACTGGGTTGCGTCGTGGCGTCAGGGTGGCTGTGCACGATAGCGATGATTGTTCCCCAATCTTCGGCCTCTACGTATCCTTCTGGGTCCAGATGAAACTGCTCGGTGGGATCACTGGCGAGATTCCGGCACGGAAAGTAGCGTTCGACCCGTGATTTCTGAGCCACTACTCCGCAGGCTTCGTTTGGGTAGTCTGCCTCCGCGTGGGCCATGATAGCTTTGAGTGTTTTCTCTCTCATAATTTAGCCTTTAATCAGGGCAGAGCCAGGGAAGCCGCCGAACGGGATTGGCTCACCGTCGCCAAACCGCTTCTGGCAGTCAGTTCGCAACCCGCCGCATTCGTCTTTGCTGGGGTCGTCAACCGGATTTCCCTTCTTGTCGAAATAACGTGTGCCAGCGTAATCACACCCGCGACCAGTACGGTACCAACCTCGCATGCACCAGGTGCAGAGACTGTGAATCTGGCGCGTAGGGATCCGTATACCGCGCAGGTCCGCCGGACTTGCCAGCTCAAACTCTACGCCTTCGTCATCTTCGGAGGATTTGCGGTCGATATAGTAAACCTGCACTTTCTCTTCAGTCGGATCAGCCGCTGGGTTACCGCCGGAGAAATTACGTGCATCCAGAAATTCTTCAAACGTGTCATGGACCGTCACCTTAAACTTCGCCATGTCGTCAAAGGTAAGGCAAAGCGCCGTCACAACGCCGCTGATGTTGGCCACTGTGAGTTTAGGCTGAGCCGCCTGCCCGTCACTGGACATCTCCAGACCTTCAACCTGAAAAGGCCACGGCCCGTATTCGATACCCTGCCACCAGATGGTTTTACCCGACAGTTTAGTTTCATCATCCCCGGCGGCCAGAATTTCTTCTTCGGTATAAGGCAGTGTGTCGTTATGGAAACGTAAAATTTCAGCACCATACTCAGTACCGTCCACCTCAATCAGCCTGACCGTTCCCCCCGGTTCAGGCTGCTGGATTAATGCGTTGAACGACATATTTTCCCCTATGCCTGGTAGGCCTGCTCAAAAGTGGCCGACAGCGAGTAATTATTGCCACCCGTTGCCGTTGGTTTATAGGACTTGCAGCGGTATAACCCCAGCGTGGAAAGTGGCGGTGTCCAGCGAAATGATTTACTGCCAGCATGACGTTCAAGAAAGGTTTTAATCGCCGCGATATACGCCTCGGTTCCGACGAAACTAAGATCCCAGCTTTCCTTTTTGGGGTTGATCCCATCAGCGGCAACCTGTGAATAACCATCACCGTATTGCGCAGTGCGGACACGGAATGTGGTGTCCGCACTGGCATTCAGGCGAGGACTCCACGTGAAAGTTTCAATCGCCATTATTTGCTGTTCCTCCAAAGTGCGCCGCCGGGCCTCAGATCCTTATTACGCATATCGACGTAGGTTTTCTGCGCCAACTTCATCAACTCTGTTCCCATTTGTTCAAAACCCGCAGTGGATTGTGAATTGTCGGTTCCCTGTTCCCCGCCGTAAATGTTGAGGGTTATCTGCGGGGCCGGATACGTGCCGGTAGCATTTGAACTGCTATCAGCGACAGAACGCACGCCGAGGGAACCGTCAGAGCCACGCGTTAGCGGCATTATTGCCTCGGGACCAGCCTCACCCATTAGGCCAGCCCCCTTAGCGAAAGCGAACATGGTGGGAGAGCTGACAACGTTGTTACTGAAACCACTGAGATCCGACGATGAATAAACGCCACCTTTAGCATTAGCAACATAACTGCTAAAACCGGTGCCCATACCCATAGCGCCGGTGCTGCCCGCCGAACCGGCGGCTGATGCTCCGCCGGCGGCCGCACCGCCAAAACTCATAAACGAGGACAGGATTGTCCGCGTCAGTAAAGCCTGCGTGCCCATGTCGATAAGGTTTTGGATGATGGTTTGAGAGAGGCTGGCAAACAGGTTGCTCATGCCATCCTTGAAATCTTTCGTGCCGTTTAGCAGACCGGTCAGGGTATTCGTCATCCTTTCCTTAACCGTATCCACCAGCCCGACCGTTAACTTATTGATCCTGCTCTGCCCGGTGTACAGCCCGAGTGCTGAGTTGTATTGTGCCTCAGCAGAGTCTTCCGAGGCCTTAACCATAAGACGCTCGTATTGTTCTTTATTAATACGTCCGTTGTCGTAATAGGCCTGATAAAGACTCTGTTGCTGGACCAGCTGATTTTGCAGCTGGATAACCGGGTCAACTTCACCCGCGATATTTTGCTTAGGTGCCGCAGCGGCGTCTGCCTGCGCTTTCAGGATATCCCGCGTGGAACTTTGACTGAGGTTTAGTCTGGCTGCCTGATATTCCTGCTCAGTAAGCAGGCGCGCATCGAGAAGGTCTTTCAGATCCCTGCTGGTTTCTTGCTCTTTTCGAATCGTCGTTTTACCCGGCGAATACTGTTCAGCAAGCTCAACGCGCTGTTTCTGATAATTCTGGGCATTCAGAAGAGTGAGTTTCTGCATATCGGCCTGACCGACGCCGGCTGCTTTTGCTGTCGTCAGCAGTTTTTGCTGAGCACCGGCCTCTTCCAGATTTATCCGGGCAAGACTGCTGGCGTGCTCTTTCTCTATTTCCTGCCGTAACTGCTGATAGGCTTTTAACGCCTGCAGGCCTTTTTTGTCAGCCTTTGCGGCATCCTCGCCGCCCCAAGGACTCGTTGGGGCCTGCGGTGTTTTTCCCGCATCAGTGATCGCTTTGACATCACTGGCCAGATTGTTGGCAAACCCGGCTACATTCGTCTGAACAAGGAAACGCGCCTTGTTGACGTTCTCCAGTGAATCCTTCGCTTTATCGATGCCTTTTGTCACATCTTCAAGCTGTGCTTCTGCCCGAGCCTTCCCGGACTGAACGCCGCCAAGCTGACCGAATGGGTCAAAACTTTGCAGGCTGCCGATCCGGCTATCTGCATCCTGAATTTCTTTGATGATCTGGTTTTTCTGCGTGACCTGATTTTGGTACTGGTCCTGCAGGTCCAACTGTTTAACCGCCAGCTGTTTATCCGAAAGCTGCATGAGCGCTGCAGTAGTTTCTACCACTGCATCTTTCAAACTTAATGCAGACTGCCGAGCCTCTATGTTTTGCTGATGAAAATAGAAAATGGCAGATCCAGCCAACATCGCAGCGCCAAGTGGGCCGCCGACCAGAGATAAAGCGCCTTTAGCCAGTCCAACAGCTACGGAGGCCGCCCGGGCAGAAACAGACAGCTGGCGATTTGCCGCCGCCAGGCTGAGCTTGGCTCGTTCTGAGGTTCTGGTTAGTTCAGTTTCTTCCCGGATCAACCGGTTGAAGTCGTCCTTATATTTAACGTTAAGGCCATACTCCTTATTGGTTTTCTCCATCTGCCGGTAGTAACCAAACTCGGCGTCATTCCGGGCCAGACCCGCCTTTGTTGCTTCAAGCGTTTTTTTAGCGCCGTCTGCCTGGGCGAGTGCTGATGCCCTGACTGCATTTTGATTTTCCAACCAAGCGCCGGTGCTGCTACGAATACCCGCAGTCAGCTTCGTAGAGAGAATAGGGATCAGTGTGTAGAGGGCTACCGATGCAACAGCGTTAAAATTGTCGGATAACAGACCAACGGCTTCAGTAATACTTTGAACGCCGGAACGCAACGGCCCGTTACCGCTTTGCCCTACTTTGATGATCAACCCTTCAAAGGCACTGGTCAGTCCCATCAGGTCACCGTTGAGGTTGTTCACCCTGATGGAAGCCTGTTCATGGGCCGTTTGGGTTCCCGTCAATGATTTGGTCAGGTCCTCAAGATTGCGTCGATTATCGACCAGAATTGACGCGGCGCTGAGATTCTCTACGCCAAACAGCTTCACCGCCTGGGCAGTGGACAGGTTTTTCTTTGACAGATTTTCAAGCGCGCCGCTCAACCCTACGACCGAAGGTTTCAGGGTTTTGTCTGTCCCTTTTTCGAGATTCAGGATCACGTTGCGCAGGGCTGTCCCGGCCTCGCTGCCCTTCACTTCTCGGGACGCCAACACCTGAATAGCGGCATTCAACTGTTCGAACCCAACCCCGGCTTGTGCAGCGGCCACGCCACCGGTTTTAATCGCGGCGGCCGTGTCGGTAATTTCTGACGCCCCGAATTTAGCGCCGGCGGCCAGTACGTTAATATAACGATCGGCCTGGTTGGCTCCGGCACCAAACTGATTAAGCGATAGTGCCAGCGTTTTGGTTGCATCTGGCAACGTGGTACCGGCGGCCTGCGCCAGAACCAGCGCGCTTTTTGTCGCCTGAGTCAGTCCATCTGCAGTTTGAAGAAGCTCGGGTTTGGCTGATGCCATCAGTTTCAGCGCTTCGACTGCCTGGCTGGCGCTGTATTCAGTAGTGCGCCCCATTTCCTGCGCCGCAGCGTCGAGCGACTTAAGCTGTTCGCCGGTAGAACCCGTAATAGCCGATAGGTCAGAAAGTGCCTGGCCATACTGTCGCGACGTATTGATGATGGAGCCGAGCGACAAGCCAACACCGGCAAAAGCTGCCAGACGCCCAGCGAGACCGGTAATGGTTGATCCCACCTTGGCATACGCGGCATCGGTCTTTTTCGCATCGTCCTGAGTGCTTCGGTTGAATTTACGCGATTGGTTTTCCGCGTCACCGTAAGCACCTATCAGCTGGGATTTAAAGTTTGCGGCGTTCAGGTGAAGCCCGACCGCCAGTGATGCCACGTCAGCCATTACATTAACGCCCGCATTACGGCAGCACACTCATCCTGCACAGGAGAAGGAATCGGTAACTGCTCTGTTTCAGGAATGGAAGGTGGTGTTTCATCATCGGAGCCGAGAACGCCCTGTTTGATAAAATACGCCCGCCAGTGAAGAAGTATTTCGACAGGGAGGTCGGCAATTTTTCGTGGGTCAGACTCGCCCCAACGATCGGCAAGCTGGAAAATGAACATCAGCCAGGGCGAGTCAGTTAGTTTTTTGCGGCTTCTTCCAGCTTACCCAGTGAGTGTTTTTTCACTGTCACGATAGCGTCAATCAGCGTGGCGTTATCGTGCGCTTCCAACAGTTCATTAGCTGTCGGCAGATCTTCTGGTTTGATTGGCGAACCATCGGGATTTACCAGACAGTTAAGGATGAGTTGCACGCTCATCAACGAAGAACCGCGAACATCCAATTCTTTTGCTGCGGCGTCGAGCTGTTCTTCGTGTTCAATTAACTGCGATGCTGTCAGCCGGCGAATGAAAACCTGCACACCGAAAAGGGTAGTTTCAATCGCGGTATTCGTAGGCTTTAAGAGCGCAGATTTCAGAGCTTTAAAATCGAATTTTGCAGTTTTTGCAGTCATGTTCTTTTACCTAAATTTGACGTAAAAACCGCCCGAAAGCGGCTATTGGAGAAGTAGCGTTTTACGCTTTAGCACCAGAAGGTGCAGGTACAACCCCCCAGACAAGATTATTCTGTTTACCCTGCACAGTTACCTGAATAACTTCACTCGCCGGCGCAGTGATCTCATTCATCTGCCAGCCGGACAGCGCCAGCAACATGGTTGCCGTTCGACCATTTGGCAATTCAACATAGAATTGCACGGTCTTGCGCTGCTCAGCAGCAGTAAGAAATGCAGCAAAATCGGTATTGGTTGGATCATCAATAAAGCCGAGTGATTTCTCCGGCCCTTCTGGCAGGTCAGAAATGAACTGTTTCGATTGATCAATAAGCGTGGTGCAGTCGACAAAACTCCCCGTTTGCCCGGTAGCACCGAGTCCCTTGCAGTTGATGAGCGCCTTCATTGCCGCCGCAGCGGCCCCCACCTCGCCAAATTTCACAACGGTGCCAGCTGGCAGCATCGCGTATTCAGGCGATGATTTATTATCAGCCATAGTTTTCTCTCTTCTGTGAATAGGCAGCGGAGCGCTACCGGTTGGATTGAATACGGTCTCGAATTTCCACGGAGAGGATCCGTAGAACTTTGTTGCGGTTATAGTCCAGTGCAGGGCGAATAAATGAGTCGGACACCTGCTTGACAGTTCCGTACTCTTGAGCCAGCGCTTTCATGAAGTGTTCTTTACTCGGGCCGACTCGCAGAATAACCACGCCGGAACCTTTATTTTTGCGGGAAGTTGACCGGATTTTGATGGTGTCACGCATGTGTGGCCCCGCGCTGCTTTCATCAAAACCCGCATGTTGTTTCATATCTTCCTGAACAACCTGGAGTGCAGCACGACCTGCATCACGAAGTATTTTGGTTCCCACCTTCTCGCCGAGTGCAATCAGCTGGCGCTCAAGCTCGGCCAACCCTTCGACTGTCATAGAGATCATGAGGCGTCCTCCGGGCAGCAAATAATGAAATCGCGGGTTAGTCGGTACTGAATTCTGTTATTGGTCAGGGTTTGTTGATTTTGGCTGACGCCCCCTCGCGTTACCGCCTGCACTGGCCATCGCCCTATATACCCGTGAACTATTGACTCCCAGGCATCACGCACTTTTTTATCCAACGCCAAAAGGCGCGGGTAATCGTCAATAATGTGGTAACTGATTTGGAATCTCGCCTGAACCAGGGAGGTTGTAACCATGCCGACTTCAAGCCTTGGATCACTAATCCGCTGGTAGGTTATTCCCTCTTGTTCAGGATCGGGCAAAAGTAACGGATAAGTATTTAGCCCCGAAAGCGCCTCGAGCGCGGATTTGATTTCATACTCGATCATGGCGGGTATCTGCCTCAGCGGTGATCAGCACTCGGTCAGCTTTGGTTCTGTCAGCTGCGCGAACAGTAAAAACCTGTTTACTAAAAATAATCTGCCAATCGATATCAACATCTGGGCGCTTGCGAATATCAAATAGCATCGTTTCAACTATCTGAGCCTGATCCAGTGTTCGGATTTTACGGTTAGATATGGGTTCCGCAGATGCCCAAACCCTTGCAACATCCACCGCAGCGTTTTTCTTTGCACCGGACTCATCACGGACAGTCATCATTTTTCGCAACAAAACGAGATGGTTTCTTTTTCCGGCGTCCATTGGGCCTCCTACAGGGGAATAAAACGATACGGACCGATAAGAAACTCAAAACTCATCGGTGCTTCGAATTGCTGAACGTCACTCGCTGAAGCACGATTGTCATACCAGTGACTCACCAGATGAAGCATGCCGAGTTTGATGTCGTCCGACAGCAGTACACCATCCGGATCTGTATCAGGCACAGAATCAAGATATAGGGTGCGGTTCAAATAACGGGTTGTCCGCTTTTCTGCCGCACCGGCATAGACCTTTAGAAGGTCGTCTTCTTCCGTAAAATCTTCATCAATGCGGCACTGTTTTTTAATGTCTTTTAGCTCTAAAAGCATACTGAGCCACCTCAATGGCGCGGCCCGTTTCCGGACTGCGCGCATAAAAAAACCGCCGAAGCGGTGACCGTATTCAAGAATTAGACGAGGTTTTTAATTACCAGCATCAGCACCTTTACCGGTCAGCGCTTTGATCGCGGCGGTATCCTCCAGAACGCAGTCGAAGCGGTGGAAGGCGAGGAAGGCAGTCTGATCATACTCAGCATAGCGCTCAACAAGGCGTTTCAGCGTCATGTAAGCAACGCGACGGATAATGAATCGGTTAAAGTCGCCGCAGAAGATAAACTTCTTGCCCGCACCAATATCATCAATTGCTTGATCGATAACATACGGCACATTCAGCACGGACGCGGGAGCAACGCCAACGATATCTGGAAGCCAGAGCGGGCGCTTCTGACCGTCTTCCATCTCCGTCACCAACTTCAGCGTTGCATCGTTGAACGCCCAGCGAAATTGCGGACCGTTGCGGTATGCCGGGTCAATGGAATGCTTCAGCGCATTCATCTCCTTCCAGGTGAACGCGGTGGCAGACGCAGCAGCCGTCGTTCCAGTTACTGAAGCAGCCAGGCCTTTCGGCTGTTGCGGCGTACCGGCACCGGTGCCCTGCACCAGATATTTCGCTTCGCCACGGCCAATGCGCTGCGCGATTCGGCCAGTCAGATAAGCTTCAATATCTACCCCGCTATCCTGCAATAATTCATTAGATACACGGATGATTTTAGAACTCAGTTTCTTAGCACCGAGGATCGCGGTACCAAATGTCACATCACCTTCACTGGCCGCCGCGTTCTCGGCTAGCAGCTCACCCTCTTCTGCCGTGCCGTCCGATGTTGACCAGGTAATATCCTGGCCGTTTGAGGTATTCAGGATCTGCGCAACGCTGGCAATGCCGCCGTAGGCTTTCATGGCATCGACTATTTTATTCAGCATCTGCGTTGGAACAGTAAAGCCGCCCTTTTCATCAGGTGATGTACCCTGAGCGCGTAATTCTCGTACCGCAGTACGCTCTTCGGTGCTTAGCTCACCAAATCCGTGGCGCAAAAACTTGTCAAAGGCTGCAGCGCGTTTTTCTTGTTGCTGGCCATCCTGAGACTGATTGTTCAGTTGCTGGCGCTGTTCCGGTTCCTGATCTTCTACAGAGGTTTGATCCAGCGTACGCAACTCTTCTTCCCGACCGATTTTGTCGTCGAGTTGCTGCAGCTCGGTCTTAGCTTGGTTCCACTGGGTCCGCTGTTCATCAGTCCATGCGGTTTCACCGATTTTTTCATTAAGCGCACGCATATCGGTGGCGATGGTGTTTCGTTTTTGCTTCAGTTCATGCAATTTCATGGTTTACCTCAGGCGTTAATAAGAGTCAGCAGGCGCTCACGCGCCATTTTTTCGTTAATGGCTTTTTGCAGCGCACCGCTTTCGCGCGCCTCCTGCCAAGCTTGCATCGATCGGACGCCAGAATCAGCCTCCTGATAGGCGGGATACGTCACCGGGCTGACGTCGAATAATCGCGAGAATTTATTTATTTCGCGAATGACAACGCCTTCCTCATCCTCGAACCAATGCTCACCATCACGGGCAATGCGAAAGGCAAAGGAAGACTGGTTAATATCACCGCGCTGCATGGGAGCAATGACCAGGTCCCGGATGGTCTGGGTGTCTGGCGCAACAATGTTGTATTGAAGGCCACGTTCATCGACCGACAGGGTGAGCGTATTGGCCGTACTGCGACCGAGAATAAAATTCGGGTCATGATTAAACAGGCCCCGCACGTCATCATTGAGTACGTCATCAAACGCCCCCGGCTTGATCACTTCCCGGAACCCCCATAGCGGTTCAGAACGAGAATTAAAAACAGAGCCGTAACCGATAATGCGTGTAGGCCCGTCATCCCGCTGTTCAGCACGCACCTCCCCGCTGTAACAGCGCATTTCTCTGTCAGTCATCGTTATTTCCTTCAGTGTTTTTTTTGTCATCAGCAGAAAGGCTGACTGGTTTAGCGGCATTAACGCTGACCAGCATTTCATCCAGGCCGTCCACGGCGTTCATATCTTCGTTTTCACGTGCTTCGTTCCGCGACATCCAGCCGTCGGTAATTGCAAAATGGTAGAAGTTGGCACGCTCTTGCGGGGTACCGCGAAGCAGACCAGAGAGATTGAACCTGACGTAATAGCCAGCGGCCCGTTCAGCACGGGTAAATAGCCGGCGGTTCATTTCCTGTTCCCAGTTCACAATCCACGGCATTACCGTATGCCTGACAAACTGGATAGATTGCTGGGTGATGTTGGAGAACGTGGCTTTCTCAAGGTCGTTGATCATGTGCGCCGGAATATTGAAAATACCGGCAATCTGCGAGCGATTGAGCTTTAACATGTCGATGATTTGAGCATCGACGGGTGAAACCGTCAGCGCCCGGTAATCCAGCTCCGCTGGGAGCAACATTGTCTTGTTTTCTTCGTTGCGCAGGGCGGCGGCAGCTTTCTGCCATAGGCCTTTAAGTCGTTCCCAGGCCTTAGCATCAAGTGGCGTGCCCTTCACTGAGACAATCCCTGCTGGCCTGGCATTACCGTTGAAAAAGTTGGTTGTATATTTCTGGCCACTCATGCCCATGCCAACCGTTTCCGCATGCTGCATGATCGGACTGAGCCCCATTTTCTGGTTATTCCCCAGCGCCCGAATGTGGATCATGTCGTCAGGATTAACAGCAAAGGCGCCCTCTTCGTTGTACACACCGTAGGTATAGCGGCCACCCGTATTAATCAGCGTCGTTTCCCACGGCATACAAGCTTCAAGGCCGATGATCTCTCCGCTGCGTCGGTGCCGCTGAATTTTTGTGTAGCCGTTCCCCCATCCCAGCACGTGCCGCTCTTTCAGTTCCCGCCACTTATAGCTCGTCTGCCAGGGGTTAGGCTCATCGTGCACCAAGTAAAACGCTGGATGGTCCCGCGCCACCTCAACGGTTTTTCCCGTTTTACGCATGACGTGCAGCGGCATTTGCGCCAGCGTTGACGACAATACGTAAATACAGGCATAAACAGCGCCCAATCGCATCGCTGTTTCCGGGCTGACATAAACATCAGGTTTAAAAAAACCGGCCTCTTCTAAAGAGTCACCGGTCAGGAGTGTTGCAGGGTTTTCCAGCGATTCGCTGCGAAATAAGGCATCAAGTAGCACGGTATTTTCTCCTTGCCGCCGTCAGCGCAAACAGCAACATTCCGCCACCAGCAGCCTGTAACGTCGTCGCCATACCAAACTGAAGGTAAAGCCCCGCCGTGAGAAGGCCGAAACCGGCTATCCCGATAAGGTCGATTATCAGTGATTTCATAGAATGAGGAGTTCTTCGTCAGGATCTAAGTTAGAAAGGAAATCGGCAGGCTCATTGAGCATCGCACGACCGATAGCCATGATTAATGCAACTGCGCCGTCTATTTTGTTCTCCGCCGCCTCTTTGATAGGCCGGACCACATCGTCATTACCTGGTAAATACTTGCCCACGACGTTGCTGATACACCACGTCATGATCGGGTTACCATCATGGTGGAAGCGGCCTGACTCTATTGCCGCTTCAAGCTCTTTCATGGGATCACTCATGTTCGTGTAGTTCTGAACTATTGTGATAGGGCTTAACCCCTCATCAGAAAGATGATGGGATAGGTTCGTCGCACCGTGCGGGTCTATGGGTGACTCATCAACCGGATTCAGGCGGTTGGCTTCTTTGGCCTCTTCCAGGATCTCGCGATAATCGATTTCAGCACCCGGAGTGACTTGCAGAACCTTCATATTTACCCACTTCTGGAAACGCTCAGCTGTTCGCCTGTCATCTATTTCCGTGCTGTAAACGGTGTCGTAGGGCACCCAAAACTTCGGTGCAACACAGTAATAATGCTGTTTTCCGTCAATAGTCCGGGTGAACAAACGCGGCATTGAGTTCATGTCGAGCTTTCTGGCAAGGTCAAACGCTAAATAACAGGAATGCCCCTCAAACTGCTCGAGCGTCAGCGTGGTGTCTTCGCACGCGCGCCAGCTCACCATATTGAAGAATGCCGACCGCGCAGAAACCCAGATATTCAGATGCTTGGTCTTGAAAATGTTGGCCTGTCGCGCATTATTCATCGCGCGCTGCTGCTGGCTAAGCAAGAAATCGCTATAGACTGAAACGCCCATATTGGGGTTGGCTTTTTTCAGCGAGACCGGCGAAGTCCAATCGTCACCCTCATCTACGGTGTAAATGATGCCGAAAAGCTCATCGTTTAAAACCGTACCGCTGAGCATCTCGATCACTTCCCGACGCTTGTCGTAGCATGGCCCTTCAATGTTGTAGCCTGCCGTGGTGATCGCCCACATCAGCGGTTGCCGGCGTGAACCCATACCGGTCAGCATTGTGGTATAGAGAGAATCTGACTCATGTTCGTGATACTCATCGACAATCGCACAACTCGGCGAGGAACCGTCGCCAGGGTTGCCAATGACCGGTTCAAAGCGCGCACCATCTTCCGGCCGGTTCATGTTTGACGCATTCACTTCAATGCCAAAAGCTTCACACAACAGCGGCGTTCTCTTACACATTAACCGTGCGGGGCGAAAGACCTCCCATGCCTGCTTTTCGGTCGTAGCACCGGAGTAAACTTCCGCACCAAACTCGTCATCGCAGGAAAAACAAAACAGGGCCACGCCAGCGGATATTGCCGACTTGCCATTTTTGCGCGGGATCTCGGTGTAAACCTCCCGAAAACGTCGCAGCTTTGAACCTTTGTGAACCCAGCCAAATGCACAGCTCACGATAAAAAGTTGCCAGGGCTCAAGCGTGATAGGCATGCGCTTAAACGCCCATTCCCCCTTTGTATGGGGCAACAGTTGAATAAACTTTGCAGCCTTCTCGGCGCGGTCTTTATCAAACCGGTATTTAAATTTCCGGCCTTTTTCTGCAGCTAAGTCGTCAATATGGCGCTGGCAGGCGTCAATCACATAACGGCATGCAACGATCCGCCCCTGCACCACATGACGGGCGTACTGATTCGCCGCATTAACATTCGGGTATGCTTTTCTGGTCATAGGTTTGTGAACGGATTCTTAGAGGTTTTCTTGCCTGCACCAATCAGGCGGGACCGGCTGCTGGGGTCTAAACCCAACATGCCACCGAATGAGGCCATTTGTTTCATGGCCTCATTGAGCGCCGTAAGCGCTGGATTTTTTACAGGGCCGCCAGTGGCACCCTCCATAACAACGCCGTGAGTTGCGACGTGTTCTTGGGATTGCCGCGCCGTGGAGTAAGCCACGCAGAACATTTCCAGATTGTGTAAATCAGTCGCACAAAGTACTTGCTGAGCACAAAGCTCTTTTGCCACCATCACCCACATTGTCGAAGACAATTCGTCAAACCATTCCGGCGGCGATGCCCCCTTAATCGGTGTGAAGGATGGCTCCTCTTTATTCAGAGCACGTTTACCCGGATTGCCCGCCAACTCCTTTCGGGCCGTTGGTTTTGCTCGGCGTCCGGATCGGCCCGGCGCACCAGCCATAATCCCTCCAGTTTTAATTTCATTTTACGCGGGTATAAAAATGTCACGGGGCGGGCAGTACGGCAGGCAGGCGGCGACAGAGATTTGATCCCCCCTCACCCCTCAAATGAGATTCATTATCATTCAATTAGAAATGATTTCAAATGCAACTATATTTGCTTTCACCTCACACGGTATTGATAACCATTATCGCTTGAGCCTTTCGCGCGCCGTCTTTGCCTTGTGGCAGGGCCAGCATAAAGACTGAAGGTTAGATGGGTCGTCAGTGCCGCCATGCGCTATGGGGACGATGTGGTCAACGCACTTTGCAGTGGACGCTATACCTCTCGGCAGACATCCCTGACACAGCCCTTTGTCTCGAGCAAAGATAAGTGGTCGCTGCTTCTCCCAGTTCGTGCCATACCCGCGCTGGTGGCGAGTCTGTCCAGGCTTGTAACTCTTCCAGCCCTCACCCTTATGCGCATCGCAGTAACCACTGGGATCAACCGTTGTTGCCCGACAGCCACGTGTCCGGCATGCTTTTGGGGTTCTTGGTGGCATATTTCACCCATAAAAAAACCGCCCGAAGGCGGTTGGTTTAACGAAAGACAGAGCAAGCCTGAACGTTTTTCACTGCAGAAAATATATCCCACAGTGTGTTGTCTGAGCCTCTTACCTTTTCGTGTATTAACCAATAGGCACACACCTACTGGCGTCACCATCATTCGTCTCAAACGAACAATACGTGTTATCGGTCCCGCAAGGACCGGCACTAATGACTTCCCACTATTCTCTCAAATTAATCACCCCTGCTCAGACTCCTAAGTTGTGTGCCTAGCGGATATTCGAGGGGACATCCAAAAATTGGGTCAAAATATTCTCCAATGTTTGTCATGGGTGACAATCCGATAGTAAGTGTGGAGATTGATTTTTCCTAACAATAATTTATCTGCTGTTACTTAGTTATCTTATTTTGCATTGTTCCACCACTTTGGTGATGTATCCCTGCAAATATTGGATTACTTGGTCGCAAGGTTTGCTGCCGCGATCCGCACCCGGCGAGAACCAGCAGTGACATCAGCACGTAACCGGTCATTTGGGCCCATATGAACTTTTATTCTGAGGTCATCATCAAGAACAGTTCATTGCATATATTCCACCGGTTTAGCGACAAAAAATCGCCTAGGAGTTCAGAAAAATAACTTTCCCTCTTCTTTGAAGCCTATTGGTTTAGCTTTTGGTACCCGCTGCAGTTCGTCTTTGTTTTGCCGGCGCACATATGTGTCGTAAAGACCATTATTGCGATAACCTTGTAGGTGTTTATCAGTCGTCCGTTCCAGCCATCCGCTGGCCATCGCACCTACAAACTTAGGGTAGTGTCGTGATTTAGCGAGTGGCTTGCTCATTTGAAACCTCTCTTTTTTGTTACCTTCAAGGTTTGCCTGAGGATGATTTTCATGACAATAGTCCCACCAAATGCTAATTCTTATCTCGCCAAAACCAACATCTTGCCAGTTAATTACTGATTTTTTTCCAGCAATCTCTGTAATCACGTAGCCTTTTTCGTCCTCTAATTTGCTATCGCTATTCAGAGTAAGTAAGTTTTGGTTAATGAGATAATTAGTTGCAATCACAAGTAAATTTCGTAATGCCGTCATAGTGCCCTCCTCATTAAGAAAAATAAGTATCAATCAAAACCTAATCCAAATTGGCTTTGATCTGATTTCTCGTCCGTTAAATGTGAAAGCTTACTAAGCTTGGAGGGTTGTTTTGAAATCCCAACCAATAGACCCTGATCAAAACATATAATTTTACTCATGTAAATCAATGGTTTGTTGACAATCACGTCACCTTTTTTCAAATGCTTGATTTACTTAATTTTCGTTTTAGTAAATTTTGCAATGCTTCTGGGCTTCAGCAGCATAGCCTTGAAGGTATTGGATCACCTGGCCGTCTTTGACTGTTGAGTCTCGGAGATCGAGAACAGCGCGTCCACCAGCGCCAGAGAGTTCGACTTGTGCAGCATTGCCCACGCCGCTGGCGGGGGCAATGCTGTCCCCGACGAGCTGGCAGGTGGCAAGGTTTGCTGCCGCGATCCGCACCCGGCGAGAACCAGCAGCGACATCAGCGCGCAACTGGTCATTTTTTGCCTGTTCATCTGCTAATTCCTTCGTGTGCTTGGCATCAAGCGCAGATAGAGCCTGTTGGGCTGCTTCGGTGCGCTTCTGTGCTTCGGTCAGGTTAATCACTGCCTGGTCACTTTGCTTTTTCAGCGTTGCGGTGTGGGCCTCATTGAGAATGGCCACGTCTTTATCCCAACGCATGCCTTCTATCCACCACGTCAGCCCAGAAGCCAACAGCGCAGCAATGATGATCAATGTCCTGCTGTTCATTTGAGGAATAACTCACGCTCTGCCGCTCGGCGCTTCACCAGACCAGGTAACGTTTTGCCGCCAGCCTGAACCCACCGACCGAACTCATTCGCCGCACCAGCGTAATCGCCAGCATTCAGTTTTTTAAGCAGTGTCGATTGGGTGAAATTGCCTGAGCCCAGGTTGAAAATGAATGAGGCGAGAGCGTCGAACTGGTTCTGGCTCAGCGGCACTTTGACGTTTGTAACAATAGATAGCTCTGCAACAGCCAAATCCTCTTTCAGAAACCTGTCTGCCTGTTCCTGCGTGATCATGTCGCCTTTCTTCACGTTGTGCGTGTGGCCATAACCATCGGTCCAGATACCAACGCTGTCTTGATAAGCCGCAAGACGAAGGCCTTCAAAAGCTTTAATCAGGTTCATTCCATTATTGCTGGTTCGCATTGTCTTCTCCCAAACGCTTTAGAAACCGCTTTTCGATTATGCGAATAGCTTCGGCACCTGACCAACCCGCCAATCCAGCAAAGCCACCTGCAATTTCAGCAGCCCAACTGGAATAGCTGGCGAACAGAAGCACCAGAGCCCCAGCGAAAATTGATATAGCCATCTTCAATAAGAAGAATGACCAGCGAAACTGCTCACCATTCATAATCCGCCAGGCATAGTTGGCTATGGTTCCGAGCATGGTCATGATAAACACCAGCACGGTACCAAGGATGCTGAATGTCTCTGGTTCTTTGATCGGCATTTTCATGGTCTCCCCCTCCGGTATGCGGTTGGGTGCTTAGTAGAAAGAAATTTAGCGGCGCAGTCCGTTTGCGAAAAGATGAATGGTTAGCTGATTGACTGGCCGCCAAAACGAAAAAGGCCACCCGAAGGCAGCCTTATAATGGTTGTGATGGGCTACTAATTGATCATACCCATCGCTTTTGCCCACTCCTCTACTTGGGAGCGAGAAATAAATTTTACTGCCTCAGGCTCATATGGACTTGGCCCCTTCACGATTAACGCAATGCAGGGGAACTGCTCAGGCATCTGATGTAATAGTTCTCTTTCCAGCTCATCTGGTTCAAAGACAGATAAAGAATCATCGGCAATACCAAAAAATTCTCTCTCCATCCAAGTTCTGTATTCATATTCATTACGTAGCAACGTCATAGCCCCTCCTTTTATCCAAAAGGATAGCAGGGAATCAGCTATTAGAGTCAGCGTCTGTCCGCTTATTCCTGTATCTGATATCGTTAAATCGCCAAAAGTAACCACAACAGATATGAGGAATTATTGATGAGTAATGTCAACTTTAAATACCCTGGCTGCGGTCATGACTTGGTCGTACGCAGCAGCGTCGAAATCAAAGGTACAGATGATATTGAAGGGACTACTTGCAATCACTGCAATAGGATTATTCACAAGGACGATCTTGTTAAGCATGCCAGTGACCATGCCGAAAAGCTCGTCAGAGATATGATCGGGAAACACTTCAAGTAAGCGCTCTAGCTTCTCTTCTATCAAGCTGGTATCTGCTGAGATGGATGCCAGCCTATTTTTTAATTCCATACAGCCTCAAGAAACATCAAACCCACACATTGGCAGGTTCGTTTAACATCCGACTTTTTTTTAAAAAAGAAGTGTATTTGCGCTGTGTCAACTTCTACCAGCATGGAATGAACTTAATTTCACTTAAAAAATATTTTAATTTTTAAACTTTCCGAGCTAGCTTAGCTCGTGATGTTGGCCTACTGTTGGCAGCCTCACTTACTGCCTGGCTCGTAAGTGAGGCTTTTTTTATACATCAGATGACTTTGTTGAATAATTCGGGTTTAGATAAAACTCCCCCCTATCAGTCATTTTTTCAGGCAATCCGTTTGCGAAAAAATGAATGGTTAGCTGATTGACTGGCCGCCAAAACAAGAAAAGGCCGCCAATTTGGCAGCCTTATATAAGTCATTTATATTGACGTTAATAATCAATATATGGATATCAAATGAAGAAAATTATCTTTGTAGCACTAATGTTAGCCAGCTTCTCAAGCGCGGCTGCCTATGAAAATTGCAGAGTGGCTAACGGATCTGTAATGAGCTGTGCCGGCTGGGCTCAGTCAGGCTCTGAACCCGTGCTACAAGCTGATGGCTCTTATCACGAATGCACTATAAGTAATGGGCAAGTAACCAGCTGTAGAGGATGGTATCAGGGATCAGCCGCCATTATGCGAGATGGTAGTTACCACAGTTGTTCAATATCAAACGGACAAGTAATGAGTTGCGGTCCCTGGTACCAGGGTGATGCAATCATCGGACGTTGAAACGAAGAAACCTTATCGCTGTTGCTGCCTTCCACGAATTGAGGGCATAAAAAAAGGCCGCCCACAGGCAGCCCTTAATTTAACTTAAAAAATGCTTAAATATTACCCACAAAAGATGTATGGTTTTATTTTCCCTGGTGTTGGCCGAAGATTGGCTGCCTCATCTTCTGTTCGATGCAGAGGTGAGGTTTTTTTGGCCACATATTAGCAAAAAAAAGATAGAACTCAATAGCTCTCAGTTTTTCGAGAATATTTCTTCCAACGTCTGATTATAACGTTCCTCTTCGAGTTCCACGCCCAGCGCGAAACGGCCCAGCTTGATTGCTTCTTTTATCGTGGAACCAGATCCCATGAAAAAATCAGCAACTACATCGCCCGGTCGGCTGCTGGCGTTGATGATGTCTCTCATCATCTCTGCAGGCTTTTCACACGGATGTTTGCTGGCATAATACGGGACAGACTTATAGGTCCATACGTCGGTAAACGGCACTGCTGACGAAACGGTGAATGGCCGGCGCAATCGCTTATGTTCATCAACCAGCTCCGCATACTGGCGAGATAGGGAATGATATTCCTCAATCAGTTGGTGGTGAGGATGGTCCAACTCTTGCCGGGTGTGTTTTTCCCGCGCTACCTGCTCAAATAACCCCTGAAGCGCTAAATAGTCTATCTCACTCGGTAATTGCCACTGGCTTTCACTGAACCAGTGCGAGGCCATCTGTTTACCGGTTGCCTGGTGAATCTCTTTCGACGTGATCCCCAACGCTTTACGGGCATTGCTGAAGTAGTCCACTAGCGGTTTGAGAGTGTTTTTGCGCTGTTCCTGGCACTTCACGGAATAACTTGATGCCTTTCCGTTATACGGCCCGCTGTAATGCTCAGCGAAGAGGATCCGTTCAGTGGCCGGGAAATATGCCCTCAAGTCTTCTTTGTGCTGCCGGTTCCAAGGCCCGGAAGGTTTGGCCCAGATGATATGATTGAGGATTCTAAAGCGCTCACGCATAAGCAGCTCTGTGTCAGCCGCTAATCGTGACCCACAAAAAACATACAGGCTGCCTGAGGGTTTGATTACCCGCCAAAATTCCGCAAACATCTCATCTAGCCAGGCAAGGTACGCTGATTCGTCTGGCCACTGATTGTCCCACTTACATGGCTTAACCCTGAAATACGGGGGATCCGTTGCTATCAGGTCAATGCAGTCATCAGGCAAGGTTTTGATGTATTGGAGTGAGTCAGCACAAATTAAATTTATACTGTTTAAATTCACAGTGTTTTTCATGGATCAGAGACGCCCTTTTTGATAGGCTCCATTTGCTGTGTGCACATCAGCAATGGGCCTCGGTTCGCTCGTGACCAACTAACGGGTGAATGGCGTGCACGATGTTATCAGCATCATGTACGCCGCCCATTCCACAAACACTTAAGCCCTGGCAGATGCCGGGGCTTTTCTTTAAATTAAAATAAGCCGCCATCTGGCAGCCCTTAAAACGAGAAAACCCGCACAAGGCGGGCTTCGGTTTACATTCGGCTGAGCGCTGAAAGCTTGGGGATCGATAGTGCGTATCAAAATAAATTCCCAACGCCCATGTGGATGTGCTTTCCAATCACTCCGGGTTATCCCATCTTTGCCAACTGAAAAGTATTGTTTGGAGCGGTCAGCGGGGATCGAACCCGTATCATCAGCTTGGAAGGCTGAGGTAATAGCCATTATACGATGACCGCATTGGCCCGCCACCGAGGCCTCGAACCTCGCTCCTACAACATAAAGGTTATTGGCTCTAACCAACTGAGCTAGCGGCGGTATATAAAATCTTGCTGTGCTTGCATCATCTGGCGGTGCGCAGAGCGAAGAAGAGAAATGTTACGCTTCTAAATTGACTCTCACAACCCTGATGTCTGAACTTTACATTACTATATTAATCTTGCACTTATAGAAAATACGCAAACCTAATTGCTACACTCTCACAGTGGCCGCGCTCATGTCCTTGAGTTGCTGTCGCATCATGCCGCTGATAACCGGTGCGCGTCTGGCTGTCGCACTGCTCTACCGGGGCTAATTCCCTTATTAACCCTCACACGGATAGCTAATCCTGCTCGCCATTACGCGACTCGGGGCAGCATCATTACTGCTGCATTGGCTGACGCCTGCGGTCTATCCGTTTACTGGTGCATTTTTCTAACCTCCAGAAACGACAAAACCCCGCCGGAGCGAGGTTCTGAGATTGTCTAAGCTTTGTGACTACGTGACCACTCTTAACACACTACAAGGTTTTTTGCGGACCGCGTGAGATTTTTTTGTTGAGCCTGTAACAATACCTAGTTAAAGTAATGCAACTCTTTGAAAGCACAAAATAATAAGCTTTATTCTTATAACTCTTTGTTTTATTTATACTTAGCACCATGGAAATTAGGTGGGAAGATAATAGTATCGAAATGTTACTATTTCTTTATTTGAATTAATTTGATTGCTCGTCAGAAGACAAAGCACTCTGTGTGGTACTTACATGACAAACACAGCACAAAAAGTTATGCCTCAATGGCCTGATTTCCCTGATGGCATTCCGCCGGATGGAGCACATGCGCCTGCTGGTGACTACTACCGCATAACTAACAAACAACAACCCAGCGCAAAATGTTGTGCAAGCGACTATCAGAAAAACCCCCATACACTGGATGAACGTACAGGTTTAGAGTATATTTGCTCTTACGGGATCTCAATTCAAAATACCCTTGAAGGCGCACGTGAAACCGTTGGAAGGTTTAGGAATGCAACGCGCAAGAGATTTATTGCGAAAGGCTCTTTGAATGAAGAAATTGGGTTAGTCAAGCAAACCTTCCAAAAAGAGTACCACCACACCCTTTGGACGTACGACGGTGTGAAAACACATACGTATTTCCAATTTCTAGAAGTGGCATAATTATGAAGAAAGTTTTTATAAAATCATCGATTCATGGAGATCTGTACTTCAGATCGATCTATGATTATTTCGATGGCCCTAAGCTTTTTTCAGTCATCTCTAGCCGTGGGAAATTTTTGCTTGTCTACTGGATAGATGAAGATGATGATGATTACACTTGGGTTGCGATTGATATAACAAAATCTAGACTGCTCGCGCTTGAAAGAAAAGCTCTTGATATTTATAGTGCACTTAATGAAAAAGAAGATAAAACTTACTTTAAAATCTTGACGCCTTTTGATAAAAGAAAGCCAGCAACTATAGAAACCATTGTTGGTGATATATCTTCTGAAATAATAATGCCAGACCGCGGTATACATATTAGCATGGTGGAAAATCATCTTGCTGAAGTGGAGTTCAATGAAATAATTGAAGCAGGCATTTTACATGCAGATTATTCATTGCACATAGACCGACCTAAGGCAAGTAGATCTCTTATTGATTTCACTAGTATAGCTCCGATATTTGATACTCTTAATGAATTGCTAAATGATTTCATATCTTCATTCAAAATTCATGACAAATTGCTTCCTGTAAGTGGAAAGCCTGGTTCATTTATAGTTGATTTTAACTCAAGCAAATTCAATCTTATAGAAGGTAACTTGAAAGAGTTAACCAATAGAATGAAAATGAGAGTTGCAATTGGTTCATTTATTAAAGAGAAGAAGATTCCACTGCAAGCATTGGAAAAACTATTTACGCATATTTCAAATAAAAATCTTATTATTGATTTGAGTAATAAGAATTCTGAAGATGAGTTCTTAAAAATCAGTAAGCTTGATGCTGATTTTTATTTGAAAGAAATTAACCGCTTGTCATCACTTGATTTGAGCAGTTGGCAAGTCCCACAAGCAGACACTTTAACCAGAGTATTTAGTCTTGTAGAAAACATATGGAAAAATGGTTTTCTTGATAGGGTTGCAACTGGGCTGAGTGATCGACATATTGCATACTATGAAGATGCAGCTAATATTTTAGGTTTTATTTCAGATTCTGGGACGGTTACATCCATTGGGCAACAGATGATCTTGGCTTCAGATGACGCTAAATTATCAATTACCGCCAAGTGCTTCGAAAATAGCCACTGTGGTTGGACATGGATAATGTGGAGCGAGGTTGAAAATATTAGCCAAGTCAATCCCGATACAGCAAAAAAATTCCTTGACGAATGCGCAGTAACGCTTAGTGAAACGACTAAGCAGAGGCGTTCTAGGACATTAAAAACTTGGTGTAATTACCTCCAAGAACATTATAAGAACTGGGGTTAATTGCAATATAGGAAATATACTAGGGGAGACCCTAGTATATTTATATAATTCACACCCCAGCATTAAGACTTGATAAACATCCTTCTACAAATCCCTCGGCTAATTGTATTGATATCCTGACATTTTTTTCATCTTTCCTTAATCGCTTTGCAATCGACCGCTTCGATTGATTATAAACATAGTGCTGAATCAACAAATTGCTCTCGTCGGGTCTACGCTGCTTTAATCGAGCAACGCACCCATCAACAATTAAACCAACATCATCGCTGCATGACAGCGCCGTTGCACCTGAAGGTGGTAACAAACCTTTGAAGCCTGCGGCTATGGAAGAAAAATCAATACCACTATTATCTCGAGCCCAAACACCCCACCGGGATAGTACTTCCTGAATATCACGCATTATTCTCTCCACACTTATTTAGCTTTGCCGGTAGTGATAACACCCATCGCCAGCGCGCTATCTATTGTCTTCAACGCCAGTACTGCCTGGCTGCCATTCTCTTCTTCCCAAGCTGACGTATTCGCGTGTAATGCGTCGTGGCACCGCCTGCACAGCGGGATCACGAACATGTCATGCGATTTTGTTGCCATACCGCCCAGTCCGTAGCCGGTGATGTGGTGCGGGTCGTCTGCCTGGTTCCCGCAGCCGCAGCATGGCTGGCGCTTAACCCACTGCGTATAATTTGGATTTACCCAGCGGCGGCGTTTCGGTCGAAGCATGAAAGATTCCGGCGTTTCCGGGTCGATGGCCAGCGCCAGCACCGGTTTAACCTTTTCGGCTTTCTCCACCAGGACTTCAACGGGTACCGCCTCGGGTTGAATGTCAGCCTCCCGCCCTACCGGTTTTATAGGCTCCGCTGGTTTCCAGCGCAAGGCATGGCGCGCTGCTGAATCCGGCATGACGTCGATCACCCCGGCGGTAACAGCCCACCAGCACAACTCAAAGAAACTGAGCTGGTGGCCCTGCGGTAACTTCAGCCGGTGCTGCGCGGTGTGCACTACCCATGTTGCAATATTCTGATAAGCCAGACGGTCGAGCTCCGGCAATATCATTTGCCTCAACTTGTGTTCGTGGTGCCAGCAAAGGCGAATGGCGCTGTTGTCGTAATCAAGCATCCCCAAATTGTTATCGTGATAGCCGTCCGGCGTGTTCTCCCACTGGCAGCAAGGCATAGTTTCCAACCAGCTTTTCATGCCCCATGCACCACCAGCAGCACCGATCACACGTTCATTAGTGAAAAATCCATGAAGCCGCTCGTCATCCACAAGAGACTGACTGACGGCAGGGATCTCGCCGATCGGGAAATCTTTCAGTTCTTCCGGCACGGTCGAAATGAGCAGACGCTGGTGGCTGAACAATCCCATAAGCGCTCTACCAGGCTTTAATATCACGATGTTTGCATCGCGCTGTGGGTAAGGCGTCAATAATGCTCTCACGCAGCGTTCTCCTTTTTCTGACACAACAGGGCATCGTTTAAATCGATGAGGCTTTTAAGGAGGCTATCAGCGAATTCCTTCGCTTCCGTGTAGTCACTGGGGGATAGTTCACCCAGTGGAGAAGCGGCTTGCAGGTAACCGCGGTAGGAGGAAAGCCAGAGGTTTTGAAGTTCGTTCACGCTGCCACCTCCTGCAAATAGCCGGCGCCAGTGCTGATCAGGACATCACGCGAAACTGTGGTGAACTGGCCGCGCGGTTTAATGAATGGCCGCCAGATGATCAGCATGCTGCCCTTGCTGTTGCCGTTCTTACCCGGCTTTCCGGTACCGGCATTGATGAAGGACAGGCGGCCATCAGTGATAAAGCGAATTTCGTCTGCGGTCGTCAGCGCCAGCGAGAACCAGCCAGTTGAGGTGTCGGCCGGAAGCAGCATCACAACCGGCTGATTTTGGATGCGACACTGCGCCGCTGCCTGCTCAACCCATGGGGTGATCGCACTGTATGGCGGGTTACACCAGATAGCACCGTAGCTCTCCCACTCAGCGGTAAGAGCATCATCGGCTTCGGTGAGGTACCGGGCACAAAGCGCGTTCTGGTGGTCGGCAGCGGCATCCAGATAAAAACCAAACTCCAGATCCAGGGCGGTGAAAACATCAACCGGCGTCTGCCAGCGGTCTTTGTGCTCGACTGGGGTGTTACTCGCGAATTCATTCATGCTGTTGTCCCCTGCTGCTGGCGCTGCGCGCAGTCTTTCCAAACCCGGTTCCACGTGGTGATGGCGAAGTCACTGCGCATGCCACGAACGTTGGCCTTGCTGGCTTCTGTACAAACCTGCTTTTCCAGTTCGCTCGGCGCTTTGGTTCCCGCAATACCGCTGATGAACCGACGGTAAGCCATGTCGCGCTCCGCGGTATCTACGGACACATCACCGCCGCGATCCCACTTCCCATTTTTGCGGGCTGGACGGCCAGCACGACTCCAAGCGTTAGCACCTTCCAGATAGCCAGGGAATTTCGAAGGCTGGAACAGCGTGGACGGACGAAGGTATTCAGCCATGTCCAGATCGCCGCCCCACTTGGCATGCATGTAATCAACGGTCAGTTGCTGCTCTTCAACCGTGAAACCGTCGCGCAGTCTGCCGCGGATGTTGTCTAGCGAGGATTTGCTGACCTGATAGCGTGAGCCAGTGACCTGGTTCAGGTAGTTCAGAACCTGTTTAGCCTGATCAGTAATTTCAACCTCGCCGTCGGTCTGCGCAGCAGGCTGACAAAGGGTTTTATTATCTGATGGATCTTGTTTTGAATTTACTAACGGATCCCCCCCAGATTCTGGCGGGTGAAAACCAGTATTTTTTGCAGAATTTGATGCGTCAGATTTTGATGTGTCAGAATCTGACGGGTGAGCAGCAGCACGAAGCTTCGCAATATTCAGCTGATACATGTTCGATGTATTGCGGTTCCCCTTCCGGCGTTGGGTGCTGGTGATCCAGCCGTCAGCCTCAAGTTTACCCAGCGTACTGCGCACAGTACTTTCGCCGGCACCCAGCTGGCGGGCAATGGTTGTTATTGATGGCCAGCAAAAACCTTCGTCGGAACTGAAGTCAGCAAGGCGTGCCATTATGGCCACCGCCGATATTTTCAAACCGGCAGCAGCGCAACCATCCCAGACGTATGCGGATAACTTAACGCTCATAACAGCCTCGTGAACTTATCTTTGAATCGCTTAACGGGGTACGCGCATTCGTGTTCATACCTTTCGCGCATATAGATAACGCGGTCTCCGGATCTGTCATATCCCACGACGTGGACCACAATGCCCCGCCAATCTTTGTAAAGCCTGTCCAGCGGTTCGATTTCTTCAGACATGCACTTACCTTCCGACTATGCTCGAGCAAATAACCTACCCACCACGCGGCGAACTGGTAGTTGCAGGCCGACCAGCAGCCACCTATCATCACTTCATACGACAAAGAGCCTGTGGTACCGCCAGTGGCTAAACAGCGTATTTGCGGAACGCCAGCCTTTATGAGTAAACTGTTCATGCGTTGATTACTCCACACGTTTAGTTAATGCACCCGACGCCCGGACCTGCACAGTCTGGGCGTCAACCTTTCCGGCTTTTGACTTCTTACCAAACAAAGCAATTACTGCCCGAACCTCTGCATCACGCGCTGCCAAATGGCGTTGATGAAACTTCATGATCTCTTCTGCCTCTGCCGTATCAATCACACCATCTTCCAGCGACGCCTGAATAATCATGTCAACATGGCCACGATGCGCCGCTGTGCGCATGCTCTTACTGAACAGCTCTACCTGGTCGAGTTCTTCGAGTTGCGGGATATCAACAAACAGGCCACCGCGACGTTGGGCGAAATATTCAGCCATGTACGTTGTACCGCTCAGGTCCTCCATTGCTTCCAACTCAGAAACTTCAAAAAAACGACAGCCATTCTTTTCATACAGGTTGTTGTTGAATTGCGTTTCGGTCATTCCCAATCCACCAGCCATCGCTGAACGCCCGCCGGGGAATGCCTTACACATCGCTTTTACTACTGATTTCACGTCTACCATTTCTCTTATCCTTGGGTAGTTATGGGTGTACGCCAGAGGTGATAGTCTTTTCGTATAGTGCGGGGTCATATTTCAATTTACCGTTGGTTCTATATGCAGCTTCAGCGGCTCGTCCTTTAGGGATCAATTGGCCTGGGCGCTTTCGCCACAAGTAGAACGCCTCTGGGGAAATCCCAAAAAACTCAGCAACCTTGCTCGGTTCGCCAAAGTAGTTTTCAAGGTCATTCGTCGTCATAACACCTCCCGATTTCTAAGTTAATTTAGATAATATTATTTAATTTTATTTATATCAATAAAAACTAAAATAACTTAGGTTCATTTAGAGGATGAGAAATGCTTACCCAAGGGCAGCGGATAAAAAATCTGCGGAAAGATAGAAAATTGACGCAGGTCCAGGTTGCGAAAGCACTTGGTGTCAGTGATGTAACCATTGGCTATTGGGAGAGAGACCTAAACGAGCCTGGTGGGAAATCGCTTAGCAATTTAGCAGCATTCTTTGGTGTGTCTGAATCCTTCATTCTTTACGGGAAAGAAGAAGAATCGAACATAATTCCCGCCTCATTTGGCACACGCCAGATTCCCATCATCAGCTATGTACAAGCGGGTATATGGACATCGGAGTCGGATGCACATGACCTTGAAGGGAATGTTGACTATATCCTTACTGACATCGGATTATCACCACGCTCCTTTGCACTCAAAATTAAGGGTAAATCAATGGAGCCCGACTTTACTGAAGGTGATTTAATCATTGTCGATCCTGAAATTGGCCCACTTCCCGGCGATTATGTTGTTGCGAAAAACGGTGAGCATGAAGCCACTTTTAAAAAATATCGTGCACGGGGAGTTGATCCGCAAGGCCATGAAATTTTTGCACTTGTTCCGCTTAATGATGACTTTCCGACAAAATACTCAGATCAAGAAACAATTTCCATCATTGGAGTAATGGTCGAACACCGAAAATTTAGACGCCGCTAATTCGTTCCCTCTGATTTCCTCGAAAGTCCCTGTCCCCAACTAAAAACTAAATATATTTAGTTTTTAGTGTTGATTTATAGTCTAAGTTAATTTAGATTTATTCCATCGTTTGCACACAACGGCAAGAACACTGTAGCTCAATGAGGTCTCAGAATGGATAAGCAAGAACCGAAAATTATTGCAGGCGATCTGAGCAATGAAGAGTTGCTCGGTTGGATGCGCGGAAAAATATCTGCGGTGCGTGAATTGAAGGTTCAGAACGAAGCCAAACGTGAACTTCTTGAGCGTTTGAAATTCACTGAAGATCGGATTGCTGAGCTGTCACCTCTGGCCACGATTGAGGTTTTACAGCAGGAAGAATTGGCGCATGACGAATTCAACGCGCCAACCGAAGGGATGATCACCATTGATAAAGCTCTATTTAAACAGCTTCTTCAACTGGTCCTCAATCTTCCTGATCTGGGTAGTCATCTTGCTACTGTCCACGTTGATTCGGGACCCACAGCGGCAGGTGAAGTGTTTATTAGTCTTGAGCCAAGCGATTTTCTTCTTCGTCTTAGCGCCGCACTCGGGGCATGCAGGTAGTTCAATTTCGTGGTTATCGAGTTTAGACATTCGAAAGACCTTCTTGGTTGTGTGAAAACACCAAGATACCACCGCCGCCTGAGGTGGAGAAGTAACCAGGCACACAACGGCAAGAACACTGGGGTGAGGGCCACCCAACCGGTTTAACCACTGAAAGCACAGTTGGACCAGTGTTCTTCCCGTTGTTCTGTAATCGAAAGAAAAGCGACCAGTGGCCGCTTTGCTCTTTAACAATTTGGATATCCCTTAATCACCAAGGTGAAAGCGGAATTAGTTTACTTTTTTTCTTTCACCGGCGGTGAGGCTGACTCTTTTGGCGCCGGGCGCTGAAAGACTGGAGCGTGGTCGAATAGTTTAACTTTCTCCCAGATAACGGGAGGTGTTTCCGGATTAACTGACTTAACCATTTATTACTCTTTTGGCAGGTCTCCGGCCAACCAGGCAAAAATCTTCTCACGAACGGTTAACTTTGGGGTTTGATCTTCTAATCCCAATACTATGCAAGCCCGTTTGTAAGCCGGTGCGCTAAATACCCCCCATGCAGAAGAATCCTGGCTTTGCAGGGACTTAAATCGCTGGTTTAGCTCAGCGTCATCTATTTCATCAGCTTCGCTTTTTAACAATAAATACTTGCGGGATTGGTCTTCAGATATGCCGGAATATCGCCCAAATTGATAAACAACCTGGCCCACTGAAAGCCCAGCTATAAGCGCACCAAACCATGCATGGCTGTACAGATTTGTGAAAACACTAAAGCCCACCGCGATGATGATAAAAGTAATTGCACGATCAATTCGCCCAGTTAAAACGCTATACATTTTTTCCAGATGATAAGAATACGTTAAATCAAATACCAGTTCGTGGCGGGTCATGTATTACCTCAAAATTTACTGCTTCGGTTGTGGTTTGTCCTGCGGCGCCGGCGGACGCACATTTCTTGGGGCATGTGCTTGCTCATGGCCGTCTCTATTTCTTGGTATCTCTTTTGGTCTGTTTTCAATATTCAATTTCTTTTCCATTCAGTTGTTGGGGATATCCAGATTAACCTAATCCTTGTTGTTGGGGAATAACAGGATCCACCGAGCCTGATGTGGTTAAAAGACAGGCACACAACAGGTAAGAGCATTGCACCGGATATGTGGCATAGCAGCCATTGATGCAAGTTACCGGCAAGGTAATCAGGTCGGAAAACCGCAATCATGCCAAGCGGCGCAAGGTGGTCAAAGGCAGTGCTCTTTCCGTTGTGGCTTCAGCATCAGGTGATGGGCGGGTTCCCTACCCGCTTGCGGTTTCGATTACCGCCGCCACACGCCTTATATATGAGCACCAGGGGATCATTTTTTGTCAGGAAAATGACTCATTCAAAATCGTGTGGAGTGCAAAATGAAATTAGCGACAATCAAAAATGCCATCGTCTACAAAGCTGAATTACCAGCCGCCGAACTGCTGGCCGGTCACCTGAACGAATTCCTGTTCTCTGAAATTGGTGAGGTGGAAATGGCGCGCGTCGGCTTTATTCCGAACCCGATCACCGCCGAGTTGGTTACGCCGTTTGAAGGCGGCCTGTCTCTGTCCCTGCGTATCGATGAGAAAATCATTCCAGGCGCTGCGGTAAGAAAGGAAGTTCAGGAGCGCGTGGACACAATCGAGCTGCAAATGGGTTCAAAATTAAAGCGCGCTGAAAAACTCAATATCAAAGATATGGTTTTACAGGACTTCTGCAAACAGGCATTCGTAAAAACCACCGTACTGAATGCGTTCTATAACATTGAGCACCATCTGCTGATCGTTGCGACGGGCAGCAAGCATTACGCCGGTGTTCTGGTTGGCTACCTGGTCAAAGCTGTTGGTTCCGTGAAGACTGAAACCATCCATATCAGCGATATCAAACATGGCCTCAGCACCAAATTGAAAGCATTTCTGGATGGCGATCAACAAGCTTTCGACGGTTTTCAAATTGGCGATTTCACCCAACTTTCACGCAAATTCGAGCAGAAAGAAGTCATTAAATACTCAGTTGACATCGACAACATCCGAGATGAGCTTCGCGAAAATCTGTTGAGTGGTTATATCGTCGATTCCATCAATCTGCGTTATGGCGACGTGAGTTTCCTGCTGACCGAAAACTTCCACTTCAAACGTGTGGATCTCCGCGAACTGGCAGAAAACGACGAAGACGACCTGCCGTACCGCTGGCGCCATGAGGCTGCCGTAACAACGATGTTGCTGACCAGCGTTATCAATACTCTGTGCGTTCTGCTGAGCTATAAGCCGCAGGAAAAAGAAATTAACCCGCAGTAAATAAGACGCCCTGCGCACCGGGGCGATATTTGTTTCTGTCCACTGAAATTTAATTGCCATCACTGGCAAGGGATTCGCTCAACCTGAAATCAGCAAAGAGGTTATTCGATACATATGAAAACCAATAATTATTCAGCGGCGATGTTCATGTCATGGGTACTGAGTCAGGGGATCATCACCTGCCCTTTTCCAAACGTTCACCCGACCAACGCCCGCGAATTCTGTAACTGCTACAGCATGCTGAAAGACTTCCCGCTGCTGGCGGACGAGCTTAATCGAATGTCCATGTATTCCCGTGAATGGCGCTTAGTTGTTCAGAACTGGGAGGAGTGGAAGAAATTCGTGCTCAACGGACGATATGCAGAGTTATCAGAGCTCATGGCTGTGGCTTTAATCAGATTAAGTGCTCCGGCTGCACATCGCGCTGCTGACATTTATAAACGGACAACCGGCCCTAAGCGTCGAAATAATCGCGGCGGGCATGGCCAGTGCCAACTTTCAGAAGACGATAAGGCATTCATCAAGCAATCACTTGGCCGGTTATCGCTTAAGCGTATTGCCGCAGTATTGGACCGGCCTTACTCCACCATAACGAGAAACGCGAAATTACTGCAGGGAGAGCATCCATGAGAAATATCGAGCTTGTCGGCCACCTCAATACGATGTCCGGTCTCACATATAGATGCTCGAGCACTTTCTGTTGATGAAATAGATGAATGTATCGATGAAGAAATCTCTTGTTGGAATGACTAAGGCGCAGCGTTCTGCTTTAGTCGGTAGGGCTTACGTGAAAAGAATGGTGCACCTGTGGTTTGTGCCAGTTGAGTTTGCTTCCTCAATGCAACCAGCAGCAAAAATTCCCTGGTGGCGGGCTGGAAATTATTACGGCCGGGCCAGAAAACTGAATAATTAGTGATTCTGTGCGCAGCAGAAAATTAACCAAAGTGGAGTAATCGTATGGGCCAGAAACCAATAGGAGCTGTGTGAGATGAATAACGTAAACGCCAGTAATGCAGCCACTGATGAAATTATGCTGACCAGTGATGTTTTAGCTCGTTATAAAATTTCACGCAGCACTCTTTACTTCTGGAGCACACCCGCAAGAATGCCAGCCAGTTTTAAGCGCCCCTTTCCGCCGCCAAAAATTGCTGGCAGTCCGAAGCGCTGGAGAAAAACCGACTTGCTGCAGTGGGAGGAAGAAGTTAACGCGGTGTCAGTGGCCGGCCAACAACCTTCTCAAGATGTTCAAGCCACACAGTCAGCCACTGGTGCTGATCTGCCAGATAGTCGTGAAGGTTATAGCGAGCCATAACGCCCCCCATCTGGTGGCCGAGTAGCTTCTCGATAACGTGGGGCGGTGCGCCGAGTTCTGAAAGGCGTGTCGCAACCGTTCTCCTCAAGTCATGAAGAGACCAATTCTTCATCCCCGTTTTACTGATCACTTGCGCCGAGTAGGCAGCTACACGCGGCTGTGAAGGCGGTTTGTCTTCACGATTTTTAAAATGAGGGGGAGTCAGAACATGGTTTGTCATTGACCATTTCTGATGCTCTTCTAGCAAAAAAATAACACTGTCGGGAAGTGCCCGACGAACCGTTCTACCAGTCTTATATTCACTGGCTGGAACCGTCCAAGTTTTCTCTTTGTAATCGAACCACTCCCATTTAGCAGTGCGTATTTCTGTACTCCGACAGCCGGTCAATAACAGAAAACGTATTACAAGCTGCTGGGATGGGGGCATCCCATCTAAAGCATTCCAAAGGACCCGGATCTCATCATCTGAAAGCTTTCGGTCTTTCATCGCAGCAGTCAAACCAACGTCTGATCTTTTCAACGATTCAATCGGATTAAAATCTATAACATCGCGATTTGAGCAGAATCTGAATGCTCGCTGCATTAAACCGAGAACGTTTCCTGTCACTACACGCCTTCCCATCTGATCGAACAAACTGAGCCAGTGCAATTTTGTTGTCTGATTGACTATCATGTTTCCAAGAACAGGTTTGACATGGTTGTCAAAATTTTGGCGATTTACCTTTATTTTGACTATCCCTTCAGGTTTGCAGTAATACGTTTCCCAATAGGTAAAGGCTTCCTCCACTGTAAGAGCTTCCGTTTTTTGTTGTTTCTCCAACTTAACCTGGCGGCGGGGATCGTAACCCTCTGTGAGCCATGCGCGAAATTGCTGCCTACGTTCCCTTGCTTGCGACAGTGTTATAGAAGGATAATCACCTATGCTTAACTGCACTGGTTTATCTTCCCAACGGTAGCGATAGAAAAATGTTATACCACCGGAAACTGAAAGCCTGACGTTCAGTCCCTGTGCATCAGAGATTACCTCTACTTTGTCTCGGCGCTTTCCAAGTGACTTTCTGAGTTTGGTATCTGTAAGCAATGTGTACACTCCTTTCATATACACATGAGTGTACACAAAAATCACAAATTGAAGGTACACAAGCTAAATCACAACAAATCATCTTGAAGCAAGCTATGTACCTAAGGCAATGATATGATTATACAAATCAAATCAGAACAAACTAACAAACAAAGAATTCAAGTGAAAACAGATGCCCTACGATAACGTATACCGCGAAAAACAGATGCCAAGCCCGTTCCGCCAGATGTGGGACATTTTCTATCGCGACACGTTGTCGATGATTGGCTTCTATGGCCTCCTCGGGCTACTGTTTTTATGCATCTTTGGACACCTGCTGGCACCCTATGCGTTGGACCAACAGTTCCTCGGTTCCCAGTTGCTGCCACCTTCGTGGTCGCGCAATGGTAACGTGGCATTTTTCCTCGGTACCGACGATCTCGGCAGGGATTTACTCAGCCGTATTCTCACCGGTGCGGCACCAACCATTGGCGGAGCCATTGTTATCACACTGGCGGCGGCATTATTCGGCGTGATTATTGGTGTACTGGCAGGAATAACCCGTGGCCTAAAGTCTGCCATTCTCAACCATATTCTCGATACGCTGCTTTCCATTCCCTCGCTGCTGCTGGCGATTATTGTCGTCGCCTTCCTTGGGCCAAAGCTGGAACACGCCATGCTTGCCGTCTGGCTGGCACTTTTACCGCGGATTGCACGCACCATTTACAGCGCGGTGCATGATGAATTGGAAAAAGAGTATGTTATCGCCGTCCGTCTGGACGGAGCCTCGACCTGGCAGATCCTGCGCTATGCGGTATTACCGAATATTGTGGCCGTCCTGGTGACTGAATTCACCCGCGCCCTGTCGATGGCTGTCTTGGACATCGCCGCGTTGGGCTTTCTCGATTTAGGTGCACAGTTGCCGTCACCGGAATGGGGTGCCATGCTTGGCGACTCGCTGGAGCTGGTTTATGTCGCGCCCTGGTCAGTGATGCTGCCTGGTGCGGCCATTCTGGTCAGCGTCTTACTGATTAACCTGCTGGGTGACGGAATGCGTCGGGCAATCAATGCGGGGGTGGAATAATGCCGTTACTCGATATCCGCAATCTGACCATTGAATTTATGACGGCCGACGGCCCGGTAAAAGCCGTGGATCGCGTCAGCATGACGTTGAACGCAGGCGAAATACGCGGTCTGGTGGGGGAGTCTGGTTCAGGAAAGAGTCTGATTGCCAAGGCTATTTGCGGTGTGACTAAAGACAACTGGCGCGTCACCGCCGACCGGATGCGGTTCGACGACATCGACCTGTTGCATCTCACGCCACGCGAACGCCGAAAGCTGATTGGCCAGAATATTTCGATGATCTTCCAGGAGCCGCAATCTTGTCTGGATCCCTCAGAAAATATCGGTAAACAGCTGATGCAGGCTATCCCCGGCTGGACCTATAAAGGCCGTTGGTATCAGCGTTTTCACTGGCGCAGACGCCGGGCGATCGAATTGTTGCACCGTGTCGGAATTAAAGATCATAAAGACATTATGGCCAGTTTTCCTTATGAGCTGACCGAAGGCGAATGTCAGAAAGTCATGATTGCCATCGCCCTGGCCAACCAGCCGCGTCTATTAATTGCGGATGAGCCAACCAACGCCATGGAACCGACTACACAGGCTCAAATTTTTCGCCTGTTGTCGCGCCTCAATCAGAATAATAACACCACCATTTTGCTGATTAGCCATGATCTGCAAATGATGAGCAAGTGGGCCAATCGCGTTAATGTGTTGTATTGCGGTCAAACCGTAGAAAGCGCGACATGCGAAGACCTCCTGGCTACACCTCATCACCCTTATACTCAAGCGCTGATCCGCGCTATGCCGGACTTTGGCCGCTCTTTGCCGCATAAAAGCCGGCTCAATACCCTGCCGGGAGCCATCCCTTCTTTGGAGCATCTGCCGATCGGCTGCCGGCTCGGGCCTCGCTGCCCTTACGCGCAGAAAAAATGTATTGAAACGCCGCGTCTGCGTCTGGTCAAAACCCATGCCTTCGCCTGTCATTTCCCACTGAACATGGAGGAGCAATAATGGCTGAAACCCTGCTCGAAGTGCGCAATCTCAGCAAAACTTTCCGCTATCGCACCGGCCTGTTTCGCAAAATGGATCTTGATGCTGTCAAACCGGTCAGCTTCACTCTGCGTGAACGCCAGACACTGGCGATTATCGGCGAAAATGGGTCGGGGAAATCCACGCTCGCCAAGATGCTATCAGGAATGATTGAACCGACAGACGGCGAGATCTTGATTGATGACCATCCGCTGACCTACGGCGATTATCGCTTTCGCAGTCAACAAATCCGTATGATTTTTCAGGACCCCAGTACCTCGCTTAACCCGCGTCAGCGTATCGGGCAACTGCTGGAAGCGCCTCTGCGCCTCAATAGTGAACTGGACGGACCCCAGCGCGAACAGCGCATTAACCAGACGTTGCGGTTGGTCGGTATGCTGCCTGATCACGCCTATTACTACCCACATATGCTGGCTTCCGGGCAGAAACAACGCGTCGCGCTGGCCCGGGCCTTGATCCTGCAACCGAAAGTGATCATCGCCGATGAAGCACTGGCCTCGCTGGATATGTCTATGCGATCGCAAATCATCAACATGATGTTGGAGTTGCAGGAAAAACAGGGTATTTCATACATCTATGTGACTCAGCATCTTGGCATGATGAAGCATATTAGCGATCAGGTGATCGTCATGCATGCAGGGGAAGTGGTGGAACGTGGCAGCACGGCAGAAGTGCTGGCAGCCCCGCTGCATGATTTAACCAAGCGTTTGATATCGAGTCATTTCGGTGAAGCCCTCACTGCTGACGCCTGGCGTCGCGACGGTAAATAACTCCCCTCAAACGCAGGCCCTCGGTCATTTTCCACCAACATCTTCATGGCGGTAGTGCTTTCTGGCTGCCGTTTGATTGCCAGCGATGCAGTTCCGGGCCAGTGCTATCGTTTTCTGCCGCGATTTTTAGGTTTTCTATTCTATTTAGCTATTATTTATCGCTTAACATTATTTTATCTGGCAGCGCGTATCGGCAAGGATAGGGTCTGAAATTTTGCCTGATGCAAAGGACCCAATCATGGAACAACAGCGCCGCGCCGTTCATAACGGCTGGTATCACGAAACACAATCCAGCCAGCAGGGTCACCTGCCGCCCGCCCCGCACGCGGCACAGGTTGATGATCGTTTTTTGCTTGGGCTTGATACTCAACTGGACCCGACATTACGCCAGCTGTTTGGGGAACATAGTGGCCTTCTGCATGCATCTCGTGCCTGTTATGACGCCCTTTTCCCTGAAAAGGTGGCATTATCCCGTACGGCAACGTTATCGATTTATGACCGTCTGAGCAGCGCCCTGACGGTAGCGCAGGTTACCGGTGTACAACCGCTTTGTAGCCATTACGCTGCCCGTCTCGCCCCGCTTTCCAGCCCTGACGCCTCCCGTGAAAGCAACATTCGACAGACCCACATCACTCAGTTTTCCCGCCTGCTGGCCACGCACCCCACCCTTATTACCCCACAGATGTTAAAACAGTTGGCTGACATTGGTCTAAGTACGCAGGATATTGTGACGTTTACTCAACTGATTGGTTTTGTCAGCTATCAGGCGCGTGTTCTGGCGGTACTGGGTGCGTTACGTGGGCGCATCGCGGCGGTATTACCCGGTTTCCCGGCCCCTGAGTCCTGCGTTCAGCACGGTTTTTCCCTCACATCGCGCCAGTGGCAGGCACGTTTACCTGAGGTGGATCTCACTTGCGCCAGCAAACAGCAGCTCGATGTGCTGGACCTCATCGCGCCGGAGGCCCGTTCATCATCGTTCTACCGCTTACTGGTACAGGATGCTCCCTGTCTTAGCGAGTTCTCCGCCGTCTTTAACCACGTGATGCACGCCAGAGCGCAAAAGAAAGCCACCTGGCGTGAGCTGGCAGCGGTAGCCACTTCGCGACTTAACGGATGCGTGTATTGCGCGGCTATCCACGGACGCTTCTATCTGGAAGCGGGTGGTGATGAGGGGAAAATTGAGTGGCTGTTCAGCGAGAGCAATGCCGTGGAACGTCGCACGGCCCACCGCTCCACTGACGCTTATAACGAGGACAAGGTCACTCCAGAATACGTTTTATTGCAGGTGACGACAGCGCTGACGCAAACACCGGAACGTTTCAACGCCGATGAACTTCATGCCCTCTCTGATGCCGGTTACAGCGCAGCCCAATCGCTGGACATTCTGCTAACCAGTGCGCTTTTTGCTTGGTCAAACCGCCTGATTCAAACGTTAGGCGACACCACGGCGCGTTAATCATCATCCTATCCCCCCTGCTCGCTATCAGTACGGTTTGCCCTGCTGATAGCTGACTTACCTGACGGCTGAAGACGGTTAATCATCAGAAGTCGTACTAATCTTATTTTCTAACTGAAATTTAGTGTTAAAAAGTGAAGTTGATCACATTAGGATCACCACTCTGCCTGTTAGGCCTTTTCGAACACATTCTGTCATGCGGGAAATTCTGCAACAGAATAATCACGCAACGTTTATGCTCCGTTTATTCATTCAATATCAAACATATTCACTACTCTCAAACTAAAAAACCTGATAATCCACGACAACGCCACCAGTTTATTATTCATACGATAGATTCATTTGCTGAATAGCGAAAACATAATTTTTAATTCTGCATAACATTTCGAACATAGTTTCATCAGGCTGGAACGGATATATGTAACGGAATATGTCAAACTCCTTGCCTCGTTTACGAAGATAGGGAACATTACCCGCCGTCATCCCATCTTATAACAATGCAAAGGGTGCTTAATTCGCGCCACTTTTGCGTCTCCTGTCGTTCAGGACAGGGAGTGATAAACAGAGGTACTAGTGTCAACAGCAAACAAAAACACATCAAAGGATGAAAGCGTCAGCCTGAATGCTTTCAAACAACCTAAAGCGTTCTACCTGATCTTCTCCATCGAGTTATGGGAACGTTTTGGTTACTACGGCCTGCAGGGGATCATGGCGGTTTACCTGGTCAAGATGCTTGGCCTGAGTGAAGCGGATTCCATTACCCTGTTCTCGTCGTTCAGCGCACTGGTTTATGGTTTCGTTGCCATCGGCGGCTGGTTGGGCGATAAAGTCCTCGGCTCAAAACGCGTGATCGTACTGGGTGCCATTGTTCTGGCTCTGGGCTACTCATTCGTTGCCTATTCCGGCCACGACATTTTCTGGGTCTACCTCGGTATGGCGACCATCGCTGTCGGTAGTGGTCTGTTTAAAGCAAATCCATCCTCATTGCTTTCAACCTGCTACGAAAAAGATGACCCGCGTCTTGATGGCGCATTCACCATGTATTACATGTCAGTGAACATTGGTTCCTTCTTCTCTATGCTGGCAACCCCTTGGTTGGCTGCCACCTATGGCTGGAGCGTCGCGTTCTCTCTTAGCGTGGTCGGCATGCTGATCACCTTGCTGAACTTCATGTTCTGCCGCAAATGGGTGAAACGTCAGGGCTCGAAACCAGACTTCAAACCGCTGCAATTCAAGAAATTGCTGATGGTACTGGTGGGAGTTGTTGCGCTGGTGTGCATTTCAAGCTGGTTACTGCACAACCAGACTATTGCTCGTCTGGTACTGGCCGTGGTGTCTATTGGTATCATTATTGTTTTTGCGAAAGAAACCTTTGCGATGCAGGGTATTGCCCGCCGTAAGATGATTGTCGCCTTCCTGCTGATGCTGGAAGCGGTAGTGTTCTTCGTGCTGTACAGCCAGATGCCGACATCACTGAACTTCTTTGCTATCCATAACGTGAACCACGATCTGCTGGGCATCAGATTCCAGCCAGAGCAGTTCCAGGCGCTTAACCCGTTCTGGATCATGGTAGCCAGCCCGATTCTGGCAGCGATTTACACTAAAGTGGGTAACGGGTTACCGATGCCGCATAAATTCGCGATTGGTATGGTGCTCTGTTCAGGTGCGTTCCTGGTGTTGCCATGGGGCGCAAGCTTAGCCAATGAGCAGGGTATTGTTTCCGTAAACTGGCTGGTGCTGAGCTATGCACTGCAAAGTATCGGTGAACTGATGATCTCTGGTCTGGGTCTGGCGATGGTGGCACAGTTGGTTCCACAGCGTCTGATGGGCTTCATCATGGGCGCATGGTTCCTGACCACGGCTGCGGCGGCAATCATTGCCGGTTATGTTGCCAACCTGACCGCCGTCCCTGCTGATATCCAGGACAGCCACGCTTCTCTGGCGATTTACAGCCATGTGTTCATGCAGATTGGTATTGCGACAGGTGTTATCGCGCTGCTGATGCTGCTGACTGCCTCTAAACTGCATCGTATGACGCTCGATCGTGCTGATGACGACAAAGCGCACGAACTGGCCGCGGCTAAATAAATACAGAACAGATTTCACGATGGTTGACGAACGCCTCCGCAAGGGGGCGTTTTTTTTGCTCTGGCTTGCTGTTTTATTGCGGAAATACTCGGCTAACCAAGGACATAGCGCCCTTTCCCGGCTTGTTTGGCGCGGTACATAGCGGCATCGGCACGAGCCATTAGCGTATCGGGAATCAAGTGCTGCCTGGCACGTCCGAAGCAAACACCAATACTGGCCGACAGCGCGACCGGTATACCCGCCACTTTCTCGATACTTCCCAACGCTGCCAGCAAGCCATTGCAAATCCGGCTGACGTCACTTTCACTGTGCTCAAGCTGATGCAGCAGGATAGTGAACTCATCCCCGGCCAGGCGCGCAACAATATCCTGCGTACGGACATTATCCCGCAGCACATGACCAAAAAATTTGAGCACCAGATCACCAAATTCATGGCCATAAGTGTCGTTGTAGGCTTTGAAATTATCGATATCCAGAAACAGTAGCGCCATATCCCGGTCAGCACTTTCTTGCTGACCGACCAGATAATCGAGTGACTGCTGGAAAGCACGGCGATTGGGTAATCCGGTCAATGCATCATGATTGGCTTCATATTCCAACTGGGCTTTATACTGCAAATTTTCCAGGCTGAAGATAAAACTTTGGACCAGCGCGGTCAGATCGCACAGTGTTTGCCGGTCTTCATCGCTCCAGTGCCGGGTTTTATCGTCCACCAGACAAAAGGTGCCCAGCGCGACGCCATCTTGTGAAAGTAGCGGGCAGCCTGCATAGAACACGATGTGGGGTGCCCCGGTGACCAGCGGGTTGTCGTGAAATCGCAGATCCAGCCGGGCATCCATCACAATCGTAGGTTCTGGCTGTAAAATCGTATGGCCACAAAAAGAGGTGTCGCGCGGAGCCTGGTTAAAGTCGATACCGACAAATGAAAGAAACCACTGTTTGTCCGCATCAATCAGCGAAACCAGCACCCCCTTGACTTGAAAATAACGGGCAGCCAGGCGGGTGATGCGATCGATCTCCTCAACTCTGGGCATGTCAATAATGCCCAGGGTTGCCAGTAATCTCAGACGTGCCGATTCATCAATAGACAGTTGCGGAACTACCATAGTGCGTTCTCAATTGAAATCGGGGGCGTTTTGGCAAGTCTACTGCTTTTAGAGATAAAGCCTCTGGAAATAGCGTGCTCAGGAACAAAAATCAGAATACTGACAGATCAAATTTCGCGTAAAGAATCAACATTCAGATTACATTTTCACTTTCATAATGAGCTTACCCAGTTAACATGAGTGGCATCAATCTGCCCCTCCAGCTTCTCTGCCTGACGAAATCTTTCCCGCATTTCTTTCGGCGTTGCACCATAGACTTCGTTGAAATAGCGCCGTAATGCGCTGAGTTCCAACCCGCACTGGCGTGCGATGGCGGCCAGACTGTGATCCGACATAGACGACGAACGCAGTAAACGCTTTGCCAACAATAACCGACGGTTGCGGACAAACTGCGCAATACCGCCCAGCGGTTCAAACAACCGATAGAGTCCCGAGCGGGAAATGGCAAACGACTTGCACATGGCATCGACGCTAATCGGCGAGGCAATGTGCTTTTCGATATGCAGACAGATACGCTCCAGACGCGCGCTTTGCTCGAAGGGATGCTCCACTTTTTTCCCCGCCACCAGATGCAGCGTTTGCAAAAATACCGAAGCAGCACCTTCGCCGGTACTCAGCACTTCCTGCTCGGTCATCTGGTCAAACACTTGCACCATGGTGGCAAAGTGATTGCGCAAAATGATATTCACCGGCGAAGAGGCAAGAATGTGCTTACCGTGTAACGAGGCAATATCGACATTAAAATGCAGGCTGTGCTTGGGCATAATAATGTACTGATAGGTGCAAAGACGGGGTTTTAAATCCCCCGGATAGACCCGAATTTGAATAGGCTGAGACATATCCTGTATCAGAATATCGCCCTGCGTCATCTGGAAGCGGCGGCCGAAACATTGCACATCCATACCGCCGATAATGACGATAAAGATAACGATATGATCGGGCATGGAAAATAAGTTGCCGTACTGTCGGTTAATGTCATGTTCGCTGACGGTGAGCACACCCCCGATCACGCGACCAAAATTATAGCCCGTCACGCCCCAGTCAAATCCATCGCGATTATTGTCTGGAAGTTCCAGCTTAAAGCCTGCGCTGGACATGCCATCTTCCCATTCATAAAAACGAGTTTCAAAATCCTGGTAGATATTGGCTGAATCAACAATTTTCCGTGAAGAGGAATCGCTCATTTCCGCACCATGCAGTAAGAATATTCCTAAAAGATAATCTACCCTGTTGTGACAAATCAATAGAATAAAAAAACGTCAACCTTGGCCGACGTTCAATTTTACTGCGGTATCAGATTTACCCCTGTTATTCAGGGCAGATAGAAATCTGCCACCGCACGGAAAACCTGCAAACGATTCTTCTCCATCAGCATCATGTGCGTGGCCTCCCCTATTTCCACCCAGCGCCGTTCGGGAGAAGCAGTAAACGAGGTGAAATATGCCGTCATCAGACGCAACGGGACATCAGCATCCCATTCACCATGCACCAGCAACACCGGCCGGGTTATCTCTTGTGGCCGATAAAACGGGCGGTTTACGCTCCAGAAATCGCGCACATCCTGAACCGTGCCGTTCACAGCCCTCATGGCCGCAGGCTGGTAGCGATCGCTTTGCGGATCTTCTGCCAGCGAAGCCGCCGCCCAGGCTTCAAACCACCCTGCCGGAATGAGTTCTTCCTGCTTGTCCGCTGGTGCGGCGCTCACCCAGCGCATTTTGCTCTCACCCACAGCGACCCGCCGGTAGGCCCCGAGTTTACCGCCTTCATCTAGCCGTGCACCCTGGTCATTCAGCCATTGAGGTGCCAGTACCACCAACCGGTTTACCTTGTCATTGTTGCGGCTGGTATAAGCACCTGCCACGCTGCCGCCCCATGACATACCGAATATCTGGACACGCGGTAAATCAAGCGAATCGCGGACCCACTCCACGGCCTGGGCCAAATCACGCACGCCGGTTTCGGTGCCATACAACGGTGGATTATCCTCCGGCGGCACGTCCATTTCTGCTGGACGGGTCGAATGCCCATAACCACGGACATCCACCGCGTAGACATTAAGGCCACGCAACGCCAGCGCATCCATAAACGAAAGGCCGTCGAGGCGCACGTCATACAAACTGCCCGAGGAATAGGTCGCACCGTGGATCATCACCAGCGTGTTGTCGGCAGTAAACGCGGCCTGCGAGCGCAAATACTTTCGCCGCAGGTGCAGGCGAATGCCCGGCGTGTCGCTGTCAATCATGATCGATTCGGTGACGATATTGTCAGTATTGAAAACAGATTCAGATTTGCTATTCATGGCATTGACCTTGTTTGATGTCATCACAGGAACTGCCAGTGGAAAGCGTCAGCGTCACGGGTGACCCGTCCGGCCGAGCTGGCAGCAAAATGGGTGCTAAACCAGACAGCCTGACGTTCTGCGGCATATTGCAGACTCCACAGGCGCGACGCACGGGCAGAGCCTGCAAATTCGCAGTACATCGAGTTGAGCTCCGGGTAGTACACCTGCAACGGGTGATGCAGAATATCGCCCGCGAAAAAGGCCTCCTCGCCCTGCGACTGAATGCTGATGGACATGTGATCAAGGCTGTGACCGGGCGTGGGAATGAAATGCACGCCGTCGAGCACTTCGCCGCCACCGCGTGGGACGAAGCGCGCCTGTCCGGCCTTGATCACTGGCAATACGCTGTCGTTAAAGATATCGATACCAGGGATCGCGGCATCATTGTCACGGGCCGGAGAGGTGAAATGCTCGGCCTCAGTAGCAGACATCAGGTAGGTGGCCTTCGGGAATGTCGGCACCCACTGTCCGTCAACTAACCGGGTATTCCAGCCCACATGATCAACATGAAGATGGGTCAGTAAGACGTAATCGACCTCTTGCGGGCTGACGCCTGCTGCGGCCAGTTTCGCCAGAAAATCCGTCTGCAAGTGGTGAAATACCGGTTTGTCCGGGCGCTCTTTGTCATTGCCTGACGCAGTATCCACCAGCAGAGTGAATTCGGGTGACTGCACCAGCCAGCAGTGCGTGCTCTGCACCAGCGTCTGATCGTCAGCATCCAGATTTTCGGGGATCAGCCATTCACGGTGTTTTTCCAATGCCGCTGGCTGCCAGTTTTCACCTAATAATACGGCGGGGTGGGCACCTCTGAGCGTCATTTCATCAATACGGGTGATTTTGAGAGAACCGACGTAAAAAACCTTATTTTCGCGTTTCATTGCATACCTTCACTTGTCTGGCGGGTGAAAGCATCGTATAAACCTCTTAATCATTACTCAAATCGATGCGAAGCATGACAACTATTGATCATTTCAATTTACGAAATTTTGACCTCAATTTGCTGATTGCTTTTGACGCGATGATGGAGGAACTGAACGTCACCCGAGCCGCCGCGCGCTTGAAGATCCAACAACCGGCCATGAGCCACTCACTGAAAACGCTGCGTATGCTGTTTGATGATGAGCTGTTTGTGCGGGTCGGGCAGACGATGAAACCGACGTCGCGTGCGCGCAGCCTGGCGAGTCGGGTGAGAGCAGTACTGCAAAAAGCCGAAGATGCATTGGCCTTCAGCGAACAATTTTCGCCGCTCACTGAGCAACGAACCTTCCGGCTGGGGTTCTCCAGCGAGCTGGAAGTGCATCTGCTGCCGGAACTGATGGCACATTTGCGGGTCGTTGCGCCGGGCGTGCGCCTGGTCGCACGCCACGCCGAGCGGCAGAATTTGCATGCTCTGCTCAATAGCGGTGACATCGATCTGGCCATCGGGTGTTTTGGCGAACAGGCGCAATGGCAGCGAAGCGAAATCCTGTTCGAAGAGCAGTTAGCCTGTTGTTTTAATCCCGCGCTTATGCCCTTCACCTCGCCGATTGGCCAGCAGGATTATCTCACTCAACCTCACGCCCTGATGTCGTTTACAGGCAGCCTGATGGGGTGTGTCGAGAATGCGTTTAACCGTGCAGGCGCCTCACTCAACGCTGTGTTCTCCGCGCCAAACTTCCTGGCACTGCTCTCCTTCGCCCAGCACTCACCGGTGCTGGTGACGCTACCGAGCCGCATTGCGCGCCGCTACGGAAAACTCTTCGGACTGGTATTGTGTCCCGTGCCGTTACAGCTGGAAGTGTTTCCGAACTCCATCGTCTGGCCAGTGAATGCGGACAGCGATCCGGCCCTGGAATGGTTGCGCGAACAAATCAGGGACGTTAATCAACGCATTGAACCGGCAGATGTTGTGGCACATTAATGCAATAATTAGATTGAATTGGATGAGCGTTATTCCGGTGACACTCCACTTTTGCTACGCTTTACTTAACGCTTCCCTGCGCAAAATAACAGGATGTCAGTCATGAATAATAAAAAAGTCCTGGATGAAGGGCGGCAACTAAAACGCCTGAATGCCGAAACACGGCGGCAGTCACATATGTATAAATGGTTTGCGTTTATCGCTGCCCTCGATTGCATTTTGGTTATTTTCTATGATCAGGACATGCGCAATATCGTTTTTTCCGCCGGGGTTTGCATCGTTTGTACTTTTTTGTGGATCAAAGGACGGAATCAATCGCGTAAGTACCGCCGGGAGTGGAATGAAAAATACAATCCTAATGATAAAGCGCCCTGATAATTTTAAAGGTTTTGCTCCCCGTCAACCCAGCCAAAAATCTTTTCGAATCAACTGATTGATATTCCTCCGCATAAAATATCGCTTACCTGACTTAGTGCATGATAAGTGATTGAATTTCAAAATTTAAAAACTACTGTAATCTTCTCAGCACAATGTGAGTAATAATTAGAATATTCTGCAACTTTTCCAGGCTCTCTTTATTTGCGTCGGGCTACCCCTTCGCCCTGATAGACTCATTTTCTGCTCAGGATTGTTAACTCATGCTTACTGAAATTGCGATATGCCAGGCGGTTCTCGATGCGCTCACTGAGGCGACGGTACTGAAAGATGATGAGCGAAAATTGGTTTTTCTTAATCAAAAAGCCTGTGATTTGTTTGGCCGTCCACGGGAAGATCTTATTGGCAAAAATATCTCTTTCTTTACTGAAGATATTCAAGCCGCCCGCCAGCGCGAACGCGATATAGAAGTGTTGACCACCGGAGAGAAAAACGTCAATGAGGAAATACTCATCGACGCCAATGGTAAAATCCGCAACGTACTGGTACGCAAAACACGTCTGACACTGGAACATCGCCATTTTGTTCTAACGTCGATTATGGATATTTCTCTGCTGCGCAGCTCAGAAGCGCAAATCCGCTACCTTGCCCGCCATGATGTGTTGACCGGTTTGCCCAACCGCACTGCGCTCAATGAAGACCTTAACCAAATCGCTGCACAACGCATGTACCGCCCCGAGCCCTATGCCCTTTTTCTGCTCAATTTGAACGAATTCAACTATATCAATGATACTTACGGCTATCAGGCCGGGGATGCCATTTTATGCGAATTCGGTCAGCGCCTGCGTAATGAAACCGGCAATAGCGGCACGGTAGCGCGTATCGGCGGCGATGAATTTGCCATTATTCTGCGCAACTGCCCGACGCAGGAACAGGCCAATAATTTGGCGCTGGAAATTATGGTGATGATGCGGCAACCCTTTAGCCTGACCCGCGCCAACCCGATGGTCACGCTTTCCTTCGGCATTGTGATGTTCGGCGCTGAAAACATTACTGGTGGTGAAATCTTGCGCCGTGGCAATACCGCATTGCTTGAAGCAAAACAACGCGGCAAAAATATGTTCTCTTTTTATTCAGAATTGCTCGACGCCAGCAGCGTCAGCAAACGCATTATGGTCAAAGCGCTGGCTGAGTCGCTGTCAAAAGAGGGTGATCTCAGCTGTGTTTACCAGCCGATTCTGCGCAGCGTCGATGAGAAAGTGGTGTGCGTAGAGGCGTTGGCACGCTGGAATCATGGGGTGCTGGGCGCGGTGTCACCGGTGCAATTTATTGCACTGGCTGAAGAGACGGGGTTGGTTATTCAGTTGGGTGAAATTATTTTGCGCCAGGCCTGCCGCCACATTAACTGCTTTAAAAATCTCAATCTGGCAATTAACGTTTCGGCGGTGCAGCTCGGAGAAGCCAATTTTGCCGACCGGATCCTGACGCTGTTGATTGAAGAAGGCTTCCCCGCCACGCGCCTTGAGCTGGAGTTGACCGAAACATCGGTCATGAATGCCAATTCCACCAGCCTCACTCACCTGGTCCGTTTGCGAAAAGCCGGGGTGAAAATTTCACTGGATGATTTCGGCACCGGCTATTCCAGCCTCAGTTTGCTGAAAGATATTTCCGTTGACAGCGTCAAAATCGACCGTTCTTTTGTGCAATACGTCACAGAAGTGAATGATACCGCCGCCATCGTTTCCGCCGTGTCGCAGCTCGGAAATAAAATGAAGCTCAATGTCATCGCGGAGGGTGTTGAAAATCAGCTGCAAAAAACTTTCTTAATTTCAGCAGGTTGCTCACATTTACAGGGGTATTTATTCTCACGGCCGGTGCCAGTGGAAGTGCTACGCACCCTGCTCAGCGATGAGTTAAAGATGAATACTGCGGGCTGATATAAGCCCGATAAATAACTCAAATCCCGCTATGAATTCTTTCAATTGGCATCATCCCCCGCTTTACTGACATGATCGCTGGCATTCACTCTGCCGTCGAAGGAAGTTTTAATCATGTCATCGTTTTCAGGTATCTGGGTACCGCTCGTCACACCTTTTCATCAGGGTGAAATTGATTTCCCTGCCTTACAGGCACTTTGTACCCGCTTGCTGAAACAAGGCATTGACGGAGTCGTGGTGTGTGGCACAACGGGCGAAGCGCCAATGCTGACGAAGGATGAGCAATTGCAGGTCCTCGATGCCGTTTTGGCGATCGTTCCAGGACACCAGGTGGTGATGGGGCTTTCCGGCACACATCTGCCAACGGTACGCGCCATGCAGGACGCGATTTTACAGCGTCATGTGGCCGGGATCCTGCTGCCTGCGCCTTACTATATCCGCCCTTCGCAGGCCGCGCTGGCCGCCTGGTTTACCGAGCTGGCCGACCACTCCACCGTGCCGATTATTCTGTACAACGTGCCATACCGCACCGGTATTCACCTGGAGCTGGAAACCCTGCGTCAGTTGGCTGTTCACCCGAAGATCGCTGCGATTAAAGATTGCGGTGGCAGTATTGAGCTTACGCTGTCACTCATCGCCGACGGCCAGCTGGATGTCCTTTGTGGTGAAGATAGCCAGATATTCTCCACGCTGTGCCACGGCGGCACCGGTGCTATTGCGGCGTCGGCGCATCTGTTTCCCGAACAGTTTGTGCAGTTGATCAAGCAGGTCAATGCCTCCGACCTGGCGGGCGCCCGCCAGACCTTCTTCACCCTGCTGCCGATGATGCGCCTGATGTTCAGCGCACCGAACCCGGCAGCCATCAAATACGCGCTCTCACTGGATGGGCTGCTGCATAATGAGCTGCGTGCCCCCATGCTGCCCGCGCCTGAAAACGTTGAACGCGCGATTCGTGATCATTTAAATCTTCATACCCGCTAATTTCCAAGTAAAGATCGCAGGCTGTCGGGCGAAAATCCATGGCCTGTTATTATCTGAGCATTCGCATCAACAACGCGATTTAGTCACTGACATTTTTCACCGGTGGCCCTAGGATAGTGACAGACCTCTATCCCTGTGCGGCCTCGTGGTTTAGACGTGGCGGCTGCAAAGGTTTGCGTGACAACTGTTCAAACTTACGGAGTCTGTATGAAACTTTATTATAAAGCCGGTGCCTGTTCCCTTTCCCCGCATATTATTCTGCGTGAAGCCGGTCTGGATTTCAGCATCGTCAAAGTCGATCTGGCGACCAAGAAAACAGAAAACGGCGACGATTTTTTTGCCGTTAACCCTAAAGGTCAAATCCCGACGCTGGAACTGAGCGACGGCAGCATCCTGACCGAAGGCGTGGCTATCGTGCAATACCTGGCTGACCAGAAACCAGACCGCCATTTATTGCCGGAAGTAGGTACGCTGGCGCGTTATCACGCGCTGGAATGGCTGAACTACATCGCCACCGAATTGCACAAAGGCTTCAGCCCGCTGTTCAATCCGAAAACGCCGGAAGAGTTTAAAACGCTGACCCGTGAAGCGATGGCGAAGAAATTTATCTATGTAAACGAATCTCTGAAAGGGCATCAGTACCTGCTGGGGGCGCGCTTTAGCGTGGCCGATGCTTATCTGTTCACCGTGATGGGCTGGGCGAAAGCGCTGAAATTTGATCTGAGCGCACTGACTGACCTGAATAGCTATCTTGATCGCGTAGCCGCGCGCCCGGCCGTCGATGCCGCGTTGGTAGCTGAAGGCCTGAAATAGTTTTTATTGCTCTTGCCACGATAAAAAACGCCCCGGCTAATGCAGCCCGGGGCGTTCTTATTGGCAGATGAATATCGCTATATTTTCACTGCAGGGAAGTGATGCGCCGGTTTTACCATTTGGTCCTGTGCCGCCACGATTTGCAGCTCGTACTCGCCCATCGCATGCGTCGTTAGCATCACTTCGTAGACTGCTGCGGTGACGTGTTCCAGGGCTTTATCCAGCGCTTCGCCTTTGAGCAAATTGACCAGCAACAAGCCGCTGGTTAAATCGCCCACGCCGACCGGCTGGCGCACACCGAAATCCACCAGCGGACGGTCGATGTGCCAGGCTTCCTCCGCGGTGACCAATAACATTTCAAAGCGATCGCTGTGATAACCGGCGCGGCTTAAGTGTTTCACCAGCACAATTTTCGGCCCCTTACTGATCAGCTCGCGCGCTGTAGCAACGGCATCTTCAACATTAGCGACCGCATGTCCACTGAGCAATTCTAGCTCCAGCAGGTTGGGCGCAATAATATCGCAGTTGATTAAAGCCTGAGTGCAGTGGAACTCCGCCACGCCCGGCGCAACAATGCAACCCTTCTCCGGGTGCCCCATTACCGGATCGCAAAAATACCAGGCATCAGGATTGGCAGTTTTCACTTTGCGCACGATATCCAGAATGCTCTGCCCCTGCTCCGGTGAACCGATATACCCACTCAGTACTGCGTCGCACTCTTTCAGACGGTCAATATCAGCAATGCCTTGTGCAATTTCTGTCAGATGCGTCGCTGGCATCACACAGCCCGTCCAGTGACCGTATTGCGTATGGTTGGAAAACTGCACCGTATTGAGCGGCCATACGTTTGCGCCCATACGACGCATAGGAAATTCTGCCGCACTGTTACCGGCGTGACCAAAAACGGTGTGTGACTGGATAGAAAGAATGTTTTTCATGAGGAGTTTCCGATAGCACGTCATCGGGGAGATGGCGGAATGGCTGAAATCACAAGACAAAAACGAGGGGCCGTTAAGCCCCTCATGATGCCGACCGTAAAGGTTATGCCCAGAGCAGCAGGGTGTAGTTCTTTTTACCGCGGCGCAGCAAAGTGTAACGCCCAAACAGGCGGTCACTGTCAGTGAAGCTGTACTCAGTGTCAGTCTGTTTTTCACCGTTAACAGACACGGCGTTAGAGGAAATCATGGTGCGCGCCTGACCTTTTGACGGTGCCATACCAGCAATCACCAGGGCCTGTTGCAGATCCGTATCACGCGGTACTTCGAACAGATCCAGACCATCTTGCGCCAGCTGACCGAAATCAACCTCCGTCATTTCACTCAGTGAACCGGAGAACAGGCTCTGCGTGATGCGTTTTGCCGCAGCCAGACCTTCTGCACCGTGAACCATACCCGTGACGTCTTCAGCCAGCACGTACTGCGCGCGTGGCGCTTTACCACTGATTTTGTCTTCTTCTTCCAGCGCATTGATCTCTTCAATGCTCATGAAGGTGAAGAACTTCAGGAAGCGGTAAACATCGGCATCTGCCGTGTTGATCCAGAACTGGTAAAATTTATACGGACTGGTTTTCTTCGGATCCAACCAGATCGCGCCACCTTCGGTTTTACCGAATTTTGTGCCGTCAGATTTGGTGATAAGCGGAACGGTCAGGCCAAACACTTGTTTCTGGTGCAGGCGACGGGTCAAATCGATACCTGACGTGATGTTGCCCCACTGGTCGGAACCGCCGATTTGCAGCTCAACGTTATGCAGGTCATACAGGGAAGAGAAGTCGTAACCCTGCAACAAGTTGTAAGAGAATTCGGTGAAGGAGATGCCACTGTCATCACGGTTCAGGCGCTGTTTCACCGCTTCTTTGTTAATCATCTGGTTAACGGAGAAATGCTTGCCGATATCACGCAGGAAGGTCAGCACGTTCATGCCGCCGAACCAGTCGTAGTTGTTGGCCGTGATCGCGCTGTTTTCACCACAGTTGAAATCGAGGAACGGAGAAACCTGATGACGGATTTTTTCCACCCACTCGTTCACGGTTTCATTGGTGTTCAGCTTACGCTCAGTGGCTTTAAAACTCGGGTCGCCAATCAAACCGGTGGCACCGCCTACCAACGCAACGGGTTTATGACCGTCCAGTTGGAAGCGCTTTAGGCAAAGCAAAGGCACCAGATGACCCAAATGCAAGCTGTCTGCGGTAGGATCGAAACCGCAATAGAGTGCAATTGGCCCTTGCGCCAGTCGCTCTGCTAACGCTTGTTCATCCGTCAC